>Ga0210399_10003200_pt1 | contig 12750 bp, 12 predicted proteins | sample IncBWC14MmetaG_FD_150865 | JGI IMG/M metagenome (GOLD analysis project Ga0210399, IMG submission 150865) | Forest soil microbial communities from Barre Woods Harvard Forest LTER site, Petersham, Massachusetts, United States - Inc-BW-C-14-M | ecosystem: Environmental > Terrestrial > Soil >... | reverse complement strand
CATGTATAAAGATGAATTTACAGCTAAAAAATTGATTAAAAAATAGATTCAATAGTAGAATATATAATAAATTGTTAAATTGTATAATGGAGATATCATTAGGATCAACATACGGTGGTTCTGAATATTTGGACAAATTGTTGCCATGGGAAAAGGATCGCACAAAATTGGAGCTATTTGGTAAAAATATAGATGTTAAAATACAATCTGATTTACATAAAAAAACAGATTGTGTTATGATTGAACACGGTGATAAACTATATGTATTATCAAATGCATTAAATATTCGTCATAATAAAGAGTTTAAATTAAATATTGACGATAAATTTATTCAGTTAAATAAAATAGCAATATCAACAGAATTTGATCTTTCATTATTTGAATGCAAAATTGATGATAAGACATTATATAACAGTTTAAAAGAGGATGCAATCAGAATAGAATTATTTGACTATAATGTCGTTCATAAATCATGTTTCGTAGATATATTAGATGCAAACACCAAAAAAAGTACCATTACAGAATATCCAATTAAAGCTGTTGTAATTGATAAAGTTATATGTCATCATATACCAGAGTCCGTATTTATTAATATTGAATCTGTGAAAAAAGTTGCGGGAGGTCAAATAGTGTGTAGCGATAAACATAAAATAATTGGTATGACATCAACAGTTCCAACTGACAATGTGATTAATATAATTCCATCAAAAGTGATTAAACGATTTCTTGATGAATGTTTTGAGTGTGGAGAATTTAATGGAATCTGTAGTGTATATTGTAAATTAAATACAAAAGATGAAACAGTTGTTGTCGATGCACTGAATATTAATTATAATAGATACAGCAAATCTGCAATTAAACATTCAAATTTAAAAGATGGAGACATAATATTAAAGATAAATGATTTAGATATAAATAAGGGACACGTATTGGATATTGATATGAATATTAATATACCATTGAAAACATATATAATGATTAACCATTATTATGGACATGAAATGCACTTCACAATAAAACGCAAATCTAATAGACATGATATATATATAAATACACGACCAATTAATACAGTGTCAATCATACCATTTAACAATTTGGTGGATACAAAATATATAACGATAGATAAGCAGACATATATTGAATTGGATCATAATATTATAAACTATTTATTAAGTAATGAGATCGAGTTAGATGATAATATAATGGAGACATTTTTCATAAACAACTATTCAGATAATAAAAAACGATATATTGTTGCAATTGGTGATGCTCAGTTTAAACGTATAATTAAAATAGACAAAAAAACTGTCAATATGGTTGAAGATATTGTGAAATAAACATTTTTATTAGTGTTTATTTTATAATAAATTATCCGTGTAGTTTTATATATATGAGTTTCGGATTTAGTCCTGATATTTGGGGACCACATGCATGGTTTTTTATTGATACGGTATGTATGCGTTATCCAGATTCGCCAACAGCTGATGATAAAAAAAATTATTATAACTTTCTATCGTTGTTAGAATATATACTACCATGTGATAAATGTCGCAAAAATTATAAACATCATTTATCTATCAACCCATTATCAGATGATGTATTATTAACACGACAAAATTTAATATTGTGGATAATCAATATGCATAATTTAGTACGTATGAAAAATAACAAACCAGTATATACATATAACAGTTTTATAAACTACTATAATAAACAGTATACAAAATCATTTAATTTTGATATATTGATGGCATTTATCGGTGTTGCGATAGTTGGTGTATTATGTTATAAATTTTTATACAAAAAATAAATTATATCTTGCTGACCCGATGCATAAAGGAACTATAAATTACATTAATTGCAAAATAACATCTAATATTTTTTTATTAATTTTGTTGAGTTGTTCATCGGTATAATTTTCATTTAACCAATCATTGATATCAAGATTGGCATGTTTTAACAGTTTATCTCGTATATCGGTGACATTTTTGCTATATGATCTAATTACATTTCTGAATGACATGTTAGTTTCTTTAATGCGTTTAATAAGTTTATGTGATAACACTTCACGTGGTATAGTATTATAAGTGAGTCTCATATCGGCCCACCATAATGACCAAGCAGCACAAAATCCACCTGGATCACCAATTCGTTTATCTTTAAAATGTTCATTAGATTCCAACAGTTGAAAACCAATTTTTGGTAGAAATTTAGCGGGAGGGATATATTTGATATTAGAAATATTTTCTTTAAATTTATCCTCTAACAAAGAGTCAAGTAGTGATGGATTATAATTAAATTTATATGGATAATCTGCACCATTTGGTTCAAATCTTTCAATTTCATTTTTATTTAGATCATATAATAAACTATTTGCATGTGATCCATTAGCCAACTCAATTCCGATGGGGATTAATATAAATTTATATTTATTCGATGCAATATATGTTTGTATAGTTGCGAAGAAGTTTGTCGGAAAAAATAGTTTTTGATAAACCCAAATAATTTCAAAATTCAGATATTCAACTCTATTTATTGAACTTAATCCAAGTCGCTCATGATATTCTTCTAATTTATCATTTTTTATAAAATTCGGTGTTAGTGATGAACCTATACTGTGTTTTTCCTGCAGATATATTAATCCGGTTAATACATCTAATGCAGCACCAGTATATGTTACGAAAGTTACCTCATTTTTAGGGATATCAATATCGATATTTACATTAATATTTTTAACAGGTATAGAGAGTTTATGAGTGATTATATAACGTTTCACCAGATTTTTACATACATCTTTTCTATTACCATCATAATCAGTCAATGAAAATGCGTCTTTATCACGTTGTACGAGATCATATAGTTCACTCGCTTTTTTAGTTTCTATTTCATCAAATATTTTTTTGAGTTCTATATATTTAACTTCACGTTTACAAGCCATATCAAGACTGTGTTTCCATTCCACCGACATATTAGCTTCTTGGCGCAATGTATTAATATAACTGGTTGCAATAATATCATAAAACTCGTCGACTTTATCCGGTTTAATATAGTCGATTGGGGTTTTATTATCGCGATTAAGTACATAAATATTATTTTTATGAGTGTGTAAAATATCAATATAATGAGTCCAATAACCGGAGCGACATAAAATGTGCAAAACAGAATCACCATTATTATCCTGAATATTTATATTGGTTCGTTCTAGTACATAACTGAATTCATATTTATTTAGTATACTGATATCATGCAAACTGTTTTCAATGATTATATGACAGAGAGTTTTACCAAATATATTTGTAACATTGAAATTGAAATATTGTTTAATCATTAAATTATAAATATGTTCATTATCTTCAAGCACACTATAATTAACACACGTATTACCGTTATAATCCTGCATATTTATATCTGCTCCATGTTGTATTAATAATGTGGAAATTGTATTATTATTCAACACTATACTGTATATTAGTGGTGTTAACTGATGGTCATGATCTTTTATATTTATATCGATTTTATATTTTAATAAATGTTCAACAATATCTGCTAATTCATAATTACATGCAATATGTAGAGGAGTTTCGCCATTTTTGTTTTGTAAATTTAATAAATTATTATTTAGTCTGATCATTTTATCTTCGAGCAACATCTTGAATATTTCGGTATTTTTATATTTAATGGCTAAGTGTATTGAATTATTTCCATCAGTGTCTCTGATACTAATATTTGAACTGTGTTTTAAAAGTTCAGTAACTGCAGTTTTATTATTCAGATACAGAGCATAATGTAGTGGTATATTACTATTTTTATCAAGTAAATCAACTAGAGAAACACCGATAACAGATTTAATGGATGATAGTAATGTAGTTAACATATTATGATAGTTATATTTGATTGGCACATATAGAAGTGATCTATTATCTTCATCAATAATATCAATTTTACAATTGCGGGATATAAGTAGTTTAACAATGTCTACTCTATTTAACAGTACTGCATAATGAATTAAATAGTTGTTACTATTATCTCTGACATTTACATCTATATTACTATTATCTGACAATGTCTTCATAAATTCATCCCATTTATGTTCTTTAATTAAATCAAATAATAATTTATTTGTTGTGGTCATATAATGCAGTTATAATATATATGATAAGATTAAAATGTTATAATTATAAGATTCATTTTTTGTGTAATCAATAATATTCACATCTTGCAACATTTCCCGATGAACTTTGCCAGCTGGATACAGTGCGCGTCGCGTCTCATCAATTTTGTAAATAAATCTCACAACATATGGTCATGAGATTTATTCAGCTGGCAAAGTTCATCGGGAAACAATGCAATTCGTATTAGTTAAATTTGTTTAATCCAGCAATTGCAACTTTGATGAGATTAAATGCTGAATTTTCCGGATAAACCACACCGGCGATTGCCAAACCGAGTACACAAATCACCGTTATTTTGCTGACAGTTGCACTAATCGGGATTAAATCTTGCATGTTTTGTCTGCCGGATATTTTGCTGTTTATAGTGGTAATGAGAGATTCATCATCCATATACTCCCACATGATTAACACGAATATACACGTTGCGATATAATATGGTATAAATGTGACCGGTGACATCCATCCCAACAATATCCATAATGCTAAGAGTATATGAAACAATTCAACAATTAATATTATATATCTTTTAAATCCAATATCTGGAAATAGTGTTTGTTTTATATGACTAAAATACAGTTTGAATACATCATCGAGCTCGGGTAATGTATTTGCATCGGCATCATTTGTCTCTTGTGTTGGTTGTGATGGCATTTGTACAAGTGGTACAATTGGGGGCTGATTAATGATGTCGGGTTCACTGAGATCAACATGTGGATTATATTGGGGAGCTTGCTGTGCATGTTGTGATTGCTGTGATAAATTACTAATACTGGTGCTGCCACTATCTGGAGTCATATCAACATTTGGATTATATTGTGGCCCCTGATTGGTATTATCTAATATACTATTTGCATTATCAAAATATTTTCCAAACTCGTTTTGCAATCCACTATTATCATCAATACTATTTGTATATAACAAGTTGTCCATTATACTATATATTGAGAAAAAATTGAAATTATATTCGGCTATAAAATACCTTATTATAGATACTTTCATACAATGGGCATCAATTGTTCATCACCGCATGTTGGAGCTGATCCAGCTGCACAAACTAAATCAACCATTCCGACTAAAACAGCAGAACCATATGATTTAGTGAATGCATGTAAAAACAGTCATCAAGAAATAGTCATTGATTTAATTGATAGAGAGGGATTAAATATAGATATACAAGACGATGCTGGTAATACAGCATTAATACACGCTGTTTGCAATAGATTAGTCGATGTGGTTGATGAATTATTGAAAAAACGAGTGGATGTAAATACAATAAATAAAGTGGGACTATCTGCAATTGATTATGCATGTGGGCGTGAAATTTCAGCAATGATGGCCATAGATATGGTGATCGCGACAAAACTAATTAATAGTGGAATAGATCTGTCGAGAAAATATATTGACCTACAACCACCAATAATTTACTTGGCGAACAAACATCAGTGGAATGTTGTAAGATTGCTACTAGAAAAAAATGTTGATCTTAGTTATAAAAATAGTGATGCGAGTAATATACTTATGCTTTTGCTCACCTGCACAGATTTACCGAATGATATACTCCTAACATTACTACTTAAATTTGATCTCAATACTACAGCATATGGTGATTTGACATGTGTACAAATAGCACATTTTACAAGTCTAAAACTTTTTATGCAGCTAATTGATTATATAACAGAGTATAAATTACAGTTTAATTTTGATAAAGTGATAACAGCTAATAGTGAAAATAGAATTAATGGCGAAATTGGGATAATGCAGTATACATTACTGGGTTATGCATGCACTATACCTGATAGTGTTGCGGCGGTTAAATTAATTGAAGCGGGAGCTGATCCCACCATTGGATTAAAATGTGCAGACAAAACGGTTGACAAGTTATCAATCGTGGAAATTGCTCAGCGCAATGGTCTAAATGATGTAATTGAAGCATTGGCCAAGCGTGGTTATCCCTTAACCGAATTGTATTAATTGTATTAGTTTATTATATTATATCAAAAAAATTGAATTATTTATAAGCAATATAGTGCATTATAATAGATACTTTTATACAATGGGCCTTATTTGCTCATCACCGTGTGCTGAAGATGCACCAGTTGCACAAGTCGAACAACCAAGTCCATATGATTTAGTGAATGCATGTAAAAATAGTCAAGAAAAATTAGCAATCGATTTGATTGATAGAGAAGGTTTAAATATAGATATACAAGATGATCGTGGTAACACAGCATTAATATATGCTGTCTACAATAGAATGATTGATGTAGTTGATGAACTATTGAAAAAACGAGTGGACGTAAATACAATAAATAAAACGGGACGATCCGCATTTGATTATGCATGTGGACGCGACGTATCGGAGATGATGGCCATAGATATGGCGATCGCGATGAAATTAATCGATTGCGGAATAAATTTGTCGAGAAAATATATTGATCAAGGATCACCTATACTAAATCTGGCGCACAAGCATCAGTGGCACGTTGTTAGACGTCTACTAGAAAAAGATGTTGATCTCAGTTATAAATATGTATCGGGAGCCAATATACTTATGTACCTTGTTACCCATGCAGATATACCCGATGATATACTGATTAAACTACTACCTAAATTTGATCTTAATGACGCCACAGAAAAAGGCGTGACATGTGTATATATTGCATATACAACTAGTCCTAAACTTTTTATGCGATTAATTGATTATATTACAGAGTATAAATTACAGTATGATTATGATAAAATTATAACGAGTAGCGGTACAAATCTAGTTAATTATGAACATGGGACGTTACAAACCACATTATTAGGTATGTTATGTACTATACCTGATAGTGATGCGGCCGTTAAATTAATCGAAGTGGGAGCTGATCCTACTATAAAAACTAAATGTACAGACAAGACAACCGACAATTTATCAAGCATAGAAATTGCTGGGCGTAACGGCCTAACACGAGTAATAAAGGCGTTAGTTAAACGTGGATATAATGTTAACCCTGATAAGATCAATCCCATTTCATTGGAGTAATTGAATAGGCTCGATTTATTATATTACATCACATAAAAAATTGATAATTTATTGTATTGCATCTAGAATACAATATTATATTATATACATGGGGACATCGAATACTAAGTATAAAAGAGATAATAATACCGAGATTATATATGTTGATCTCAAACTAGTTAATGCATGTCGTGATAAATTAGAACAAACTGCATTACAACTCGTAAATACAAAACAGTATAATCTTGATGCGATTGATAAAACTGGATCAACTGCACTTATATATGCTGTGACACATGGAATGGAGGCTGTGGTACGTAAATTGGTCGAGAATAATGCCGATGTAAATATTGTAAATAAAGCAGGTCAGACAGCATTTGCATGTTCATGTGTTCCATTATATGAAAATAGAATTGTGAGTGAAAAGATTGGTGTTTTTCTGATAGATAATAGAGTGGATGTTTATTATACAAACTCCAATTATATTCCATCAATTTTATCAGCAATAAATATGCAATTATGGATTATAGTGAGACGATTATTAGATAAATATGTGAGTTTATCATATAAAAATCCGCAAAATAAAAATATTTTAATGTTATTATTACAGAACAGAAAAATTCTCAAGACATTTCCTGATGATATATTGTCGATATTGATGTCGCGAATGGATCTAAATGCAGTTGATAAAAATGGACACACGTTTGTGTATCTGGCATATCAAATTAATGTAGATTTTGGCAAGAGAGTTATAAACAATATTAAAGCTCACTCGCTAAATTACAATTTTGACACAGTGTTTCGCAATAAAAACTCGCGTATTAAAACTAAAATGTCTCAACAAATAGATACCAAACAAAATAATTTAATGGAAACTGTTATAATGGCAGCATGTTATAATAGAGATCAAGATTTAATCATTCAGTTAATAGATATTGGAGCAGATACCGGGTCGCTTTTACATAAATATAAAACTAAAACACTCGGCGCAAATACATTAACCGGTAATAAGGGTAAAAATACAAAGGATGATATGGAATCGGTAGTTGATATAGCAATACGTTTTAGATTAGACACTGTAATAAAGCATCTTGCCATCAAAAATATTGAATTTTAAAAAATTATAAATATTCATATATGAAACTATATAATTATAAACAGTTTAATATAATGGGAGCCGTATTTGGATGCGGCAATGCACATAAGCAAGATGTCATAATAGTGCCAACAATATTATCGGCATTATTACAAAGAACCTGGGATAATGCACGAAATTTACTATCAAATAAAGCAGATATTAATTTTGCATATAAAACAGAGCTTAATGAAAACATATTGATGATTTTATGCAATAATAAAGTATATGATATACCGGAAGATATACTTATAATATTACTGACAAATATTGATCTCAACCACTGTGACAATAACGGACATACAGTGTTATATATTGCAGATGATATAAAGTTTGTGAGATGTGCCATGGATATAATTGATAAATTTAAATTAACATATGATTTCAATAAGGTGTTTGTCGACATGGATAACTTTTGTCAATTTCCATCTGAAATTAATAATACATCAACAAACACTTTATTGACACGTATTTGTTATGATAATGCTGATTACAATAGTTATCAATGTATATTCAAATTGCTCCAATTGGGGGCTGATCCAAAAATAAAAGTAAAATTGGTGAACAGACAAGAACAGGTTACTGCATTTAATATTGCAACATTAAATGGATGGGATTTACAAAATTATATTTCACATACCGATATTCAGTAAAAAATTGAATAAATAATTGGTTATACAGCTTGATTATATATAAATAAATACACTTAATACACTTAATATATGAAATGGGTATCAAATCTTCTAAAGACAAATCCGCTGAGAATATTATTATAAATCTGCAGAGTGATGCAATATCAAAAACAGGTAAAGTATCAACAGCGCAGATGGCCGATTTGGAGAAAACGGAATATCAAAAGTGTCCTGAGCGATTCAAATTGCTCAAAGCATGTAGATGTAAATTAGATAAAACAGCAATATATATATTAGATAATGAACAACCGAATATAAATTTTAAATATAGTGTTAATAATAATACTGCACTCATATATGCTGTAGATAATTGTATGCAGAATGTTGTCACCAAATTATTGGAAATGAAAGCAGATCCAAATATTGTGAATACCAAAAAACGCACAGCAATATATTATGCTATATGTAGACTGTGTGATGATGATACTGCAAAAATATATGATGATATTGCAATGACTCTAGCGCAACATGGAGCAGATATTGGTGATTCACATTATATAACGTTCGCTTTACGATCTAAATTGTGGAATTTTGCACGTTTATTACTCACTAAAATGGATTGTACTGTGGGTATAAATAAATATGCCGCCATATTAATGGCAGAACGCAAACCAGTAACTACTAAATATTGTGTGTCTGGAAAAATAGTGCCAGTATCAAGTTATGATATATTCGCATCAATACCAGATGATATATTTGAGAAGATAATATGTCAAATCGATTTTAATGCTGTAAATAAATCAGGATTATCATTTGTGTTTGCGGTGCATATAGACCATATAGAGTTGGCAAAAAAAATTATAAATATTATACAAAATAATCATTTGAATTTCGATCCGAATATCATACATGTACATAAACGATCGCAACGTCATATAGATGCAGATAAATATACTCCGGACCGACTGACATGGTCAGCAACACTATTATCAGCTGCATGTAAACAGGATGAAGAAGAGTTTGCTATTCAACTTGTAAAATTGGGTGCAGATCCAACTTTACAGGTATGTCCTTATATGCGATCAAAGTTAAAAGATATGACACCAATTGATTTTGCCCTATATAATAAAATGGATAATTTTATTAAATATATTGTTGAACGTGGATATACAATCTAATTTTTGTGTTTTATCAGATTATCAATAATGAATATAAATAGTTCATTGAGTATTCTCTTTCTTTCTGTATGATAAGGTCTAATTTTATTAAATGCTTCTGTATATGTAAACCAGCCGATATCTCCGATCTCATTAAATTGACTTTTATTTTTTGGATTTATCTTTGGAACTTTGTCATTGTCACACATTGCAAGGAAATAGACATGTTTATACAAAATACCGTTTGTGCCGGTGAATATTTCATTTAATGGATATAATTTGCGTAACAGTTTAAAATCAGTGTAAGTAAAATCTGTTTCTTCTGCAAATTCACGTTGTGCACAATCAATATTTTTCTCATGATAATTGCGTCGTCCTTTTGGAAATCCCCATTCTGGCACATCATATATTGGTTTAATATTATCTGTAAAATATTCGAGATTATATTTTTCAGTACTATTTTTTAATTTATAAAATTTGTCTCTCGACATATCAAATTCATGTTCATATGTTTTATTATTTGAGGATGATCGCCATAAATCATCCCATAACTGTTTAAATTCAGTGGTTGCTATTAATTTAATCTCATCTTTAATCATTTGTTCAAATAAATTTTTGATACCATTAGCATCATCTAAATCCCATCGTCCCCTAATAAATTCCATATAGCCGAGTGTATTTTTGCGTCGAATCATTAAAAATTTTATTTTATTCCTAAATAGATGAATATATTGAAGACTATTATAACTTTTATTGTTCATCTTTACAATATTAATATTTTTATAATCAATAAAATTGCTGCTACATGATTCAGCATCAGAATATCCACGAGTTATATATTCGCTGTTTAGGTATTCACTATATATATCTGTTGATTTATCAATATTTGTAAACTGTGGTAGTTGTTTAATATTATCATAGTCAATTTTGAAGGTAATAATTCCGGAACTCGTCACTGGATCTGTACATTTTTTAAACATATGGCCATATTTACCACAGTTACCACAAAATAGTGATGTGGCAGATGTACTAAATGTTTTAATATATTTCGATGTTTTTTCACAGTGTGGCTTATCTTGTACGGGTGCATCCAATGTATTTAATATATTTAGTGCGGCTGTTTGACCAATAGTTTCGATCATAATATTTTTTATATTTTTGTTGCTCATATCGCGTTACTCTTCTACTTATATATAATATATTTTTTTAAGTTATTTCACGAAAGATTTTGATAATTGCGGTTTCTTTAGATATCAACATAGTTTGTGATTTTATTACGATTTTCCCGTTTGAATTTGTCGATTTGTTGATCTTGTAACTCTTCAACCAATTCATCATCTTGTATTATATTCTCCTCTTCTGGTTTAATATCAATTACCTCTTCCACTTCGATATTTTGAGTTGGTCGTTCAAAATATTTTTTAACTTCGGCCTCACTGGGAATATCATCTAATTTGCCGATAACATATATGACCGAATCGCCTTGATAAAATCTTTTAGTTTTAACAGTGATTTTCATATACATACCCGCAACAATTTTCTCTTTGGTATCGACATATATTAGATTGTCCATATTATCGACAGCAAATTTTGTTTCATTCATTTCGTGCATTTTTACAACTAAAATTGGTCCATTCTCGGCAGTTAATATATCTTTATTAATTATTTTAATTTTGCAAATAATTTGTGTATCTTCCATTGGAATACAGAGTTGACAACTATAAGTGACATTATATGTGACTGCAGCCATTAAATTTTCCGGTGGAATAACACCATCAGTATGACTTAATATTTTGAACACTTGTGTAACATAGCCATATTTATTACATTTAGCTTCGACACGTCTTTTGAGATTTTGTTTCAAATTAATATAAATATCATTATTCAACTGATTCGGCATTAATGACACACGCGTCGACATTTCGGTATTAACATATGGATTTATTAACTTGGACATTTATATATATATACTATCTAATATTTATATATCAATATATAATTTTATCAATATTTTATATATATACTATATAAGTATGTATTTTGGTGATTTTTTTATATTGGCCCTTTGTTCCGTAATTGCCATTTATTCAATTAAAAAATATATTTATAAAAAAAATACAACACAAATGGCACAATTATGTAAGCCCAAAACCGCGTGTTGTTTTAATGCATTTCCAGATGCATACAACTATCTCATAACATTACGTAATGCATTAGCACATGACGAGAATAATAAACAACAATTCGATTCATTTCGAGATGATATGAACAGTTTATTATGTATGATGAAACAGATTAGACAGTCTGATAATATTGATGGTGTAACGAAAAATGAGCAAACAGTTATGCATGCATTCGATAAGATATGGACACGTAAATTAATGGATGGGTTTAATTCATTAGCTGTTAATTTATCAGCTGATGAAAGAGTATTATTAAGTAATGATCTAATTGAATTATTGGCACGTTATAGAACTGCAACATTGATGATTGTAGTTTAAAAATTATTCAACAGTTTTAAGCCATGCATCTTTAACAAGTTTGAATCCCATTGCGGATAATATTTCGGTGAATACAGCTAAATTTTTACTATTTTTAATGGATAATAAATATTTATCATATTCTTTGGATCGCTTATTGTCGACAATAC
>Ga0210399_10003199_pt1 | contig 12750 bp, 13 predicted proteins | sample IncBWC14MmetaG_FD_150865 | JGI IMG/M metagenome (GOLD analysis project Ga0210399, IMG submission 150865) | Forest soil microbial communities from Barre Woods Harvard Forest LTER site, Petersham, Massachusetts, United States - Inc-BW-C-14-M | ecosystem: Environmental > Terrestrial > Soil >... | reverse complement strand
TCCGCGACGGCTTTATGAGAACCGCGTTCTTCCTACTGAACTAGCGAGCCTTGTTTTCCCTCGAACATTGGCTGGCCGGGCAGGATTCGAACCTGCGCATGGCGTGAGTAACAGTCACGTGCCTTTCCAGCTTGGCTACCGGCCAAAAACACGAAGGCCCCGATTTTGTCGGGGCCTTCGAGAGTCGGATCTGAACTTGGAAATCTAACGAATGGTCAGACCAATCCCGAGGGCCCAGCGCGATTGACGCGCCGTCTCATCATGGATTTGGTCCTTATCGTCATTTTCGAAACTGAGTATAGCATCGCTTTCAGCTGGAATCCACTACTACTGTTGGCAAAGTGGAGTGTTATTCTCATCCGCATGAATCCACTGTTTGGAGGGACTAAGTGGTCGCTCAAATCACTTACGCCGCCATGGGGCAACACGAGCTCAATCTATGAGCATATTCGATTGCATGGTACCGACCCCCTGCCTGATGAAGCTCGTCTCGAAGAAAAGACCAAACTGAAGTGGACTGGTGGGGCCTGGGACGGCGTGCTCGGCCACCACTGGCGCGGTACAGATGAGCCGCAACGAGTCGCTGAGATTTTGCTCGCTCTGCGAAGTCTGTTGGAAAGAGCCGATGGCAGAACGCTGGGCGCGCTTTATGGTTTGGTCGTGCAGGAATCAATCTTGCCCTCTGTAGATCCGGTGCTCAAGGAATTGGAGGAATCCTTGTCTTCTCTGCACCGACGACACTTGCTTGAGCTAGGTCGCTACCTCGCTACTCGGGCAGGTCATCGCGAAGCGGTGAAGTTCGGCATTGCAGTCGTCGGTATCGTTGGCAGGTCGGAGGATCTGGAGACTCTTACAATTATTGGCAGAAATGAAGAGTTTACCCTGTACGTCACAACAGCCATAGCGCGCATCGCTCCTGAGCCAGAGCAAGCACTTTGGGCATTGGCCAAGACTATGCGGAATTGGGGCAGAATCCAAACGGTGGAACGTCTGAAGGAAACCCAGAACCCGGAGATCCGAGCCTGGATGTTGCGGGAGGGTTTTCGCAACGGAGTCATGGACGAGTATCTAGCCTGTATTTGCGCACGTGCTGGCAAACTTCACGATGCTCTAAAACCACTAATCGTGGACGACGCTCTCCTTGATGGAGCGGCTGACATCATTCACGCGCTGATTAGGGGAAGACCGGCCGAGGATATTGACGACTATGCCCATGCAGCTGACGCTTGTGAGAGCTATGTGAACCACGTTTGGTCATGTCCTGCTTTGGGGCTCAAACATTTCTTGACTGTTGCAGCATTGAGGCAATTTCTATCCGAGCAAAACGGATGGGAGAAGAGGCAGGATTCAGGATGGAACGAACCACGTCGCCGCAATTTGCAGTCTCTTTGCGAAGACATCGTCGGCCGACAGACTTGGCGTGAACAGGCGATCCAAGCTCTCAACTCCGCCGATGAGCAGAGATTCTACGAAGGCGATTCTGCTACAAGCTATCTGTCAATTGACACGTGGGGAATACACTTCGCCAGAGTTCGAGCCGCTCCATTGAATTCCTCTTTGTCTTGGTATCGCTTATTGCGGCAGACAGATGAGTCCAGCATAGACAGCGTTTTGTCGTTCGCTGAGTCAGTCCGCACAGCGGGGGGAAACTGCCGTACTGGCCGGGTTCGCTGTACAAGGCGCACCTGGAGCCAGCGGCGAAAGAAATCGGAATTGTGGGCCATTTCGGTTGGCACACGTTTCGACATAGGTACGCGACGCTCCTCAAGGGGAACGGCGAGGACGTGAAGGTTGTCCAGGAGTTAATGCGGCACGCAAACATCTCGGTCACTCTGAACATCTACGCGCAGGCAATCACGCACACGAAGCGAGACGCGCAGAGCCGAGTAGTGAGTTTGCTGCTCGACAAAAAGCGATGAAAAACAAAGCACCGAGGCTTATCGGACCGTAGCGGACCTACAAAATTCTGGAGGGGACCTGCAAGTAGCTGATAAGGTTGGCGTCCCCGACGGGATTTGAACCCGTGTTACCGCCGTGAAAGGGCGTCGTCCCATTCGATAACGTAGTAATTACAAGGCAGCGGTCGCTCTGCAATGCCCTGTAAGGAACAGGTGGAAACGCCAAGGTGCAGGCGTTGGTTGTACCGTCCTTCTACCGCGAGTTTTGGCGTAGGGAGTCTGTAGAACTGGAGATCTGACGACTTTGAAAACTTTGAACCGCTGGCATTCGCCGCCTGCTTCCCTCCTCATGTCATTCGCGCTCTTCTGGTAGGGCGTACTCAGAACATACGATCCGAGTTTCTTCATATTTGACCTCAACCACAGTATTGGTGAGATCCCGTGCACCGATATGTTTGAGCGCCGCGCTGAAGAGTTCTCGCTGACGAACAGGCGTGACGCTGGGAATAACAATGATCACTCCGGCATGCAATGGTTCTCTGACATGGAGAACGAGGAGTCTGAGCGATTGTTTGTTACAAACGTATACTCCTGCCGGCCGATCGTGGCCATGAGTTGCCAGTCTTTCAAACCGCCGAGACCGAGATAGTTGACATGATCTGCCGCGTGACCTGCAGCATGCGCTAGTTCAACCAGAGATGTGTGCAGGCATTCATCGATCAACAGTTTCACTGTCACCCCGCGATGGTACGGCCATGCCGGGTTACAAGAACCGGTTTTCGTTTTGCCCAGGGGCGAGAAGCCGGACGGCCGTGGCGCGGAAAGGCTTGGACATAAAGCGGAGCGAGCTCGACTCTATCTTTATCCAGAGCCGGGTAGCCCTCCAGGATCTCTTCTGGCGTCGCTCCTTGGATTAACATGTCAGCAATCAGTTCCACTGGAATGCGCGTCCCACGATACACGGGTGTACCGCGCATGATCTCAGGATCGGAAACAATCATGTTCTCTGCACGTTGAAGTCTTCTCAGGTCCTGGTCCAGTTCCAGTCGCACCGACTTCACCTGAATTATCAGGGCCGGACCCTCCGCAAGAATTACGGTGTCAATTTCGGGAGACGACTCAATCTTCTTAGCGATCGCGCGACGAGCGGACATCGGCAACAGCCGTACGCCCTCAGCTTCGAGTCGTAGATATAGGACCTGCTCGCGGCTCAGCATTCGTTGGATCGAGCGGCCAGTGCGGAGCCGTCGCGGTCGAATGAGGCGCCGTTCGATAAGCTTATGAACAGCAGGAAGCGGGAGATTCGCAACCGCCGAAGCCTGCGCCGGAGTATATTCTGTGGTTTCCATTCAATTATTCTACCCCAAAGAGGACAGCATTAATAGTGTTCGCCAGATTCGACGTTGTGCGGTCTGCTTAGCGTCGGAGTACTGTATATCTGGGCGCGCTGGGACTGTTTTCGCCTGGCTTTCGCTATGGAGAAAATTCGGGGAACTCCACGGATGCGGAGCCACATTTTCGTACACCGTGGCTAACGCGCTTGTTTTCAATACGAGATTGGAAAGGAAGGACTTCCCAGAGGCAACACGTCTGCAGGATGCAGAAGTCCAGCGTCGATATGGCTATTACAACCGATCTCGTGGAGGCTTTCCTCAAATGCCCTAAGATCAGAGATATCGCACTAGGCGCTTGGCTTCGCCACGCTCGATCTTAAAGCTCAAGCTGGTCAGGCAGTCAGGTCCGCGTGCCACCTGCCTTACTCGGGTTTTCGGCAGGCAGAGAAGGCGGAGGGCCATCCACTCCGCGGTGCATCATGCCGGGCCCATGGACTCCATGTGTTTCAGCATCCGATCCATGTGGCCGACCATCACTTCCCACATATCCACGTTGTTCCGCCAGCGTGCCATCTCGTTCGTATCCTTAATCGTAAGAAGGTTAGCCTTCATCTGGGCCAGAGAAGACTTCATCTTCTCCACGTCGGCTTTCATGGCCTCCATCTGTTGTTTATGCATCTCCATCATCTTTTGGTGTTGCGCGCTGGGCGTCGGGCTGCTCGCGGATGCAGGCGCTTGCGAGGGCGCAGCCTGCGGCCACGTCGCGGATGTCAGGGTGAACATCAGGACGAGTAGAAGACTCTTGAATTTCATTGGCTCTCTCCTTTCCGACAATCTCACTCGATGAGTATAGATCCTGAGGCAGTGGCGTAGACTTTCGGTATGGCGGTTTCGGTGGAGATGCATCACACGGGGTGCGTGCCTGTGGTGCGATCGGAGATTGAGGCCATCGTTGAGCACGCGCTGGCGGATCGGCCTGGGGATTGGCGGGTATCGATCATCGGATCGCAGGCGAATGACCGATGGGAGATGAGGATTACGGGCCCGAGCGCGTTCGAGCGCTCTTATTCGCTGGAAGGCTCCGCCGGCGAGCATGAGCCGCAGGTCATCGGGAACCTTGTGGCGAGGATGGTACCGGGGAAGAAGCCTTGAGCGAAAATTCCGGTCATTGTTTGTGGCTGTATTGGTGTCCGGGCCTGACGCTGGAGCGTTGGCAGGAGGAGTGCCGGTTGGTTGAGGAGCGCTTCTCGCTCTTTCGGCCCTTCGCGGAGGCGCCGTTTTTTGGGTTTCGCGGGATCGTCTCGAGATCAGCCTCTATATATAACATCACGGTTGCGGCAGTAATGAGACCTGATAATGGCCATTTGCTCACGGGCAGTGAACTAGCGTGTTGTGCTCGGCGGGATTTTCCATGATATTTTCAGTTCACTAGTTCACTTTCGCTCGAAAACTCCGTTCGACTCTGGCCGAGAATATTTAACGACGCTTATTAGCTGCGCGCGGCCGGATGAGAATGACCTCAAGACTACTCAAGCGAATCTTTCGATGGCTCTGCCCGCATAGGTTGTCATGGCCCCACAGTGGTACTCATGGTCAGGACTATCAGGTATGCCTCGTTTGTGGAACCGCCTATGAATATGACTGGACCACCATGCGTCGGACTGGGCGCCTGATTGCGCCTGCGGAGGCGATCGGCCAACGGCAACCGCCAGAAAGGACACAGCCGCGATTTTGACAGTCGCCGGAGTTGATCCCGGGCACGCATTGTGCTAAGGGCAACTAAGGCAGGCATCAAGGTAATGCAAGAATTGCTTCGTCATGCTTCCAGCCGAGTCACATTGGATACATACACTCAAGCGGTCACAATTCACAAACGAAGAGCTCAGAGTCGGGTCATTCGCCTGTTTCGCGCACCCGCGGTTGCGGCCGCCTGATCTGGACTGAATTGCATGTGCCTTTTTGTGCCTACAAGAACAGCTCCGGATGCCCGAAAACACTCGCGATTAGGCAAACCGGGCGAGAAATTGGCGACGGAGTTGTGCCTTTTTGTGCCTGCGTCAAAAGTGGCCATTCCCCGCAAGCTCCTGAAAAGATTTGGCGTCCCCGACGGGATTTGAACCCGTGTTACCGCCGTGAAAGATTGGCTGTATCACGTTGTAATTACAAGGCAGCGGTCGCTCTGCAACGCCCTGTAAGGAACAGCTGGAAACGCCAAGGTGCAGGCGTTGGTTGTACCGTCCTTGTACCGCGAGTTTTGGCGTAGAGAGTCTGAAGAACTGGAGATCTGACGACTTTGAAAACGAAGCGCAAGGATTATTTCGAGCCATACTGCGCCATTTGGGCGACCGCAGCTCCTTCGAATCGATTGCTCCTGTGACGCATTCGTCCTCTGCGACTCCTTCCACAAGATGTTTGATTCCCTCTGAGGAGTAGGAAAGCTGTTCTGCCTTGACCCAGTTCGCGTAAGTGTTGCCCGTTCCTATTTCACCGCGTGACCGCAGGAAGCACTTGGTTGCACACTTAAGATAGGCTTCAAACAGATCGGAAGTAATGGGCACACTGTCCCCGCTTCATGCTTCCAGGTGCTGCCACTTTATGGTTCAAGGGAGATGATAGCCGAGCACGACTGGGCGTGCGTTAGAACGATTTGGCAATAGACCTGAAGAACCGACAAAATGTTTCTCGCTGTTCAAGGTGATCTGGAACCAGGCTGACGACCGTCGGGAGAAAAAGTGCCGCACGTACGTCCATGAAGTACTCGTCAACTGCGTACGCCCGCTAGCCGCCACAGATTGATGGCCGCCGAAGTCGGACTGGATTGGCTGAACACACTTTGCAAGCTGGCACATCTTGTGATTAGTTGCCGAAAAGCGCTTCCATGTCGCGGCGACCGTGTACCACGCGAAGAATCGACACGTCCTTTTCCTTTACACAATAAACTATGACGTACTCATTAACGGGAAAACTGCGCGAGCCGACACCAAAATCGTCGTCGCGAGAACGCCCCAGGTAGGGATGGCCGGCAAGCAGGAAAAACCGATCGGTGATGGAATCAATCAGATGGTTAGCGACTGCAATGTTACCGCTCTCTTTGGCGACGTAATACCAGATATCATCGAGGTCGGTTGTCGCTTGTGGCGATACGCGGTGCGCCATCAGCGGGGCGAAGATTGCTCAGGGGCGAGACGAACTTGGCCGCGCAGTTTCACTTCCTCCGCAAGGTCGCGCATAGATTCCTGCGTGATGTTGCGTCCTTCGCCGCGCGCAAGAGAGGCTTTGGCATCATCGAGGGTTGCCAGGAATTCCGCTCGTTTGCGCTCGCGCTCTTCCCACAGCAACAATGCCTCCTCTACCGCATCCTCGGCACTGTGAAACCGGCCGGACTTGATGGCTTGGCGAACGAATGCCTCCTGGTCGGGCGTCAAACGTACTTCCATGCCCCTAAGCGTAAGAGGCTAAGAAGCAAGTGTCAAGCCTTCCCCGCAGAGAATGTTGAAACTTTTTGATAGTGTCCCCTTACGGACCGAATAGAAATGTCCCCTTAAACTGAGACCTCCAGCAGTACGCTGCGGCGGCGTTTGGTAACAACCCGGACGGTTCCACCACTTGCGTCTTTTTGATGAGAGTCGGACCATTCCTTCACCAGTCTTTACGCGTTCTCGCTCTCCCGGGCTTAGTTCGGTATTGCCCTATCGCTTGCGCGGCTTAGCGGAGATTCGACGCAGTCACATAGGTACCCACAAATGCGCTTGTGGTGATGGACGAACCGATCCCTATCGCGGGATGCGGAAGGAGACTCAGACTGTGGGTGATGCACACTCAATTATCAAGGTTCATGGAACCTACGATTTCTGATCATCTTGTTGAATAGAGAGTAGACAATTCTGCCGCAAGTTATTGAATTGGCGTCCCCGGCGGGATTTGAACCCGCGTTTGCGCCGTGAAAGGGCGCTGACAGACTGGATCACGTTGTAGTTATAAGGCACCGGTCGCACCGTAATGCCCCGTAAATAGCAGTAGGGAGTACGAAGGAACCGACGCTCTGTGTATCGTCTGTGTATCGCGAGTTTTGAATCAAAACTTTGAACAAAGGGATGTGGGGATCTTGGGAGCGAAGCACAAAAACGATTTTGAGCTACTGGCAAGATGAGAAGGACTGGCTCCGGAGGCTCGGCTCTTTGCCGCGCGGAGATCAGGGCGTAAGGATGCGTCGGCGTTTGCGACTTCGCGCGATGGTCCGGGCTGGCGCGATATGCCGCCAGCCCTTCTTCGCAGTGTTTGCCACAAAAAACCGACGATGCGGTTAATCGCGATCCCGAACCGCCGGCTCTCCCTTCGCCTGCTGGACAACAACATACTTAACCGCAGTCCCGGGATAGGGTTTATCGTCCCCCATGATTCCCTTCCACAAAATCCGATTGAATAACTCGGAGTTGATCATGTCCGGGTGGTTGAAGTTGAAGCCCTTGGTCGCTTGCGCCCACCACGCACCGTCATGCAGCGACTTAATAGCCGCGGTCATGGGCCTCTTTCCAGGGTTGCTGCATTCCGGTACCAGATCCGGGTTCACCGGTGGCTGGCATAGAATGCCCGGAATCGGCGCCGTATAGGGCTGAAGGTTAGGCTGCTTGATAAACACGTCCGACATCGGAAGAGCATTCGCGTCGTTGAGGCCCAGGTAGTTAACGCCGAGTATATCCTCGATCGTTCGGACCACATTTGTAGAGTTGTAATTCGTGTGCACCACGGCGCCGCTCTTGGTGTAAGGAGAAATTACAAACACCGTCGAGCGATGCGCATCGACGTGATCCGGCCCGTTCTGCGCATCATCTTCAACAATGAAGATCGCCGTTTCTTTCCAATATGGGGAGTTCGACACAGCCTCGACCAAACGGCCCACGGCATAATCGTTACTGGCCATCTGCGCGAGCGGGTTTTCCAGACCTCCAACGTTCGTCGAGAAGTTTCCGAAATGGTCATTCATGAAATCAACCATTTCGAAGTTAGGGAGATTGCCTTTTTTAACGTACTCAGTAAACTCGCGATTCCACTCCTCAAAACGGTATTGATCGGGTGTGTTGAGGTCCCAGCCGCGATAGTAGAGATCCGTTTTACCTTTGAGAGACGGCCGTCCCGGAACCGCTTGCACTACCTTCTGCTTAAACGCGTCGCGAACGATGGGTAAGTAAAGGGGATATCCCGCCGAAGGAACGACATAATAATTCTCATCGGCGTAGAGGCCATAGTGGCGAACCGTCTTACCGGCCCGAAGAATGGTATCCCAGATGTAGCCTCCGAGCGCATCGGCATCGAGGTCATCCGCGCCCTCGGAAGCGGTGATGTCCTTCTTCCCCGGCTCTATGGATGAGTTACCCGTCGGATCGAACAGTGTGGTAATGCGCACCGTGCTCGGGCTAGGCGTTCCGCTGGTCTGGTCGGGAACCGCAATGCCGATGTTGCGCGGATTGCCATTCCAGTCGAAGGGGATGTTGAAATTCGCGTTGCCATAGCCGACCAGCACGTTCTTGACCGTGGCGTCGTTGGCATGGCCCTGCGTGTCCCAATTCCAGCCGTCGCCGCTCACATCGCCGGCGTCGTAGTAGTTGTCGAGCAACGCAAACTGTGTTGCGAGCAAATGATGGTTGGGAGAAATCGGTTGCGGAAACTGCACCCGCGTTGGATCGCCGTTGCCCTGCGGCAGATCACCAAGAACCTGGTCGTAGGTACGGTTTTCCTTCTGGATGTAGATCACGTGTTTGATGTGGTCGCGTAGGAATGCCATCATCGGATCATGGCGAGGGTTGTCGAAGCCGTTGTTGGCATCGACCAGGTCTGACAGATAGCTAAGCGTGTTCGCGTCGGGCACGGGAATCGTCGAGAGTCCCGCCTTCAGTAGAGCAAGGATGTATTCGTTGCGGAAGGTGGGATTCGGCGGTGGACAGAGAAGCTGCGAATATTGTGGTGGTATGCCCGTGCCGGGGCAGTCTACACGAAATTCCAGATTGGGACCGGCATTGGATTTCATGTTCACCACAAACAACGTGTTACCGTCGGCGCTGACCGTCACTGAACTTGGATACCACCCGGTGGGGATGCGTCCAAGCACTTGCTGCGCGGCAACATCAATTACGGCGACGGCATTCTCGCCGCCCAGAGTTGCATAGAGTCGTTTTCCATCTGGGCTAAGCGCCAGTGAGTTCGGATTGGAACCTTTGTACTTATAACCCACACGGGCAATTGAAATGCGGCTCTTGAGCACATCCGTCGTGGTATCGATCACTTCGATCTCATCGAGATCGCCGTTTGCAACATACAAACGAAGCTGATCCGAGGACAAGATCATCCGATTCGGTTCGCCACCAACCTTAATCACCTTGAACGATCCTGATGGCAGCACCGACATCACCTGTCCATCGCGCTGGCTGCTGACGTACGTTTTAACCGGTGCGCCTTGGGCATTCGAAACCACGACCGGCCAGTAAGGCATTTCACCAACTGCGGTCGTCTGTCCAGGCGCGAAAAAGACAATCTCATTGGTGACGGTTCGCGTAGCCGTGTTAACGATGGACAGTGAATCATTCTGATAGTTGGCCACGAACAATGTTGTACCATCCGGACTGATCGCCAATCCTGCAGCCACCGCCGCGAACGGCATAAACATATCCAGAGCAACGGGGTTATTGTTGATGGGAGTGTTAACGAACAGGCCGCCAGTCGGAAATTCCTGTATGGGCACATTGGCAGGTTGATCGTGATTCAAGAGCACGAACGGAGCATCGGGAACGTATGTGCCATCGGCGCTGGCTCCGCTGGTGGTCGATTTGTAAACTTCGACGCGATCGTCAATGCCTCCAGCCACGTAAAATCGGGTGCCCGAGGGATCCCACAACAAGCCTTGATAGGTGTTGGGAATGTTGATCAACTGCTTCTGCACCGGCTGCGCGCCGCGGACGTCGAAAACGAACACCCACTCCGCGTTCGGCGTCATGGTTGATGATGGCAAGCCAGTCAGTGGAAAGAGCGCTGCCCACGTGATCGGAGTGCCGTCCGGGCCTTGCGTGTTGAAGCCAGTGTTGTAACCCGTAGTTAAGATCAGCAACGCCGTGCCGTCGGGGCTAAGCGCAGTATTCACTGCGCCATTCGCGTCAGCAGAACCATCGGGGCGGAGGCCAGTGGGCAGGCCCTGGAAAATTGAGCCAGGAGCGGCGGTCGGAGTAATGTAGAAACCGTCCGGCAGCAAGTTGCCTCCAACCGGTGCTGACTTCTGCCTCTGACCACCCGCCACTGCGGGCAGCACCAGGCAAAGTAGAAACGTCATCACAGAGTTAAAGCTGATCTTTCGTCGCATAGTACCTCCTCCCGAGGCTCGGCTCTCTTGGCCTTACGTGGCCCAGAAAAACCGGAATTTCTCTTTGGGCTTCAAAAAACGGAACCTATTCTACACCTCTGTGTGTGCTGGGAGCGATCGGCGGTTGTCAGGCGCGTTGTGAAGGATTCCCAGTCGGTTGCGGCCGGCTCGCAATCCCAGCCAAGCAGCCGGCCAACGAAGAGACGGACGTTCAGGAGCGCGCGCACGACCGGCGAGGGAGTGAGCAGACACGAGCTTGCCATCCGCAAAAACTCATCTAGGGTAATACCGTAGCGCGTACGCGGCAGATCGATGGCCCACACATCATGAAGCGGCACGCCGGCAAGCAAGTCGTGAACCCGTAGTGGCAGCCCTTCGAACTCTTGTGTCGAGATCTGGGGCATCGGGCCTCCTTCGTGGTCAACCAGTGCAATCGCTAGATGGACGCATCGGCCTTACATAAGACGGTTCTCAAGAACTCCTTTGTACCGGCAGGGCCAATCACTCGAACTATCACTGGCCCCATATTGGGGAGGGCAGCCACCTCGAATGCTAAGAATGGGCAACATTCGCGCTCAGCCACAATCAATTCCGCTATAAGGCCAATCCACTTGCCATCGCCGGGAACGCGGAAAGCATACCCATCCCGGAGTTCTTCAGTGCCGATCACAGCAGACCTAAATTGCGCAAGGAGCGTTGCCCCACGCTCGCGTAGTTCCTTGCTGGTCAAACAGCAAGCAACCGGAATGTCATCAGATCCGTGCTTCATGGCCGGCTCGCGGGCGGAACGACGCCGTTCATGCGCAGATACTCGATCATTTGTCCGTAATGGTCAAAAGCATGCACTAAGGACTCCACCACCAATGTCAGGCGAGTTGCCTCCGTGTTTTTCAGGGGCGAGATCGGCGAGGATTTAACCGGCGTACTTTTCTGGCCGATAGCTTCGATTGCTTTGTCCAGATATGCAAATGAGCCTTTCAGGTAATTGAAAATTTCGGCTTTGGTTCTCACAGCTTCAGGCCCAAGCTCGTCGCCGGCATCTGCCGGTGGCTCCTCTCCCAAGGCCGCCGCGGCCAGAATGTAGTTGGTGGCAGACAGGTGTTTGACCATTTGACCGAAGGTACGCACGCCCTTGAATTCACCATCCGTTGGTGCAAAGCCATACTTGTCGGCGGGCATGGCATCAGCGGCAGACACGATCACTTTCTCGGCGAGCTTCGCCAAGACCTGCAGAGCGTGCTTTTCCCGTTCTGCGTCGAGGCTGGCAGCCTCCTTGGCGTCAACGCGCTGCTGGCCGACTTGTGCCAAAAGGTTGCCAGAAGTCAACCACAGCACGAGCGCCAACATCGATTTCAGGTTGTGCATGAGTCCTTCTCCTCCTGGCGGCAAAGTTCTGGACGCTCTGTCGCTCTATCCATTACGGTACAACTTAAAGCCGACTTTAAGGCAAGGAGTTTCTTGTAAAGAATCTGTCAACGTTCGGATGTTGATCGGAAGGGGCGATCTACAATGTCCTTATGCCAGAGCTAACGATTTCCGAGGTGGCGCGACAAGTTGGACTCCAAGCATCGGCGATTCGGTACTACGAGAGAATTGGACTCCTTCCCCGGGCCCCGCGAATGAGCGGGCAGAGACGATACGACACCACCGCGCTTTACCGTCTGGCAATCATTCAGCGTGCACGTCAACTTGGTTTTACATTGAGCGAAATCCGATATCTGTTCTTTGGTTTCCGCGATATCACTCGCGCTTCGGAACGCTGGCGAACGCTCTCCCAAAGAAAGCTTGCGGAGTTGGATCATCTGATGGATGGAATAAAAGCCGTGCGAGGTGTGCTCAAGAAGTTGATGACGAAGTGCCGATGCGACACCTTGGATCAATGTGGCAAGCGCATATTTCAGAACATGAATGGAGATGCCGTAGGCAGGCCGCTCGACGCAAGTCATCGACGTCGGGAAAAATATCCGACGAGTGTTCGAACCTGACGCAGTAGACCCCCAGGAATTGTCTTTGGAATATCGGCCTTCCGGTGCGATATCTGTGATTAATTTCCGGATAGCCGACCATCCACCAAGAGTCGTCGCATCCTCTGGCCCTGCCTCAGACGTTATAATTACGCCCACGGATGGCTCTAACCTCAGGCGCAAGACTCGGTCCTTATGAAATTCAA
>Ga0210399_10003198_pt1 | contig 12753 bp, 11 predicted proteins | sample IncBWC14MmetaG_FD_150865 | JGI IMG/M metagenome (GOLD analysis project Ga0210399, IMG submission 150865) | Forest soil microbial communities from Barre Woods Harvard Forest LTER site, Petersham, Massachusetts, United States - Inc-BW-C-14-M | ecosystem: Environmental > Terrestrial > Soil >... | reverse complement strand
ATTTCGAAATACTTTCCTTGCCGCACATCATGCAAATTCTTATAGCCGATTTTCGCAAGGGCGCCGTGGATCGTCTTACCCTGCGGATCCAGAACGCTCTTCTTCAGTGAAACGTAAACGTAGGCTTTCATCAACCCCACAATTATACGTCAGGGGGCAAGGAACGGGACCGTGGTTTTTGTTATGGGAGGTATCGGCTCGGGGCCACTCTCTCCGCTGACGGCGAGTCTGTAATCTATTCAAAAGACGAGAGTTGACGATCCAACTCCGCAATCGCCTGCTCCACAATCCGGCGGTGACGAGGGTTGCCGGCTGCCTGCAGTTGTTGCGCAAGACGTTTCCGGGAAAGAAGCAGGCCCTCGCGTTTCCGGTTGCGTTGCTGCTCGTCAGGCGGGATCGGCGGGCGGACGGTTTTCCGCCGCTCCGACATTTCCTCTTGCTGTTGTTCTACGGACTTACTCTCCCAGCCGCGTGCCATCTGAGAATTTTACCTTCGGAGACGGGGCAGGTCGCATCTACCGAACTCATATACTGCACTCCGACGGTTGACCTTAAATCGCGCATCCCTAGCAAGGTCGCCGTCAAGCGCTCTTGGGGCGCACCGATCCTTGCACTCTGGATGAAAATCTGCCCAGTCGAAAAAGTGTTTCCGCTGCTCGTTCATATTGATCCACTAAGGGCGGAAGCGACGGGCTTCGCAGGTCAGGCAATACGATCTCGGTCAGCAGGTGAAGGCAAGCTCCGATGGTTTGCAATCGAAGCCGAAAAGCATTCTCGGTAACCGGAATACCGGACGCTGCAATCTCAGGGTCGGAGCTCTGTTGCGCGGCTTGACCAATCTTCGCCAGCGCCGCCGCGGCCCTTCCCGCTTCCCGCGCGTAGATGAGTGCCGCCCATGCGCGCTGCCGCTTAATCTGACGAAACCTCTTCGGTGATAAATTATTGCGAAGGAATGCTTCCTCGCCTGAGTCGACCAGGTTTCGGAAGGCCTCAATGTCGAGAGACCGGAACGCCTGGACAGCTTTTTCTAAATCAACCTGACGCGTGCGGCTGCGGATGGCAATATACGCCAGGATCCCCAGCGCGAAGAACGCGAGGGCGACGAGAATCCAAGCGGCGATCATTGCCTGAGAGATCATTGCTTGAGAAATTGTTGGAGCTCCCTGTTCCACGTTTCCACCTCATCGCGGGCAACCACCGTGGGGGACGCAAGTTCAAGTTCGGGCGCCAGCAAATATCCGATCCAGATCGAAACGCAAACGAGGTAAGTACCGGTTATCAGCAAATCCAAAAAATTCGCCGCGGCCTCACTGGTGAATGCCGCGCGAAGAGCAAACATGGCAAGATCAAGACTCGTCAGAACCGCAAGACCCAGCGCGATCCCGAATGCGGAGCGACGCCAGGACAGACCGAGGAAGCGGGAAAAGAGCAACAAGGCAAGGAGCAAGCCGGATTGAACCATAGCCGCGCCCCGGTTGACGACGAATATACCTGCATACCATTTGGCACTATTGCCCCCGGGCGCATAGACCGCAAGCAGCGCACCCGCTCCAAGCAACAGACCTGTTACGCATTGCAGCGAACGCCTTGCTGCCAATCTCAGAAACGGGGATTCACGAAACAAATTCCTGGAAATCTCGTCAATCACCCCGAAGCGTAGAACGATGCTAATCAACAGCGTCACGCAATACGCATACGCATACCCTTTCCCGCTCACGCCCTGGACGGTATAGAACGCGAACAGCGGAATGAACTTGGCAATTTCGTAAAGTACATAAACAAAAAAGCACGGGAACTCCCGGTACAAGCGGCGCTTCGAAAGAATAACCGCCAGCACAACCAGAAGCAGGTGCGGCGCGATCAGCAGGAAAAGCGATAGCGCTCTGTGCCAATTCAGTGAAAGCATTCGAGAGCACTATAGCCCTGAAATTGCGCCTTTTCAACTTGTACTCCTCGCAGGCTACGGCGCCTGGAGGGAGCCTTGGATGGGGCCGCTGGTCCCGTGGGGCGTGGGAAAGCCATCGGCCATACTCGGAAGCGCAGCCGTTGTCAGGAACAGTGCCATTGCAGCCAAGACCAGCGTAAGTCGTTTCACGGTGGTGCTCCTTTGCGAAAGAGTTCGCACCGTGATACATTGCAGGCGTCGGCGGAGTTTTCTGTATTTAGTTCACTTCTGATATCTTTTCGGAAATCGTAAATTCGATGAGACTGAAATCTGCTCTCGAAGACTTTGAAGCGAATACCCTAGGCGCTGTCCCCGGGTTGCTCGGCAGACTGTCCTACGTCGGTGGATTGCATGACGGCAAGGGAACGGGCACTGGGAGGTACGATCACTGGGGTTTGGCGAGGGTATATGGCGACGATGCCGCACAAAACGCCATCCGTGCGTCTCATCGAGTACTGCTCTCCGAGGTCTTGAAGAAACCTTTGGCCGTGCTCCTCAAAGACGTGCCAGCCTCATGCGCGAATCGGCACCTTACCGAGAGCGAGTTCCTGGCTGCCTTGGCGCAATCTTCGCCTAAGCCTCTTTCTCCAGCTGCCCGGGCACATCTCGGGTCAGTGTTGAGCGCACTTTCGGCGCTGGTTGAAAATCGGGAGAATGCCAATCCCCGAGGCGCATCGCAACCCCGATAACCTGCCCCAGAACCTCGGCCTCCTGCGGGTATCTAAGAACTCGCACCGAAACCGGAGACAGGGGATGAGGTTGCAAGACGATGGAGTCACGCTTGATTGAGCACCAGCAACAGGTAAATCCTTCGCGCATTTCCACAAAGTAAATAGGACGCTCGAACTCCGAGCGCCACACTCCTTCCCCTACTTTGTTCTTCGCTTCGTCGACTTGCACGAAACTGCCGGGTTGAAGAATGGGATACATCGTGAAATCTTCCGACCCAATATAACCGTATATGTATCGGTCATCGGCAAACAATTCGAGGTAAGCCATGGGCACGGTGCCCCACTGCTCGACGGCTCGTCTCAGGTCCGTCGTTTTCTGGAGCGAGAATCCTGGATCGAGCCGCGTCGGCATCCGCACTTGCGTGACGTTGCTCAAAGCTTTGGACAGGTGAGACTTCTGGGGATGCCCAAAGCTGATGTCGGCTGAGATACCATCGAGTTCGAGGCCGTAGAAAGATAGCAACTCGCGATATTCTCGCCGATAGATAGCTGCAAACGAATAAAGTCGAAAAATACTTGGGATTATGCCTTTGGTTTCGATGTCGGACAAGCGGCTGGGCGGAATTGCGAACTCCTCACTGTCAAATCTCTGCGCGATCTGATTACTAGCCAGTTCCACGTCCCTCATACGATAGCCGAGGGTCTCTCTCAGCGCTCGCAGCCTCTGGCCACCATTAAGTTGCACGGCCCCTGACCTCTCGGTGACATTCTATCACCGGTTCTGAATGGCACAATGAACACCGGGTTCCGGCTTGATTTCCGATTTTTGGAACAGAAAAGCACGCGTGGTTGCAGGGGAGTTCCTGCAGAACGGATTCGGGCGGACCCCACAGGAGCAGCAAGCGGGCAGGTCCCCAAAGGCGTCCGTTCGGTTTTCGTAACAGGAAATTCGCTGCCATCCCAGTAGAACAGGAGGCATATACCATTTCCGCTGTGTCAAGAAGGCAGAAATGAATCTTGGCGACGCCACACAGATGGAAGGAACTGAGTTTGTCAGGCACGAAGAGCAAGTCATGAGCGGGCAGTCCGAGAACAGATTGAAGAATTTGGACTTCTCCTCCAACGGCGGGAGTCTGAGAAAGTAATATGTATCTCTCCAGCCGCGTGCCATTTTGAGGAATCTTAGTCGAAGTTTATGGGTTGTATACGAAGGTATAACTTGTCAGTGACCAGGGGATGGGTAACAATATTTCTTCCGGGAGGGCACCAAAAACCGGGAAAACAGTGCCGTAGAACCTGAGGGGGGCTCCCCGACCGGGGAGAAGATTGGTTTCCGAAAAAAGGAACCGACGCGCCTGCGGACACATACTGTTGAACTGTAGTCCCACAGCTTGGCAAGCTGCGATGACCCCGAGTTCCTGCTCAAAATTCGCTGCGCGACATATTTTGTACGCGGCAGGTGCGGGAGGTGTGTGCATGCCAGAAACAAGGGTCGGACTCGAGGGAACTGCCTCGCCGGAAAGTGACCGGTACCGGCTGCTCCTCGAGGTCACCGACCGGGTCGCGCGAACCCAGAGCCTGCCCGAAGCATTACGAGAACTCGCCCCCCCGGTGCTGGCCCTGACGGGAGGCGAACTGCTGAATCTTTCCCTCTACGACCCGCGCCGGGATTGCATGCTGACGCAGTATTGGAAAAAGAATCGGGAGAGTGGAGAATTCGACGCATTGCCCGTGGACGAAGTGGCGACCGGGTGGGCATGGAAACATCAGAAGCCGATCGCCATTCACGACACCGAGCGCGAGCAGCGCTTTCCCGGCTTCGTCCCGATGTTACGCAATCACGGCGTCCGATCATATACCGTTCTTCCCATCAGCACGCCTTCACGTCATTTTGGCGCGCTCGGACTCGGCAAGCGCATTCCCGAGATCCTGAATGGCGAAGACTTCGAATTCCTCGCTCGCATCGCGCTGATGGGAGCGCTGGCGCTGGAGAAGGAGAGAGCCTATCGCGCCTTTGAGGAACAGCAGAGCCTGGTCGCGATCAGCCGTGAACTAAGTTCCAGCCTGGAGTTGGAAAAGCTGCTGCCGGTCGTGCTTTCCAGCCTTCGGAGCATCGCGCGGTACGAGCGGACGATTCTGTGCTTGCTGGACGAGGATGCGAAGAGCGTACACCGGTATGGAGATGCTCTGGAATGGGAGCCTTTCGTCAACCGCGGAAGCAGTATTCCCCTGGAGCAATCACTCTCGGCGAAAGCCATCCGGAGGCGAAGCGTTGCATTTCTCACCGCGGCCGACTTGCGCGAGATGAACGAACCGCTGGCGAAAGCCATGTATGAAGGCGGGGTGCGGTCGGTTTGCACTGTGCCCCTGATCGCGGGTAATCAGATCTGGGGAGCCCTGAATCCGAGTAGCATCATGGAGAATGCCTTCGGCCCGACGGAGATTGAATATCTGCAGCAAGTAGCCAATCAGATCGCCGCTGCGCTCCAGAATGCGCATGCCTATCGCGAGATCGCACAACTCAAGGAACGGCTGGCCCAGGAGAAGCGCTATTTGGAGTACGAAATCAGGAGCGCCAACCCGCCCGACGATATCGTCGGCAACAGCCCGGCCTTGAAACGTGTGCTGGACTATGCTGGCATCGTTGCCGACACCGATTCCACCGTCCTCATCACCGGCGAAACCGGGACCGGCAAGGAACGCATCGCCCGCTTGATTCACGGCATGAGCCGGCGCAGGGATCGCAATTTCATCAAGCTGAACTGCGCCGCCATTCCCACAGGATTGCTGGAAAGCGAGCTGTTTGGCCACGAAAAAGGAGCCTTCACGGGAGCGGTAAGCCAGAAGCTCGGCCGGCTGGAATTGGCGGATAAGGGCACTTTGTTGCTCGACGAGATTGGAGACATTCCTTTGGAGCTGCAGCCCAAGTTGCTGCGCGTTCTGCAGGATCAGGAGTTCGAGCGCCTGGGAGGCACGAAGACGATCCGGGTGGACGTGCGGCTGATCGCCGCCACCAATCGCGATCTGGTTCGTGCCGTCGAAGAAAAAGAATTCCGCGGTGATTTGTTCTACCGCTTGCACGTGTTTCCTCTGCATCTGCCGTCGTTGCGCGAACGGCGCGAGGACATACCCCTGTTTATTCGCCATTTCGTTGAAAAAAGCGCAGCCCGGCTGCGCAAGCGGATCGATGTCATCCCCGATGAGGCCATGGAAGCCATGATGCGCTGGAGTTGGCCGGGAAACATCCGCGAGCTGGAGAATTTTATCGAGCGCTCGGTGATCCTGTCCGAAGGCAGCCGGTTAAGACCGCCGCTCGGCGAGTTACGCGAGGACATCTCACGGCAACTGTCCGATTCCGACCTTACCCTGCGTGACAAAGAACGCGGACACATCATCGAAATTCTGCGCCAGACTCGGGGTGCCTTGTCGGGTCCGTCAGGCGCGGCGGCCCGGCTTGGACTCAAGCGCACCACGCTACAGTACAAGATGCAGAGGCTCGGTATCTCGCGCACGGACTATCTGAACTAGGAATCGGTGGCGGAAGGCGTTGGACGAGAAACCACCCAACCAAGAATTACGCAGCTATTCTCCAAAAGCCGGGACTTAACAGAGTCGTGCCCTGCCGAATTATCGGCAGCCAGCCCGTCCTACGGCATCTTCATTTGGTGCGCCGCCTGTTCAATCCCATTTTAAGCATTGCAGTTGCAGCCACTTCGTCATTATCCATTATGTGGCAGATGGCGTGCTCTGATTGTTCCGTGGCGCATTCCCGTTTCTCCCGCGGCAGACGATTCCACCAGCACAGATCGTCAACTGGCAGGTGGCACTATGGGTGCACCCCGGCGCTTCGCGATTCCGAACGACTGTCTAAGCTGCACTCTGAGGCGCTCCTGTGACTTCTGCAATTTGCCTCAGCCTTTGATGACTGAGTCAACGCGAAGGGGCGCCTGACCCTGTATCCCGCGAATGCCACTATGCTGAGGGAAGGTCAAATCCCGCGCGGCGTCTACATCGCCTGTTCCGGCCGCTCCAAGCTCTCGGTCGAGGCCCGCGATGGCCAGACGATCATTCTTTGCCCAAATGATCGGATCGTCGCGAGAAACGGTAACCCGCTTATTCAGTGATATGAAACGGAAAGATTTGATTTCGGCTTGAGGGCGCGACGCTGGTGATTCCCAACCGCATCGCCTTGCAGCCGATTGCGGCCTGAGGGTTCCCTCCCCGGGCGGACGAAGCGGTCTCCTCGTCCGCCCCTTTTTAATTCTCAGTTCTCGGTTACTTCCCATGTTTTTCCCAGTCCCCCCTATGCCAGCGTTTCTCGCTGAGAACTGAGAACTCTCTACAGGTTGAACAATTCCCGCAGGCGGCGGGTCTGAGCGCGACTAACCGGAATCTCCGTCTGTTTCTTGTCGTCCATGCGCAACTGGTAGGAGCTCTTGAACCAAGGCACGACTTCGCGGATGTGATTGATGTTGACGAGAAAAGACCGGTGCGCCCGCCAAAACAAGTTGGGGTCGAGATTATCGAAAAGCTCTTCCAGCGTACGGCAGTTCGAGTGGCCTTCCATGCCCGCATGGCCGCTGGTGGCCACGGTGATCACGCCATCTTCTATGGTCGCGTAGCAGATATCCTTGGGATCGGCCAGGAATAGCCTTCCCGCCGCTTTGATGAGAATCTTAGCCGTCTGCGGCTTCTGCGATTCCAACATCCGCATCAGCGTTTCGAGTTTTTCTTCCGGCCCGGCCCCCGCTTCGATCTTTGCCCGCGCCCTCTCGATGGACTGGGCCACTCGCTTCTTGTCGAACGGCTTCAGGATGTAGTCAACCGCGTTCACGTCGAACGCCTTCACCGCGTATTGATCGAAGGCAGTCGCAAAAATAATCTTGGGGAGAGGAACCTTGCGGTCGAGCAGCTTCTTGATGACGCCGAAACCGTCCAGGCCCGGCATCTGGACGTCGAGAAACACCAGGTCCGGATTGTGTTCGCGGATCAAGCTGATCGCTTCCAGGCCGTTCTTACCCTGCGCGACGACGTTCACGTCATCCAGGTTCTTCAGCAGATAGGCAAGCTCGTCGCGCGCCAGTTGTTCGTCGTCGACGATGACCGCGGAGAGGGGCATAGGGTTCCGAGCCGAGCTGGCGGAACTCGCAGTTGCGGCGGCGATTGCCATATCCCTAAGCTGAGTATAGCGACCGCAGCGGCAGGCCGCCAGTCTTGATTCCTCCAGACCCCTCAGCGGTTCCCGAGAGGAGATTGGCTTCCCAGCTTGCGGAAGAAGTCGGTTCTGATTTTGTTTTGACAGGAAGCGGCTTCAGCCGCGCCGTTCCGGGCGGCTACCATCGGGGGCTTTAGCCCCTGAGAGGAGTTGCATCCTTCTCGACCGGCCCATCTATGCGACCCATGCTTTACAGCAATTTTCGATAGCCAGCGCCATGCCCATCCCGCCGCTGACGCAGAGCGTGGCCAGGCCGCAGCGCGCTTTTCGCTTCAGCATTTCGTGGAGCAGCGTCACCGTGATGCGGGTTCCGGTGCAGCCGATGGGATGACCGAGGGCGATCGCACCGCCGTTGACGTTGAGTTTTTCGCGATCGAAATGCAGCTCGCGGTCGCATGCCAGCACTTGGGCGGCGAAGGCTTCATTCAGTTCGACCAGATCGAAGTCGCTGAGCTTGAGGCCGTGTTTCTGTTCCATTTTGCGGATGGCTGGCACCGGCCCGATGCCCATGACGCGCGGGTCAACTCCCGCGGATGTTGCCGCGAGAATCCGCGCCAGCGGTTTCAGATTATTCTGCTGGACAAATTTCTCGCTCGCCATCACCACCGCCGCCGCGCCATCGGTGATGCCGGAAGAATTTCCGGCAGTGATAGTGCCGGTGCCGGACTTGGAAAAAACTGGAGGCAACTGGGCCATCTTCTCCATCATTCGGCCGGGGGTCGCGTCGGAGAACAAATGTTCATCGCGGGAGAAAACAGTGGTCCCCTTCTTACCCTCGATTGTGACCGGAACAATTTCGAGGTCGAAGCGTCCACTGGATTGCGCTGCCGCGGCGCGCTGCTGCGACCCGAGCGCGAACCGATCCTGCTCTTCGCGCGAAATCTTGTACTGTTCCGCGAGCATCTCGGCCGTCTCGCCCATCAGCATCTTCGCCATCGGGCAGAAGAATCCATCGCGATACATGCCATCGACAAGCTCCTGATGGCCGAGACGATAACCCCAGCGGGCGCCCTCGAGATAGTAAGGAAGCCGCGACATCGACTCGGTTCCGCCCGCCAGCACGCACTCCAGGTTGCCGGTAGCAATCTCCTGAAAGCCGAGCGTGATCGACTTGATGCCAGACGCACAAGCCTTGTTCACCGTGTAGGCCGGAACTTCCTGAGGAACGCCGCTGCGGAGGGAAATCTGCCGCGCGGGATTTGGGCCGCCTCCTGCCTGCCGAGCGTTGCCAAAGATCGTCTCTTCGGCCTGCTCGGGTTGCACTCCGGCGCGTTCGAGCGCTGCCGTCGCGGCAACCACGCCCATATCCGCGGCGGAGAGCGAAGCGAGTGAGCCTCCAAACTTGCCGATGGGCGTGCGAACAGCGGACAGGATATACACGGTGTTCAAGAGAATGCCCATGACATTTCAGTCTAGCAAACTGCCGAAAAAAGCAATCCCAGCAAGAGGAACTCCTTGAGCCTTGCCGAGTGTTCCTCTCCGCCTCCTGGGTGAAGAAGTTCCGCACGTGCACGCGGTAAACTAATCGGCGTGAACATTCTCTACGGAATCAATACGGTGACAGAAGCGCTCAAGGCGCGCGGACGTAACTTCGAATGGATCGGCGTGGCCAAAGAGCGGAAAGATATTCGCCTGAGGCGGGTGATTGACGAGTGTCGAAAGATCGGCGTTCCGGTGCGCGTTTTGTCGCGGGAGGAGCTTGACGAAATTGCCGGCAATGCCGCGCATCAGGGACTTGTGGCCGCGACATCTGCAAAACAGTACAGCGATCTCGATGACATTGTGTCATCGCGTCGCGGCGAGCACTCGCTGATCGTCGTGCTCGATGGCGTAGAAGATCCGCACAACCTGGGAGCGATCCTGCGCACCGCGGACGCTGCCGGAGCCGACGGCGTGGTGATTCCCGAACGCCGGTCCGCCGCCGTTACGGCTGCGGTCGCGAAAGTGTCGGCGGGAGCGAGCGAACACCTGGCGATTGCCAAAGTCACAAACATCTCGCGCGCTCTCGAAGAATTGAAGGAGAAGGATCTGTGGGTAGTCGGGTTAGACGAGCGCGGCCCGCAGACGTACGACGCGGTGGACTACAAGATGCATTGCGCCATCGCGCTCGGCGCCGAAGGTAAGGGACTGCACGATCTGGTGCGCAAACACTGCGATTTCCTGGTATCGATTCCTATGCTGGGGCAGGTGCCGTCGCTGAATGTATCGGTGGCGGCGGGCGTGGTGCTGTACGAAGTTGTGCGGCAGAGACGGCTCGGCGCATCCAAGAAATCATGAAGTTCTTCTGTGTCCTCTATCTCCTTTGTGTTTTCGCTTCAGCCGCGCGGGCCTTGGAGCGCGAAGCCTTCACCGTTGCGAAATATGATTTGGAGGTTCGCCTGGAGCCCGAGCAGCAGAGGCTCGGGGCGCGCGGCAAGATCACACTGCGCAACGATTCGGTGCATCCGCAGAAGATCGCAGCGCTTCAGATTTCTTCATCTCTCAACTGGCGTTCGGTTCGGGTCGACGGCAGGGCCGTTCAGTTCGTGTCGCAACCCTACACCTCCGACATCGACCACACGGGCGCGCTTTCAGAAGCCATCGTCACGCTGCCCGTCGAAATCAGGCCAAAAGATTCCGTGGAACTCGAAATCGGCTACGAGGGCCTAATTCCGCTGGACACAACCCGTCTGACGCGTGTCGGGATTCCGGAAGGGATCGCCAAACGCACGAGCTGGGATCAAATCAGTCCATCGTTCACGGCCGTGCGCGGCGCGGGATATGTCGCGTGGTATCCGATTACGACCGAGTCGGCGGACTTCTCCGAGGGCAACAGTCTGTTTGAGGTGGTGGACCGGTGGAAGGCGCGGGAGGCGGGGAGCGAATTCAAGGCCAAACTTGTAGCGTCTGGGGTGACCGGAGAGGCACCCCGTTTTATGATCTGCTCGCCTGACGGCCAGGGATCAATCGCGGCGATGGGCCGCGAACAGCAGGTTTCAGCGGAATGCTTCTGGAAGCGGCTTGGGGCGGTGACCCCGACGTTCGCGTTGGCCAATTATCAGGATCAGTCCAAGCCTCCTCTCTATCTTTTCAGTTTTCCCGGCCATGAGGAAGGAGCAGGGACATATTCGAACGCACTCGCACCCGCGACGAAGTTTGTAAGTGGATGGTTTGGCCCGCCGAGCGCAGCCATCGCGATCGCGGATTTAGCCGATCCGAACTCCGCCCCGTTTGAGAGCGGCACCTTACTCATGGCATCGATGGCCGCGGAGGACTCGAAGCTTGCAGGCATCAACCTGGTTCACGAACTGGTCCATTCGGCTGTGCCATCGTCGAGACCGTGGGTGTACGAGGGTCTGGCTCACTTTGCCGAGGCGATGTATCGCCAGGAGCAAGGCGGACGCCAGGCAGCGCTCGATTTCCTCGGGCTGCACCGCGCTGCGTTTCTTGATTCGGAAAAAGAGGTCGCGGCCGCAACGCGGAAAAACGCCGGTCAACCGCTGGCCGTCACGTTCGATGAAACTTACTATCGGAGCAAGGCCGCGTATGTGTGGTGGATGTTACGCGACATGGCCGGCGACGATGCGCTCAAAGAGGCCATCCGCAAGTATCGGGCCGAGGACGACAATGACAAGGCCCCAAAATATGTGGAGCAGTTGATCGAAGCCGCCGCCAAGCGCGACTTGGGCTGGTTCTTCGACGACTGGGTGTATCAGGATCGCGGCTTGCCGGATTTTCATGTGCAGTCGGTACATCCGTGGAAAACGGAAAAAAGTGTGCAGTTTATTACTGTGACGCTGGAAAACCTGGGAAATGCGGGAGCGGAAGTTCCGTTCACCATATTTTTTGAAGGCGGCGAGATTACGAAACGGATTGAGGTGCGCGCAACAGCCACAGCTACCACGCGAGTTGAATTGCCAGGCACGGCAACCAAGATCGTGGTCAACGATGGCAGTGTTCCGGAAATCGACCTGACGAATAATGTGTTCAAGATTTCGGAACCGTAGTTGACCGCTTAGGCCGGAGGTCGAATTACAGAAGTAAAATCAAACCTTCTGTTTCCCACTCTGTGTTTGGCGGGGACGGCAAGTTTCCAAACAAGGCGACAAAATCCTGACGAGTATTGCCTATGACGGAAGCACAGCTAAAAAAACACCTCGATGCAGCGGAGAAGAGTCCGAAAGAGATTGCGGCGGCCGTCTCCGGTTTGGCAGAAAAGGTTTTGCGCTACAAGCCTTCTCCTGAAAAATGGTGCGTGCTGGAAGTTCTCGGCCACCTGGCGGATGCCGAGATCATTTACGGATACCGTCTGCGGCAGATGCTCGCGGATGCTAAGCCCGTCATCGCGCCACTAGATCAGGACGCCTGGACCCGAAATCTGAATTACCTGGATTCGCCTCCCTCCGAATTGCTCGCGTTTTACGGGTTGGGGCGTCATCATAACTTGCGCTTGCTGCGAAGGTTGAAAGTTTCCGACCTCTCCAAGTCCGCCTTTCATCCGGAACTGCAACGGGAGATGACCGTTGCTGACCTGGTCGAGAGGATGGGCGGGCACGGTGCTGGACATCTGCAGCAGATTGAAAAATTGAAAGAGTCCGCCCGCAACGAGTAATTTGCTCCGCGCCATCAGTGTGGGCGCTCGGTGTGGGCTGTAGTGAAAGCGATGAGTGCCTGCAACTTTCGGAGGGCTGCGCCCGAGTCAATCGCCTTCGCCGCCAGCGGCACCGCATCCCGCAGATGATCGGCCCGCTCCGCGGCGACAAGGGCGGCGGAGGCGTTGAGCAGGACGATATCGCGGCGAGCGGATCTCTTCCCAGCCAGGACTTCGCGGATCAGGCCGGCGTTGTGCGAGGCATCTCCTCCTGAGATTTCTTCTCGTGTTGCTCTCTGCAGGCCGAATTCCTCAGGCGTCACTTCGTAACTATGAACTTGTCCGCCGCGCA
>Ga0210399_10003197_pt1 | contig 12753 bp, 10 predicted proteins | sample IncBWC14MmetaG_FD_150865 | JGI IMG/M metagenome (GOLD analysis project Ga0210399, IMG submission 150865) | Forest soil microbial communities from Barre Woods Harvard Forest LTER site, Petersham, Massachusetts, United States - Inc-BW-C-14-M | ecosystem: Environmental > Terrestrial > Soil >... | reverse complement strand
TCCGGCGCAAATCCGAGCGCGGCGGTATGAAACGCACCGGGAACCATCCAGAACGATTTCGGCCCCCGGGCCGCGGCGTAAATTCTTTTTGCGTGGCGGCAGGGCAGCGTGTTATCGGCTTCATCGCAGATCAGCAGCACCGGAAAATCCCTCCCCGCCACCGCTTTTTCCGGAGAAACGCCCGCGGCGGGAAATCCGGCCAGTTTCCCGCCGCGATAGAGCATCATCCACGCGCCGGGCGCGAAGAATGTCTTGCCGAGCAGGGGGTATTCCTGCAGCCCCGCGTAATCGTAGGAGGCCTCGGGCAAACTCGCGAACGGCGCTTCGGCCACCACCGCTTCGATGCGCGGATCAATGCCCGCCGATTGCAGCGCGATCCCGGCGCCCATCGATTCTCCCAGCGCAAAAATGTGTGCCGGATGCTCGGATGCCGCGAGCGCATCCACAACCCCCCGCGTATCGTTGCGCTCCAGCCAGCCGTAGGTGGCCATCGCACCTCCGCTCTCGCCGTGGGCCCGCTGATCCATCATCACCACGCTGTATCCCGCGCCCAGCAGAATCTCAGACTGCCCGATCTCGCCGACGCGGTTGTCGGCCACGCCGTGAAAGAGCAGCACCCAGGAACCGTTGGGATTTTCCGGGCGCACTTTCCAGCCGCGAAGTTCGGCCCCGTCGGGAGCGGTCACATTAAAATCTTCGCGGCGCGCATGAACATGGGCGAACGAGGCGTCGGCCTCGCGAATAAGATCAGGCGTAAGCGGGCGGCGCACCGGATGAAGAAACGATGGCGCCACCAGCCAGCCCATTACGGCGGCCATAGTCGGCGGCAGGAGCAGCAGGATCAGCACAATCCGGAGCAGGCGTAGCGGCATGGGGCCTCAAAAGAAGATACGAGATTTCCCGCGCCGGTGTTCAGGAAAAGTTGGCCGTGTTCACGGCGGGCAACGCGGCAAAGGATGCGCATCAGCTGCGGAAAAGAACGTCTTCGCGCTGGAACATTTTCACGGCCAGAAAAAGCGCCGCAGCGGCGTAGACGCAGGTGGAAAGGAAAATCAGGGCGATGAAATTCCAGTGATAGGTTCCCGTAACCAGCTCCTTGCAGAGCAGGCTGACATTGAGAATCGGAATCAGCGCCAGCTTGGCGGTCAGTTCCACGCCCGGCAACATCGCGGCCACGGCGGGAACGATCACCAGGATCATCAAGGGCGAAATGTAGCTCTGCGCCTCCTTGTAGCTCTTGGCGAAAAGCGAAATGGTGATGAGGCCGGCGGAAAAGAGCACCGCCAGCGGCAAGGCCATCAGGAACACGGAGAGCACGGCGGGCAATTTGATTTGCAGTTGCATGGCCGCCGCGTCCGGGTTCTTCGTCAGGTCGAAGGCTTTCAATTGTTGGATTCCCCAGAACGAAACGCCCATGGAGAGGACGGAAAGCGCCGCGGTAACCAGCGAAGCGGTAAGCACCAGCAGAAACTTTCCAAGGACCAGGTCGACGCGGGAGATGGGGCTCGAAAGAATGGTTTCCATGGTGCCGCGTTCTTTTTCGCCCGCGGTCAGGTCCATTGCCGGATACATGCCGCCTGTAAGACAGAGCAGGATCACCATGTAACCGATGATGCCGCCGAAGGCCGCGCCGCCGACTTTTTCCGGTGGAGCGACATTGTCCTGTTTGATGAGAAACGGCTTAAGAACAGTAGCCGGCACGTGGTTGGCATCCAGGCGCGCTTCGATCACTTTGTCGCGGTAGGCTCTTAGATTTGTCTCGGCCGTCTCGGCGGAAATGGACGACTTCAGCTCGCCGTTGTATTTGTAGATCTCGATAGTCTGGGGATTCTGCTGCGCAAGGCTGGCTTCAAACCCATCGGGAATCGCAATCGCGGCGCGGACTTCCTTGTTAATGATTTTGTCTTTCCAGTCCGGCGTCGCGGGCAGCACATCGATTTTCTTGCTGGCGCGCAGCTCTTCCACCACCTGGGGAGAATCCGCCCCGCCCAGCAGCATTATCTTCGGGATCTCTTCCTCCGCTTTCTTCTCAAGGGTTTGTGCCAGCCCGACAAAGCCGACGGACATCAGCGGGAAAAGCAGCAGGGGCACCAGCAGGGTCGAAATAAGCGTGCGCCGGTCCCGCAGCGAATCGGTCAGTTCCTTGCGGTAGACGGTGCCGATATTCTCGAGGGGCATGTCAGGCGGCCTCCTCAGGCTTGTAGTGTGGCGCGACCACCTTCACAAAAATCTCTTCCAGGTCCTGCTCCTTGTACTTTTCGCGAAGCGAGGCAAGCGAGCCCTCGGCCAGTAGTTTGCCCGACTGGATGATGCCGATCGCATCGCAGAGTTTTTCCACTTCGCTCATCACGTGCGTCGAGAAAATCACGGTTTTCCCGCGCTGGCGGCACTCGCGGATGAACTCAAGAATCGTACGCGCCGTCATGATGTCCAGCCCCAGCGTCGGCTCGTCGAAAATCATTACCTGGGGGTCGTGAATCAGCGTGCGGGCGATGGAGGTCTTCTGCTTCATGCCGGTGGATAGCTTGTCGCAGCGGCGGTCGCGGAACGAGTTCATGTCCAGGCGGGTGAAAATCTCATCCACACGCTTTTTCAGTTCGGCGCCATGGATGCCGTTCAGCCGCCCAAAGTATTCGACCATCTCCTGCGAAGTAAGCCGCGGGTAAAGCGCGGTGGCGGTGGAAAGAAAGCCCACATTGGCGCGGACTTTCTGCGGCGCCTCCACGACGTCGTGGCCGCACACAATCGCCGTGCCCTCGCTGGGCTCCAGTATCGTGGCCAGCATCCTCAACGTAGTGGTTTTCCCCGCGCCGTTCGCGCCCAGCAACCCGTAGATCTGCCCCGGTTTGCAGGTGAAACTCACACGCCATCCACGGCACGGATTTCGCCGCGTTTTTTGTCCTTGAAAAGTTTGGTCAGTCCACGCGTTTCGATCACGGGCAGAACCTCAATCTGGATTGGGAAAGCGGACACGCTGGCCTATGCCCCGGATACGCGTGAGCATTGGAAAAGATATCACCAGAAACGAATCCACGCGAGGAATAGGGGCCTGGCGCAAACCAGGCGGCCGGCCTAGCCCTTGTGACACTCCGGGCACTCTCTGGCATCGAATTTGTCATGGGCCGCGCGGAGCGTGTTGTTGCAGTGGATACAGACGCGCTGCCGCACGGGTAAAGCGGGCGTTGCGGCACCCCTGGCCTTCCGCTCGGTTTCGGAAGCATTCCTGAAGTCGGCATTTTACCACGGCGCCACCGCCCGCCGCCGGACCTGGTCGGCAGCATCCACGAGTCTGCGCCGGGCATCTCACCAAACGAGTGATGGGTGTGGAGAAAATGTCTAACCTCCTGATAGACTTTAGGTTAAGCATTCGAAGTACAATTCAAGCCAGCGCTCGGAATCCGGAACGACAGGCGCCCGCGAAAGCCGGATGAATCCTTCGTGTAGCAGTTCCTGATGGCGAACGGGGATTGGGTTTCAGCAATATATGGATAAGAAGCTGCGCAATCGTACGCTGCTCTTCCTGCTTCTTGCGGGAATCGTCGCGTTCGTGTTGATCAAGGTAAGCGGCCGCCAGCCGGTGGCCAAAATATCGGCCGTGAAGCCGTTCCGCCAGAACATCGTTTCCTCCATCACCAGCAACGGCAAGGTGGAGCCGATTGCGCCCTTCAATATTTTCGCGCGACTCGACACCTTTGTCGAAAAGGTAAGCGTCAGCGAAGGGCAGAACGTCAAAAAAGGGCAATCGCTGCTGGAATTAAACGTGAAAGATGCGGTCGCGCAACTTGCGGCAGCCAAGTCGAGGCTGCTGCGCGCCCAGGAAGACCTGCGAGCTGCCAAGGCCGGCGGGCGCACGGACGAAGCGGCGCGCGTGGCGGGCGACCTCGCAAAAGCTACGGGTGACCGCGATGGTCTCCAGCGGAATCACGAATCGCTGGCGCGGCTGCTGGCCCAGGGCGCAGCGACGAAAGATGAAGTTGCCGCCAGTGAGTTGGCTCTGACCAAGGCGCAAGCCGAAGTGAATCGCCTGACGGCAGTAAAGAAAGAGTTTGAGCGCCAGGTATCGCTGGACAATTCACGCGGAGAACTGGCGGTGCAGCAGGCGCAAAGCGACGTGGGGGCCCTCGAGGACAAGGTGCGCCAGGGCCGCATCACTGCGCCGACTGACGGCACCTTATACGCTTTGCCGGTCAAGGCCGGCGACTACGTGAAAGTCGGCGACCTGCTGGCCGAAATGGCCGACCTGCACAAAGTACGCGTTCGAGCGTTTATTGATGAGCCGGAAATGGGCGGGCTAGAGCCGGGCCTGCCGGTGAAGATTACATGGGACGCGCTGCCGAACCGGACCTGGCCCGGACGGACGGAAATCACGCCGAAGCAGGTGGTGCCGCGCGGCTCGCGCAGCGTTGGCGAGCTGCTGTGCTCCGTGGAAAACGAGAAGCTGGAGCTGTTGCCGAACACCAACGTGAACGTGCGCATCAATTCGCGGGAACGCCTGAATGTGCTGGCCGTGCCGCGCGGATCCGTGGAGACGATTGGCGGGCAGAGTTTTGTGTTTGTGGTCCGGGACAGCGTGGGGAAATCCGTGTTGGAAAAGCATCCTATTCAGGTGGGCACTGCGGACGCGACAAATTATGAAGTGGTCAGCGGACTCACCATGGATGACACCGTGGCGCTGCCGGGCGATGCCGATTTTCGCGATGGTATGTCGGTGAAGGTGGTGTTTCTGGACACGTCGAACGTCCCAGGCGGAACCGGTGCGAGCCATTAATTTCATTCGCGCCGCGCTGATTTGCCTGCTGCTGTTGCCCGGGATGGCGCGCGCTGAAGAAAGTCCCCTCGAGAAGGCCAAAGCCGCGTTTGAAAAGGGCGAGTACACCCAGGCTATCGATATTCTGAAAAGCGCAGCCGCCGACGAGCCAAACAACGGTGACGTTTATGTGCTCCTGGCAAGGTCCTACCTGGAACTGAATCAGTACGACGCCGCGGTGAACAGCGGGGAAAAAGCCGTGGCGATTAATCCTAAAGACTCCGACTATCACCGCTGGCTCGGCGAAGCATACGGCGCAAAGGCAGATCATGCCTCCATGCTGAGTGCGTACTCGCTGGCACGAAAAACGCAGAAAGAATTTGATGCCGCCGTGCAGCTGGACGCGCACAATTTTGATGCCCAGCAGGATTTGATCGAGTACGACTGTGCGGCTCCCGGGGTCGTGGGCGGCGGGGAAGACAAGGCCCAGCCGCTGATTCAGAAACTGATGAGCCTGGACGCAGCGGAAGGCCACTACGCAGCAGGGAACTGCCGCGCCCAGAAAAAGAATTACGAGGCCGCCGACGTGGATTTCACGAAGGCGCTGGAAAGCAAGCCGAAGACCGCCAAGCGCATCTACGACATTGGCGACTATTTTCTGCAACGCAAGAATGGAGAGAAACTAGTTGCCGTGGCAAACGCCGGAGAAGAACTTGCCCCGCACGATCCGCGCGGGAAATTCTACCGCGGTGTGGCGCTGATTCTCGAAAGCCAGAAACCTGTGGAAGCGGAAAAATTGTTGCGCGAGTACCTGCAACTGGCTCCGATGAACTCGGAATACCCGCGTCCCTGGGCCGTACACTACTGGCTGGGGAAGCTTTTCGAGAGCCGCATGAATCCGGCCGGAGCGCGCGGCGAATACCAAGCCGCGCTCAAATTGAACGGCAAGTACAAACCGGCGCAAGAGGCGCTGAAGCAGCTCGGGAAAGACTGAGCAAAGTTTTTTCGGAAGGCAAATGCACATACGCGAAGCAGTCGCCGTGGCCATGGACGCCCTGCGCGCCAACAAAGTGCGCGCGGTGCTGACGTCCATCGGCGTAATTATCGGCAGCGCCTCCATCGTGCTGGTGGTGACCGTGGCGCTGACCAGCCAAAAATTCGTGATTGGGCAGATTGAGGCCATGGGCTCAAACCTGGTCTGGGTGGAGATGATCAAGACACCCGAAAAGGCCCACCCTCTCAGCTACGAAATCAACACCGACGATCTGGCGGCGGCCAAGGCGCAGATTTCTGACGCGCTGATTGTGGCGGGTTTCAACGATTTGCCGATGGCGGTGGTCGTCAGTGGCCGGACGCGACCGGTGCGGCTGATCGGCGTCACCGACGGCTACCAGCAGATCCGCCGCCTGATTATTCTGCGTGGGCGCTATTTCGATTTCGCGGACATGGAAGCGCGCAGCAAGGTCTGCCTGATCACCAAGGACCTGGCGGACCGCGTGTACGGAGTGGAAAACCCGGTCGGGCGGCAGCTTCGCATGGGTGAGCTGACGTTCACGGTCATAGGCGTTTTCCGGGAACGGGCCGAAACGTTCGGATTATCGGAATTGCAGAAGGAATCCGTCATCATTCCGTTTTCGCTGATCAAGTATTACACCGGCACCGATGTTTTAAGTACGCTGCAACTTCAGACCGGCGGCCCGGACAAGGTGTCCATCGTCGAAAAACAGATCAACCGGCTGCTGAAGAGCCGTCATCCGGCGCAGGCGGAATACAACGTCCAGACGCTGACTGCGATTTTGGGAGCAGCGAAGACCATTTCGCTGGCGTTGCGCATCGTACTGATTGTGATTGCGTTCATCGCGCTGCTGATCAGCGGCATTGGCATCATGAACATCATGCTGGTAACGGTTACCGAACGCACCCGGGAAATTGGCGTGCGCAAGGCCATTGGGGCGGCGCAAAAAGAGATCATGTGGCAATTCCTGATTGAGGCGTTTCTGATCAGCGGCGGCGGCGCGGTGATTGGCATCCTGATTGGCGTGGGGATTCCGGTGATCGTGCAGCAGCTTTTGCCCGGTAATTTGCGGGTACCGATTTCGGGGATGAGCGTGGTGCTAGCGTTCCTGGTGTCGTGCTCGACAGGGCTTTTTTTCGGATGGCTGCCGGCGAAGCAGGCGGCGGCGCTCGAACCGATCGAATCGCTGCGTTATGAGTAAGCGCATGGGAGGAAGAAGTATGGCCTCGAAACAAGTCATAGCTTTTGGAATTTTGGTGGCAGCGATCGCGCCGCTCCGCGCGCGCGCGCAGCAATCGCCAACTGCTCCGGTAGCGAGTTCCACACCCTTGGTGCTGACGCTGAAACGCGCGGTCGAGATGTCGCTCTCGAACAGCAAGGACATCCAACTCGCCAAGCTGCAAGTGCAGGCGACGCAGGATACCGCGCAACTGACGCGAGCGGAATTTCTCCCCAATTTGTATGCGGGATCAGGCGCCGGCTACACGTATGGATTGCCGGAAACGCCGGGAGGTCGGCCGCCGGCCATTTTCAGCGTGACGTATACCGAAGATATTCTCAACGCGCCGCTGCGCGGACTGGCGAAAGAACAGCAAGAGCAGGTGCGGGCGCAGCGGGCGGTGCTGGAGGATACGCGAAATCTGGTGATGGTGCGCGTGGCCTCGGGCTACCTGGAACTGGTGAAGGTGCGGCACTCTCTGGAATTGCTGCGGAAAGAGAAGGAGAGCGCGGACAAGATCGTGGAGGTGACGAAGGAGCGCGAAGGCGAAGGCTATGAGTTGCCGGTGGAAGTCACCAAAGCGCAATTGACTTTGGCGCAAGTCGAACGGCGCATCCTGCAACTGGAAGGGCGTCAGGACGAATTGGAAGTCTATTTGCGCAATCAGCTTGGCCTCGCAGCCGAGCAGTCCATTGAGGTGACTCCAGAGGAGCTGCCGGGTGCGGCAGAGCAGGAAGGCGCGAACCTGGTGGCGATGGCCGCACAGGGTAACACGCGCCTGGCGGCAGCGGAATCCGACGTGAAAGGCAAGGAGTTTCGCCTGAAGGGAGAGAAGCGGGGCTATTGGCCAACTCTGCAGTTGGTGGCCATCTACGACGTGCTGGCGAAATACAATTTCAATAATAGTTTCCTTGTCATCAATGAGCGGAATTTCCGCTACAACAACCTGAATGCCGGTGTAAACATCAACGTGCCGATTTATAGCGCGAAGACGCGGGCGAACGTCGCGCTGGCGCAGGTGAACCTGGAAGCCGCGAAAATCAATCTGAGCAACACGAAGAGCCAGGTGAGCGCGGAAGTCCGGCAGAAATCCCGCAAAGTGCAGCAGGCGGACGCCACGAAAGAAGTCGCGCGACTGGAACTGCAGCTGTCGCAGCAGAACCTGGCTGTCTTGCAATCGCAATTCGGCGAAGGCAAAGTGAATTTACGCGACGTGGAAAAAGGCCGGCTGGACGAAAACGAAAAATGGATGTCGTATCTCGACGCGAATTTCCAGCGCCAGCAGGCGCAACTGGATTTGCTGAAGACAGCGGGACAACTGGAAAAAGTTCTGGAATAGTCGCGTTTCGCTTGTAATGTCGATCTGGCTGGATACGGATACCGCGTGCATGCTGGATAAAACAAGCCTGAAAATTCTCTCGGAAGCGGTCCAGCAGCTCGAGGCGGGATTTGGCGCCCTGCCGGAGTTTGAAGCACGCCTCCCCGCGGCTGAACACATGAGGGAAACTCTCGCGGCCACTGCGGAGCGCTTGCGCGACAACTATCCTTATTTTCATCCCTTGTATGCCGGGCAGATGTTGAAGCCGCCGCACCCGATGGCGCGGCTGGCTTATGCGCTGGCGCAATGGATCAATCCCAACAATCACGCGCTTGATGGCGGACGCGCGACCTCGGCGATGGAGAAAGAAGCGGTTGCCGGGATTGCGGAAATGTTTGGTTGGAGGGAACACCTCGGCCATTTATGCGGCGGCGGCACGATGGCCAATTTGGAAGCGCTGTGGGTTGCAGGACAACTGGCGCCAGGGAAAAAGATTCTGGCCAGCGAGCAGGCCCATTACACGCACCGGCGGATCAGTCGCGTTCTGCAACTCCCGTTTGCGTCTGTGCCATGCGATCCGCGCGGCCGGATGCATCTTGCGAACTTGCGCGAGATCGTTGCTCATGGTGAGGTCGGCACAGTGGTGGCCACGATGGGAACTACGGCCACGGGGTCTGTCGATCCAATCGCCGAAATCCTGGAATTGCGTGAGAAGCATGGATTTCGCGTGCATGCCGACGCGGCGTACGGCGGATATTTTGGACTGGCCGGAAATCTGAATGAAGAAGTTCGGCGCGGATTCGATCTGTTGCACTGCGTGGATTCGATTGTGATCGACCCGCACAAGCATGGTTTGCAGCCTTACGGATGCGGGTGCGTGGTATTCCGCGATCCGGGTGTCGGAAAACTCTACAAGCACGATTCGCCATATACGTATTTCAGCTCAACGGAAATGCACCTCGGCGAAATCAGCCTGGAATGTTCGCGCCCGGGAGCCGTAGCGGCCGCGCTTTGGGCGACCCAGAGATTGTTGCCGCTTGCGAAGGGCGGAGAATTTGCGAAGGGGTTGGAGGATTGCCGGGCGGCGGCGCTGGACTTGCATCAGCGGTTGGGGAACGACGCGCGATTTATGACGGCGTTTCAGCCGGATCTGGATATCGTGGTGTTCGCTCCCCGGGCGGCCAGCGTGAGCGAGTCCTCGGAAAGATCGCGAAAGGTTTTTGAGGCAGCGGCGCATAGGAATCTGCACTTGGCATTGGCGGAGTTGCCGGTAGAGTTTTTTGCAGCGAACCTTGGCACAATGAAGAAGGACCGAAACAGTCTGACATGTTTGCGGTCCGTGTTGATGAAGCCGGAGCATCGAGAATGGGTAGGCCGGATTTGGGAGATTTTGGATGAGGCAACAGAGGAATGCCTGAAAGGGTAACGCTTTTGAGCGCGGGAGCGAAGCTCCCGCTTTAGCGGTTTCTGGCTCCGGGGATGGCGGTTCGATTTCCCTCTGTTTTGGGAGTCAGAAGCGAAAGTTCTGCTTCCGTACGCAAAGGTTGCAACCCCCACTTAATGTGGGATTTAACGGTTAGATGCGGATTGCGCACCGTTGGCAGATTCGTGTGCGGGGATGCAACCAAGTCGGGTAAACTATTATCTACCTGGATTGGGGTACCAAATGGGGTACCGGGTTGGCTACTTGTTTCGCCAAAAGTGCGAAAGTTTTGCACATTCAATTTGATCGAAACTGAGGGTGAAGAATGCCGGATGTAATGAAAACGTTGCTGTTGAACCCGCCGAGCTTTGAGAATTTCGACGGCGGCGCGAGTTCGCGGTGGCCCGCGACGCGTGAGATTGAGTCCTATTGGTACCCGGTTTGGCTCTCGTACCCGGCGGGAATGATTCCCGGCAGCCGGCTCCTCGACGCCTCTCCCCACAAAATTAACTGGCAGCAGACCGTTCAGATCTGCAAGGACTACGAGTTCCTGATTCTGTTCACCTCGACGGTGGGCTTCGCCAGCGACCTGAAGCTGCTGCGCAAGATCAAGGAAGCCAACCCGTCCATGAAGGTGGCGTTCGTTGGTCCGCACGGGCACATCAAGCCGGACGAGACGCTGAATGCCAGCGAGGACATTGATTTCATCGTGCGCGGCGAATTCGACCATGCGGTGGCGGAGTACGCGCACGGCAAGCCGGTAGACCAGATTCTCAACGCCAGCTACAAAAAAGATGGCAAGATTGTCCACAACGCGATGCGGCCGCAAATGCACACGGAAGAATTGGATGCTCTGCCCTTCGCGACGGACGTTTACAAGCGAGACCTCGAGATCGAGCGCTATAACGTGCCGTTCCTGCTGAATCCCTTCGTTTCGTTCTACAGCTCGCGCGGCTGCCCGGCGCTTTGTACCTTCTGCATGTGGCCGCAGACTCTTTCTGGTCATGCGTGGCGCACGCGTTCGGTGGACAACGTGGTGCAGGAAGTCAAAAACGCGCTTTCCTACTTCCCCCAGATGAAAGAGATTTTCTTTGACGACGACACGTTCAACATCCGCAAGGACCGCGTCATCGAATTGAGCCAGAAGTTCAAGCCGTTGAAGTTTCAGTGGTCCTGCACGGCGCGATGCCACAGCAAGTATGAAGAGTTGAAGGCCATGGCGGACGGCGGGGCGCGTTTGTTCATCGTGGGCTTCGAGTCCGGCGACGCGCAAATCCTGAAGAACATCAAGAAGGGCGCGACCACGGATATGGCCCGCGAGTTCATGAAGAACTGCCGCAAGGTCGGCATCAAGGTGCACGGCGACTTCATCATCGGCCTGCCGGGCGAGACAAAAGACACCATCAACAAGACCATTGATTTTGCCAAGGAACTGGATTGCGAAACCATCCAGGTTTCGCTGGCCCACGCCATGCCAGGCACCGAGCTGCATGACCAGATGTCCAAGGAAGGTTTCCTGCGTGTCGAGGCGCTGGCCGACCAGGGCGGCCACCAGTTGCCGCACATCGAGTTCCCACATCTTTCCAAGGCCGACATGATGGCGGGCGTGACTCGCTTCTATGACGAATATTATTTCCGCCCGAAGGTTGTATGGCGGATTGTGAAGGAAGCGCTCTGGGACGGCCATGAGCGCAAGCGCTTGTACCACGAGGCCACGGACTTCCTGCGGTTGCGCGCCGAGCGTCTGAAGTGGGTGCAGCAGGGCGGCGATGCGCCGAAGACGATGGTCGCGGTAGGCGGAACCTCATCGGCCAACGGCAACGATTAACCCCGACGAATGAGCCACGAGCATAGGCTGAGATTCAAGACGCTGGTCATGGTCTTGCTGATGGTGGTGTGTGCGAACACCGGCGACCTGATGCTGGCGCGCGGAATGAAGCAGATCGGGAACGTGGAGATTTCCTTCCCGGGGCTGCGGCACGCGCTGCTTTCAACGATTCAGAGCGGGAGCATCTGGATCGGGATTTTCTTCCTGATTGGCTTCACACTCTGCTATATGACGGCGGTCAGCTGGGCGGACTACAGCTTTGTGATGCCCGCCGGTGCGTTCGGCTACGCAGTGCAGACGATGCTGGCGATTCTGGTGCTGCACGAGGTGGTTTCAGGGAAACGATGGATCGGCGTGGTCCTGATCTGCGTCGGGGTGCTCCTGGTAGGGCAGACGAAGCCGAATACGACGAATAACACCGGGCCGGCGGCGCCATGACCCGGGTAATTTTGATGCTAATTTTCTTCGTACTGTGCAATACCGGCGGCGAGCTGGCGATGTCCTACGGCATGAAGCAGGTGGGCGAGCCCAAAAGCTTCCGGCCGATAGCGCTCCTGCGATTTGTGTGGGCGGCGGCGCAGAACAGTTGGCTGTGGGTGGCATTGCCGCTGCTTGCGGCGTCGTTTTATTCGCTTCTGATTTTATTTTCCTGGGCCCCAGTTAGCGTGGTGATACCGGCGTCGGCTTCCAACTACATCGTCGGCACGTTTGGCGCGAAATATCTGTTGAAAGAAGATGTGTCATTCAAGAGATGGCTCGGCGTGGTTCTGGTCATCCTCGGAGTTGCGATCGTTTTGCACACAGGCGGACATTGATTGTTTAGAAGTTAGACGATCCGCCCTTCCCCTTTTCTTTCAAAAGTTGCGATTAAGAAGACTAGGAATTGGTGTAACTATGGGCGGTTGGAGAAGATGAAGCGGTCGGCGGATTTGGTGATTAGGTAGACGGGCGCGACTGGCGCCAGGATTTCGCGCTTTTTTTCGTTGCGCGTGATCAGGTAGATGCGGCTTGAGCCGCCCCAGACTTTGGCGAACTGGGCATCGTCGAAAAAGATGGGCGGGGAATCAGGGAAGAGCGAGCCGTACCAGAGGCCGTTGACGCGGCCGTTGAGAACGTAAATCTGCTGGCCGGTGTAGAAGCGGACGGAAGAGGCGTTGGCGTATTCACCGTCCATGAAGATCTTGTCGGTGGGCTGGAGGAGCG
>Ga0210399_10003195_pt1 | contig 12761 bp, 7 predicted proteins | sample IncBWC14MmetaG_FD_150865 | JGI IMG/M metagenome (GOLD analysis project Ga0210399, IMG submission 150865) | Forest soil microbial communities from Barre Woods Harvard Forest LTER site, Petersham, Massachusetts, United States - Inc-BW-C-14-M | ecosystem: Environmental > Terrestrial > Soil >... | reverse complement strand
GGCATCGTATTGCGTGAGCGTGACGAAGTGGACTCGCGGCCACGATTCCCGATCGAAGCCATCAAAGTCTTTCAAAAGAAATGCTTGTGATAATTGCCGCGCGCGATCGGCACGGAAATTGAAAAATAGAACCGTATCGTCATCGCGAATGCGTTGCTCATTCGCGTCTGCAAAAATGAGCGGTGGCATGAACTCGTCAGTCTTGGCAAGTTTATATTGCCGATCCAAGGCATCGGCCGGCGACGATTCGCAGACTTCGCCACGGCCGAAAACAATCGCGTCCCAGGCTTTTTTTGTTCGATCCCAACGCCGGTCGCGATCCATCGCGAAGTAACGACCGACGATCGTTATGATCTTCGCGCCGCTCTGCTTCAACTCATCTTCGCAAACTTGCAAATCATGTGCACCACCGGTCGGCGAAGCGTCGCGGCCGTCGGTGAAAGCGTGAACGAAGATTTTAGTAACGCCCGCTTCCTTGGCTGCGTTTGCCAGCGCAATCAGATGCGAGTAATGGCTGTGCACACCGCCGTCGGATACGAGGCCAAGGAGATGCAGGCGGTGACCACGCGCGCGGGCAAACGTCTCTTGCGCCACTCGGTTACGCTCCAGTTCGCCGGCCGCGATGGCTTTGTTAATTCGGGTTAGATCCTGATCGACAATCCTGCCCGCCCCCAAGTTAAGATGGCCAACTTCTGAGTTGCCCATTTGGCTGGCGGGCAAACCGACGTCGCGTCCACTGGCGCTCAACTTCGAGCCGGGATAATCGCAATAGAGCTTGTCGTGAAACGGCGTGCGCGCGAGAAGTGTGGCGTCTCCATTCTCTTCGCTTTTGTCCCGACCGCCGGGATTGATGCCCCAGCCGTCGCGAATGATAAGCATGACCGGACTCGCCATACGGAGCGCACTTTGCCGACGATTGGGAGGATCGACAAGCGGTTCTTTCGTTGACAACTCGGAGTACGCGCATCTACATCGCCCTCGTGAAGTGGCGCAACCAATTGCTGGCACTTTTCTGCCTCCTCGCCTTCGCCGGCCTTGGCGTTCTTTATTTTCAACATTGGGTCGTGCAGAAGCCTTTCGGAATTATTCTGTTTATCGGAGAGGGACTCGCACCGGGCAGGCTGGCGGCGACACGCCTCTACGTGGGCGGGGCGGACGCGCGTCTCACCTTTGACTCGATGAATCATCTCGCCCTGCTGATCAACTATTCGAAAGATTTCGCCGTTCCGGACCGGGCTGCCGCCGCAACTGCGCTGGCCACCGGAGTGAGAGTGAACAATCGAGCAATCTCTGTCGATGGCGATGGAAAACCACTCACCAGTATCGTTGAATTGGCGCGCGAGCGTGGACGAGCTACGGGCCTGGTAACGAATGCGAAACTGACCGATCCAACGAGCGTGGCTTTTTACGCGCATCCGGCCGATCCAAACGACGTTGACAGTGTCGCACGCGAATTCGTTGAAGGCGGAAAGATCGATATCGCGATGGGCGGTGGCGTCGCATCGTTTCTTCCGGAGACAAAAGGCGGAGAGAGGCAGGATGAGCGCGATCTTTTGCTCGAGCTACGCCGCAACGGCTTCGACATCGTGCGCACACGGGCAGAACTGGAAGCGATTCCCGCATGGCGCCGTCCGAAACTCTTCGGTGCTTTTAGCAGTGCGGAACTCGCGTTTGCGAACCAACTCGAAGAGCGAAGCGAACAACCTAGCCTCGCGGACATGGTGCGTCGCGCGATTGAATTGCTGCAATACAATGCCGGCGGGTATCTGCTCCTGGTCGATGCGGGACTGATGCGCAAAGCGGCGCAGGATAACAACGGGGAAAGAACGCTTGGTGAAACGGCGGAATTGGACCGTGCGGTTGCAGTTGCACGACGTTATGCCGGGCAAAAATCGACAATCATTGTTTGCGGGGATGTCGCGACCGGCGGCATGAACTTGAGTGGTTTCCCATTTCGCAAGGATAGCGGAATCGCGTTGCTGGGCCTCAATTCTGCGGGAGAGCCATGGATTACATGGGCGACTGGTCCAAATGGCGTCAAGTCTTACGGCGCAGCGAAAGTGCCAGGCACCTTCAACGCACGGCCCGAAGCCGAGCCTCTGGAGCCGGCTGCGTTTTACGCGAAGTCGGCGCTCAGTACCCTCGATGACGTCGTTGCCTTTGGAAGTGGTCCCGGAACGGACGCGTTGGCAGGCTCGGTAGAGAACACGACCATTTTCAAAATCATTCGCGACGAGCTCTAAACAACCGGCTGTTACGCTTGCCGCGCATCCTGGCCATCAATTGCCATCGCAAAAACAAAAAGTTCGTCGATCAGCGTGCTTTACAATCGACGGGCTTTTGCGTGAGAAGTTGTTAGTCGGGACTGACAGGCACAATTTCGGGAACAAAAGTGAAAGGCGGCGGACCAGGCAGATTCGGAGGAGGCCCTTCGGCTGGCGGTCCCTCCTCCGGCATCTCCTTGCCGGCTCCCAGTTCTTTGAACCTCTCCTCAACAGCCTTCCCGTCAGACGCCATGCCTTCGCGAATTGGGCCAGCGACATTAGCGGCCATCAGGTTGGCAGGCTGATTTACGCCAAACGTAGCGACCTCGGCGACCGAAAAAGGCGTGTCCTGTCGCTCCTTCGGAGTCCATTTCAACATGATATAACGACCAGTCGTCTCTGGGAAATCGATCGTGGCCCGGCCACTGCCGTCATCGACTACAGAACCGACCGGTTTCAAATCAGCGACCGTACTGTCATCGAAATGAAGGGTCTTTGGTGCGTTTTCCGCAGTGGTCTCACGACGCGAGCCAGGCAATGATTGGAGGACAAAAAAATCGATGCTCCCTGGCCGCGACGAGTAAAGTGCGGAAATCCGGCGTAGAGCCGTGTGTCTGCCGACATCAATAATTGCCGTCGGCGCCGCATCGGTCGAAGCGAAAGTGAAGCTGGTGGCCGGTTGGTCGTCGATCATGTTATTCGCTTGTGTGAGATCGTCGCCTGAACTGACGTAAAGGGCGCGTGCCCTTGCGTGCAGGTCGGTCAAGCTGTACCTGATCAACGCGAAGTTATCCGGCTTTTCTTGCACATTAAGCTTCCGCGGACGCGCCATGGTAAAATCTGACACCGTCGCCGTGCAATAGACGCCAAATCCCGCAATGCGTCCCGGCTCTGTTACGTCAAAAGTCAACCGGACGTACTTCGCTTCACTTGGACCAACCTTCGCCTTCACCGCATCCGAAGTCAGTTCTTGTTGCGAAACGTCATGCCATTGCGGGCTGCCTTCAGGCAACTTCGCGCTCGAAATCGCGATCTTCACATCGCCTTTGGCGCCACGGTTAAGAAAGGAGATACTGTCGATGTTTTCAATTTTCGCAAATGAAACAAGCAGGGTCGTGCTGCCACTTGGCAACGCGTAGCCAACTGTCGGATCATCGCACAACAGAGCAGCCTCCGCAGTGTTGGCGTCTTCCGATTTGGAACTAAGTTGTAAGGCCGCGATCGGCCGGCTTTGCGGCGCCGCCTCGACCTTTGCACCAAGATAATAACGAGCAAGATTCTGCGGGTAAGCCGGCGCTTGCTCAACCGTGAGCGGTGGAACTTTTTCCAATACTAGTTCCGTGGCGAGCAATCCCGAGGCGTGCCCGAGAAAAAGACAGCAGACAAGAGGGCAAATTTGGGATCGCAAAGATGTAGATGTGGTCATATAATTTCCATATCCACCAAAATCGATCATAGCGACCCCCATCGCCTCTGGCAACACAATTCTTCATTCAATCTGATTTCTTGTTAGCGGCCACACCGCGTTTTACTGAATGAAACGGCGACAGACTATGTGCCGCGCGGCGTCGATCCCGCAATCAACCGGATACGAGTCCTAGAAATTTAGTTTCTCGCGTAAAGCGGAGCCGCGGCCGCACGATATTTTCGGTTCCCGGCATACGCATAAAACGGAATGTAAGCGCCGTGACCGATTTGATCCGCGCGGCAGGCTGCCCAATTGAAAGTGGGATCGAGAACGTACACCCTACCGTCAGTGTTCCACTCAAGCCAGGCGTGCGTCTTGCCACTGATAAAGGTACGCTTGCCGATAACCAGGCGAACATGCTCTGCACCGTACAATTCCATTCTCTGGTAAAGCGCGACCGCTTTACCTTTACAATCGGCCGCAACACCTGACTCCACTTCGACTGGCGTTTTCCATTCAGGAGTAAAACCATAGGGTATGGCTCGAATATCCTCAATCCAGCGGTTCACAAGAGCGAGGGAAAGGTCCTGCCTGCCGACGGCGTTCCTACAGGAGAGAACCGGGCGGATTCTCGTCATTTGCCTATCGTAAGGTGTAGAGCTGACCGTCAAGTAAAGCGATTCAGCGAAACAAGAGATGGAAGAGAGGCCGATCAATCCGATAAGAACGAGAAAGATCTTTTTGACGGGGTAAGGCCGGATGCTTACGAGAACCATAATGATTATGGGTTCTATGAGCAACGCCTGTGCCAATCCCTGGGCGACGGCCCAGTTTTTCTTTGCCATCGCTGTGCGATGCGCTCGGTGTTGCCATCTTGATTGCTGCAAAGAGCGCGTTCTCCAAGCGGTTTGCGCATGATCCAAGCCGATGCGCCGTTTGACGAAGATGCAGTTGCAGCGGAAATCGCTTATTTGCGACCGGTCGCCTCCACACCGCAATAGATACAAACGTGACTGACAGAATTGAGAGTCGTGACAGACTCCTGCGCATTGTCTGGTGGGTTTTGGCGGCGACCGTTCTTGGCCTAACGGTCGCGATTCGGATTCGGCTGCTTGGAATTCCGCTCGAGCGCGACGAGGGAGAATACGCTTACGCTGGTCAACTGATGTTGCAGGGCATTGCGCCGTACAAACTCGCCTACAACATGAAGTTCCCGGGAACTTATGCCGCTTATGCGGTGATCATGTCGATCTTCGGACAAACAGTCTCCGGGATTCATCTGGGCTTGCTCTTTGTAAACGTTGCCACTGTCGCGCTCGTTTTTCTCCTGGGCCGCAGACTGCTGAGTTTGACCACCGGAATTGCTGCTGCCGCAATTTATGCGGTGCTCTCAGTCAGCCCATCGGTTTTGGGCTTCGCTGCTCATTCAACGCACTTCGTGGTACTGGCGGTGCTCGGCGGCGCGCTGCTCTTGCTTCGCCCGCCAGATCGACAATCACTACCGACACTTTTTGCCAGCGGCGCGCTTTTTGGAATTGGGTTGCTGATGAAACAGCCGGCCGTGTTTTTTGTTCTCTTCGGCGTGAGCTATCTTTTCTATCGCGATTGTCGAGCCCGCGTCGGATTAAAGAAAACTCTCGTGCAAACTGCGGCGTTCAGCTGCGGCGCGATCATGCCTTTCGGAATTGCCTGTCTTTTTCTGTGGCGGGCTGGCGTTTTCGCGAAATTTTGGTTCTGGACAATCGACTATGCGCGCCAATATGGCGGCTTGGTGCCTCTGACCGTGGGGATGCATATTTTCGTTCAAGTTGCGACGAGTGTGATTGGAAGTGGTTGGGCGCTGTGGACATTGGCTGGAATCGGTCTGGTTGTATCCGCGTGGGATCCGATGATGCGCGCCAACGCAAGTTTCCTGATCGGTCTGCTGGTGTTTGCAGCGGCCGCGGTTTGTCCGGGATTTTACTTTCGCCCCCACTATTTTGTTTTGCTGCTTCCAGCAATTTCGCTACTGGCCGCTCTCGCCGCCTTGAGGGCCTCGGACTTGTTGAAGAATCACCTGAGCGCGGTCCGCTTCGTCCCTTTCCTCTGCTTTAGCGCGGCGCTAACCTTGCCGATTTTTCAAGAGAGAATTTTTCTCTTGAGCACTCCTGTGGAGTCTGCTTCTCGTATAATTTATCCTGAAAGTCCTTTCCCGGAATCGGTCCGTGTTGCGCAATATATACGGGAACACTCCGCACCGACCGACACGATTGCAGTCTTGGGATCCGAGCCCCAGATCTACTTCTATTCGCGCCGTCACTCGGCCACTGGCTATCTCTACACGTACGCTCTAATGGAACCGCAAAAATATGCGCACCAAATGCAGCGCGAGATGATTCGCGAGATTGAATTCGCACGTCCGAAATACCTAATCTTCGTGGGAATGGCCGACTCCTGGTTAAAGCGATCCGAATCCGAGGAGTTGATCTTCACTTGGGCACATGATTATATCCCGCAAAATTATTTGGTAACCGGCCTGGTCGATCTCAGTGCATTCGATCGCACCCATTATTATTTTGAGGATGTGCCGCGTCCGCTGCCACAGTTGGAAAATTATGTTTTGATCTGCGAACGGAAGCCTTAGGCGGTCTTTTCTAGCGAAATTTTAACGCTGCGCGTGCACCCTATTAGTTCTCAATCAATAGCTGTGCCGAAAACGAACCGCCGCTGGTTGACTGTTAGCGTCTGCATTTTCCTCGCAGCAGTAACATGGATGGTCTTTGGTCAGACCCTCGGTCACGACTTCATCAATTACGACGATCAGAACTACGTCTATGAAAATGCGAAAATAACAGGAGGGCTTAACCTGGCCGGCATTGGCTGGGCGTTTAGCCACGTTCATGCCCAGAACTGGCATCCTCTGACGACGATCTCCCACATGCTGGATTGCCAGCTATATGGATTGAAGGCGGGAGGTCACCACTTCACCAATGTTTTATTGCATACCGTGGCGGTGCTCCTGCTATTTGCAGTGCTGCGGGAGATGACAGGCGCACTTTGGCGAAGCGCTTTCGTTGCGGCAGTGTTCGCGATTCATCCCTTGCATGTGGAATCGGTGGCTTGGGTGGCGGAGCGAAAGGATGTCCTCAGCGCCGTATTTTTCATGCTCACACTTGGCGCCTATGTGCGCTATGCGCGCGCGCCGTCAATCGCGCGGTATCTAGCCGTGGCGATGCTGTTCGCTCTCGGCCTAATGTCCAAGCCGATGCTCGTGACGGTCCCTTTTGTCCTTCTGCTTCTAGATTACTGGCCGCTCAAGCGATTTCCGCCGGCGACTTCGGTCAAGTCGAAAGGCAAGTGGCTTGGTTGGTGGGAACGACAGTCTCTCCCGCGACGACTGATCCTGGAAAAAATCCCGCTGATCGCACTCTCGGCAATCTCAGGCACGGTTACATTTCTCGCCCAGCGACAGGCCCTCGGTTGGACCGAAGATTTGCCGGTCTCATTACGATTCAACAATGCCGTGGTTACCTATATCGCCTATATCTGGCAAATGCTGTGGCCGGCGAAGCTGGCGGTTTTCTATCCGCACCCTGAAAACCGCGTATCGCTTTGGGAAATCATCTTGGCACTGGCAGTTCTGATCGCCATCACCTTGACGGGGATCGTCCTCCGGAGAAAACGGCCTTACTTTATTACTGGATGGTTGTGGTATCTGGGCATGCTTGTGCCGGTGATCGGAGTGATTCAAGTCGGATGGCAGGGCCGGGCAGATCGATACACTTATTTGCCCCAGATCGGCCTTTATACCTTGGCCGCCTGGGCAGTCGCGGATTTGTCAGCTTCATGGCGTCACCAACGGCAAATTGCAACCGTCGGAGCCGCCATCCTGGTCGGCGCTTTGACGTGGCGCGCGTGGAATCAAGCTTCCTTTTGGCGCGATAGCGAAACGCTCTGGACCCACACCCTTGCAGTGACCTCAAACAATGATGTCGCCGAGAACAATTTGGGTATCATTTTCCTGGGACGCGGGCAGGTGGACGAGGCCATTTCTCGATTTCAAACCGCTGTGGATCTCAGGCCCGAAAATGTGCCAGCCCATGACAATCTTGCCAAGGCTTTTCTTCAAAAAGGTCAAGTGCCCGCCGCGATGTTGCATTATCGTAAATTGCTGGAAATCCAGCCGGACAACGTGGAGGCACGCAATATTCTAGGCACGGTTCTTATCCAGCAGGGGCGCGTAAGGGAAGCAATTGAGCAATGGCAGGAAACCCTGGCGCTGCAGCCGGGAAACGGGAATGCCAAGAGTAACCTTGCGTGGGTCTTTGCAACTTATCCGGAAGAATCGGTCCGAAACGGAACACAAGCAGTCCAACTGGCAGCGCAGGCGTTACAACTTTCCGGTGGTAAGAATGCAATCATTCTTCGAACGTTGGCAGCTGCTTATGCCGAGAGTGGTCGCTTTGCCGAAGCAGTCCACACTGCGGAGCGCGGTTTGGAGCTAGCCATCGGCCAGGGCAACGCTGGCTTGGCAGCCGAGCTTCAGCAGAATATCGCGCTCTATCGGATGAACTCGCCGCTGCGCGATACGAGTACCCTAGGTGTCCACCGTCCTCCCTAGTTACCAACTCTTCTTTGTCGCACACGTGGAGTATCCATGAACGAAAGCAAGCGACTCTAGTTCGGTGCTTCACGGTAAGGCGATCCCGCCCGATAAATCGCGATTTCCTTTCGGAGCTGCGCGGCCAGTGCGCTGTCGCCTTGCGCCTCCGCCAGCCGCAAGGCGCCTTGCGCGATCTCAATCGCCTGCGCGAATTGCCCGATCTCTGCGTAAGCCGCAGCCAGTGTGCGGCGAACGGTCAGATTGGCGCCGTTCGAAAGCTGATCGGCCTCCCGAGCCAGTTCGAGTGCCTTGTTGCCATTTCGCAATGATGCATTAGAGCCGGTGGCCAGCAGCCAAGCCAGATTGTTCTGAGCAGGGATGGACTGCGGAGAAATCGTCAAAGCCTTTTCGTAGTTCATAATTGCGTCCGCGATCTGTCCTTTCTGATCCAGAGCAACCGCAAGATTAATGCGCGCTTCTGCGTGCTCAGGCTGGATCGACAAGGCAGCTAGGCAATGGGAGATTGCTGCGTCTGGTTCGCCTTTCCGGAGCAGGGCAGTGCTGAGGCTATAGTGAGCAATGACATAATAGGGCCGCAGGGCCAGCGCTTTTTCATAATGAACGATCGCGTCGTCCACTAGTCCCTTTTGGAAAAGAGCGTTGCCGAGAGCAACCTGGGCGTCAGGATCAAACGGCTGAACCATTACTGCCTTTTGACAGTGAAGGATCGCCTCGTCGATTTCCCCTTTCTGCAGCAAAGCGTTGCCAAGATTGTAATTCGCGTCCGAAAAATCTGGCTGCATTTCCAAGGTTGTCCGGTAATGAGTGATTGCCTCGTCAATTTCCCCTTTCTGTGAGAGTACGATGCCCAAATTATTATGAGCCATCCAGCAAGCAGGGTTTCTTGCCAGTGTCGTCCGCCAGAGCGCTTCGATGTCAGCATACATAGCGCTTTGCCGCCAGGTCAGCACCGCCAGGGTCGCAGCCATGGCGATCGCCGTGCCAAAGATCAAAAGACGGCTTCTCTCGAAAGCGCCAGCCAGACTTGCCACACCTGCCGAAACCAGCGCAATTGGTCCGATGCTCGCCAAATATTGGTAATGATCCGCCACAAAAGTGTAGCGAAATGTGTAGAGCATGATCAAACCCAATACTGGACTGAGTGTTGCCACAAAGAACACCGTCGCGACCTCCAGACCTCGCCCGACATAGCGTCTCGCGAAACAGATCGCTGCGCATAGTCCAACTGCCGCCAACAACCATACATAGTCCAGAACGTGAGTCGGCGAGATCGTCCATCGCGGATAAATAAACGTCAGAGTCGAGGGCCAGATCAGTTTGCCCAGATAGAACCAAACGGCGCGGCTGGCGATGAGAATGCGCTCGATCGGACCCAGCGCAAAGAGTGCCCCGCGCGTGCCTTGATGGTAGCGTTCCCACCAGACCGCGACCAAGCCCATTCCCAAACCAAAAAGGAAAAATGGGACGGTCTGAAAAATTCTTCGCCAGTTGATCTGCTTGTTTTGCAGCCACAAAATCAGGAGCAACGCAGCCGGCAAGGTACATGCCGTCGATTTGGCCGAAAGCGCCAGCCCATAGAGGATCAGTGCCAGTCCGTAGAAGCACCATGGCCGCTTGGTCCGCTCGTCGACAAACACGACCCAGGCAAGCAGCGTGAGCAAGAAGAAAAATCCCATGAGTACATTTTTTCGTTCCGTGATCCACGCGACGGATTCCACCTGCACCGGGTGCAGTGCGAAAATCGCTCCCGCCAGCCACGCGCCGGGGACGTTCAAACGCGCCAGGAGCCGCCACACCAGCAGAGCGTTCGCGACATGAAGAAGAATGTTAACCCAATGATAGCCGGACGGGTTAAGCCCCCAAAGCGCGTGCTCAATGCGAAAGGTGGTATAAACCAGCGGGAAATATTGTGACGGGGCATCGAGCGAAAACCAAATCCGGTGCAGGCCATCGGGCGCGGTCAGTAGTTCGTTATTTGTCACATAATCATCATCATCCCAAAGGAAGCCGCCATGCCATGCGGGGCGGTAGGCGAAAATCGTCGTCGCGGCCAAGATTAAAACGAACAGCCAGGCGCGCCACCGTGAACCAAACGGCCATTCGGTGATTCCGTTCGACATCGTTATCCCCGTTCCTTGTGATAAGGAAGTCCGGACTGGTAGAGCGCGATTTCTTTTCGAAGCGCGTTAACCAAAATCGTGTTGTCTCCGGCACCAGCTAATCGCAGCGCTTGTTGAGCGGTTTCGATTGCATCGGCAAAACGGCCAGTTTCTGCATAAGCCGCGGCAAGTATGCGTAGAATAAGCGGCCGATTTCCACCGGACAGACGGCTGGCCGTTTCAGCCAACAAGACCGCCTCCGACCCATTTCTAAGCGATGGGTCTGAACTCGTCGCCAACAGCCAGGCGAGATTGCTTTGCGCGGCTATGTTTTCCGGCGCAACAGCGAGAGCCTCTCTGTACTGAGCAATTGCATCTTGCGGACGGCCTTTCTCAAGAAGCGCGCTTCCCAGGTTTGCATGGGCATTTGCGTTGCCAGGCTGCAATTCAAGTGTCTTCTGGTAATGAACGATTGCCTCATTCGTTCGGCCTTTTCGAAAAAGGGCGCTCGCTAAATTGTATTGAGCATCGGCCTGATTCGGCGACAGAGCTAGGCACGCCGTGTAATGGACGATCGCACCGTCCATATCACCCTTGGAAAGAAGCGCGTTCGCCAGATTGCAGGATGCATCGGCGTAATCAGGCTGAATCGCCAAGGCCTTTTGAAAGTGCACAATCGCCTCGTCCACTCGCCCGATTTGAAAAAGCGTGCTGCCGAGGTTGTTGTGGGCTTCCGCATCGTCGGGATTTATCGTCAACGCTTTTTCGTAATGGGCGATCGCGTCCTCAAATTCACCTTTCTCAACGAGAAGACGCGCGAGATTATAGTGCGCTTCGACGTACTCAGGCCGTATGGCTGCTGCTTGGCGATAATGGGCAATCGATTGGTCATTCTGCCCGCGATCGTGCAAAGCGATACCCAAATTGTAATGCGCCATCCAGCAGGCAGGATTCTTTCTTAGCGTGTCCTGGTAAAGAGTTACAAGATCGGTGTAGACGAGGCTCTGCTGCAAAGTCACAGCGCCAAGCGCGAGCAAGAGTATTCCAGATACTCCGGGTTGAAGAAACCGCTTCCATCTAGTGACCGTGATGCCCTCGGTAATGCCGGCTCCAGCTAGGGCAAGCGGCCCCATGCTAGCGAGATACTGGAAATGGTCGCTCACAAACGAATAGCGGAAAAAATAAACGCTGAAAAAGCCCAGGACGGGAAACAGCGAAATCACAAAGTATGCAGCGACGAGCGATACGGGACGCGTCCATTTCCCTCGAACTAGCCACAAGCCAACCAGAGCAGCCAACGCTAGCAGAAGCGGAAAATAAGCCGTGAGTTGCGAGGAGTTAAGCTCCCATCGCGGATAGATGAAAATGAGCGGATGGGGCCAGATCAGTTTGCCGAGATAAAACCATATCGCGCGTCCAGCGATGATGAGTCGTTCCGGCCATGTTTGCGCCCACTGCGGACCGGTGGCGCCCGCGTGGAATTTCTGTTCCCAAATCGTCCAAACACTCGCCAGCGCAGAAATCAGGACGAACGGAATTAGGGTCATGAGGTTACGCAATTGGACTTGGCCTCTGCGCCACCAGACACAGAGCGCGAGGACGCCGGGTAGCATCACAGTGGAAGGCTTGCTCGCGATCGCCATGACAAAAAACAGAAGCGCCCAACCAAATCGCCACCAGCGCAGGCGCTCGCCCGTTCCTTCCGCGTCCACTTTCAAAAACCAGAAGATCGATAAGAGATAAAACAGGCACGACTGGGTATTTTTTAACTCCGTCACCCAGGCGACCGACTGCACCATTACCGGATGCAATGCCCAGAGCGCTGCTCCCAACCACGCCCCGCGAACGTCGAGTTGTCGCAGTATGCGCCAGAGCAAAACCGCCGAGGCCGCATGCAGGAGCACGTTGAGAATGTGGTATGGCGACGGATTTAACCCGACGAACTTGTGCAAAGTCCAAAAGGTAGTGAGCACCAGCGGATAATAGACCGCCCGGGTGCTCGTCCAGATTTCCTTCAGTCCGAGCGGTCCGACGATACACGGGTTCTGCGTCAAATGCGATTCGTCGTCCCAAATGAATCCAGCATGCCACACTCGTGCGTAAGCGACCAAAATGATGCCAATGAGAAGAAATCCGTAGAACCAATCTCCGTAGGTTTTCTTCCTTTTCATCTTCACGAGTGTGTGGAAGACAAGCGCGCGCATAATATGCCGCGCCCCAGCTCAGTCGCACGCTCATTTTGTAGCGCCTCCCGTAAAAGCGACCCCTCGTCGCCGGCTTTGGATCGCGCGGAAGTGCAAAATCTTATATCAATGACCGCCCGAGCGCGGCCTCTCGCATGTCTGCAGGAGAGTCGACACGCTGGAAGCCCGTCAGCCGTGGCAGCC
>Ga0210399_10003190_pt1 | contig 12767 bp, 11 predicted proteins | sample IncBWC14MmetaG_FD_150865 | JGI IMG/M metagenome (GOLD analysis project Ga0210399, IMG submission 150865) | Forest soil microbial communities from Barre Woods Harvard Forest LTER site, Petersham, Massachusetts, United States - Inc-BW-C-14-M | ecosystem: Environmental > Terrestrial > Soil >... | reverse complement strand
TGCCATTCTCCAGCTTCCCGATACCCGTCGCGCCTGACTCGTATCGAGGACGGGACCGCCCTGCTTGCAGAATCCCGTGTGCTCGAAGAGGGATGGCCCACAGGGTGCCGCCGCAGTGAGATCCGATGCTCGTAATCTGGCGAGGGCTTCGCTTGTGGCACTGAGCAGCATCGAAAGACTATTCTTCGATAGGTCGGCTTTGGGTGGCAAGCGGACCTCTATCGGAATGACCGTGTTCACCCGGGCGGGGCCTATCGGCCCTCCAAAAGGCCAGAGTGTTGGGGGCAAATCGCTGCCCCAGCTGGGTGCTTCGCATTCTTCGATTTGTCGAAGGGCGGGGCCGGGCTAGTTGCGGCCCGCCCTCGTGACTCATTTCGTCCGGCCAGGCACCGTGAACGTCACCGTTTGTCGTTGTCCGGTGAAGACATGGTGCGTAGGGTCGACCAACTCGATCAGCACTTTGGGTTCGCGAAAAGGTCGGAGCACTTGGCGGTGCAGCATGGGTGCAATTGTCTTGCGCTGCATGGCCCCGTGTCGCACCGTCGTGGCTCGAGCAAAGGGAGGCGATGATGAGCGAACAGCAGCGCGTGGCGATCGTGACCGGCGCAGCCGGCGGCATCGGCCGCGAGCTGGTGCTGGGCCTGCTTGGGGAGGGGCTCGCGGTCGCAGCGGTCGACCGCACCGCCCACGGTCTCGCCGAGCTCGCCGAGGCGGCGCAGGCGCGCCAACAAGGCGCCAAACTGATGACGATCGAGGCCGATCTCGCCCGCGACGAGGCGATCGATGAGATCGTCTCCAAGGTGCGCGGCCATCTCGGGATGATCGACATCCTTGTCAACAATGCCGGGGTCGGCCAGGCGACGATGCGCAGCGACAACCGGCAGCGCCCGATCAAGTTCTGGGAGGTGACGCCGGAGCAGTGGAAGCTCTTCGTCGCCGTCCACACTAGCGCGCCGATGGCGCTGTCGCGCGCCCTCGTCCACGACATGATGCGCCAGAAATGGGGCCGCATCGTCAACGTCACGACCAGCCTCGGCACGATGATCCGCGAGGGCTCGCCGACCTATGGCCCGTCGAAAGCGGCGTTAGAGGCTTTTTCGGCCATCATGGCAAAGGACCTCGCGGGCACCGGCGTTACCGTCAACGTGATCGTTCCGGGCGGGGTCACCAATACCGGCATGGTGCCGCTCGAGGCCGGCTACGACCGGGCCGCGATGATCCAACCTGCGGTGATGGCGCCGCCGCTCAGCTGGCTGGTGTCAGATGCGGCCGACAACGTCACGGGGCGGCGCTTTCTGGCGGTGCACTGGGACCCGAGTCTTTCGCCGGAAGAAGCCGCCGCAAAAGCCGGCTCCCCCATTGCTTGGACTGCGATCGCGACTATGCCGATAGAGCCGCCGCGGCGGAATTAGCAATATCAGGACGCGAGAGTTGTTCTAGACCGACTGTGATCGCTCCCGCCGGCCGCTATCGCGGTCGCGCGACGGTCCTGTCCGCATACACATCGTCGATGTGGGCGCCGTTGCCGCGGTGCGAGCGTGCCGGAATCCCGGCGACGTTGCCGCGATATGAATCAACACCGTCAATCTGAATGCGGAAACCTACTCTCGCTTTCGATCGTCGTGCAGTACCAGCATCACGAGCCGCATGCCGTCGCCGGCCTTGGTGTACTCCCGCATCTGCCGATCGCCGGTCGAATTGCCGAACGCGGCGTAGGGCCGGCGGCCGGTCATCAGGTGGATGCCCTCCGGCTTGCCGGCGTTGTCGTCGTTCAGCAACAGCTTCGGCTCTTTGGTGAGAACCGGCCGACCGTTCTTGTCATAGCCGTAGCTGGTGCCGCCGGCGGTGCCGATGACCTGCTCGGGTGGGATGCATCGTCGAGCCGACCCAGATGGGCGTAACAAGCGGCGAGAAAGCGATACTGTGGCGTGTAGCCGGGCAGATAGAGATCGTAGGCAGCAAGGTCGTCGGTCGGGCGGCCCGCCAAGCGGGCGGTCTCGGCGGCCTGCAACGCCGGCTCGATAACGCCGGCGACGCTCGACGCCACCTTGTCCTGAAGCTCGAAGACATCTTCGAGCGAACCGTCGAAACGGTCTGCCCACAGATGCGTGCCAGTATCCTATAAGATCGGCTTCCTCACGGGCTTCCGCTATGTCTGACGCATGACAAACGCAACCGCCGGCTGGGACCGCGTCCCAGCCATCCTCAGCTTCCCCGATACCGCAAGATTCACCGAGACTTACGGGTTCTCTTCCGCCTCTGGGAAGGTGTGGCTCGAGGGCCAATATCTGATCCCGCGCGAGCGACCGTCAAAAACGCTCTACCTCTTCATGCACCCCTCGTCGACCCTGCATTTGCTGCCGATGCCGGGGGCGCTCGTTGGCGCGGGGTTGCATGTCCTGTGTGCGGCGAGCCGCTATCCAAAGAATGACAGTGGGCTCATCATCGAGAAGGTCGCCATCGACATGGGGGCGTGGGTCAAGGACGCCCGGGCCCGCGGCTACGAGAAGGTGATCCTCGTCGGCTGGTCGGGCGGCGGCTCGCTGTCGCTGTTCTATCAGGCGGAAGCCGAAGCGCCGTCGATCATCGCGACGCCGGCGGGCGACGCGGTCGACCTGACGCGAGCCGGTCTCGAACCGGCCGACGGCGTAATTTTCATTGCCGCGCACCTGTCACGCGCCGAGACATTGACCGAGTGGCTCGATCCATCCGTGACCGACGAACTCGACCCCGACCGACGGGAGTTGGAATTCGACATCTATAAGAGCGCCTGCCCGCATCAGCCGCCCTATGCGCCCGAGTTCATAGAGCGCTTCCGGGCTGCCCAGATCGCGCGCAACCGGAAGATCACGGTGTGGTGCCAGGAATTGCTCGGCACGCTTCGCCGGCGGCGGACGAGCGAGGTCGAGCGCTGCTTCGTCGTCCACCGGACGATGTGCGACGTGCGATGGCTCGATCCGCGTATCGACCCGAACGGGCGGCGCTCCGGCTGGTGCTATCTCGGGGATCCGCGTACCGTGAACACTTCGCCCGCGGGCCTTGCGCGATATTCGTCGCTGCGGTCTTGGCTGTCGCAGTGGAGCTATGATCTGTCGAACGCGAAAGGGCCGAAGAACGCAGCGCGCATCCGCCGCACGCCCGTATTGCAGGTCGAGAACCTCGCGGACGACGCTGTGCCCGCCTCGCACAATCCGACGATTCGCTCGGCCCTTGCGACATCCGACAAGGAATATGTCGGGATCGAAGGTGCCACACATTATTATCAGAACCAGCCTGCTCAGCTGCACCAATGCATCAGTGCGGTATTGGATTGGAGCCGCCGCAAAGGACTGCTCGCAGGCTGATCGGTCGCGAGAGCGTTTTATGCTTTCGAACCCGGTTCTCCGCCTCCCTCGAAGGATGAACCGACCTGACCCGCCCTCCGCGCCGGCGCTGCCGAGCCAACCGCGCGAAGGGCGGGTTCGCCAGCTCAGTTGAGGCCGTAGAAACCCATCGCGCCGCCGGCGAAAACGCCGCGTTGGGTCTCGGGCGAGGTGCCCTTCAGCCGCTCGCGCAACATGTCCGGCGCGCCGGGGAAGAAGCCGTCGGGATGCGGGTAATCGGTCGCCCACAGGATCTTGTTCGGGCCGATATAGTCGGCGAGCACCTTGATGCTGCCCTCGACCGGCTCGAACGAGATCCAGCAATTGCACTGGAACAACTCGCTTGGCCGCGTCTTGAGGCCGGAATCGTTGAAGCCCTGGTCGTCGAAGTGGCGGTCCATGCGGTCGAGCCACGGTGCGATCCAGCCGCCGCCCGATTCGAGAAACGCGATCCTGATTTTCGGGTGGCGCTCGCACACCCCGCCCCAGATCACGCTCATGCAGGCCAGCATCATTTCCATCGTGTGGCTGATGATGTGCTTTGCGCCGCGCCCCTCGAAACGGTCGACGCCGACCGTCGGCATGCCACTGCTGCCGCCTTCATGAAAGCCGATCGAGAAATCGAGGTCTTCGGCCGCCGCCCAGAACGGCTCGTAATCGGGGTGGTGGATCATTTTATTGTTGTATGGGTTCGGCCGCAGGAAGCCGCCGCGGAATCCCAATTCCTTGCGCGCGAAGCGCATCTCGGCAATGGCCAGATCCACCGATTGCATCGGCAGCATCGCGACCCCGAACAGGCGATCGGGATAGGGTTTGCAGTAATCGGCCAACCAACGGTTGTAGGCACGACAGGTCGCGGCAGCGAGTTCCGGGTCCTGGATCGAGCCCGCAAACAGGCCGATGCTCGGATAAAGGAATGCCGCATCGATGCCGTCGGCATCCATGTCGGGGATGCGCTGGTGCGGATCGAACCCGCCGGGCCTGCCCTCCTGGTACTTCATCGTATCGGACGCGACGACCCCCTGCCGGGCGCCGATCCCGCCGATCCCGCCGAAGCCACGCCGGCTGTCGCCGACCGTCCGCTCCTCGATGACGAGCCGATCCTTGCCGTCTTCGCCCTTGACGAGGTGCGGCGCCCCGTCTCGGAATTTCGGATCCATGTATTTGTCCCACAGATCCAACGGTTCGAGGATATGGCCGTCCGCATCGATGACATTGTAAGCGCGACTCATGACCAGTTCCCTTCATGTTAATGGCGAAGTTCGAACAAACCTTTGTTGACCCCCTATTCCGCCGCCACAGTGGCGACTAAGCCAGTGCCAGCTCCCGATACCCGTCTGCCGCCACCGCCTCGCAGCGGTCGCGGAAGGCGGGGTGGCCGCCGCTGAAACGCATGATCCTGCGGGTCTCTTTGCCTTCGACATTGCGGTTGATGCCGGTCATCCACGAGTCGACCTCGTTGGCCAGCAAGCCCTCGCTCGACGCAATGACCTGGTCGGTCCAGGCGGCAACGCCCGCATCGGTGGCCTCGATCTGCGTCGAGCCGCGGTCGCGCGCAAAGCGGATCAGCCGGGTTACCCAATCGACACTGTATTCGGCGGCGCGCGGAAAATTGCCGAGCCCGGCATGCGGGCCCATCACCATCAGCATGTTCGGGAAGCCGGCGACTAGGATGCCGAGAAAGGTCTGCGGCCCCTCTTTCCATTTCTCCTTCAATGACGCCCCGTCGACCCCACGGATGTCGATGCGGTCGAAGCTGCCGGTGATGGCGTCGAAGCCGGTCGCGTAGATGATGATGTCGAACTCGTACTCGGCGTCGCTCGTCCTGATGCCGTTCGGGGTGATCCGCTCGATCGGCGTCTCGTTGATGTCGACGATCTTGACGTTGGGCTGGTTGTAGACCTCGAAGTAGCCGCTCTCGAGCGGCACGCGTCGGGTGCCGAAACCGTGGTTCTTCGGGATCAGCTTCTCGGCCGTGGCCGGGTCCTTGACGCGCTCGCGGATCTTGCGGGCGACGAAATCGGAGATCAGCCGGTTGGCCTCGCGGTCGACCAGGATGTCGCGGAAATTGCCCATCCAGATCCCAAAGCCGGGCTCGCTGTAGAGCTTCTCCCAAAAGGCCTCGCGTTCCTCGGGCGTGACCTCGAGCGTCGAGCGCGGGTCGGTCGCATGGATGAAGCAGCCGTAGGTCTCCTGGCAACGCGCGAAGATCTCCTGATAATTGGCCCGGATCCGGCCCATCTCCTCCTTGCCGATCTTGGCGTTGTGCAATGGCGCGCTCCACTGGGGGGTGCGCTGAAAGACGGTCATGTGCCCGACCGTCTTGGCCACTTCGGTGATGGTCTGTATCCCGGTAGCGCCGGTGCCGATCACCGCGACCCGCTTGCCGGCGAAGCTGACCGGTTCCTTAGGCCAGTAATGAGTGTGGCAGGACTGGCCCTTGAACGTGTCGACACCGGCAATGCGCGGCATGGTCGGCGCCGACAGCACGCCGATTGCGGTGATCAAGAGGCGCGTGGTGTAGCGGCGGCCGTCGTCGAGGAGGACGTCCCAGCACCGCGCGTCCTCCTGATAATGCGCGGCGGTCACGCAGCTGTTGAACCGAACGTCGCGCCGCAGGTCGAACTTGTCGGCGACATAATTCAGATACCGCTCGTTTTCGGGCTGACCCGAGAAGTGCTCCTCCCAGTCCCATTCCTCGAGCAGCTCCTGGGAAAAGGAATAGCCGTAGGTCCAGCTTTCGGAATCGAAGCGGGCGCCGGGATAGCGGTTCCAGTACCAGGTGCCGCCGACGCCGGTGCCGGTTTCGAACACCCGCACCGTCAGGCCGAGCTCGCGCAGCTTGTAGAGCTGGTAGAGGCCGGACACGCCGGCACCGATGATGATCGCGTCAAAATCGAGAGCCGGGTCTGCCTTGGGTTGTTGCGCGACCGCCAGTGAGGAGACCATGCTGTTACCTCGCTAAGTACGCCGCCGACGTTTCGCGGCCGACGACGGAACTGACCCGAACCCCTATCTCACCCGAGACGCAACAGTCGCACGCTCTCGGAGAGCTGCGTCGCCGCCGATTGCATCGCGCGGCTCAACGGCCCGAGCGCGTCGCCATCGAGGTCATGCGCATGGCCCGCGGCCGTCAGGATCAGCAATAGCTGCCAAGACGGCGACAGGACCGGCACCGAGAGTTGCGTGATGCCCTGAAACATCGTGCCGCGATCGACCGCAAAACCGGACTGGCGCGTCTCTTCGGCCCGCGCCAGGAAATCGGCAAAGGACGGCTTTTGATACCAGGCGACCGGCGCGAACAGCGCCTCGAGCTCGGCTGGGCTGCCGTTTCCAAAGGCCGCCATGACCACGCCCGAGGCGCCTGCCGGGCCGGGGTATTGCCGCCCGACAGTCGCGTAGAGATCGGTACGGAGCGCCGCGCCGACCCAGTCCAACAGCAGCAGCGACGAAGGTCCCAAGACCTTGGAGAGATAGACCGACACGCCGTGAGCATCGGAAACCGCATGCATCAGCGGGCGCGCCAAATCCATCAACCCGCTGCGCCGCAAAACGCCATAGGCGATCTCGAGGATATGTAGGCTGACCGAGTAGCTGCGCGTCGCGTCATCGTACCCGACAAAGCCCTCGGCTTGCAGCGTCCGCAGGATATTGTACGCGGTCCCGCGATGGAGCCCGGCGGCGCGCGCGACCTCGCTCGCGTTCAACGGCCGCTCCGAGGCATGCAATGTGCGCAGCACCTTGGCGGCCGCGACCACCGCGCCCACCGGCTTGCCCGGACTGCCTTGATTGTCGGGCCCGAGGTCATCCGCACGGCTTCTCGCGCGGGCGGCATTCGCCTGCCCCGGGCGAACTCCTTTTGCTCGGAAGCCGTCGGTTGGATCCGCTGCCAGCGGTAGGTCCATTTCGCTCCTGATCAAGCGCATTGACCCGTGCACGACGCCATGATAGGTCCGGCCCGGCGCTATCGCAATACAAATCGTTCGTCTTCTATTGAAGACGTTGGCACGGCCCAAGACCAGGAGAGGCGATTGCCGGTCGATCCGCAGATCCAGACGCTGCTCGACAGAGCCGCCGGCGTTCCCGCGACGCATACCTTGCCGCTCGCGGCGGCGCGGACCCAGGCCGAGTCGCGCGTCGCGCTGATGGCGCCGCCGGCCGAGATTGCCGGGGTGCGCGAGGTGGCGATCGACGGACCGGGCGGACAGCTGCGCCTCCGCCTCTATACGCCGCGCGACGCCGGCCCGTTTCCGCTGGTCGTATTCTTCCACGGCAGCGGTTTCGTGCTGTGCAGCCTCGACACCCATGACGGCATGTGCCGCAATCTGTGCGCCGGTGCCGCCGCCATCGTCGCCTCGGTCGATTATCGGCTGGCGCCCGAGCACAAATTCCCGGCCGGTAGCGACGACTGCCTCTATGCCACGCGCTGGGCGGCGGCGCATTCCGCCGAACTCGGCGCCGACCCGGCGCGCATCGCCGTCGCCGGCGACAGCGCCGGCGGCAATATGGCGGCGGTCACGGCACTCCGGGTGCGCGACCAGGGCGGCCCCGAATTATGCGCCCAGCTGTTGCTCTATCCGGTGACCGACTATCACACGCCCGGCACGCCGTCCTACGCGGAGAACGCCGAGGGCTACGGGTTGACCCGCGATACGATGAGATGGTTCTGGGCCCATTATCTCGGTGACGCGTCCGAAGGCGTCCATCCCTATGCCGCGCCGCTGCGCGCCGCGGACCTGGCCGGCTTGCCGTCCGCCCTCGTCATCACCGCCGAATACGACCCGTTGCGCGACGAAGGCGAACATTACGCCGATAGGCTCAGGGCAGCGGGCGTAGTCACCGCGCTGACGCGTTACGACGGCGTCAATCACGGCTTCATGTTCTGGGCCGGTGTCGTCGACAAGGCCGGGGTCGCGATGAACGAAGCCTGCGGCTGGCTGCGCCAGACCTTTGCCGGGCACCGTTAACTGCCTCTGAACCCTACCCTTGAAACGATTACACCCGGAGCCTTCATGCCTGACGACGAAACGCATTCGATCAGAGCCCGACCCGGAGAGACCGACAACTTCGACGCGTTGATCATCGGCGCCGGTTTTGCCGGCCTTTATCAGTTGTACTGCCTGCGCGACCGCCTTGGACTGTCGGTTCAGCTGCTGGAAGCGGCGGACGGGGTCGGCGGCACCTGGTATTGGAACCGCTATCCCGGCGCCCGCTGCGATTCAGAAAGTCATTGCTACTCCTACTCCTTCTCGAAAGAGCTGGAGCGAGAGTGGGAGTGGTCCGAACGCTACCCCAGGCAACCGGAGATTCTGCGCTACCTCAATCACGTCGCCGACCGCTTCGACCTGCACCGCAACATCCGCTTCAAAGCGCGGGTCACCGGGGCAGAGTATGATGCTGCCGCTAATCTCTGGCGGGTGACCACCGAGACCAGCGAGACGATGTCGGCGCGGTTTTTGATTACCGCCGTCGGCTGCCTGTCCACGGCCAATGTGGCCGAGATCCCAGGCCTCGAGACGTTCGAAGGGAAGTGGTACCACACCGGCCAATGGCCGCATCAGGGCGTGGATTTCTCGGGCCGGCGGGTCGGTGTAATCGGTACCGGATCAACCGCGATCCAGGCGATCCCGGTGATCGCCGAAGAGGCCGCCCATCTGACCGTGTTCCAGCGCACCCCCAATTACAGCGTGCCGGCCCGCAACGGCCCGCTTACACCGAAATTCCAGCGCTACCTGAAGGAAAACTATGCCGAAATCCGCCAGAAGATGCGCGAGAGCGTCAACGGTTTCGACTTCTCCATCGCCGATCGCTCTGCCCTCGGAGTCTCCGACGAGGAACGCCAGGCGCTGTACGAGGAGGCATGGGAGCGCGGCGGCCTGCGGTTCCGCGCCACCTTCAAGGACATCCTGTTGGACAAGACGGCCAACGACACCGCTGCGGACTTCATCCGCGCCAAGATCCGCTCGATCGTGAAGGACCCGGCGACTGCGGCGAAGCTGTCCGACATCGATCACCCCTACGCCGCCAAGCGGCCACCGATCGACACCAACTATTTCGAGACCTACAACCGGGACAATGTCTCGCTGATCGACGTGAGAGCGGTTCCGATCGAGCGGGTTACGCCGCGCGGGCTGCGGACGAGAGACGGCGAATACGCGCTCGACATGATCGTCTTCGCCACCGGCTTCGACGCGATGACCGGTCCGCTCCTACGGATGAACATCACCGGACGAAACGGATACCGGCTCAAGGACGCATGGAGCACCGGTCCGCGAACCTATCTGGGGCTGCAGGTTCCGGGATTCCCCAACTTGTTTACGATCACCGGCCCCGGTAGCCCCTCGGTGCTGTGCAACATGCCAGTGGCCATCGAACAGCATGCGGACTTCATTACCGACTGCATCGCCCATATGCACGCGCACCGATTATTCTGCGTCGAGGCGACGCCGGACGCGACGGAGAAATGGGCAACGCAGGTCAATGAGGCCGCCAGTGTAACCCTGCTGCCTCAAGCCAAACACTCCTGGTATCTGGGCGCCAACATCCCCGGCAAGCCGCGGGTCTTCATGCCCTACGCCGGCGGCATGGCCCGCTACCGTGCGATCTGCGCTGGCGTCGCACTCAGCGGATACGAGGGGTTCGCCCTGAGCTCCTGAGCGCTGTCGTTGCGGGCTCGCCCCTCTCGGTCCATGCTGTACGGGACCCAGACCGCGATGATCGAGAACGGTTCGTAATGGTCGTGCCGGCTTCGCCACGCAGGTCCGCCAGTATAGTGCGGGAACCAGGGAGGGACGCATGCGCCTCGATGGCAAAGTCGCAATCGTCACAGGCGGAGCGCACGGAATGGGGGAGGCCGAAGCGCGGCTCTTCGCCAAGGAGGGCGCCAAGGTTGTGGTCGCCGACATACTGGGCGACCGGGCCGAGGCCGTCGCTGCCTCAATTCGCGCGAGCAACGGAGCCGCCATCGCCGCGGCAATCGACGTCACCAGCGAGCCCGCCTGGGTAGCGCTGATCGCAAAGACGGTGGAGACCTACGGGCGGCTCGACATCCTGGTGAACAATGCCGGGATTTCCGGCAGCTCGGTTGGCGATCCGGATGGACTCGACGGCTGGGAACGGGTCATCGCTGTGAACCAGACCAGCGTCTTCCTCGGTACCAAGCTCGCCGCCGAGCAAATGGCGAAGACCGGCGGCGGCTCGATCGTTAACATCAGCTCGATCATGGGTTTTATCGGCGGGCCGAGCGGCCATCCGGCTTACAGCGCCTCGAAGGGCGCGGTGCGGATCTATACGAAATCCGCAGCGGTGCGCTATGGCCCTCTCGGCATCCGTGTCAACTCGGTGCATCCCGGCTATATGCCGCCGATGCTGAATGCGACCAATGCCAACGAACGCGCCGACAAGATCGCGCTGACCCCGCTGCGCCGGCTCGGCGAGCCGATCGAAGTCGCCTACGGCGTGTTATTTCTCGCCTCCGATGAAGCGTCATTCGTCACCGGCACCGAGCTGGTGATCGACGGCGGCTATATCGCGCAGTAGGCCTAGCCTATGCCCCTATCGATGCCGGTCGCGTCACCTGTTCGTCGAAGAAGCGGCGGCGGCATCCCAGTGTCGCTGTAGCATGAACTAGGGGCGCCATCGTGTTGGTCGGGAGAGCGGCCTGAACCAGGATCACGATAGCAGTCAGCACCTGCGGCACCTCGTTTTGGGCTCAATCCTGGTGCTAGCGGCAGCGCTACGCTGCTGGTGCCTCGATGCCGCCGGCTTTATCCTTATTACCGCCGAGACTGGAACTGCCAGAGGCCCTGGCAGTTCCAGCGCGGTGAAGGGGCGGTCCCGACCTTCAGCTTGCCTAAGGCTTCAGCGCGTTTAAAAGCTTGGCCCCGTCGGGTGCGCCCCAGCCGGTGCAGGCGTCCCAGCCGGTTCCGGCCGCAAATTGACCATCGAGCAGACCGTCGGTGTCGTTATTGCCGCTTGTGATGTCGCGCAGACTTTTCCCGCAAGCTCGTGGTCTTGGAGGTGCGTCACGCCGACTGCATGGCGTAGAGCTTTCCATCGCGCTCTTCGACACGGCCAGCCCGTTTGTGCCGGGCAATCGCGGCGCCGACATGGTTCGGGCGAGCGCCCTTGCATAGCGCGGTGATTTCCTGCTGCGTCTTGCCGATTGCCAGGGCAAGGACCTGATCGCTGAGGCTGGGCGAACTACCCTTGCCGCCAGCCGCTTTTGCGGTCGCAGTGCGCGAGCGCCCGCCTGGTCGCGCTGGGGTGGCCGACTTGGTTGCGGCGGTCGGAGTTTTGGCCGAGGCCGTCTTTCTCGTCTGCGCGCCTTTGCTGTAGCGCGCCAGCACACGCTCGGTCGCCTCCAGTTCTTCGAGCTGTCCAGTAAGCTTTTCGCGCTGCGCATCGACGCGCGCGAGTGCCTCCGTTATCCGCTGCTTCTCGTTGGTGATCTCGTCCAATGTCGACATTCTGTACCTTCGGGACAGAGTAAAGCTTGACCAGAATTGATCAATCTCTCCGGCGTCTATCACTACGATGCACGCGGTGCAACAGCAGAATACGCGGATTTATTCGGATCACTAATCTATCGTCGGGAAGGCCCCGAAGAGTTTACTGCTCGAGCCGGACGTCTTCGATGCGTCAATCGTTGCAAAACGCACGCATGCCTCAGCGCTGCCCCAGTATGCAGACTCTCTGATCATGCCTCAAATGGCAACCCGACGTACTGTTCAGCTAACGACGCTTGGGCGTGCTCGGAGGCGTGCAGATAGTCGAATTGATTAACCCGCATCTGTTCTTCGAAGGCTGTCTCAGCGGGAAAACGGTGCAAGAGCATTGTCAGCCACCAGGACATGCGCGCAGCGCCCCAGACGCGACGCAACGCCATGTCCGAATAGCAATCGAGGTAATGCGTTCTGCCTGTGCGGTAAGTCTCGGCCAGCGCTCGGGACAGATAAAACACGTCTGAGACCGCGAGGTTAAGACCTTTCGCCCCTGTCGGCGGGACGATGTGGGCGGCATCGCCGGCAAGGAACAGGTGGCCATAACGCATCGGCTCGGCAACGAAGCCGCGCAATGGCGCAATCGATTTTTCGATCGACGGGCCGGTGACGATACTGTCGGCCATGTCTTTGGAACACCGCGCCCTGAATTCCTGCCAGAAGCGGTCGTCCGGCCAGTCTTCCAGCCTCGCTTCGAGGTCGCACTGAATGTAGTATCGGCTCAGCATCGGTTTGCGCATGGACGCAAGTGCAAACCCGCGGCGGTGATAGCAATAACAAAGGTCCGGAAACGGCGGCGTCTCCGACATAATGCCAAGCCATCCGAACGGATAGCTCTTTTCATATGTCCTTAGCACCGAGGTGGGGATCGATGACCTGCTAACGCCGTGATAGCCGTCGCAAC
>Ga0210399_10003188_pt1 | contig 12768 bp, 7 predicted proteins | sample IncBWC14MmetaG_FD_150865 | JGI IMG/M metagenome (GOLD analysis project Ga0210399, IMG submission 150865) | Forest soil microbial communities from Barre Woods Harvard Forest LTER site, Petersham, Massachusetts, United States - Inc-BW-C-14-M | ecosystem: Environmental > Terrestrial > Soil >... | reverse complement strand
GCCCCGTATTAGGGCTATCGAGGTCGGCGATGAGCGCCATCACAACCGAGATCACCAACGGCGTCATCACGAGCGAGAACCAGAACCTCCGCCGCAAGCTGAATCCCGCCGCAAAGGCCTGGAAGATCGCGACCACGGCGATAATCAGCCACACTGCTTTGGGGACGCGATTTTCGAACGTGGCCAGCCGTTTTTCGGAAATGTCAATCGCATCATTGAGGGTTTGTATGTATGCCGCGATGACTGCGGTTTGGCTCTGCTGCGTGACCGAAACGATCTGCTGCCAGAGTTGCGCTTGAAGAGCCTTGGTTGATTGCATCGACTGCTGCGGTCCAACTATGGCGGAATCGCGCCGCACCACCGCATACTGGCGGAGTAGCTCCAGCGTCTTGCCGCGCTGTGGTTCCGGCAACATCTCCGCCCGCAGCATGGTTGTCCCGATCGCGTTGGCTTCGTCGATGACAAGCTGCCTTCTCTCGTCGAACCGGGGCAGTACCATGGCAACGGTGAATCCCAGCAGCAGGCCTAACAGAACGAAGAACCCTTCACGCAGGCTGGTAAGCTGCTCGTGATGATGGCTGTCTTCGTTGATGTGGGTGACCAGGGATAGACCGTAGCCAGCCGCGGATGATGCGAACAGCAACATGGCAACAGTCAGGAACAAAAGCCACGGTTGGTTGAGAAGAAAACTCATGTCAGCCGACCCCTCTTCTGAGGACTCGAACCTTGAAGAACCGTCCGGACCACTATTGGAGGTCTTCGATGGAAGCGTTCCGATTATGGCTCCGACCGTTGGAGAACGCAAGGCTGCCGGCCAGTCGCACGAAGCTCACCAAGCAGATGCCGCGTCGGCACACTTTCGTTGACTTGACCGTTTGGCAGACGTAGGATTCTTGCTCCAGTGATTGGGCGAACCATCTCGCACTATCGCATCATCGAGAAACTCGGCGGTGGCGGGATGGGCGTGGTGTACAAGGCTGAGGACACGCGGCTGCATCGTTTCGTCGCCCTCAAATTCTTGCCGGAGCAGGTTGCCCATCATCCGCAGACGCTTGCCCGTTTTCAATTAGAAGCCGAAGCCGCGTCCGCACTGAATCATCCCAATATTTGCACCATTTACGAGACGGGCGAGCAGGACGGCGAAGCCTTCATCGCCATGGAGTTTCTGGACGGGCTGCCTCTGGCCCACCGCATTGCGGGGCGAGCGCTGGAAATTGAAACCTTGCTGGCGCTGGGAATCGAGATCGCCGACGCTCTGGACGCCGCCCACACGCATGGCATCATTCACCGCGATATTAACCCGTCAAACATTTTTCTCACCAAACGCGGCCACGCCAAGATTCTGGACTTCGGTCTGGCTAAGTTCACGGTAGGGCACGAAGCCAGCGTCAGCGGCAATACTTTCGGGGGTATCACGCAGTCGCCGGAAGATCTCACTCGCCCGGGCTCTGCTCTGGGAACCATTCATTACATGTCGCCGGAACAGGCGTTGGGCCGGCCGCTGGACGCGCGAACCGACCTGTTCTCTTTCGGGGTTCTGCTCTATGAGATGGCAACGGGAGTGCTGCCTTTCCAGGGACAGACGACGGCAGCGTTTTTCGAGTCCCTCATTCACAGCGTGCCAGAGTGGCCGGTGCGATTTAACCCCACGACGCCTCCCGAACTCGAACGCATCGTGAGGAAAGCCCTGGAGAAAGACGCTGGGCTGCGATATCAAACTGCGGCTGAGATGCGGGGTGATTTGCAGCGGCTGCGCCGGGAAATGGAGTCAGGGCAGGCTCTGGCGGCAGGGTCGGCTCCCAGGCCGCTGCCGGATTCAAAGGAGAGAATACGGGCTATGTTCGCTGCGGCGGAGGCGTCTGTTCAGCCTCAGCCCAGGAAGAGTATCGCGACCTGGCTGGCACTGGGTCTGGTTGCGGCTGCTGCATTGGTTGCCGTCCTGTTCATGCGATCGCAGGAGTCCCCGCCGTCTGTGATTTCATCGCTGCAGATTACCAACGATGGCACCTCGAAACGATCTCTGGTCACCGACGGTTCCCGGCTGTATTTTTCCGAATATGTGAGCGGCCACTCGGTGCTACGGCAGGTCTCGACCTCGGGTGGAGAGACGGCACCGGTTCCAATCCCTCTGGCCAGCGCCGACCTCTATGATTTCTATCCCGCCCGTTCTGAATTGCTGGTGAAAGGGGTGGCGGAGGGTTCGGAGACAGAGTCGCCGGTTTGGGTGTTGCCAGTTCCGGCAGGGTCGCTCCGGCCAGTGGGTAACATCCTCGCACACTCAGCCACGTGGGCGCCCGATGGCCGTATCGTGTACGCCAGAAACTCAAGTTTGTACGCATGCAATGCGGATGGTGCCGATTCGCGGGAACTCATCACCGTTCCAGGAGTTCCCTTTGCGCCTCGATTTTCTCCCGATGGCCGCCGCTTACGTTTCACCATCCGGGACACCAACCAGCGTACTACTTCATTGTGGGAAGTTTCGCCCGACGGCAAGGGTTTGCACCCGGTGTTGCCGGATTGGAACATGCCAGCTCAAGAGTTTGGCGGAACCTGGAGTGCGAATGGGGAATACTTCCTATTTGAATCGACTCGCGACCACGCCCAGAACATCTGGGCTCGTCGTGAGGATTCGTCCCTGTTTCGCAAGACTGGCGCTGAGGTCACACAGCTGACCGTCGGGCAGCTCATGTTCAGTAATCCCACCCTAAGCCCGGATGGGAAAAAGCTGTTCGTGATCGGGCAGCAGCGCCGGTTCGATTTGATCCGCTTGGATAGCAAGTCGCCGCAGTTCTCCGTCTACCTTCCCGGTGTGTCGGCGGGCGAAGCCGATATCCAGCGCAGTGGGGAATGGATCATCTACGTGGCCCATCCGGAACTCACGCTGTGGCGGAGCAAACCCGACGGAAGTTCCCGGACCCAACTCACGTACGCACCGATGCAGGCGCATATGCCGCGATGGTCACCGGATGGAACCCAGATCGCGTTCATGGCATCGCGTCCAGGAAAACCCTGGAAGATTTTCGTGATGCCCGCTGAAGGCGGAATGCCGCGTGAGGTGACCTCGGGAAACCACAACCAGGGCGATCCTACCTGGACACCCAAAGGCGACTCCATCGTGTTCGCGGGAATGCCCTGGCTGGAATACGGGACCGCGGCGGGCCCCAACATTCACATCGCTGACTTGAAGACTTCACAAGTCTCGGATGTGCCGGACTCGGAAAACCTTTTCAGTCCGCGCGCCTCGCAAGATGGACGTTACGTGGCGGCCCTTTCCACGGATTCCACGAAGTTGATGCTCTACACCATGGAAAAGAAAAGTTGGACGCAACTCGCGCTGTCGCGGTTTGGTTTCGAGAACTGGTCGCACGATGGAAAGTATCTGTACGCTGAAGATTATTCCGACAAAACCGATGACCTGGTGCGGGTGAGTGTGCCCAATGGAAGAGTGGAGCGTTTGCTCAGCATCAAGGAAGTTCCGCGCGGGTTCGATCCATGGGAGTTCTGGATCGGGCTGGCGCCCGATGACTCGCTGCTCCTTATGCGGGATCGAAGTACGCAGGAGATTTACAGCCTGGGTGTGCGTTTTCCGTAGGCCTGAGAAATAGCTTGGTCCGATGGGTGCAGCGGAGATGCCGATCAACACCGGGCGCCACCTTCCACAAGCCGCACCAACTCTTGCCCCGTTATTTGTCATCCAATGCACGGTGGAGGCGGCCTCGGCATTTAAGGCTCGTTACCGTCAGGCGCGATTCTGGAACGAGAGGAAGTTTTTGTCCAGAATCCTGTGAACCAGCTTAAACACTAAATGAACAACGGAATAAACTCAGATTAGCCCGCTCGGAGTTTCAATTATGACAGGCTTTTTGCTACGCTCGGCTAGCGCGAAAATCGGTTTTGAACGCGGTCACAATTGATGCATCCGAATCACAAAAGGGGACGACGAACGTTGCACCTGCTTCCCATCCGCTGGGGTGGAGACGCTTGGGTCCAGACGCAAGTGTCCTGCTCGGTCGAGCCGGGCCGGTTGCTCGTTTTCGAAGCGCGAGGCAAGCGATGATTTCTAGTATCAGCTATCTGGTCCTTGCCATCGCTGCCATCCCGTTCATCTATTACTTGATTGCGCTTTTCAGCTCGTGGCAATTCTTTCGCAGCACAGCGCGTCGAAGCGCACCCGCTCGTAACTTCACTCCGCCGGTGAGTATTCTCAAACCGATTCGCGGGCTTGATCCCGACGCCTACGAGAACTTCGCCAGCTTCTGCAAGCAAGACTATCCAGATTACGAACTGCTTTTCTGCGTCGGTGAAGAGGACGACCCGGTCGTTCCCATCCTGCAGAGGCTCGCTCGTGACTTTCCGGAACGTCACATTCGAGTGTTGTTCGGCTCAGGCGGGGGAGGATCTAACGACAAAGTGGTCAAACTGGCCCGGCTTGTCAGCGAAGCTCAATATGAAGTGGTTGTAATTAGCGATAGTGACGTCCGGGTCCGGCCCGACTACCTGCGCACTGTGGTTGCTCCTTTGGCGAATCCCAAGGTGGGAGCTGTGACCTGCTTCTATGTGCCGATTGAAGAGAAAACGTTCGCCGAAAATCTCCAGACGATTGGAATGTTTTCCGATTTCTATGCCGGCATTCTGGTCGCCCGTCAACTCGACGGAGTGAAGTTTGCGTTGGGACCGACCATCGCCACCTCGCGCACGCGACTGGCCGGATTCGGCGGCTACGCAGCCATCGAAAACCGTCCTGCCGATGATCTACTGGTGGGCCGTCTCATCGCCGAACAGGGTTACGAAGTTGAACTTTTGCCCTACACCATTTCGACCGTTGCCGACTATGGGTCCATGCGCGACCTGCTCCACAAGCGCCTGCGCTGGATCGTGGTCATGCGCCATATGCGGCCCTGGGGACACCTCGGCCTGCTTCTCACGCAGGGGTTGCCCTGGTCCTTGGCAGCGATTGCGATCCACCCCTCCGCTGGAGTGGCGCTCGGTTATCTCGGCGCATACCTGATCCTGCGATTTGCCATGACTTGGATGGTGGGCATTTGGGGCCTGCACCATGATGTGCTTTGGAAGAAGTTGGCGCTGATCCCGCTGTGGGACGCCCTGGCTTTCGTGATTTGGCTGACCAGTTTTGCGCGCAACAGCATCCGCTGGCGGGATGGCGAATACTATATCCGCGATGGCAGGCTCGTACCCGTCACGTCGACCAATGCTGAGCCCGCCGGCTGAGTCTCAGTGCTCCGTGAGCGTTCCGATTTCGTCTTCAACCGGCTGCGCGCGATCTTCTCGCAGTGCGACGCTTTCCGTTATTCTTCCCGCCAGATCCACCGACAATCTCCAGAGAAGCTTCGGCCAGGGGCGCGGGTTCTCGACTGCTCTCTACTCGGCGCTCGTTAACCGGCTGCCGCCAGTTGATCCGCGGCAGCATCACGGCTGAATCGATCCGGTCGCGGTATTTCAATGCAACATTCATCAGCGAGTCCAACAGAGAGTCGGAAAGTAAATGCGGTTCCAAACCGAGTTCAATCAGCTTCGAGTGTTTCGCATTGTAGTAGTGCTCCTCTGCCTCCACCCGCGGATCGGGGATGTGATCGACTTCGACCGTCAGGCCCAGCTTTTCCCCGGCAATTTGCACCATTCGTGCCAGCTCCAAAACCGAAAACTGTTCGGTGAACTGGTTGAAGACCCGGCACTCCCCTTGAGCCGCCGGATTCAGACACGCGATCTCGACGCACCGCACGGTGTCGCGAATGTCCAGAAAACCGCGGGTTTGCCCTCCCTTGCCGTAAACCGTGAGCGGATGTCCGATGGCCGCTTCCACGCAGAAGCGATTGAGCACGGTGCCAAAGACTTCATCGTAGTCGAAGCGATTGATCAGCGCTTCCCCCAGGGCCACTTCCTCGGTCATGGTTCCATACACAACCCCCTGATTGAGGTCGGTGGCGCGTAATCCCCACGCCTTGCAGGTGAACATGATGTTGTGACTGTCATGCACCTTGGAAAGATGGTAAAAGGAGCCGGGTTGCTTGGGGTACGGCACGGTGTCTTTTCGCCCATTGTGCTCGATGGTCAGGTAGCCTTCTTCGATATCAATATTGGGCGTGCCATATTCACCCATGGTGCCGAGTTTGATGAGGTGACAATCGGGTTGAAACTCACGCAGCGCGAATAGCAGATTCAGCGTCCCAACAACATTGTTCACCTGAGTGAAAACCGCATGCTTGCGGTCAATCATGGAATAAGGAGCGGCGCGTTGCTCAGCAAAATGGACCACTGCATCCGGCTCGAACGCCTTGATGACCGAGGACAGGAAGTCATACTCGGTCACATCGCCGACAAAAAGCTCGATGGTAATCCCAGTGAGTTTCTGCCAAACCCTCAGGCGATCCGACAGCGGCTGGATAGGCGTCAGGGTTTGCACACCCAGTTCGTGATCCCATTGCCGGCGCGAAAAGTTGTCGGCAATCGCAACCGTATGCCCCTTCCTTGACAAATACAAAGCGGTTGCCCAACCACAGTACCCGTCCCCTCCCAGCACCGCGACCCTCATTTGGCCCCCTCGCCGGATGTTCCCTCAAGAATGATTACCGCAAATCTGTCTGCCACTGAACAGTCTTCAACCTGCGCTTCGTCCCAACTGTTGAGAGTAACAGACATCCTAAAACAGGGCGACCGCCTTTGGTGGTTCGCCGCCAGAAATAGTTATCGGATGATTCGTCAGGACCACCTTGCCGCCACTCGCCGCCACCAGGTTAAGGTCGGCCGCGCCTACCAGGGATTCAAGCCGCGGAACCACGCTCTGGTTGGCGACGATATAGGACCGCTCCGGCTTTAGCCAAAGATCCTTGAATTGCGAATCGTCGATAAACACGTCGGGCACACCAGGGGCGTAGGCACCGTATTCCAGATTATTGAAGCGGCCGTTGCGCAGAAGCGCGGTGCGGTTGGTGTAGAAAAAGATGGAAGAAAATGTGTAATAGTGATGATCCACAATCAGCGTCCCTTCCGGCGATTTCAGGATTGCCTCCGCCAGCGGCCGCGAGGACATATACGGATCGAAAGTGGCCAGGGCAAGCCGCGCGGCATGGAAGAACAGGATCATCATCAGCGCGGTGGCCAGAAATGCGCTGCCTCTGGCCGATCTCCAGGTTGCCAACGCGCCCATGCAGAAGGCAATCGCAGCCACCAGCAGAGGCACCCGAAGATACGCAAAGGACGCCAGCGTGAGATCCTGCATGTGCCCTAATGCGAGCGTATAAGCGCCGGGATGTTGGCTGAGGGCCTGCGAAATGTCCCCCGGTGCGGGCATGTTGCGGGTGAGAAAGAATAGAGTGAACGTGACCAGGCCGGCACACGCAGCGATCACTGAGAGAACACGGGTCCCGCGCTCAATCCAAACCCCTCCCATCGCCATCGCCGAGCCCAAAAGCAGCGCGAGCGCAGGATAGCAAGGCATCGAATAATATTCCTGCGTAGTCGAAAAGGCGAAAAAGATCAAAACAAAGCCAGCCCAACAGAGCGCCAGAAGCCGCGTGCGCCCAGCCCGATCCACGGGTTTGAAGGAGAGCCTGGCAATCGCGGGAAAATAAACACTCCAGGGAAACAGCCACACCAGATGCAGCAACCAGAAGTAAAGGCGCGGCACCGTGTTGTAGTCGCGCGGATAGCGCAGATTCAGAAAACGGAGTAATTGCTCATTGATGAAGAAGAACCAAAAAAAACCATGATATTCCCCGGGCCCGCTGTGAAGCGTAAAGGCGAGGTACGGTGGATTGCGCAACGTGGCCAGGATGTGCCAGGGCGCCGCGATGACCAGGACGATCATCAATCCGCTGAAAGGATGCAAGCGTCGCCATGAGGAGGCGGCAAAGAGCCGGTGGGTAGCCCAAAGATAAATTATGCCGGTCGCCAGCGGAAACAGAACTCCGATCAGGCTCTTTAGCAGCAGACCCACCCCGAGGTTCGCCGCCAGCATGAAGGCCCAAAACCGCGGATGAGGTTCCTCTTCGTCCAAGGCGCGAAGAAACGCCCACATGCCAAGGGCGACTGTGAAGGTCAGCATCACATCAGGGATCAGAATCCGGGTGAACAAAAACAGCCCAATGCATGTGGCCATGCACAGGCCCGCATAGAGTCCTGCTCGCTTACCGAAAGCCCAGGCGCCGAAAGCGGCGGTTAGCCAGCAGAGGGCCATCGCGGACAACGCAATCGGAATGCGTGCTACCCAATCGTGCACCCCGAAAATCGCGTAGCCAACCGCAACCGCCCAGTACACCAACGGAGCCTTTTCCAGATACACCACACCGTCCAGCCGCGCCGTGACCCAGTCGCCCGAAGTCAGCATGTTCCGCGCGATCTGCGCCTGCACCGCGTCCACGTCGTCCATGAGGGATGGAGGGGAAATGATGCAACCCAGGTAGATCGCTCCCGCGACCAGCAGAACGCCTAGATATACGTACCGGTTTTTTCCTGCATCCAAACGCCCGCCCCTCGCGAGGCCTCTGCCTGAATCCCCCACTTTTTCATCCACAGAAACAACACCATCAAGCCCCATAGGTGGTATCCAATATTGACTCGCCTGTCGAGGTGATCTCGAACTTGTGTCTCGATCACCTCCCGCCGGAAAAGCCCCGCATGATCGGATGCCCCGCCCATCAGAACGTCCACCATCAGCGGGCGCAGACAGCCCCGAAGCCAATCGTGCGCCGGGATGTCGAATCCGACTTTCTGCCGCTGAAGAACCGAGGCTGGCAGCTTATCTCGCATCAATTCCTTCAGAAGAACCTTTTGCCGCGAACCCCGAATCTTCAGAGACGCGGGCAGGGAGGCGGCGAATTCGACGATCCGATGATCGAGAAACGGCGGCCGCACCTCCAGCGAATGCGCCATGCTCATCCGATCCGCCTTGTTCAGAATATCGTCGGGAAGAAAATATCTCTGATCGAACCACAAATACGGCGCCAGATCATCATCTGCCCGCAACCGGTCGCGCACCTCGCCCAGAATGCGGTTGAGTGCGGGAGGGAGTTCTAGGCGCAGCAGAGCACTCTTTTCCGATTCCGAGAAGGTTCCGTTCCAGTAGACATGCGCGCGGTGGGAAGGCATCAGGGAGCCTTCGAGAAATCGCTTCAGTCGGTACTCGAAACTGATTTTCTCGTCAGAAACCGGCCAGACCTTTAATGCGTCGAGAGCAAATTGGCGAACCTTTCGCGGCAGCCGCCGGGCCAGCGCACCAAGCCGGTTCGCTCGATGAGTGAGATAACCGCCGAACAGTTCGTCCGCGCCTTCCCCGCTGAGGCTCACTGTCGTCTTGGTTTTACTTAACTTGGAAAGAAACCAGACCGGAAGCGCTCCTGCGTCCGCGGATGGTTCATCCGAGTAATACGCGAATTCTTCGATCGCACCCCGCAGGTCAACCTCCGGATTCAGATCGAGTTCGTGATGTTCAGTCTGGTATCGCTGTGCGACCTCCCGAATGTATGGGGTTTCGTCGAAACTCCTCCCATGGAATGAAATCGAGAAAGTCTTGAGCGGCACACCGGATTCGGTCGCCGCGTAGTGCAAAATCGTAGAAGAATCGATGCCTCCACTAAGCCACATGCCCAGCGGCACATCTGAAACGAGGTGTTCGCGGATCGACTGCCGTAGGAGGGCATCCAACTCCTCCCGCGCAGATTCCAGCCGCCAATCACGGACGACTCCCAATGGCAAGCGCCAGTAGGTGCCGGACGATATTTCACCATCCCGCCACTCCAGCCACTGCCCTGGAGGAACTTTCTCGATGCCCTCGACCAGCGTCCAGGGACAGGGCACATAATTCAGCGACAGATAGCAATCCAAACCGTCCAAACTCAATCGCCGCTCAATCTCAGGATGGATGAGAATTGCCTTTAGTTCGGAACCGAAGAACAGGTCGTCTCCGCGCCGCGCGAAATACAGCGGCTTGATTCCCATCCGATCGCGTACCAGCACCAGCCGCTTAGACGATTTCGTCCAAAGTGCGATCGCGAACATGCCTCGCAAACGTGCGAAACAATCTGTATCCCATTCAAGGAATGCCCGCAAAACCGTTTCCGTATCGCAGTGGGAATAAAAGCGATGCCCGAGTTCCTCCAGTTCGCGTCGCAGTTCCTGGTGGTTGTAGACTTCGCCGTTGAACACGATGGCTACATCGCCGTCTTCAGACAGGATGGGCTGGTCGCCGCCACCGAGGTCGATAACCTTGAGCCGCGTCGCGCCCATCGAGCAGAGGCTCGATTGGAACACACCCTGCTGGTCCGGCCCACGATGAATCAGGGTGGCGGTGGCGCTCCGAATGCGACCGGAATCAGGTACCCAACGTTTGTGGGTGAAACCAACGATTCCACACAAGTGCCTGCACCTCTTCCGCGTTCTTAAAGATCAGCGTGCGAATGTCCCGCAGACCGGCTCGCGGAGACAGGGACTCCGCCGAACCAGGACGCTGCGCAAACTGCCAGCGATTTCGGTTGAAAAACAATCCTATACGGTCTTCTTGACGATGCGCAATCAAAAGATGGTAGCGAGTTCGCCTTTCGAAAAAATCCGAAGCGAGGTCCCTCCCGGGTTATGCACTCGAAGCGACCCGATCATAGTCGCCCCCTTCCGAACCGCGCACCGAGGCTACCACAAACGTCTTCTTGGACGACCTTCACCCTCGACTGTTATAGTCATGGTTCTTCGCACGTGTCGTTAGCCTTTTTTGCACTCAAGGAGTTACATGACTTCATTGTCTCGCAATCCCTGGTTGTGGGTGATCGTGGCCTGCGTATCTGTACTGCCCACTGCGGCACAAAAAACACAAACACAAACAAAGACAGACGCAAAACTCCCCGCACCAACCATCGCCATCGCCGTGGATGCAACCGAGGCTCCTCGCAAGATCTTTCATGCTCAAATGACCATCCCGGCTGTTCCCGGCACCCTCACCCTCTACTATCCCAAGTGGATTCCCGGCGAGCACGGGCCGACCGGACCGGTCCAGGACCTGGCAGGACTGAAGTTCACCGCCAATGGACAAACATTGAAATGGCGGCGAGACCTGCTCGATGGATGGACCTTACACGTCGAAGTGCCGGATGGAATCTCGGTCGTCAACGCATCGTTGGACTTTATTTCACCCACCGGTCAGGAAGGCATTTTCACCGCCGCCGCGTCCGCTACCGACAAGATGGCGGTATTGAGTTGGAACACCGTGCTGCTGTATCCGGCGGGATGGACCTCCGATGATCTCACCTACCAGGCAACCCTGCGTTTGCCGGAAGGCTGGAAGTTCGGAACGCCGCTACCCCTCGCTTCGCGGTCCGGAGCCGAGCTCAAGTTCAAACCGGCATCACTGACTACGCTGATCGATTCTCCCGTGATCGCTGGCGAGTACTTGCGCGTCGTACCGCTCAGCGAGAACCCGCTTCAGGAGATGGACATTGCGGCTGATAGCGCTGGGGACTTGGCAGTAGCGCAAGACGTGCTCGACCACTACAAGAATCTGACCGATCAAGCGCTGAAGCTTTTCGGAGCCCGCCATTTCCGCGACTACCATTTTCTTTACAGCCTGAGCAATCATGTGGCGCACTTTGGTCTGGAGCACCACGAATCGAATGACAGCCGCAGTCCGGAGCGCTCCCTGGTCGACGCAGACCAGCGCCTGCTGGCTTCCGGACTGCTGTCGCACGAATATGTTCATTCCTGGAACGGAAAGTACCGGCGTCCGGCGGACCTGACCACGCCAGATTACGAGAAGCCCATGCAGGATGATCTGCTTTGGGTGTACGAAGGTCTGACCTCGTATTTAGGGGACGTCCTTGGTGCTCGCAGCGCAATCCGAACCGCCGATCAGTTCCGCGACAACCTGGCTTCAATTGCCGCCCGGCTGGATCACGTTCTCGGCCGCACCTGGCGCAACCTGCAGGATACCGCCGACGGTGTGCCCTCCATGCAGAGCGCTCCGGATCAGTGGGAGTCCTGGCGAAGGACGGTGGATTATTACGACGAAGATGTTCTGAACTGGTTGTGGGTGGATACGATCATCCGCGAGCAAACCCATGGTCAGAAGTCGATGGATGATTTCTGCCATCTTTTCCACGGCGGACAGAGTGGTCCGCCGGAAGTGAAAACTTACACGTTCGATGACGTGGTAGCCACACTGAATCAGGTGGCTCCCTATGACTGGCGTGGATTCTGGACCGAGCGCCTGACGAACCACGGGCCCGGTGCGCCGCTTACGGGCATCCAGAGAAGCGGATGGAGGCTGGTTTATGACGAGACTCCATCGCAGCTGACCAAGGCACGCAAGCAAGAATACAAGGAGATCAACGCCGAATACTCGATTGGACTGCTGCTCGAGGAGAGCGGAAACATCATCGACACCGTCGAAGGAATGCCGGCGGCAAAGGCTGGCGTCGGTCCGGGGATGAAGCTCGCAGCCGTAAATGGAAAACGCTTCACGGCAGACGTTTTAAACGACGCCCTGAAGGCCGCCAAGAGCAACTCGGACCCGATCGAGTTGCTGGTGGAGAACGCCGATTACTACAAGATTTACAAACTTGACTATCACCAGGGAGAACAATATCCGCACCTGGTGCGGGACGAAGCTAAGCCCGATGTGCTGACCGAGATACTTGCGGCGCGCTAGCTTGAAGTCATCCGGGCTTTCGGCTCTTCGATGACTATATTGTTGCGGTTGGTTCGATCACCCGCAGTAGACTAGGAGAACGCGCCACGTCTCACTCGTCTCTGTGCGGCCTGTATAAT
>Ga0210399_10003185_pt1 | contig 12771 bp, 19 predicted proteins | sample IncBWC14MmetaG_FD_150865 | JGI IMG/M metagenome (GOLD analysis project Ga0210399, IMG submission 150865) | Forest soil microbial communities from Barre Woods Harvard Forest LTER site, Petersham, Massachusetts, United States - Inc-BW-C-14-M | ecosystem: Environmental > Terrestrial > Soil >... | reverse complement strand
AACAGCCACATTGGTTGGATGCGCAGTCCACTAAAACGGACATCCAAACCGAGCAGTGAGGAACCGAAAATGGCGGAGAGGGTGGGATTCTCACTCTCGTAGATTCTGATTGTTCGCCATTGTCGGCCATTAGTAAATGACCGAGGTTCAATAGGTTAGCCGGATTATGAAGAATCCTCAATCTGGCTGCGCGGGAAAACATGCTCAAATCCCGCCGTGCTACGCAGCAGACGTAGCACGAACATCGCGGTCCATAGGATACCGCAAAGGGTTTGAAGCTGTGCCAGATTTGCGCATCTCCGGGCAGTCTGGCCGGGTATAGAATGAAGATTGATGGACCAGTGACAATTTGATCTGAAACATTTAAGGGGCAGTATTATGACGGAAAGAGAAGCATACGCAGTTCTTGATTGGCCTCACACTGGAAAGGGGAACGACGGGGACGAATGGCTAGCTTTCCGGTGCCAGACGCCAGGTTGCAAATCGGAGGGCGTATCGCGTAATGCCGGATTTGCTTTCGGGAGATGTGGTATCTGCGGTGCAATCATGGAAGTTGTTGATCGTGCGGATGCCCAACCAAGCGCACAGGTTGAAAAGCGCGAGAAGACCTCCGCAGCTAAACCTGGAAAGTCTGCCGAGAAAGTTGATATTTCGAAAGAGCTTGCCAGTGCTCAGAAGTTAGGCGAGCAATTGGAGGAGTTGGTGGTCAAGCGAGGACAATGTCCTGATGACGACCGCAACATCCTGTTGATGGGATATTGGGCGCTCATTTTTGACTTTCATAAGGGGATTCTAGTTGACATGGAACGCCAGTTATACGGCAGTGCGTTTGCGCTGGTTCGGCCATGTTTGGAGGCTTTAGTACGTGCCCACGTTACCGTGAAAGGTTCGGCTGTGGATATAAAGAGCCTCCAGGAAGACACTTATCACACCGACTTCGATAAGATCGGTCAATGGATGGACAAAGAGTTCGGAACCGGAGATTTGTTCACCAATTTCATTGGCAATGCGCAAACCGCACTTCACAGCTTCACGCACGCTGGCCTCTCCCAGATAGGAAGACGTTTCGACGGCCATGATTTGAAGCCGTCATACGACGAGGGTGGAATTGTTGAAGTGATTCGGGTCGCTACAAGTTCGGCTTGGATGGTAACTAATCTTGTTACGATACATTTGGGATTCACTAAAGAGGCGAACAAGGCTCAGGAGCTTTACGTTGAGTGGGGTAAGCACTGAAATTCTCATCAAGGTGGCGAGATTTGAATCGGTCGGGGTTAAAAAAAATGCGTGCCAGGTTTAAGTCCGCCCGATTCCGGCATTCACCCGCTTGAACCCTTTTTGCCTATAACCGTAGTCGTGAAAGTCATCTGAACCTCTGGATGCACGGACTGGACAACAGGGTCCGGCGCAGATGCATAATCTTCGTCAAGTTCTCCCGCTATGTCCCTTAGACTGTCAAAATGACCTTGCAGGGCGTCAGTGAATACGACCGCGCTCTTTCTGGATGATATTTCTGACGGCTCTCTTTTGATGTATTTCGTCAACTCCGTCAGCGGGTGCTTAATTTCATCGTAGAAATATTCAATTGAATCGTACATATCTATTGAAAGTCCACGATCTTTCAATAGAGTCTCAAAATCGTCTAGGGATTTCTGGAGATGACCAACGCCCCAACTACCCATAATAAATGTGGAACCCGGACGGACCTCTTCAAAGATTTTCTCAAACGCGTAAGATACTCCGTCGAACACAGCCCTGAGTTTGATCTCTCGGAACTGCTCTCTGTGCGCTCGCTCCTGTTCCCGTAAATCCTCAACGACCTCTGACAGAATACGGACAGCTTCGGCTCGTTGTTTTTCAATCAGTTCCAGGACCGGAACGTGTTGGAACATTTTCCCATCCTTCTCAGGATAGGAAAGCAAGTCGAATCCGTCTTTGCGAATCGAATTTTGAACAATTCCGTGCGCGGACAACGCACCTTTGCGGTTAAGCTTCGTTGGGTGCCCAACGCTTGCGTGCCGAGCGTCACGGATGTCTTTGAGAACATCGGTGAGGACAATAGCCCTAGCGGGATGAATTGCTTTTATCAGATCACGAAGGGCGTCCTGCTGAATGAACAATCCCTGCATTGCGCCGTACACTCGGAGATATTTCTCTCCTAGATCGGATGGAAACTCGTTTTCCACGTATGCAGTCATAGCTGATTCGACATCATCAATAATGTCCGTCGCTGTCCAAAGCTGATGCCAAATGAATCGATTTGACATCAAGCGTGATAGATGCCGGGGATTGTGTCCATAGTCCCGAATCCACCTACTCAGTTCACGCATAGTCGGCATATCTTTTGCTCCCTGGTCTGATTTTATCATGCTGCCCAGTCCTTGACGGCTAATGCTATTCTTGGCGCGTGAGCCATCCAGGTGCCCTCAGAGCACATACCGGACTTCCTCAAGTATCTCGCCGCTATCGCGGCTTCCCTTACTGCCATTTTCACGTTCGTTGGAAAAGCGAGAGACGCGGCTGTTCGCGGCTGGCGCTGGTTACGGAATGCGCTCCGCACTGCACCCGCGAAGCCCGGTGAAACTCCTGCTGTCCCGACTGCTCGTCCCGCTGAAGATGGTCAGGATGGCAGGCCCATTCTACGTAGTTTGCCTCCCAGAATATGCTTCGTGACCGAAAGCGACGATGGTGATGAATTTACTGAAGGTGGGGACTCGCTCAGAGCAGTTGTAGCAACTTTCCGAATGTATAAGCCTTCAGCAGACCCTCGTGGCACCCAGGTGATCGCTCGTCTTTCATACCGGACGAAATCTGACTACGGAATTAGGGAAAGCTTCGAAGAGGTTCATCGAGTCAATCAGGGCATGTGGGTTGACGAGGGCTTCAATTCTGTCGAGTTCACTCTTACCGACACGAAGGAACTCATTCTTGTCGTGGAGGGCGAAGGGAAGACCATAGCTCTTCAGGATAATCGGCACAGCGTGAACAAATTCAAGCAGCCCTCGGTTTATGAATTCAAGAAAGCAGTGAACGAATTCTTTGTCGATGTGACCCTCGTTGATGAGTTTTATGGCGCGATCATCACCTACACCTACAGGATTGAACTCAAACCATTGAAGGGTTCTGAAATAATCGTTGTGCCAAGGGTAGGATACTGAGCAATCTAATTTAGTGCTTGCCCATGAAGAAACGATAGATGTGCCAGAGTGCCCAGGCGTACAAGAATACATGACTCGTTATCTTCTTCGCAGCTTCGATGGCGCGGAGAGCTACTTTTTCAAAATTTTCAATTGATTGGATTGCTTTCTTACTGAACTTGTCCGGCATTTGGACACTCCTAAAGAAGTGTCATCTGCCGGATTCCGTTTGCTCAACCTGAGTCCAGGCCCGTTTTGCGTCCTTGCCTCCCTGCTTTTGCGTCCGCGACCCGATGCTAAGAAGCGGTCTACTCGCTCAGGTTAAGTGGTCGGTGCTACTTCTTACCGCCATCTTGAGGCAAGGTCTACTTCGGGCTGTGCCCTTCGGGACGGCACTTTTGGGAGTACCGCCGTAGGTATATCTACTAAGAATCCTTGCTGCGATCAGTATCCTTCGCGCTGGCTCCGCTGTCAACGGTTCCAAGCATTTGCGGCTCAAACCAAGCTGTTGTAATGGGGTGTGTCCTGAGTCGAATCGTACGCTTGCGTTGTGTCGTCAACGATTTTGGCCGTGATGTTGTGCCTTGCGAATAAAGCAACCACTTCCTGTCCGCTCACGTGTCGGACCTCTCCCTTACCCCATCCAGCTTTGATCTCTTCGGGTGGCATCGCGGAGCAGGGCTTAGCGAGCAGAGTTTTTGCGAGTTCCTCAACAATGGGCCAAAATCTATCTATCAATTTCTTCGTTCGTTCTCGAAGGTCCTCACGTCTTGCAATTTGCGCCAGTTCATTCGTAGGGTAAAGCTGGCGACAGAGCATATAAATTTTGGACAGGTCATGCGTCCATCCGTTACTGTCGCACCCAGGATAAAATTTAAGTTGCGCAACTTGGCCAGCGAAGAGAGCAATAATAGTGAGCTTTCTCTCCTTCGAATCAAGTTCCGTCATTCCGAGGTCACTTAGGGGTCGCTCAAAATAGTTTGCAACGCCACAACCCTGCAAATCGACATACAGCCCACTCGCTCGAATGGGCATTGCCTGCACAATTGCGGCGGTCATGTGTCCCGCCTCGTGATAAGCAGTACTTTCTATTTGTTTTGCGAGGAATTCGGGGAGGGTTTCCATCGCGGAAGTGTATCACCAGCCGGGCGGGTGTAGAATCACGACTCGTGATTGGCAGTGCAAATCTAAAGATGGAGGGCCTAGATGACAGTCTGTATTGCCGCCTTGTGTGACAACAGGAAAGCAATCATTCTTGCAGCCGACAAGATGGTCGGGTCTCATGCGATTGAATCCGAGGCGGAAATCCACAAAGTGCTGCGACTTAATAAGGATTGGCGAGTGATGCTGGCCGGAGAAATAGCCCCAGCGTTTGACATTGTTGATTCTGTGAAAAAGAAATTATCGAAAGGAAAAGGGTTCACCGTTCAAGAAGTTGAACACGCTGTAGTTGAGAGCTACCGTGAGAAAAGGTTCGCAGAGGCCGCGTCTCGGCATCTGGCCCCGAGAGGCTTGACCCCTGAGGCGTTCAATTCACCCTCCTCGAATGCACTACCTGAATCGTTGAAATTGGCGTTGGATAGTGCAATTGAAAATCATCATCTCGATCTCGAATTGCTTGTGGCTGGATTTGATCGTCACGGTCAGGGCCATATTTTCAGCGTCAATGACTATGATAACCGTGGGGCTGCACGACGTTTTGACATACCGGGTTTTCAAGCGATAGGGAGTGGCAGCCACGGAGCGAATTACATGATGACGTATCGAGCTGTGTGTCCCCCGATGCCTATCAGATGGGCGCTTTACCTCGTAATGGAAGGAAAATACTTTGGAGAACTTGCTTCAGGAGTTGGGTCTCGAACTGACCTGTACATTTTGAGGCATGGAAAACCAAGCATTCAGGTTAAGGAAGAAGCCGTAGAGGACAAACTCATAAAGATTTGCCAAGAAGTTGAGCCTCGCTCACTGAAACAAAAACATGTAGATATTTTGAATTCATTCAAAGGGTTGAGGTTCGGGACAATCAACAAGCTCAAAACCAAACGAAAGGGCCAAGAATTAGCCATTACATAGGATGGGTTCCTCATTTATGGCGGAGCTAGGAATACGCACCAGATGGTACCAAAGAAACGAATCGACAGTTACGCCAATCGCAAAGCCGACGTTATTCGAGATGGGCAAGCTTGAAGAGGCCGGAACCCTCGCAAATTCGCTCAATGTCGAGAGACCTTACTCTGAGCCGGGGCTGTTTCTCGGAACGTCAGCCTTCACAGCTTCGGGGTGGTCCGGCAACTTCTACGCAGTCGGGATGAAACCCGGTGACTATCTAACGTATTACTCCGCGCAATTCGCTACGGTCGAAATCGATTCGACCTTTTACGGATGTCCTTCTGCTCATACGGTCAACAACTGGTCCGTTCGGACTCCAGAGGACTTCATTTTCTGTGTCAAAATCCCGCAGATCATCACGCATGAAAAAGCGTTGGTGGATTGCGACTCAGAGTTTGAAGAGTTCGTGAAAACGATGGACATTCTCGGCCCAAAGCTCGGCCCGATTATGTTTCAGTTCCCACTTTTCGACCGCTGGAAATTCCCGAAGCAAGATAGTTTTCTCGCTGTGCTGACTCCGTTCCTGAAGAAACTTCCTGCCGACCATAAATTTGTAATCGAGATTCGAAACAAGACCTGGCTCGATGCCAAATTTGCAGACCTGCTTCGGGAGCACAAGATCGCCCTGGCCTTGACCGACGCATCGTTTGTGCCCCGGGCCTGGGAGATGAACAACAATAGAAAAGATAATCCAACAATGGGATAGGACCGCCGTTGACCGGAAAGATGATCTCCGGCATTGGGTGGACGTTCTCAGGGAACTGATTTTCAACAAAAAGATTAGGAAAGTTTTTGCCTTTGCGAATAACCACTACGCTGGACACGGGCCAGCAACCGTAAAGCAATTTTGGGAATTGTGGGGAAAGCGCTAAAATCAGGTCTCCTGCCTCTACGAATCCAGCATCCCGAGTCCAAATGTCTATTAGTAAATGCGTTGTCCGGTTGAAGGACTCCCACGATACCGAGCACAGCGTGGTCGTTTACGCAGAAACTTTGTACGAGGCCGTGCTGCTCGGATTAAACCGCCTCAGTGATGTTGGTGGGAATCCGACGGCGAAACGATTGAACGGGTGGAAGTGGAGGTTCATCAAGAGCCGACCCTACACGTCGTGAACGTCCCGAAGCTATTGAAGTGGGTCAAGCAAGATACGGCTCGTCCGGGACAGCAAACGCACAAAGAGAAGTTGAGGAAGTTGCTCGGGACACGCTGAGTGGTACGGGCACCAGAACTTATCGTTCGTAAATTACGCAGTTGCGCGGCCAATCAGGGCTTTGTAGGCGGCCCGTTCCAAGAGTTCGATAGTATTGAGGACAGTCAAGGAAAAGTAGTTCAGTGTGTCAATAACATCTGATATTGGTGCCTTAGCCTCTTCATCGAACACGATGCTGACTGTAATCTTTCCTTTGTTCTTGACGCGCCAGCCGAGCGGGAGTTCCACATAGAACGGTGGATTTTGCGTAACACCCCAAGCGAGGGACGGCGGCTGAACTTCGCCTGATTCGTCCTCCATAAAAATGTCATGGATACCGATGTAGTGGGCAAGTGGAATGAGAAGTTTGTGCTTGTCCAGAATATTCAGCCGATGAAGGTCGTGGAGAAGATCATTCCCTCCCTCAAAGGGTCTTATCTGAGTCACCATCAAATCAAAGAGGTCGGGACACTGCACGTCTACATGTATTCCTCGGAGGGCTTCTTCAAGTTGTTTTTGCGTTTCACGTACCGGGAAGCTTGTGTGATCGCTGATCTTAGAGGGTAGACGTTTTTCGATGGTCCGGTACCAAGCATAATCGAGAGCGGACTTCTGATTGTGAATAGCATCGCCAATCACCAAGGCGAGTTCAGTAAGGATTGGCTTATCGTCTGCAACGTACTTAATGACTTCATTTCCAACGTGAGGGTTTTTCTCGATAGTGCCGACGTAGCGGTCGCTCAATCCAGACACTCGGGCTTTGATATCCTCGATGTGTTTCTTTGCTCGATCAATCTTCAACCGCGCATCGTCCAAAAGCATATATGTCAGGGAGTATATCTGCCACACTGTATACACTCAAGTCGCACCAGCACGTAAGTCTGAAGGCCGGATGCACGAATGGAATTGCAGCGGGAGATATTTCAACGGAAAAACTGATCGATACAAAACGAAGGTGGAGTGAGCGAACTATTCTGGCGGCACCGCGTTCTTGCGGTAGTTTTCGACCATCTTCTGCATTTCGTCTTTTGACTTTCCTGATATTTCATTCAAGACGAGCCAGACTCCACCGGGAATTCTTATTCTCCGATTCCTGTAATCCTCATAGAACACATCCAAACCCTGAACCAATTGGCTGTTTGTGACACCAGACATGTATTTTGTGCCGTGGCTGGCAAAGGAAGCCACCACGTTGCTGGCTTCTTCGCCGCCTTTGGGCAATCCCCAATAGGAGAACTCATGCCCGAGTTCTATGCCATCGAAGAAACCCGTGACGTAGTAGAGTTTAGATGTGGGGTCTTTTTCTACCCACCAATTGCCGTCTCGAAGCGAATTGACTGCATTGCGAGCAGGCACAGAAACTAGCAGGGCTACCGCCATCACAAACATCAGGCGCATCAGATAGCTTGCGTACGTTAATCGCATAATGCCTCCGTACTTGCGCGGATACTATCACGGCACGTATGCGGCGCAACAGCCGACTCACGGCGCACGACGACGCCAGCGTTTCATCCGCTTGTGGCACTCATCGTATAAATCGAGACCGTCTTTAACGACGACCCTGACCACGAACATCAAAGCGAATATAACCATACCGCCGTGGATGATTGTTTCTTCTGTATTGGAAAACTCTGGAAAGGGCATCGGCTACCTCACCCCAAAATTTCACCGTCGCGGTCGGTGATTGGGGCCTAGCCAATACCTATCGTGCTGCAGATAAATTGCGATGTGCGCTCCGCGAGAGGCATCATCGCCATCCTTGCCGAGCACTCGTTCCGGTCGCAGGTACGACCGTGCGGTGATTCCCGGCAGTGGCAAGAAGCTCGGTCACAATCTGGTATCCCGTCGCTCTTGCAAGATCAACATACCATAACCGCGCGAGGGATGAAAAGGGTGGGGGCGTGGTACGGACCGTCGCTGCTAGCTGTGCTATATATTGCTGATGAAAATCATCGAGCAGTGGCTGCTCTTCAAATACATCAACGGTCAGTTCACGCCGCTGTCGAAGCCATTCAAGACGAAGGCAGCGGCGGAGAAGGCCCGTTTGAAACTGCCGGAGCGGGAACGGCGGTCGGCGGCGGTAGGCGTGGTTCGGATTAAGCGATAGACTATTAGAAAGAAGGATTGAACATGGAAAAGCCGACCTGCCCGATTCATCACTCCGAAATGAAACAAACTTTTCAGTTGGATTTGGAAAAGAACATTTGGGCCTGCCCCGATCTTGACTGTAAGGCTCGATATATCGACGGTAAAGGGTACATTACGACCGATCAAATCACCCCTCGAAGAGACTGAATCAGATCAGATGGAGAATCATCGAAGTTCTAATCTTGACCCTTCATCATATATTGACCAAGCGTCAACTGCTTTTCACCCAACTCTGCTTGCAACGGCGTCGGGACATTGCATTTTGTATCCGTCAAAAATAGGCAACTTTTGAGGGAATCCCGCAGGTTCTCTTTGTTGGTGCTCTCGAACCGTTCTACGATGTCTTGTGCAATTGATTTGAGAAAATTGTTTGCCATGTCCTCTGGTGTCATAGCTAAATACAATCCACCGCCCATAAACGTCTTGAAGGCTGCGCCATTAAGGCTGAGAACGTACATACAGGCGTAAGGCAATCCCTGTTTGTCGTGGTCCATACACGAGATCAGTACGACTGCCTTGCTAACGTCGTCCTTCGTTGCCACAGCGAACGGCCTTGAAGCACTCATTTTCTTCTTCAAAGCTTTCGCAATCGGCGCTGCCGTATCCAAGCCGACTACGTAAATCAGGAAGTCGTCATTGTGATTCTGTTGCGGAATGGTGGGCAAGACAAACACGAATGCAAAAGAAATGAGCACCGCTAGTATTTTTCGCATGTGACCTCGCTGGGCATGGAAACCATTTGATTGTTAATACCCGGTTGGTAGCTGCAGCATTTACGGCTTCGAGACGGATTTCTTACTATTTCTCAAAATATCGCTGCACTCGGTAGCCGTTTGAGTAGCTAATTTTGCTAACTGTTCTTCACCCTCAACAAATCTGGTGTAAAGCGCACCCGCATTTTCACTCACCGTATAAAAGACTGTAGAGAGATTGGAGAAGTCCTTTGCTAGCTCCATATTTAACCGTACTTTCTGCGTGTCTCCATCTATGAGTTCGGCTGCCGCAGTGTTTGACGTACTCAACGAAGAGAGCAGAGCGTTTCGGCACGCATCATCCAGCCACTCGAAAAATGCAAAACCAAGTGCGCTGTTAAACGCTTGTGGATTTTTTCGAAACCCAATTATCCCGGCATCGATTCCGCGAAGGGTCTCGCGGTCCTTTGCGACGGCCTCTGCCCCTTCTTTTCCGAGCATCTGCTCCCACCTGTCCAGCAGTGGCTTGTATTCATTTACAGCACGCTCAGCTTGGGTCAGCACTAATCTGATTTCATCGTCTGTCGGGAAATGAGTGTCGCGTTTTTGAGCAAAAACAGCGGATGTTAACGAGAAGCTGACCAGTAAGATCGAACCAATATGATGAAGTGAGAGCATGGGTTCACCTTTGATACGTGCGAGGATAGTATCATGCCGACCCAAGAACTAAGGGATATGGATGGGCGGGGTCCTCTGGCTGAGAAGGCGCGTTTGAAGCTAACGGAGCGGGAACGGCGGCAAGTTGCGGTGGGCGTGATTCGAACTGTACAAATCTAGACAGACACGATTACCGCAGAAGGATATCTTTTTCTTAATTTGCAGTTATTCCGACTACCCCTGGCCTGCGACACCCTTGACCTGACCGTTGACAATGTCGCAGGCCCTCCTCTAAAAAGCTCATTTTGATTTTGTGGGATTTTTTGGTGCGTCGATGAGCGCGTTGTACTCCTCCGAAAGGACGCGAATCTGGTTCATGATCGCAGCGTACTCGCTGGTATTCGGCTTCGTTACTTCCAACTTTTTCCACAATTCTGTGATGCGCAGTAAACTGTCGTAAATTCTTTCCATCTTCGCCCCGTCATACTCCTCACGGTCGGGGGGAGGGACGCCCCTCGGAGGAAGAGCGTCCCTCGGTCACGTAACTTTCAAAGGGGTATGTATGTTGCGGGGAGTATTCCGCCGCGAAGATTGTGAAGCAATGCAAGGAAGACCTGAACTATGACTAAGGTCTTTCCCCGATTGACGGCCCGTGGTAAGTCGAAACAGACCAACGGGCCTATTGGAATTGCGTTAGAAAATCCAAGCCAACAGCGAAATCCTTCGCAATGGACTGGCAATACACCACCCGTGCTCGGGCGCTCATTGCACCGGATATGGCCCTGATACCGACATGCGATCCGAGTTCCCAAGACCGCTGTGTTGTCACGCGTGCGCCGCGAGAGCTGAGATTTTCTATTGAACCCAAGTCGGTCAGGCGTGGATCGCGGATCGGAAAGATAGACACCAGAAGACGCGTGGCCGTGCGTGGCTGTTTCCGACCTTCCAACATTACAACCTCATTTTGGCCGGGCAGCTATTTGAGGGTTAAGACCACTAGTTTTAGGCACGGGCCAGTCATCGTCAATCAGGTAGAAACCTGCGATCCGATTCAGGCGGGTTATCTGGCGCAAGGCGTGATAGCTTCGACGGCGATACGGTTACTGGACACATCAATTGTACCGATGACTTTCACTCTTTGGTTCACAAAATGATTAGCCAGAGATGGGTCGTCAAGCCGAGCAGCCACTTTCTCTGAAGTGTTGGCCAGCCAGAAAGAATCTCCCCACTTCTTAATCGTACCGAGAAACGTTTGACTTTGCGTGTTGTTACTCCACTGATGAGAAGCGGTGTGAGCGGCTTCAAGAGTCAGAAACGCGCTTGCGAGTGACATGACTGACCGGTTCGACATAAGTCACGACCTTGGCGAGAGTTTGGCCGGATTGAATGGTAATAGGAGCAATTGGGGTTCCATGTATGCAAGCAAATTAAAGCATGTACTTTGAAGCGGTTTAGGCTGGTGGTGGGAAATAACGGGCGGAATCGGTGGGTAAGGATTCCCCGAGGAGCAAACTTTTTGAGGCTGGCAAGTTGGAGGTCCGCAATCAAACAAACACCCGCTTTTTCCATCGGCTGAAATCCTCTGGCCCATCTTACAGTCCCATTACTACACTTTCGCCCGAACGAAACCGGCACTGAAGGCCAAGATTCGAATCGGCTATTTGTCGTTGGCGAACTGACGAATCCGGAAACAGAAGAACAAGTTTGGGGACAGACGACTGAAGTAAGCCTGTTTGGCTGTCGCGTAGAGAAGGTGAGACTTCTGCCGCCCGAGACGAAAGTCAGCATACGGATCGTGCATTCAGGTGAGAGCTTCTTGGCGCTGGGGAGAGTGGTCTATGCCCGAGTTGGACTGGGAATTGTTTTCACAAAGATTGAAGCCAACAAGGGATTAGTTCTGGAAAAGTGGATTGCCGAGTTGCGGCCCGCCCATAATCACTGAGGGAGCGGATAGAAGTTGCGGTGGGAGTGATCCGAATTCAGAAGTAGTCGTAGCAGTCGGTGCGGCTAGCAAGGATTGCCCCGGCGTTGCTGATTGGAAGTGTACAGTTTTGAACAGACGCGATTTCCGCAGAACAATACATTCGCTCTTAACTTGGAGTTATCTCAGACCCCATGGCCTGCGGCATCCTTTGACCTGACCGGTAATCATGTCGCAGGCCCTTTCTACTTCCTGACAGGACGATAATCCTTACACTTGCAGCCGGGATGCCGACAAGGATAGGTGATTCCCTCGGCGGTGCGCTTAGTGCCGTGAATGGCGAGGCCGTGCGTACAGCGGCAAGCCTTCTTAGTGTGTGGGGTATGAGAGCGGCGGTCGGGCACCGGGGAATGCTATCACGACAGTAGGAAGGAACGCCCTCTCGGAGAAGAGCGTCCCTCGGCCACGTAACTTTCAACTAGGTATGAAAGTAGGTGGCGGGGAGTATGTCGCCGCGAAGATGGTGAAGCAATACAAGGAAGACCTGAACTGTGACTAAGGTCTTTCCCCGATTGACGGCCAGTGGAGGTGGGAAGGGACGCCCTATCCTGCATGGATGAGCCTCTTAACCATTGTTGCGAAACGCGTCTGGTCTTCACCACGGACGGTCTTGAACTTGAGGCCGAGTCCACTCCCAGCCACAACGTATCGCACGGTGGCATTGGCGGTAATCTGCCCGTCTTCTACAAGAAAATTGAGTTCGATTGTCGCATCGACGGGGCATACCTTCGATGTCACAAGAAAAAGACCACCCACACTCAGGTCTTTGACTCGCGAAGTATCTTCAACCCGCCCACACCTCCAGATAGCCCACACGCCCTCCGGCGTTTCAACTCGCTTGTGGTGCCTTCTTGAAA
>Ga0210399_10003184_pt1 | contig 12772 bp, 13 predicted proteins | sample IncBWC14MmetaG_FD_150865 | JGI IMG/M metagenome (GOLD analysis project Ga0210399, IMG submission 150865) | Forest soil microbial communities from Barre Woods Harvard Forest LTER site, Petersham, Massachusetts, United States - Inc-BW-C-14-M | ecosystem: Environmental > Terrestrial > Soil >... | reverse complement strand
CTTCCACCACAAATCCACTACTTCGTGCATCTTTTGGCTTAGAAATTTTGGCTGGGAGACCTGGACTCGAACCAGGATAGCCAGATCCAGAGTCTGGAGTCCTACCAATTGGACGATCTCCCAGCAGTGTAAAATCAATAAGTTACGAGGATTCTTGGCTGGTCCAAAGGAAATTTACCCCGTACTTTACCCCAAACTGATAGGCTCCAAACATAAATTCGGAGCCCTTTTGGGGTCCATCAATCCGCTGCGGCATGTGCAGGTAGGACTTTTCGATTCGCATTTGTGAGCGCCCGTTGTTCACTGTGCGTTGCTGCCTTTCGTTGCGCCTCGCGCTGTGCCTGCAAGTCGGAAACGCTATAATCGCGGTACACATCCATTGATGTGTGGCCGGACATGCTCATAATGATCGCGTCCGGGATCCCGCAATCTCTGTAGTATACAATCATCGACCGGCGAAATCCATGCGTGGTCATTCCGATATATCCGAAGTGCATCGGACAACCGCAGTCTTTGCAGGTCTGCTTTTGCTTCTCAGGGGCCTTTGAAGTAGCTCCGCACTGTCCACACTGCCAACCGAGGCGTGCATAGCCAAGTTTGAGACACGCCTTCCTGAACTCTTTCTTATAGTTCGTGGTGTCGAAAACCGAATCTTCAGGTTTACTTGGCGTCAGCTTACGCAGAGCCTGGACGGTGTGATCCGCTAAAGCCTTCACCCGAGAGTTGCCGGTTTTGTTTCGTTCGGCATCAGGGAAAAAAATTGCACGATCCAAATCAATCTGCGCCCAAGTGATTGATTCAGCTTCGCCAGATCGCACGCCCTGATAGAACAGGAACTTCACAAATGGCCGAAGGCGCTCGGGCAATTCCGTCAGAAGTGTCAGCATTTCCGGTTCGCGGAGGAAATCGAGTCGAGCGTTAGGCTTTTGCGGCAACTCAAAGTCAGGAACATGGTCCAGGGCGCTTCTGCCCGATGCGTTAGCCTTCTCAGTGGCGAGGTGAAACATACGTCGCAAAAGACGCAAGCTGCTAAGGATCGTGCCGTCACTGACCCCTTCAGCACGGCGCTCCCTCACGAAACGTCGCATCAGGTCCGTATCAATAGTTAACGCGACTGGGCCAGGCTTTTCAGAAGCATTCTCAGTCGCGGACTCATAACCAAGGAAATCGTCAAGAGGCTTTAAACCCCAGATAGTTTCTGACCCGTCAGCCATTGTCTGGAGACTCTTGTTCTTTTTCGTGTGGTAGGAGTCGAAGAGGCGTTGCCGCAAATCGGCGTATGTCACCTTTCTCTGCGCAGTAACCGGCATCTGCCCGCGATCCGCACGGCCCAATCGGTCTCTAAGCAGGTTTTCTGCAACCATTTTTACCGTTGATCGCGAGCTTTCCCGAATTTGCTTGCCGTCCTGCCAATACTGCACATACCAAAGTTGGCAACCGTTCGGCTTGAATATCCGTCCAGTACCGCGAGCCCGCTGCTTAAGCTTTGCCATTTCGAAGACCTCCGCTACACCTTACTCACTTCTTCTTTCGCCGTTGCTTACTCCGCCATTCTTTGCCCGATTGTCTCCACCAATCTCGCTTCGAGAGTTTCCTAGCGGCACTCCTACACCTCACAGAGCAAAACCTATTACCAGGTTTCTCCGCCACAAAACGGTTTCCGCACTCCTCGCAAACTCTAGCTCGCCAAGATTCTGCCGCCAAAAAAATGAGTCCCTCCATGAAAGGATAAGTCTTCTGATATTTCTCCATACCTCCGGGGTCAATTTCAAAAGTACCTGGTGTGGACTCAAGAATGGGCATTTGGGAGTTCGGTTCAATTCTTCGCCTGTCCAACGCCACAACATTGGGAGCAAACTCCGCACCGACTAACTCGGGAGCTATGTCGTTCTGCCTCGCAATTTGGGCTTGGAGAAGTTCATAAGGAAAGCTGCCCGCTGCAATCAATCTGACGCACTTCCCGAGCGGAAATCCTTCCTTCCACGTCTCGCGGAGGGTCTTTTGGTGCCACTGCCACAGCAGTGGCTTTTCGCCCGCCTCGGAGTAAAGAACCGACATTTGCCACCAAATGTCGGGAACAAAGCCCAGATAGTTATGGCGAAAATAATCGGTATCTGAGGGCGCGAGGTTACTGAAAAGTGCCAGTGCTCGCGCGTCATGCAAGTCCATTCAAGTCTCCCCGCTAGGTTCTGCGCCTGCGCACGCTAGACAATTCACCCATTGATGCTAGACCATGTGCAGGACTGTGCATAATGTACTATAGACTTGCACGAGCGTCAAGCTTAATATTTGAAAGGTAGTGACGCACAGCAAAAAAGTTGTAGGAGTGTCTTTTATATGCCGCGTATCCCAAAACCTGGTCCAAAAATCACATCGGTAACTTCGTCTCAGCCAATGTTGCTTGATATCCCGAGCGCGGCAAAAATGCTGTCCGTTGGTCCGTGGGCGATTCGGTCCCTACTCTGGGGTAGAAAGATCCCGTTTATAAAGGTTGGCAAAAAACATCTCATTGATCCTGCGGACCTTCGTGTGTTCATCGACCAAACGAAGGCGGTCGCATGATCATCGGCATCCCGTTTTGGCTGATGTTATTGATGATTTGGTGCGAACTGTCTGGCGATGACGAAAATGTAGATCAACAGGAAGACGCTGATGCTGACTGAAAATAAAATCGCACTCGCGAACCGCCACCGGAATCGTACCGCCTGGCACGAATCGGGGCACGCACTAACCGCTGTCCTGTGGTTCGGCGGCGTAGTCAAATACGCGACCATAAAGCCTGAAGCCGGACAATCACTGAGGGGTTTTTCAGGGATTCAGGCCGGTCATGTGGAGTACCTAGATACAGTAAAAGTTAACCTCAACACGATTGGCGGATGGGCAGCAATTTATATGGCCGGACGTGCCGCCGAAATATTAGGCGGTGTTGAAGACCCAGAGTCTGACCGAAGCGAAGAAAATGACAAAGACCAGGTGCGCGATGACGCCGTGCGAATTGGGCTAGGACTCGATCCGGCTCACGGAGAGCGCCTAATTCTTAAGGGACGTAGCGCGGCAACTGCCTTGCTCGCAAGAAAGCGAAAAGCGTTGGAGGCGATTGCCAATAAACTTTTGGCGCGGGAGACACTGACGGGCAACGAGATCCTCGCTATCGTACACGGTGACCTGTGATCGCGATCAAACGTCCTGCCCGTCGCTCTGGTGTACGTCGGCTTGCGGGTAGTTCTATCACCCTCGAAATACCAACAAAGAGAGCGCAGGAGCCGATAATACCTCTTGAACAACTTCGGCCCAGCCACGCGGAAGTGACCGTGGTGGAGGATTTCATTCAACCACGATTGATTGTCCGAGAAGGCAAGAAAAAACGAGCACCGAAAAAACCGAGAAAACGATTGAGCGAGCGAGAGCAGAAAAGGATGACTCGCGTGGAAGTTGCCGCCCTGTTGAACAAACCTGGTGTCGAAGCGGCCCTTCCGCAACGCTGGTGCAAAGATTACCGAGCGCTGGCCAATCGCAACGTGACGATCGATGAGCTAGCTAAAAAGTACAATCTGCCTGCCGCAGCAATGGAAGCGGATATAGAGGGCTGGGAATCCGAGTTTATTGGCAAAACCTGTCAACTCTTCCCAAAGTTTCAACCACGCGGCACAGAAACTGGGGATCGTCCAATCGGGGAGCAAGCTGAAAACGAAGCGGAAGCCGCGCAAAGCAAGGACATCATCAAAACGGAAGGAGGTTCGATAGGCGGTCGAATAGTCTCAGGCGGCAGAAATCCAGTGACGGGGCGTCCACGAAAGTTGTTTGATTTCGAACGCTCGGGGCGACTTAGGGAAACGGTTAGTGATCCAGATGATGACCGAAGCGGTAGCCAAGTTAGCGAAGAAGATGACTACGGGGAGGATTCAAGCGCCTAAAAAGGCCAATAACATCACATTTCCTAGGAGCGTTTCGGGATTTTGAAAAGCTTGGAGTTTTGTTCTAGTGCTCTCTGGCTGTAAATACTTTTGAGACCTGGACGAACCATGACTTTATCCAGTGCTTTTAGTTCATCCTGAATTTCGGTATCTAAGTCGTGGGCACCTAGAGCCCTCCATTTTCTTACTACATTGGTAGCGACTATTCTGCTTTTCCAAGCCAAAAGATCACCAACTTGGCACGGAATAGCCTCTCGTTTGGGCAGGCGTAGGGGCGTCACGCCAAGTTCCCGCTCGCAAACGTTTACTAGCCCTTGCCATCCCTCGTCACCTTCCTCAAAAATAAATTCCGGGTGGTTTGCTTTCTTGCGTTTAGCCCATTTTAGGCATTGTGCAACCGCACCAAATCCAGCAATGGCATATGGTGAGAAAAAATACTCCGCTAAACAATAGTGGGCATTCACCGCTTCCCACCCCTCCATGTCAACGGTCACACTGAACAATTTGTTCGTATTTTTCTCCAGAATTGCAATCAACTGTCGGAGAAATCCAGATCGGCGAATTTTATCGCCCTTCCACTCCTTATATTCACCCCCGCTAGCGGCAAAATCGGTCGCATGAAATTCAGTTACGCCGTGAGCCTCAAGAACGGTATTCCATTCTCCTTCAAAGCGAATCCATTTTTCGATTGAGGAACCGGCTCCAGCAACGGTGATAAATGGGAATCCTTTTGCTCCGCTGGCATCGAAATAGGCTGAATAGAGCATTCCCATAAGATTCTCTTTGGAAGACCGCCCCAACCAAACCACTTTAGCGAAATGCGGAAGCGCGCCCAGCAAAAGTGCACCAGGCGCGCTTCAAACTCCAAAGCCTAATGTCTTCCCGTAATGCCAACAAATCAGTGCATTTTGATCATATTCCATCTATTCCAGAATCTAGTGAAATCTTGCACCAGCAAACATTTGTCTCTGGGCCAGCGAACATTCGGCTCAAGCATAGGGTAAAAGGGCAGAGTGAGGTCTGAGAAAAAGGGGAGACTTTCGAGTTTTCCGGGTCTCTTGGACTTCGCAGAAACAACTTGGAATCCCAGTCGACCTACCCAAAAGGAACATACATTCAGGGTGAGGTCGGCATTACCCTTGTCGGGAAATTTCACGTTGACGCTCATAATTCCACCGCCAGTCTTACCGAGAATAGCGTCAGGCTCCATGCAAACAAGCCACATCCCAACATCGCGCGGGATCGTAAGCGATTGATGAAAAGCGTAGCGGTCTGATACTTCAAAGAAGTGCTCGGAATCAGGCAAGCTGCGATTTGTGATGACCGCCGTCTTAAAGGCGAACAGAGAAAGACCGTAGGCGCGTTTCTTGCTAATTGAACCTATCCGATTGCCTAAAATCAAATCGACCATTGCTGGCTTGGCATAGTTGTTTTCAATGTCCGACATCCATTCATTGTTGCATTTAGTACAGACAACCTTTGGCTTCATGTTCAGCTCGGTAGCGAACCAATGCCTGCGCGTCGAACCCTCGCTATCCAATTCGTGGAAAGTGACACGCGTAACCGAGAGCAGGCGATTCATCCAATCGCTCCAAATATGTTCCCCGGTTATGTCTGCAGTGGTTGGGCAGAAGCAGCATTCTTTCGCCATGTGGCGAGCTTAGCATTTTGGTTAGCGTAGTTTATTATTGTCCCAATTAGGCCTCAAAAACCCTTCCGAGAAATTGCTTCTGCGTAAATGCAAAACTCTTTTGTTGATTCTAAAGGATTTGCAAAAAGCCGAGCCGATACACGCTCCTAGAAGTATGGGGGTATGCAGCGTGCCGCGGCATGATGTCGAGATCGAGATCATCGTTTTCAGCCAGTTTAGAGATAGTGCGATCGAGATCGGGCTTCAGAATGCCGCTCTCGTACTCACGGCGCAAGTCAACGCCAGGAAGCAAGCTCTCGCAAAAACAGCTCCGCAGTCATTCCAATTTCAACCGAAGCAAAAGTAACCACCCTTCAGCGGTTGGTTCAAGGGTAGTTCAACAACCCTTCAATTGTGGTTCCGACACCCGCAGGACAGGCGTCAGCACCTGTTCAGTTTGCGAATAAGTTCCGACGGTTTCTAAACCGTCCGTGTTGGTACGCTCCCACGTCAGAGGAGCGGCCCAGGTTTTTCGCACATCCTCCCGGTGTAATCAAAATAAGAATGGCCGTTTGAATGATGGAAGGAAGTCCTATGTTTGGAATTATCACCAAATACAGCGATCGTGGTTTCGGATTCGTCCGGAGCAGTGGCGTTCCCGATGCAAGCGATATATTTTTTCACGTTAGTGATTTGACGTTCCCCGAGGAACAAGTAAGAAACCAGTTGCCGATCGAATTTGATCTTGGCAAACATCGCGGTAACACAGTGGCTCGAAATATCCGCCTCCTGGAAGTTGGGGGTGCGGGATGAACGCGAACAGTAAACCCTGGTATCAGCCGTGGTCCGAGGAGCAATTCCGGGCGTGCATCGATGTACAGACAATGCTACCCGTTCAGCGGTGGATGTACCGCACACTCTGCCAAAGCGCCTTCGTTGAATCCACCAGGCCATATCTACCAGACGATGACTCCCAGTTATGGAAGATGGCTGGATGCGAGAATCAAAAGCAATGGAATCAGTACAAGCACGAAGTCCGTGCGGCCTTTATACCGCTTGAGATCAACGGCCAGAAACTGCTTTCCAGGGGACGCATCGTTAAGGATTGGGATCGCTTGACCGAGCGGCGCGAAGCCCTTAAAGAGTTCGGGCGCAAAGGCGGCAAAGCGAAAAAAGCAAAATCATCCGAAGAACCTGAATCTGAACCTGCACCGAAAAGGAGTCATAGTGAAGTAATCAAAGAAAGTAAAGTAGAGTATAGTAAAGTAAAGTACTCGGCTAAGCCAAAGCTAAGCATAGTCCAAGCCAAAGCTAAGCCAAAGCTTACGGACAATTCTTCAGAAAAACCAACTCAAACGAAACCTTCTTTTTCTTCTGATGACATGACTTTGACTACGGCTGAAACTGTTGCGGACTTCATCGCGATTCCAGATAACACCTCACTGGAAGAAATCGTCAGCATAGTCTCGGATGGAGAGTACAGTACAAATCTACTTGACCGGTACAACCACCAGGACCAACTGAAACGCGCTTGCTTGCAGGCTGTCCGTGAAAAGGCAACTTCCGCGTTTGTTGGTAAGGAAACCTGTGCTGACATCATGGGACGGGCAATGGAAATTCTGAGCGTAACATTTGGAATTGACACCCCCAAACCTTGGTTAAGGGTGATGAAGGATCTTCGTACCAAGAAAGGCCCAGCAACATCTTTAAAGTCCAGAGAGGAAATTTTGAAGCACATGTCCAGTCAGGTGTTGACCGATCCCGGCAGTGCGCTCCATTTTTTCGAAAACGAACTAAAATCATTCAGATCTCTTCTAGTTGCCACGGCAAACACTCGGGGAATTCCTGATTGTTGGCGTGATGCGGTTCAGTTTCTGGACGAAGTTGTTCGACAGAACCCAAACGCACAGCTATCCGGCTTGCTCTCAGTACGGGATAAAATTCAAGCAAGACTAGCGCCCGCTGCATAAACAGCCTAGTAGTTATTCACAAAACGGATAGATACCCAAAACTGGTATGTATCTGTACGAATAACAATGAGCCCGACCGAGGAAACCAAATGCGAAGACTAGTTAGCCAACACCCTCATGATATTTTCGTTGCCGCTTTCTAAAAGCCTCTTCGCCTCCTTCCAGGATGTCGCGAATGCTGCGGTTTATTTCTGGATTTTCGATGCTCCCGGCTAGGTATGGCTTTCCAACATCAAGTTGAGCAACTATCACCTGTTCAGCGTCCGCGTTGACAACCAAGTTGGCATTGTGCGTCGACATTATTATTTGCCTAGACTTCTTGGTTTTGAGGACCAGGGGTACTAGATCATTCATGATGAAGTTGTTGTCCAGGTTGTCTTCTGGCTGATCGATGATGAATACTTGGCGAACTGTAGAAGTTGAAAGATAAACTTTGAGGAGGAGCGTGCCACGCTGGCCGATGGAGAGAACTTCTATAGGTTTCCCGTTTAATCGCACCACCGCTTTGACTTTAAGGAAGTCGGGCCATTCAGTCAGAATATAATCTAGGGTGCCCTCCTCCCCTCCCCGATTGAACACTTTCGATCCACCTAAATCGGCCTTCACCCAACCAATTACGTTGTCTAAGGTCAAACCCTTCGGCGTGCCGTCGGGTTGTTGTCCGGCAATATGTTTTCTAAGATCACTTTCGCTTGGAATCTTGCGGTTGTCAACGCGCCAACTCAACAGTTGCTTACATAATTCCCGATCGTCAAAGACAACTTGTCCTTCAATGCCGATCCCAGCGATCATTTTTTCAAAGAGTTCTTTTTCCTCGGCGGACGAATCATCGCGCGAACCTTGGAACTCAACGAATTTGGCTGAGATGTGGTCGTTCAAGCGGTTCAAAGAATTTCTGATCCTTTGCATCAAAGCATTCCGTGACGCTTTGCCACTTGCGATTGCTTTCTGAGCAATCCTGTAATTCTCAAGGTCTGTTCCCACACTGCTGATCTGCCGTTGGATTGCTTCGCTAGACTGCAATAATGTGTTTACGTCTTCCTTGATTCCTTTCTTGATGAGTTCGGCCTTCTTGACCCTTATTTCCGAGCGCAGGAGCTCCATTTCGCTGTTCGCTTTCTCTTGGAACGCCTTGATTTCCTGTACCTGCTTCTTCGAGTCGACGGGGCTGAGTTTAATGTCCGGATACAAAGCATTGATCTTCTTCTCCAATGTCTTAAGAGTTTCATTGGCATCGAGCTTCTCTAAGGTCACCAAAACGAGGTCAGCTTCAGCGACCAACCCTTTGAGTTTTATTCCGCGCTGAGTCTTCTCGTTGATCTCCGTTAACGCTTCGCGAGTTTCTTTTGAGGACAATCGGGCCTGTTGAGCGGATAGTTTTTTTAGGTACTGCTCAGTCCATTTTTCAAGATCCTCGCCATCCCTGTAGCCGAGTTTCTTGAATGCCTCCACAATATCGGCCGCTGTCTTTTCGTCGACTTTTATTTGTGCAAGCACTTCACGAGCTTCAACAATCAGCTCCTGCTGGTTCAGCTCCGCGGCGTCAATGCCTATTAATTCGCATATCGTTTTCGTAAGCTCTTCGTCATTCGTTGCCATGCCGCTCAGTTGTTCCTGACCCAAATAGAGAAATGGGAGTTCTAAACCCTCTCGCTCGTTTAGAGTCTTCTGAAAGGCTTGTTTACTTCCATCCTTATCAACTAGAGTTGTTTTCAATAGAAACGATGGAGGCGGTTCAGAATGAGAATCGTTGTCACGGTAAAACTCAATGACTTTCTTCTTCCCATTCCGGTCAACCTTAAGATGTTCTTCATTGAGAAATGCAAGCGATTCCAGGAGGACACTCTTTCCACTTCCACGGCCCCCAATTACGGTGACCAATTCTCTGTTGAGAAAAAGATCGGTACTGGGAAGAATAAAATTCGTGCTTCCTGTCAGGCTGACGCTTTCAAAGAACACCTTCCTCTTGTCGTCATAGGGTGAGTGTTCCTGAATACGCACTCTCTCTTCTGGCTCATAGATTATCTGTTTTAGCCCCTCGAAGGTCGGGTCAGCCTTTATCCAAGAGAACCTCATCTCACAATCTGCTGCAGTAGCACAGTTATGATTTTCCTTGCCCCTCTTGATGCACGGCTTTCCGATACTATCCAAGTCGTGAGCGTCGCAACCGTGAACACAGGGCTTTAGAGAGCCGTACTTCCTCATGACCTCCTTCTTCGAATCGGTTCCCAGACCGAGAAAGAAACTGACATCAGATGGATTGCTAGAGAAAATGCAGTGTGCGAAGCGATAGATTTCTTCACGTGTTGCAGCGAGGCTCGAATGCTGGATACCTGAATTCCCGTCACCGCTTCTGTTAGATACTATGACGATGGAGTTTTCGGCGAGGGTCTTGTTTTTCGAAAATATGTCTCTAAGCTCAGTGATGGTCGTCTTGAATTGTTCGACTCCATCCCTGTAAGCGGCTGCCTCTGCAAGGAGCTCGCTATTTCTGTATTTGCGCCCCAACTTGATGAGATCGCTTCGAGTGCATTTGTAACTGTCTCCAGCGTAGGAACATGTGAGGCTCGAAAAAAACTTATTTTCTAAGTCCTCCACCACGGATGGGTTAAAAATGATATGAAGGTTGATGGCCGTATTCGAGCCTGTTACCGGCAAGATGCGAAGTTCGACATTTGGAAGGATCAGGTTAACATTCGTGAGATTGCCTTCCCTAATGACCTTGAGGTAGCCCTCGACGGAAAAATAGTCTGTGATGCCAAGCACTGAAATATCAGTCAAAGTAGCTAATTTCGTGAAGTAATTTCGCCACTTTTCTTCTTGGGTAGCCCCAGCGAAGTCGTTCCTGAAAACTGAGGCTGGACTATGTATGTGTAGGTCCCATTTCCTCCAGATTGACCCTGCTGGGTAGGTCTTTGAAGATGTTTGTGAAGGCATAGATAACTCGAATGTTATTTTAAACAAAGGGGAAGCGCAACTGAGACTACCTGACATGGTGGTTCCAACGAAGACAACCGAGATGGGTAGATAGCCCGGCAGTTCAGAATGTGAACAAAAAGAGTTCGAACAAACCCCGAAAACCCAGAGTGAAGACCGAGACAGAGCACACTAGGAAGCCCCAGGACATATTGAGGGATGTAATCATCCCTTCAAAATACGATCACGCGCCAGTGGAACTCGGGATTATCAAGAATCGGCACTTGGCAAAGTCACCCGGACGTGAATTTGGCGTCCCACTCGGGAAGACAAAAAAGCGTGCGAACAAAACTGAAGGAAAACCGGAGAAACCGGAAAGACAAGAGAGAGAACAGAGAAACTAGCCGAGATGCAACGGAATAAATACCGAATGCCCCGGTGGCGGAACAAATGGGATAGAGAAGACAGAGCCCAGACCAAAAAATGTGAACTGACGGGTTGTTCACAAAATTCCCTGTCAGATGTGAACAAGCCGAGCCACAACTAGCGAGAGGAAGAGGCGCGTTTTCTCAAATTGATATTTTGGAGTTCGATTTTGATTGCGGATTCCATTTTTGCGGAATTTTGCGGATAGCCAGATTTCGAAACATGACAAAAAAAGAAAAAGTCTTGAACTTTCTACGAGTTGTGGGTGGTTCTTCTAACCGTGCGCGGATAATGAACGAGCCGCTTCAAAAGCACGGTACAGCATCCGATCTGGATGAGTTACTGAACACCGTCCTCAGTGGTTTGGTTGAGGTAAAGGATGACAAATGGGTCCTCACCAAACTGGGTTGGGCTGAGGCAAATGCCCTCGCAAGTGTGCAGCCGGTTCAGGATCCGCCACCAGCGGATACAGAACAAGTCTCACAAGGTTTTGCCCGTTTCAGGCGGTTAGCCAAGGAAAATCCGGATACTAGCCCGCAGCGCCTTTTGCAACTCGCTGGACGCCATATCGGAGATCCGCTCGAAGCAGATTGGGCAGAGTGGCGCGAAACACACCCGGAATGGTATTTTCAGCAACCCAGAGTCTGGTATGCGAAGGATGTTGAATTGGACGCGGACGGTTATCCACTCCGATATCCCGAGAATCCGTTGACGTTAGGCGAGCACGAAGACCGGCCAAAGACCGAGCGGGGTTGGTTCGAGTGGGCAACCCGTCAACCAGGGGCGAGCTTGGAGCCCTTAGCAAAAGAGATGCCCGCGTTTGAGTGTTCGAACATCGTGCGAGTAACGCGCAAGGTTGGAACTGCCAACGCGATCGATATTTTCGGGCAGGCAAAGATTGATCTTGCGCACCAATTGGTTGGGGTAAAAACGGGGTAAACCCTCCGCAACTAATTGAAAGCACAAAGGAGAAAACAGCACGCCAGATATCATATCTTGAGGAATCCCCTCGGCAATGTTTCGAAACCCCGGCAAAGATCCGCCCGCCCATTTCATTTTCTGGAGCGGAGGAGAGTAATCGACGCGGAGAAGATCATCACCTCTGAATCATCGAATTGCGGGGGGAGCAAGTAGATAGCTAAACAGTGGTTCCTTTTTTCGGTTTTGGTCGATGCCGCCAGGCCCCCCATTTTCGGTGGAGGGTGGTGAAGGTATTACAGTTTCCTTCCCTTCCCTCGCCCTCAAAAAATTTTATAAAAAAATTTATGATCTACCTCATCCAATGCCTCGATAAAATTAAAGTCGGTTGGACCAACCAATCCTTCGAACACTATCTGAACTGGCTTCAGAGGCGTCTCCCGTGGCCCATAAAGGTGTTGGCGATACGTGAGGGCACGATTGAAGAGGAGCGGGACTTCCACCGCGAGAATGCGGAATACCGAGCCGCTTTTGGTGGAAACGAGTGGTATCCGCTAGAGATGCTCAACGCAGCCAGAGAGTTTATGCGGTTGCCCGAACCGAAGTAGGAATCTATCTCGGAAATTTGGTTACCCAGTAGCGGTCGCGTCCATGCCAAAAATAAGTGGCAGCACCTCTGTGGCCCACGCTATCTTCAAATGGGCCAGTCATTAAGCAGCCACATGGCGAGACTGTGGGGTTGAATTTCGACGTGTAGTCCGGTTGCCCGTGATCGCCTTTGGCAGTGAAAGTGATGAGAACCTTCTGGTTCGATTCCAAAGGTCGGTCAAGTTCAAATGTTCTCTGTTCCATAGTTTCGTTCGTCACCCAGGTCCCGGACTTACTTTCTCTGAAGTAAATCGCGGGGTCAGTTGCGATCTTGTGGGCGCTAGGGACACCGAGGGTAGAGGTTACCTCTCCGGACGCAAGCCACTCACCTTTCGGGTACCCGTCAGCCT
>Ga0210399_10003180_pt1 | contig 12775 bp, 11 predicted proteins | sample IncBWC14MmetaG_FD_150865 | JGI IMG/M metagenome (GOLD analysis project Ga0210399, IMG submission 150865) | Forest soil microbial communities from Barre Woods Harvard Forest LTER site, Petersham, Massachusetts, United States - Inc-BW-C-14-M | ecosystem: Environmental > Terrestrial > Soil >... | reverse complement strand
CAATTTTCTCGTTCAACTTCTCCCGCTCGACATCCTTCCACGCAAGGTACTTCAGTTCCGTATTTGTGCTCATTTTTTCAAGTCTCCATACAATTTCGCCGCATTATCATGCAAATATCCGTGCGCAAGTTCCAATGCCTTCGCTTCGCTCACTGCCCCTTCGTCCACCAGCTCTGCCAGAGCCGCAGCTAACGCCATCCTCGAAGTCCGCACCGCGAGCCACATACTCTCTTCCGCTCCCAACGCGTCGTTAAACGGAAATGCATCCGAGCCGAACATCATTTTGTCTGGGTACAAGGTCAGAAACTGCTTCATCACCATCTTGAATTGCGACGGATACAGCATTTCCGACTGAAACGAAGTGTCCAGGTATACATTCTTCACCGCCGTCAGCAACGCCGCTTCCCGCTCGTATGGCCATCCGCCATGCAGCAGCACGAACGTCACGTTCTTGTACCGCGCATCCCGCAGCACATTTTCCAAATTCAGCACATCTCCTTGCCGCAGGCTGAAATAATCCCCAATTCCAACCGCCGAATGGAAGTGCGTTGGCAGGTGCAGCTTGCCCGCCTGATCCACCATCACGCGGAACGCGTAATCCTGAAACAACCGGTACTCCTCCGCAGTCGGCACACCGGCCACTTTGTACTTGTCATAGATCGCTTCTGCTTTCTCTCGCGGCGGATCGCTGAAGTACAACGATCGGAAATAGGCGGCTTCAAATTTGATCGCGACCCCTCCGCGTTTCTGCTGGTTGTCCGCCATCGTCCGGCGAATAAAATCCTCGTAACCCGCCAAGTCCGCGGGCAATCCCCGCATACCTTCCAACTCCTTGTAGCGGCTCAGCATTTTTTCCTGCAATGGCACATACACGCCCATATCCGGCGTCCGCGCCTTCTCGCCGCTGTTGTCGAACGGATAGAAAAATGAATCACCGAAAAATACCCAGTGAAACCTCTTCGTATCCAGATACGCCGGCATCATCGCGCGATTCGCCAGGCAAATCTCGACGTTTACCTTGTCCAGGACCCCATCCCAATACGTGGTTCCGCCCGCCGTTTCCGCTGCTTTCTTTTTCTCCGCGAGCCACTTCGCATGTTCCGGCTTGAAATCGTCAGACGGGTAACCAAACAACGCCTTCGCACCGGCCACAAACTCCGGATTGTCATCGCGCAATCGCAGTGTCGCGCTCTCATCCGGTGGCGAGGCCATCGCGTCAACATCGGAATCGTCCGAATATCCCGGATGCGCGTGATTGTCGTAAATCGGAATCTTGTCAATCTCCTTCAGCAGCCGCTCGTACGTCTTCTTCACATCGCCGGAAGGATACGGCTGCGCCTGCGCCGCGGCAGCATATCCAACCGCGCCGCAAATCGCGAACGCCCATCCAACGCGCAGAAAATATTTGCTGGCCAAATCGCCTCTCCTGGTCTTCTATTGGGGGCCGAACTCTTCGTTTTCAAGGGTGCGAGTTTTGACTTTTTCTAACTTCCCACCGCAGCCTTTGCCCACTTCCTCGAAACCTTCTCGATCCTTCGCAGCGCCTCTTCCAACTGCTCCGTCGCGCTCACCAACGAAAACCTCACGTAGTTTTTTCCTTCGGCTCCAAACGCGGCCCCTGCGATCGCGGCAACTCCAGCCTCTTCCAGCAGAATCTTCTGCACTGCCTCCGCGCACATGCCTGTCTCTTCGATATTCACCCACGCATAAAACGCTCCGTCCGGCCTCAACCCGCGAAATCCGTGTATGCGGTTTAATTTCTCCACAAAAACATCTCGCCGCTTGCGGTACTCCTCCACCATCCCAGGTACCGCGTTCGTCGCATCCGCCAGCGCCTCGATCGCCGCCACCTGCGAAAATTCCGCCGTGCAGGTGAACGTGTTCAACACCAGCATGTCCAGGGCATCGATCACGCTCTTCTGCGCCACCGCATATCCCAGCCGCCATCCGGTCATCGCAAACGATTTCGAAAATCCATCGATGATCACCGTCCGCTCCGCCATCCCTGGCAGCGCCCAGATCGACTTGTATTCGCCCTGAAACAAAATCCGCGCGTAAATTTCGTCCGCAATCACCCACAAATCATGCTTCTTCGCCAGTTCCGCAATCGCCGCCAGATTCGCTTCCGTAAAAACGGTCCCGGTAGGGTTGTTCGGCGAATTGAAAATCAGCATGCGCGTTTTCGGCGTGATCTTGCTTCGAATCTCTTCGATGTCCGGCTGAAACTCGTTCTTCTCCAGCAGCGTGTACGCCACCGGCTTGGCTCCCAGCCCTCGCGTAAACGATGGATAGATGGGGAAGCTCGGGTCGGGATACAACACCTCATCTCCCGGCTCGATCAGCGCCATCATCGCCAGCGATAACGCCATCTTGCATCCGGGCGCCACGAGCACCTGCTCCATTGCCACGTCCAAACGGCGCGTCCTCTTCAAGTACTCCGCGATCGCCGTCCGCAACGCAGGGATTCCGCGCGTGGAAACATACCGGTCCCTGCCCGTGGCCACCGCTTCCTGCACCGCCTTCACGACCGGAGGCGCCGCATGAAAGTCCGGCTCACCCAGTTCCAGATGAATGATGGACTTTCCCTCTTTTTCAAGTTCCTTCGCGCGCGTAAATACCGCCAGCGCGCCTTCGCCCGTTAACTGTGAAACGCGCGTTGCAATTTTTGGCATAGCCGGAAAATCATACCACCCTTCGTCCGGGAATTTCCCCGCCGCTCACGCGAGAAAAAAGGCCGCGATTTTCGGCGCGCCCTTGTCTCCATTCATCGAGATGGTTTTTAGAAGGAATACCGTAGCGAGAATTGAATCAGCCGCGGCACTCCCTTCGTGCTTGTGATCACGCCGAAATTGCCGGGGCTCTCCACATCGGTGGACACCGGGTTGGCAAAATTCACGTGGTTCCAAATGTTGAAGAAGTCCGCGGTGAACCTGAGATCCTGCCGCTCCGTCAACCGAATATGCTTGATGAGCGAAAAATCCCAGTTCTGCTGAAACGGTCCGCGGTAAATATTCCGCCCGAGGTTGCCGAATCCCGTGGCGCAGAAGTTCGAATCCGTCAAGCACTCGGTCGGATATAACTGCGCCGCGGGGACAAAATTGTTGATGTTCACGTAGCCGCCCAGCCTGTTCTGCACCGATCCGCTGGTGTAGCCGCCGGAAATCGTGGCGCCCGGAGCCAGGCTCGCGCCCAACAACGGCGTGCTGCCTGCTCCCAGGAACGCTGTACCGGCGCCGGAATCAATAATCGAGAACGGCGTTCCAGACTGAGCGATGGTTACCCCACTCACGCTCCAGCCGTCCAGCACGGCTCTCTTCGCGCCTGTCGCGTTCCGGAAAAAAGGCAAGTCATAAACGTAGCTCACCACAAAACGGTGTGGACGGTCGAAGTCCGATAACCCGCGCGAAGCGTTCACGCTGCTCTGGTCGTTGTACGCGGTATTGAACGCCGTATTTCCCGTCGAGGTTGCATCCGTGGATTTCGAATACGTGTATGCCGCCTGCAAATAGCCGTCTCTCCAGCGGCGCGAAAGGGTCGTCTGCAACGAGTGGTAATGCGAATACGCGTCGTTCGCGAAAATCTGGTATCCCGCGTATCCGTTTAAGCCTGGCGTTGGTGTACGTGCCACTGCATTCGCGAGTGTATTCGCGGCGATCGAGTAAGTATTCCCGTTCACGTCCTTCACCACCACCGGGTTTGTCGGTGTGGCATCCAGCGACTGGATTCCATCCCTGGTTTCCCGCAAGTGTACTGCGTGCGTCCCCACGTATCCCACTTCCAGTACCCATTGCTTTCCAAGATCTCGCTGTACCGTCAGGTTCCACTGCTGCGTGTTCGGCACTTTGAAATGCCGGGGAACTTCCAGCGCGAAATCACCCACCGACGGGATGCCGTTGCACCCAGCCTGGTTTGCATACACCGGTGTCTGGTTAGGATCCGTCGTCGGAGCGCCAGTCCCTGTCACAAATCCTTGTAGCACCGACAAGCACGGTAAGAACGCGGGGCTCAGCACGCCTGCGGCAGGCAACGCATTTGGATTCGATCCCAAGCCCGTTACCGGATCGCAGTACGGACTATACGGCGCCGGATTGTTCGCCGCGCAGGGTGCAAAGAAGTTGGTGAGTCCCCCGGGCGCGCTGCCCGCAAACACGATTGGTAAAAAAGGCGTCTGGAAACTCAACTGATCCACCGCGCCCACATCTTCGCGCACGTAGTAGATTCCGTATCCGCCGCGAACCGTAGTTTTGCCGTTGCCAAACAGGTCGTCCGCGAACCCGATCCGTGGACCAAGTCCTGTCGCATAACGATTGAAGAATGTGGTCGCTCCAGCATTGCCCGTTAAACCTGGAACCCCAAGTTGATTCACACATCCCGGATATACGAATGGATTTTGTCCCGACAGCGTGAGGTCAGATTCGACGTTTCCGATATGGCAAGCGCCGTCCACCCAAGCTCCCAACACCTCCGTCCGCAAACCCAAATTCAGCGTTAACCTCTTGGTCGCCTTCCAATCGTCCTGCGCAAACACTGCGAAATTGTTCTGTTTGTAGTTGTGGTTGTACACGCCGCCGCCGCCAAAACTGAACTGAGGCGCACCGACCAGGAAGTTCTGGAAGTCGGTTGTGCCCTCCCCGATGGGAGAAGTTGACGCGGGCGTGTTCGTGAAGAAGATTTGTCCGTTAAAGGTTTGCGGAAACTGTTTGTCCAAATTGACAAATGTGAGTTCTCCTCCGAAGCGCGTCACATGCGCGCCGTGAACCCACGAAACCGTATCCGTTCCGGTGTAATTGTTCTGGTTGTTGGTGGTATCCGCTTGTGGCGTCGGTCCGATCTGGAATCCCGAACTTCCAAACGTGAACTTATAAATGCTGCTCGTAATGTTGCTCATCGGCCGGTTGATTCCCAAGTCATCCACCGTCACGGGTGGATTGTTGATGGCCGAGTTGTTGATGTGCACGAGCCCGAATCGCGCTTCGTTCACCACTGTCGGGCTGAACAGGTGCGTTTCACTCAATCCGAAGAACCGGGTACTTACCGGCAACGTATACGGAAAATTCAGGTCCGACGCCGCGATGCTTCCTCCCAGCGATGCCTGCAATCCTCCGGCCCCGAAAGGCTCGAATGTCTGCGAGTTCGAAAAGAAGAATCGCGCGGAAATCTTGTCCGCGCCTCCGTGAAAGTCCTTGTCCCAGTTGGTCGTGAACTGATCATCCGTAAATTTTCCTGGCTGGCTCACTGCAAAAGTCCCGAAGCCATTTCCCAGATTGTTCGCTACCGACGGAATCAGGTAGCCGCCGGGTGTGTTGCCAAACTGGGTGCTTTTTGCGTTCAGCAGCGCCACCGCCACCGGATCGAGTGTCACTCCCGCTGGCAAGCCGCCAGGAAAGAAGAACGACGTCAACGAAGCCACCGACCGGTCCTGTGGAATCACTGGAATCGCCGTGCTGATAAACGTCCCTGGGGATTCTCCACTTCGCTGCCGCGATCCCTGATAGTTCACAAAGAAGAATCCCAGTTTCTCCGTGCCGACCGGGCCCCCCAAGCTCCCGCCAAAAATATTCTGCTTCAACACCGGACGGTCCGACCCTTGCGCATTCAGGAAAAAATCGTTCGCATTCAGTACGTTGTTCCTGAAAAACTCGTATACGTCCCCGTGATACTGCTTGGTCCCCGTCTTCAGAATGGCGTTGATGTTTCCACCGCCGTTTCTGCCCTGGGTCGCGTCATATAACGACGTCTGCACCTTGAACTCCTGAATCACGTCCGCGTTCGGCAGCGGCGTGTTCGTCAGTTCGGCCACGTTGTAATCCGTCGCGCTGATCCCTTCGATCAGGTAATTGTTGTTGTCCTCGCGCTGGCCGTTCACGATGATGCGCACGTCTCCGCGCCCCAACTGCGTCGAATTGTTCAAGTCGCTTTGTGCTCCAGCGGACAACGTCAACAATTGTTGAAAGTTTTGTGTCGCCAGCGGCAGGCTTCGCAGCGTGTTCTGTCCGATGGACTCGCCCGTGGTCGCGTTCGTGGTGTCGACGGTCGCCACCTGTGCGGTAATCTCAACCGTTTCGCTTACCGTTCCTGGCTTCAACGGGATGGTCACGCTGGTGGTTTCCGTTACCCGCACTTCAATCCCTAGGGCCTTCGCCTCGCTGAATCCAGACTTATTCACAACCGCATAGTACGTTCCGGGTGGCAACAGGGTTGCTTGGAACGTCCCATCCGGTCCGGTGTTCATTCTCCGAACCAGCTCTTCCGTGGACGTCCGGATAATCTGCACTTGCGCGTCCGCAATCGATCCACCGCTCGTATCCTGAACGGTTCCATTGATCGCGCCCGTGGCTCCGCCCTGTCCGAATGCTGCCGGTACTCCGATAAGAGAGAGAATTGCGAGGAATAAAATGCCTGCCACCGCCAAAAAAGACTTCCGCATAGCCACACCCCCAGTTGGATTCCACAGTGCTTGCGCGACACGGATCCCTTGTATTTAGACCGTCCAGGTGGGAGAACGCTTCTAAACTCTGCCCACTGCTGAGAGATTACTCCGAGGAACGATTGGGCGCACAAGCCTGACCCCGAAACAAACGCTATCCGTCAACTCCACTGCTGTCAAGCACTTGCCAATCAAATAATCTTATGGATCCTATCCGTAGCACTAATGTACGGTTGTGCCGACCGCGCAGTTAGCATTCCCAACTCGGTAACAGAACGTCTACAGCTGATCCTACCGGCTCGCCGGCCTTGGCTTTTTAGAGACCCAGCCTTCCAGGGAACAGTTGATTTATGGGGACGGCCTTTCGTCAACTGTGTGCGTTTTAGCCAAGCTCAACGCGGAGCAAGCCTGCATTTCTTCTCTAACGCAACGCAAAGATTTGGAGTATCGTCTAACCTGTAGCCGCGCACATCGAGGTTCCCATGAAACACGTTTATAAGTTGGTGTCTTTCGCCCTGCTACTTATCGTGCTCGCGGTCCCTTGCTCCTTGCTCGCCGACACATCTCACATCCGCATCGTTCGCCTCAGCCTTATTCAAGGCGATGTCCGTTTCACTCAATCCTTCCATAAAGATCCCATGACCGATTCCTCGGCCATTTGGGAACGAGCTCCGCTGAATCTTCCTATTCGGCAAGGCTACGCCCTTGCCACGGACGAAGGCCGCGCCGAAGTGGAATTCGAAAGCGGCGCCATGGCGTTTCTCAATGCTCACTCCGTCCTTGAGTTCTACGATCTCTCCTTGGAAGATGGCTCTCGCATTACCCGTCTCGTCCTTCGGCAAGGCACTGGCACTTTTTACGTCAATCCTGCCGCCGGAGAGTATTTTAGCGTGACCGGTGGCGATTTCACCGTGGAAGCCAATGGTCGCACAGAATTCCGGCTCGACAATTTTGACGATGGCAGTACCGTCGAAGTCGAAAAAGGCCACGTCTCGGCGCTCCTCTCCAATAAGCCAACCCCTCTAGAGAAGGGCCAGTCCTACACTGTGCACGCCTCCAATCCCAAGAATCCCGAGATCGCCCGCCTCTCCGATAATGACGATTTTGACTCCTGGGTCTCCGGACGCGTCGACAGTGTTGTCACCGCCACCAACTACTCTTCCCAGTACGTGAATTCTCCCACATACACCTCTGGTTTCAGCGACCTGTACACCTACGGCTCGTGGTATTCCCTCGGAGGCTTTGGTTACGGCTGGCGGCCTTTCGGTGCCGCGTTTGGTTGGTCTCCTTTCGCCTATGGTGATTGGTTTAACGATCCCAGCCTTGGCTGGTCCTTCATTGGCTCCGCGCCTTGGGGCTGGCTGCCGTATCACTATGGCGGTTGGGTTTTCTCTCCGGCTTATGGTTGGGTCTGGGCACCTTCAGGGTTCGCCGGGGGCGGCCCCGTAGCATATCGCCCTGTCACTGCAGTGTTTGTTCACTCCGGGTCAACCCTCGGCTTTGTTCCGGCACATCCGGCGGACGTTAACGGTAAAACGCCCGTCAACATCAGTCAGGGCATCTACTCTACGGAAGCTCGCGGCACCATGCTTACCGCTGCGCCAGCGGCCGGCGAGAAGTGGTCCGTCGTCAAGCGCGCCCCGGTCACCGCTTTTTCCGGCGGCAACTTCGCCGCGGCTACGCTACCGGCGCATGTCGGTCGCACGCTGCCCACCGCCACCACAAGCAATCGCTCCGAAGCCACCAGCGGTGGTTCTTCCATCGCCTACGATCCGTCTTCCCATCGCTTCGTAAATTCCAATATCGAGCGCGCAGACTCTGCAACCGGCCGGAAGGCCGAAGTCGCTGCGGTGCCTGGACGCCCTGGCTCCCCGGCAGTTGTCAGTTCCGCGTCCATGGCAAGAGGAACGTCTGCTGGCAGCAATAGCGCTTATCGCCCGGCGTTGACTCCACCTCCAGCGCGTACTTCCTCTGGTGGCTTCGGTGGAACACACTCTTCCAACGTGCCGGCTTGGGGGGCTGCTGCATCGTCACCCTCTGTCTCCATGGGAACAGCGACTCGCTCTTCGTCTACTTCCTCCGCCACGCATTCTTCCGGCGGCGCACATCACTAGCGCGGGTTTTTCCGTGTAGGGCGCAGCACTGCTGCGTCCCTTGTCCGCGCGATTGCAAATCTCGTGATTTCGATAAATCATTCGAAAACACGCGAAAAGCGCGTCTGTCACCAGCCTGAATTTGGATTTTGTGCTACCGGGCGGGACCTACAAAAATTCTTACAACCCCGGCGAAGGCTTCCCTTTGAACCTCATCGCCTTTAACGATTGCGGATCATAGTAAATCGTAATCTTGTCGCCGTACTGATAACCACCTTTGTCGATGATCGTCTGCATCTTTGCCGACGCTTGCTCGCTTAGCGAGAACGTCTGAATCGCCATGTCATTGCCCTGAGCCTTTACGGTTACTTGCGCCGGATTCGCATGCAAAAAGATTCCCTGAAATTTCACCAGCCCTGTAGGCTTCGGTTTGGGCTTCACCGCACTTACGACAATCGGCAGCGCCTCATCCAAAATAATCGGGGCAAGAGTCGTTATCGGCTCCTGGGCCGCCGCCTTCGGCACGTTGACCCCAGCGGCAAAAAACATCGCCAGCCCAGCAGTCGCCGCAATTTGCAGAATCTTTTTCATTCCAGATCGTCCGTCGCAATCCTCAGCGATTTCAAAAATCGCACATCCTGGGGTGTCATCGTCAATCTTGTTACCGTTCTCTTGTCGGAATCCTGTTCCATGGATTCGTGATCCACCTGGATTCGCAGTGACTCTAGAAACCGCCGGTCTTGAGTGGTCATTCGCGGTCCGTCGGAGTTTGAACCGTCCCGCTTCGCCAGTCCGATCGTCGCGTCCAGCTTCAGAACGATGTCGTACCCGTGCGCCCGCACACCGGCAATTGCTCCCGTGATTCTGTCTGATTCCGACACCGTATCGTTGATCGCGTGGCCCAATTCGCGCAACAAGTTCTTCAGGTGATCGTCAAGTTGCAAGGCAGGCTCCCCAGACTCCTAGGCTGATTCTAGGACTACACTAAGTTCGATACAAGCGTCTCTTGTTTCGTTGTCCTCAATCCATCTACACGCTCGCACCTGTACCATTGTACGGTGCCCGTTCGATTTGCATTCTGCGCTAAACTACCGACATGGCCACCGATGCTTCAGTTTCGCGCCAAACGCAGCTAAGGGGTTTCGCACGGCTCTGGCGTGTTCTCAAACAGTTATTCCATGAACTTATAGGCGCGGCCTTCGCTGTTCTCGCTTTTGGCTGGCTTAGTTCCGCCTTTCGCGCCTGGACCCGCGATCTCGCGCATTGGCTTGTCGCTGTTTCTGTCGCCGTGGCCCTTGTCTTCGTCGGCTTTTCCTTTACTTCCTTTCGCCGCGCCCGCATGTTGTAATTCCGCATAATTCTGTCATTCGCTCAAAAATTATGTCTGACAAAAAATCCGAACTCGCCTCTTCTACCGAACGCAAGCCGCGTTTCACGACCATTTCCGGCCTCCCCGTCGAACGTCTTTACACCCCCTCTTCATTTCCATCCTCTGATGCGGAAGCCTCTCCCGGTTTTCCCGGCGAATTTCCTTTCACGCGCGGTATCTATCCCACCATGTACCGCGGGCGCCTGTGGACCATGCGCCAGTACGCTGGCTTTGGCAGTGCAACTGAATCCAATCAGCGCTATCGCTACCTGCTCGGCAAAGGACAAAAGGGTCTCTCCGTCGCCTTCGATCTTCCAACGCAAATCGGCATGGACTCCGATCACCCCCTCGCTCTCGGAGAAGTCGGCAAAGTCGGTGTGGCCATCGATTCTCTCGAAGACATGGAAACGCTCTTCGATCAAATACCTCTGGGGAGTGTTTCCACTTCCATGACCATCAACGCCACCGCCGCCATCCTTCTCTGCCTCTATGTCGCCGTCGCAAAAAAACAGGGTGCTGATCTCGCTAAACTTTCCGGCACCATTCAAAACGATATCCTCAAGGAATATATCGCTCGGGGAACATACATTTATCCGGTGCGCCCCGCGATGCGCATCGTCACCGATATTTTTGCCTGGTGCCGCGACGCTCTTCCCAAGTGGAACACCATCTCCATCTCCGGTTATCACATTCGCGAAGCTGGTTCCACCGCAGTTCAAGAAGTTGCCTTCACCCTCGCCGATGGCATCGCCTACGTGCAAGCCGCCTTCGATGCCGGCCTCGCCGTCGACGAATTTGCCCCGCAGCTTTCCTTTTTCTTCAATGCCCACAGTGATCTGCTCGAGGAAATCGCCAAATTTCGCGCCGCTCGGCGCCTCTGGGCCAAAATCATGCGCGACCGCTTCGCCGCGAAAGATCCGCGATCGCTGCTGCTCCGCTTTCACGCGCAAACCGCTGGCTCCTCTCTCACCGCGCAGCAACCTGAAAACAATATTGTGCGCGTAGCCATTCAGGCGCTCGCCGCGGTACTGGGCGGTTGCCAATCGCTGCACACCAACTCCATGGACGAAGCTCTCGCCCTCCCCACCGAAGAATCCGCGCTGATCGCGTTGCGCACCCAGCAAATCATTGCCGCCGAAACCGGCGTCGCCAACACTACCGATCCCGTCGGTGGCTCCTACGCCATCGAATCGCTCACCAACGAAATCGAAACCCGCGCCGAAGATTATCTGTCCAAAATTGACGCCCTCGGCGGCATGCTCAAAGCCATCGAATCCGGCTTCGTCCAATCCGAAATTCAGCGCGCAGCGTACGATTTTCAGCGCGCCGTTGAACAAAAAGTACAAATAGTGGTGGGCGTCAATGAATTCGTCGCCGAAGAAAACCGTCAAATTCCCACCCTGCGCATCGATCCACAAATCGAAAGCACCCAAATCGCGCGCCTCAACGCCCTTCGCGCCAAACGCGATTCCGCTAAAGTCCAATCCTCCCTCGCAGAACTACAACGCCGCGCCCGTTCCACCGACAATCTTCTTCCCGCCATCCTCACTGCCGTCGAATCCTACGCCACCGTCGGCGAAATCTCCGACGCCCTCCGCGAAATCTTCGGCGAGTATCACGAATCCGTCGTCATCTAGCAAAACTCCTTGTACTATTCTCCTTTCGAACGGCCGTACATGAAACTCATCCTCGCCTCTTCCTCTCCCCGCCGCGCCGAGATTCTGCGCAACGCCGGCATTTCGTTCTCCGTGCTTACTTCCGCCGTCGACGAAACCCCATCTCCCAATGAAACGCCTACCGCTCTCGTTCTCCGACTCGCGAATGCCAAAGCCGAGCTCGTCGCCGCGCGCGCCGTGGGCCCAGCTATTGTCATCGCCGCGGACACTGTCGTCGCCCTCGACAACAAAATTCTCGGTAAGCCGCGCTCCAGTGATGACGCCCACCGCATGCTCGAACAACTCTCCGGCCGCACTCATTCCGTTCTCACTGGCGTCTCGCTTATCCGCCTGCCAGATGCTTCTCACATCGAGTTCGTCGAGTCCACGCTAGTCCGTTTCAATCCGCTCTCCCCGGAAGAAATTTCCACTTATCTCGCCACTGGCGAGCCCTATGACAAAGCAGGAGCCTACGCTATCCAGGGCCGCGCCGCTCGTTACATCCCGCGCATCGAAGGTTGCTACTTCAACGTTGTCGGTCTTCCCCTTGCCCGCCTCGTCTCATCTCTTCACGAATTGGGCTGGTCCAACAACTGCAACGCAGCGGCTTCAGGTTTCACAGAAGGGGGTTAGCTCTGCAGGCGTCGCGTCTCTTCTTGGCTCAATCCCAATCACGCCACCAGAGCGTGGATTCCGAATCGAAAAAGCAAAAGCACTCCGACCTGGCCGGAGCGCTTTCACCATTCCCAATCGATTGTAGCCTTACTTGGCCTGCGGCTGTGTCCGTGCGTTGTGCTTCTTGTTGTAGATGTTCTTCGAAGCACCGTTCTGCTCGCCGTTCACTTGCTTCTTCTCGCCGGCCGTCAGTTTTCCGCCGTTCGCTGCGCGGTCTGCCTTAACCTGCTGGTTGATGCCCTTCTGTTGGTTCTCCAGTTTGGCCGTTTCGCCCGCCGTCAATTGCCCGCTCTTGATACCCTGCGCGATACGATCCTGCTGATTCTCGCGTCGCTGCCCCACGGTGTTGTTTCCGTAGTGCGCCGTGTTCGCGTTGTGCTTGTCAGCGTAAATCTGGTTGGAAAGCTTATTCTGTTGTCCGTTGATCTGCTGCTTTTCCGCTGTCGTCAGCTTTCCGCCGTTGGCCGCGCGATCCGCTCGGGTTTCGCCGTTGATCGCCGCTTCCTTGGTCTCCAGGTTGGCCGTTTCGCCGGCGGTCAACTGCCCGCTCTTGACG
>Ga0210399_10003179_pt1 | contig 12778 bp, 11 predicted proteins | sample IncBWC14MmetaG_FD_150865 | JGI IMG/M metagenome (GOLD analysis project Ga0210399, IMG submission 150865) | Forest soil microbial communities from Barre Woods Harvard Forest LTER site, Petersham, Massachusetts, United States - Inc-BW-C-14-M | ecosystem: Environmental > Terrestrial > Soil >... | reverse complement strand
TGCGACATGGTGCGCGGCGCGGACCTGGTGGTGACCGCGGTGTTCGAGGGGCGCGAGGCGGCGAAGGGAATTCTCGCCTGCTTAGAGAGCGGATAGCGGGCTGTCCCGGCGCTGCGAATACCGTAAAATCCCTCGAGCGGATTCACCGCGCTTCGGTGTCGTTTAAATGCCGGAATTCCTGCCGCGTGTGGAGATTCTGCCGGCGGCCCAAAAGCGCCTCTGGCCCGAGCTGTCCGCAGTCCCAGGTGCCTTCGTGCTCTACGGCGGGACTGCCCTGGCGCTGCATCTCGGCCACCGGCACTCGGAGGATTTCGACTTCTTCGGAAGCCGGTCGTTCGACGTTCAGGGACTCCAGGCCGCGATCCCGTTTCTGGCGGGCGCGGCGGTTGTTCAGCGCGCGCCCAATACGCTGACTGCGATCGTGGAGCGCGGCGGTCCGGTCAAGGTTTCCTTCTTCGGCGTGCCGGAATTGCCGCGCCTGAGGTTGCCTCATGTGGTAAAGGAGAACGGACTACAGGTCGCCTCTCTGGTCGATCTCGCAGGCACCAAGGCGTCGGTGGTGCAGACCCGGGCAGAGGCTCGCGACTATATCGATATGGAGGCACTCATGCGCCTCGGCAAGATCGATCTGCCGACCGCGCTGGCGGCCGCCGGCCGGATTTACGGCAGGGCGTTTAATCCGGAAATAACGCTCAAGGCCCTCTGTTACTTCGAAGACGGAAACCTGCGAGAGTTGCCCGACGACACGAAGGTCCGGCTGGCTACTGCGGCGCGTGAAGTCGACCTCGATCACCTTCCGGATGTCGAAATTGCGCAGGCGCCCGGCCGCGACCAGGGCCTCGAGCTGTGACTTCAATTCCGATTACGCCTGTGACCTGCGAGCTCGCTCGCCGTATAGTCTGGTTCGAGCCGCCCGAGCAGTCGCTGGCACACCCGATCCGCTTCCTGGCTTACGCGATGAGCTACGCGCGTCATGAAGACATGCGCGTCATCCGGCGCTACGTCTCCGACGCTGACCTCCGGCACGCGCTTGATCATGCGCCGCCGGGGATCATCGACCCGCGCTCGTGGGCTTACTGGAACGTCAAGATGGGCCGGTACCCGCCGCCGCCGCTACCCCAACGCAAGCTGACACAAATAAAAAAACCCCGCTCGTGAGAGCGGGGCTTGAGGCTTTCATCCCGGCAACGACCCGGTGGATCGCTGTCAGCTACCGCCCGTGTCTCCGTACTCCGGACTCACAAACAGGAGTCCGGCACCGGCGCACCGGCATGTCGCGTCGTCACGAGCATCTAGACTTTTCGGCTGAAACGTTCTGGAGCGTTGCTCCGGCTTCTATCGCGAGGCCAGCGTGGTTCTCCACGCGTCGTATCGTTCCTGACAGTGCTAAAAGGTAGCGCCTGTCTTACCCGTGCCCGCGTCGATCCCCGAGTTTTCTGCTTATGTGAACCCTTTCCGAGGCTTTGTTTCTACGCATCACCGCCGCAACGGCCGCCCCCGTGGGGGCGCTCAAAAACCCTTTGCGGACGATGATTTTGCTGCAGAAATTATACTGATTCCAGGGAGGAAAACCATGTAGCAGGGAGGCGACAGTTCACCCCAGGCCGGGGGTGTCCGGCGCCCCGGCTTAACGGGCCAGCCGGACCGAGAATTGCGCTCCCCCGCCCTCGGGAAGGTTCGCGGCGGAGGCCTCGCCCCCGTGGAATTCGGCGATCAGCCGGACGATGTAGAGCCCCAGGCCGAAGTGCGGCCGGTTGTCCCCCCCGCTGCGCGACTGCCACAGCGACTCGAAGAGCTGCCCGGGGGCCTCCGAGGGGAGCGGCGGCCCGGGGTTCTCCACCTCGAGGACGGCACTGTCGGGCGCGAGCCGCAGGCGCACCGTGATGGTGGCGCCCGGGGGACTGAAATCGACGGCGTTCTCGATGAGCTTGTCCAGCATCTGCACTATGAGGTCTGCCGCCCCCTCGAGGCTGACCGGCTCCGCGGGCAGCTCCGCCGCGAAGCGCCGCTCGGGAAAGGCGCCGCGGTAGGCCGCCACCGCGGACTCGACCAGCGGCACCAGATCGATACGGCTGCGCTCGGCGGCCCCGATCGCCTCCTCGACGCGGGTCGCCGCGCCCATGGCAAGGAGGATGGCATTCAGCCGCTCGCTCCCCTGGCGCGCGCGCTCGAGATAGGCGCGGGCGGAGGCCGGCACCTCCTCGGCCTCGAGGTTCTCGAGCGAGGAGCGCACGATCGTGAGCGGTGTGCGGATCTCGTGGGAGAGCTTCCCGGCGAGGGTGCGCAGGTACCCCGTGTACTCGTTCAGCCGCCCGAGGAGGCTCGAGAAGCTGCGCGCCACGGCGCCGAGCTCGTCGCGCGCGTCGGTGTCGGGGAAGCTCGCGATGAGCCCGGTGCGGGTCAGCGCCGACTCGCTCGCCTGGCGCAGCCGCGACAGGCGCAGCGCCAGCCAGGCGGCGAACGCGAACATGGCGATGACGACCACGGCCGAGGTCGCGAGCGTGAAGTTGAGCATGCGAGTCAGCGCGCGATCGCGCAGGCGCAGCCAGCGGTCGGCTGTCTGCGTCACCTCGAGCTCGCCGATCGCCTGGACGTGCTCACGGTCGTAGATCGGCAGCTGGGATTCGATCGGCGGCGCCTTTCCCGGCTGGTCGACGAAGCGGCGATAGAGCCGCGCGATCAGCGGCGGCGCCGGGCCGAGCTCGGCGAGGCGCTTGAGCGCGTCGACGCGCGCGAGCACCCGCCCGGCGGGCGTCGTCACGGCGAGCTTCAGGCCCGGCTGCGAGAACTGCGCGAGATAGGCCGTGAGCTCGGGCGCGGCCACGACCAGATGGCCGATGGTGCGCAGATCGTCCGGATGCAGGCTCCCGTAGCTCACCGGCGTCGCGCCGCGTGCGTCGCGATCGTCTACCAGCACGCCGAAGCCCGTGCCGAGCATCGAGAGCGGCACGCGCAGCTCGAGCCGATAGCCGCCGGGCTGAAGCTGCCAGACGCCGCGGATGCGCGGCTCGAGTTGCGCGTGCTGCTGGCCGTATTCGCCGGCCTCGACGTAGCGCGCCGTGACCGCGCCCGGGCCGGAGGCGGCGATGAACACCTGGCGCTCGCTGCCGTCGGCGTCCTGAAAACCCAGCCAGACGCGGTCGCCGCTGGCACGCGCGTCGAGCGGGCTCGCGCCCGGCGCATCGAACACCGGGTGCGCGTCGCGCACGTCGAGCAGCAGGTAGAGCACGCGCTCGTACACGCCGGTGAGCACGCCGAAGCGGTGGGCGGCGTCCTTTTCGTACCAGGCCCAGGCGGACGGGTCTCGCGGCCAGTCCTCGGAGTAGCCGTCCACAAGCGGCGCCGCCGCGAGCGCCTCGGGCCGCAGGTCATAGGGCCCTGCCTTGAGGAGCGCGGCAGCAGCCGCGGCGTCCGCGCCCGGCGGCGCGCGATAGAGGAGGTCCACCCGTCCCTCGAGCGATGTCGCCAGCGTCTCGGCGACCGACTCGAGCGAAGTCTGCTCGCCCTCACGCAGCGCCGATTCCATCTCGCGCGCGTAGCGGCACCCCGCCCACGGCAGCACCAGGGTGAGCAGTCCCAGCAACAGCAACTTCAACCGCAACGACATCGGCGGGTGGCTACTCGACCCAGCGGTAGCCCATGCCGTAGACGGTCTGCACGGCGTCGAAGCCGGGATCGACGCCCTGGAACTTGCGGCGGATGCGCTTCACGTGCGAGGTGATGGTGTTGTCGTCGAGCACCACGTTGGCTGCGTCCATGAGCTGCTGTCGATTGCGCACGTGGCCGGGATGGCGCGCCAGTGCGTGCACGATCCAGAACTCGGTGAGCGACAGCAGCACCACCTTGCCGTCCCACTGCGCCTGCATGCGCTCGGTGTCGAGCGTCAGCGGGCCGCGCTGCAGCACGTCCCCGGCCTGCTCGGGCTTGCGCAGCGCATCGACGCGGCGAAACAGCGCATTGACGCGCGCCGACAGGTGCACGAGGCTCAGGTCCTTGGTGAGGAAATCGTCCGCGCCGAGGCGCAGCCCCGAGACGGCGTCGAGCTCGCTGTCGCGCGCGGTGAGAAAGATGATCGGCAGCACGGGCGAGAGCGCGCGCAGCTGCCGGCACAGCTCGAAGCCGCCCTCGGGCTCATCCTCGAGCGAGATGTCGATGATGGCGAGATCCGGCAGGCGTGCGGCAAAGGCGCTCATGGCCTGCGTGCGGTTGGCATAGGTGCGCACCGCGTAACCCTCGCGCGTGAACGCGGCGGCATAGTTGTCGCGGATGGCCGCCTCATCCTCGACGATGGCGATCAGGCGTTTCATGACACCAACAGGCTACCGCCGCGGCGCGGCCGGTTAAAGCGGCACGCGTCACTGAATCCGCCGCGGCGCGCGTGCCGCCACATTTCGCCACGATTCGCCGCCCGCGCGCCCGATTGGCGCCGCCGGCGCGCAATCCCCGCGGCGCGTAATACTAACCATGAGCCGCCCCCACCCCACGCCCGCCGCACCTGCTGCGCCCTCCGCTGCGCGCTTCGGCAGCCTCATCGACTGGCTGGCGCTGCTCATGCTGCTCGCCGGCAGCTTCGTCTGGCCGCGCTGAAGGCGCGGCGCCGGCGGGCGACCCCGCCCGGGGAGGGAACGTTGAGCCGCTCCCCCGGTACGTGCTAGTTTGTCCGGCCTTAAGCGCCGGACGCGCTGGTGTTGTATCCACCAGGAGCAGTCGCAAACCACTAAGAAGCAAGGCGCCGTGCCCGCCATTCGCGCCGCCCACAGGGGGAGAACTCATGTTTACCCAAGTGCTCAACCCGCTCGACAACCTGACGCTCACGTGCCTCGTGGCGCTGATCCCGGTCGTCTCGCTGCTCGTCATGCTGGCGGTGTTCCGCCTGCCGGCCTGGCTCGCGACCCTCATCGGCTCGGTCATCACCTTCGTGCTGGCGCTGTGGGTATGGAGGATGCCCATGGACCAGGGCTCGCACGCCTACTTTTACGGCGCGGCGACCGGCGTGTGGAACGTCGACTGGATCACCTTCTGGGGCATGATGCTGTTCAACACACTGTCGGTGAGCGGACTGTTCGAGAATTTCCGCCGCTGGCTGATCAGCAAGGGCAGCCTCGACGTGCGGGTGCAGACGATCCTGTTCGCCTGGGCATTCGGTGCGCTGCTCGAGGGGCTGGTCGGCTTCGGCTACCCGTGGGCGATCGTGGCGCCGATCCTGATCTCGCTCGGGATCTCCGACATCAACGCGATCCGCGTCGCCGCGATCGCCAACAACGCGCCGGTGTCCTACGGCGCGCTCGGCGCGCCGATCATCGCGCTCGCCGCCGTGACAAACTATCCGCTGCTCGCCTTGTCGGGCTCGATCGGCACCATCGTCGCGGTGCTGGCGCTGCTGCCGCCGTGGGTGCTCCTGTACCTCGTCTCCGGCAAGGAGGGCATGAAGGGCGGCTGGCCGCTCGCGGTCGTGGGCTCGCTCGGCTACATCGCCGGTCAGTACCCGGTGGCGCGCTACTGGGGGCCGTACCTGCCGGATGTCGCCGGCGCCATCGTGTGCTTCGCGGCGCTGCTCCTGCTGCTCAAGGTCTGGCAGCCTAAGACCGCGCTCGGCTACGGCGGCGTGCCGGTCGATGCCGCCACGGCGCGGCAGACGCAGTCGCACGGCCTGAAGAGCGGCGAGGTGCTGCAGGCCTGGCTGCCCTTCGTGGTGCTGCTGGTGGTGGTCGCGTGCTGGACCGGGCCCTGGTCGACGCTGCCCAAGGTCAGCTGGTTCAAGGCCCAGGCGGTCGGCTGTTCGGCGCTCGCCACCACCTGCACCGCCGCCAAGCCGAGCCTGACGGCGGTGTTCAACTTCGCCCCTTACATTGCCGGGACCGCGATCCTCACGACCTGGATCATCGTGGTGGTGCTGCTCATCGCGATGGGTCGGCTCAAGGGCGCGCAGCTCGGAGAGGTGTTCCGGCGCAGCTTCCACCAGATGTGGGGCGCACTGCTGGTCGGCGTGTTCATCTTCGGGCTCGCCTACACCTTCAACTACTCGGGGATGGCCGCCTCGCTCGCCAAGGGCTTCTCGAGCCTCGGCACGGCCTTCATCATCGTCTGCCCGATCCTCGGGTTCATCGGCGTGGCGCTGTCGGGATCCAACACCTCGACCAACGCCATGTTCGGCAAGTTCCAGGCGCTGGTCGGCGCGCAGCTCGGCATGCCGCCGCTCCTGCTGCCGTCCTTCAACTCGGTGGGCGCCGAGATCGGCAAGCCGATCGCGCCGCAGACGGCGAGCGTCGGCGTCTCGACCAGCAAGTTCGTGCGCAAGGAGGGCGACGTCATCCGCCACAACATGGGCTGGACGTTCATCCTGCTCGCCTATCTGATCGTCATCGCGATCGTGTTCTATCTGGTGGCGCCGGCGGTGATGACTCTGCCGGCGAGCGGCGGCTAGCAGGGCGCGGCATCGGCTCAATTGCAGCCGAGACGCGCGCGCGTGCGCTCGAGCTGCGCGGCGAGCAGCTGCCGCGCGCGATTCTGCGCCGCCTCGGCATCTGCGGGCGACATGGCTCTCAGTGACTGCGATGCCGCGGGACTTGCCGCCCAGGCGGCAAAAAAGCCGGCGCCGAAGCAGCCTTCCTCATTCAGCTTCTGCAACAGCTGGCTCCAGGCATAGCGCTCGGGTGCCGGCGGCAGCGCGTCGTTTCCGGGGAGCTCGCTCGCACCCGGCTCGCCGGCCAGGGTGTGTAAGGCTGCGAAATCTCCCTCCGCGGCTGCCGCCGTGAGCAGTTGCGCGGCCTCGTCGGGGTCGGCGGCCGGGCTCGGGCAGCCGGTCAGCAGGCACCTGGCAAGCTGCGTTTTCGCGGAGGCTGACGTACGCGCCGCCTCGCGCAGCAGGCCCATGGCCTCCGCCTGGCTCGCCGGCGTGCCCTTGTCGAGGAGCGCGTGGGCGAGCTGTTCCGCGTCTTCGGCGTTGCCGGCCGCGAGCGTCTTGCGCCGGTACTCAATCTCGCTGTCGGGGCCGGTGTCCTTGGCGGGGTCGAGCGGACGGCCGAGGACACCGGCGATCTGATTCATGAGTTCCGGGCGCAGCTTGTCCATCTCATCTTTGGCCTGACGGCAGGCGGCGAGCTCCTCGGGCGCCAGGCCCTGCTCCTCCTCCGACAGCCAGCCCTCGAGGCGCCGCACGGTCTCGGCGCTGGCGCCGTTCGTTTTCGCGCGTTCAATCGCGTGCGCATGGAAACTGGCGAACGAGGTCGTCGGCGGACCTTTGCAGTTGCCGTTGTTGGCCATCTCAGCCACGACCGTGATGGCGTGCATGTCGCCCGCTTCGGCGAGCGGCGTCTCGATTGCGAGAGCGGCAAGGGGTTTGCGCTGACACAGGAGAGCCAGCACATCCGTCGGAGCCAGTCGCTCGAAAGCCCGGCGCACGTCTACACAGCGAAGCCGCTGGTTGAAAGCCGCGGTCGTCATGCCCGGGGCCGCGGCGACCGGCGGATTGGCGCGGGCGGGCGACGGCGCACTGGCCGGGCGCGCGCCGGTCACCATTTCCCGGTGCGGCGGCGCCTCGGGTGTGGACGCGGGACCGTGGCCGGGGCGCGCCGGGCGCAGCAGTAGCACGACTGCAGCGACCGCCACGATCAGCAACAGCACCGGCGCAGCTGCGCGTCGCATGCGCGCAGTATGCCGCTCTGCGGCCGGCCCGGGCGATAGTTCGCTAGAACGCGTTGATTCCGGTCAGCTCGCGCCCGATCGTGAGCTGGTGGATGGTCTCGGTGCCTTCGTAGGTGATGACGCTCTCGAGGTTGAGCATGTGGCGGATGGGGGCGAACTCGGCGCTGATGCCGGCGCCCCCCAGCATGTCGCGGCAGTCGCGCGCCACATCGAGCGCCATGCGGCAGTTATTCCATTTGGCGAGGGACACGTGCGCGGGTGTCATGGTGCCCGCGTCCTTCATGCGCCCGAGCTGCAGCGCCAGCAGCTGCGCCGTGGTGATACGGCGCGCCATGTCGGCGAGGCGCACCTGGATGGTCTGATTGGCGGCGAGCGGCCGGCCGAAGAGCTCGCGGCCCGCGGTGTAGTCGAGGAGCTGCCTGAGGCACGCCTGCGCCGCGCCGATTACTCCCCAGGCGATGCCGTAGCGCGCCTGCGTGAGGCACGACAGCGGGCCCTTGAGGCCCACCACGCCGGGCAGCAGCTGCGATTCCGGTACCACGACGTTGTCGAAGTAGAGCGCGGCGGTTACCGAGGCGCGCAGCGAGAACTTGTGGTGGATCTCGGGCGCGGAGAACCCCGGCGTGCCCTTCTCGATCAGGAAGCCGCGGATGCCCTCGGGCGTCATGGCCCAGACGACGCCGAGATCGGCGATCGCGCCGTTGGTGATCCACATCTTGGCGCCGTTCAACACCCAGTCGGTGCCGCGGCGCCTGGCCTGCGTCTTCATGTTCGCAGGATCTGAGCCGCCGTGCGGCTCGGTCAGTCCGAAGCAGCCGATCACCTCTCCGCGCGCCATGCGCGGCAGGTAACGCTGCTTCTGCTCCTCCGAGCCGAAGGCGAAGATCGGATACATGCACAGCGAGGACTGCACCGAGACGAAGCTGCGGATTCCCGAGTCACCGCGCTCGAGCTCCTGGCAGATGAGGCCGTAGCAGATGGCGTTGAGGCCCGCGCAGTCGTAGCCGCTGATCGAGGAGCCGAGCAGCCCCTGGCTCGCGAGCCGTGGGATCAGCTCGCGCGGAAAGCGATGCTCCTCGAAGCAGCGCTGGATGACCGGCAGCACCTCCTCATCCACGAGGCGCGCGACCGAGTCCTGCACCAGCCGCTCTTCCTCGGTGAGCGCGGCGCGCACCCCGTAGAGATCGAGCGGATCGAGGACGGCGTCTTTCGCGGCGGACTTGATGGATTCAGCGGCTTTGGCCACGGAGGGCACTCCTCGATGCGGGCGTGGGCGCGTATCGTATCCTAAGAGGAGCGGCGGGGATTTAACGAGCAGCGAGCCGCCGCGGGGGCGTCCACATGAAGATTCCCGAGATTCTCATGGTCGAGACCGTGCACCGGCCCGGAAGCCTCGCCAAGGTGCTGCAGGTGATCGCCGATGCCGGACTCATGATCGAGCATCTGACGGCGGTGCGGCGCGAGCAGGGCAAGACACTCTGGGAGATCACGGTCGATATGGACGAGGAGGCGGACCGCAGCCTCTACGATCGCATCGGACAGCTGCCGGTCGCGCGTTTCGTCGGCAAGTCCGACCGCGTGTTCAATCGCCACCGCGGCGGCAAGATCCGCACGGTCGCCACCGCGCCCATCAACTCGATACAGATGCTGCGCGATGTCTACACGCCGGGCGTGGCCCGCGTCTCCCTCGCCATCCGCGACAACCCGCAGGCGGCGCATGATTTCACCGCCCTCGACCGCACCGTCGCCATCATCACCAACGGCACCGCCGTGCTCGGCCTCGGCAACGTCGGTCCGCTCGCGGGACTTCCGGTCATGGAGGGCAAGGCTGCGCTGTTTGCCGACCTCGTCGACCTGAGCGGCGTGCCGATACTCATGACTGAGACCGAGCCCGAGCGCGTCGTGCAGATCATCATGGGGATTCACCTGTCCTTCGGGGCCATCCAGCTCGAGGACTTCGCCGCGCCCGAATGCTTCGCGATCGAGCAGCAGCTGCGGCAACGGCTCGACAAGCCGGTCCTGCACGACGACCAGCACGGCACTGCGGTGGTGACCCTCGGCGCGCTCAGGAACGCCACGCGCCGCGCCGGCCTCGACCTGCAGGCGAGCACTGTCGGGCAGATCGGCCTCGGCGCCGCGGGCACCGGGATCGCGCGGCTGCTGCGGGCCGTCGGCGTCCGCAGCATCATCGGCACCGACCGTGACCCGCGCGCGGTGGCGCGGCTCGAGGCGCTTGGCGGGGAAGGCACAACGCTCGAGGCACTCATGCGCCGCGCCGACATCGTGATCGCCACGACGGGTGTGAAGGGCCTCATCAGGCCTGAGTGGGTGAGGAAGGGACAGGTGATCCTCGCACTCTCGAACCCGGACCCGGAGATCGAGCCGCTCGTCGCACGCGAGCACGGCGCCGCTTACGCGGCCGACGGCAAGGGCATCAACAACGTGCTCGCCTACCCGGGGCTCTTCAAGGGCGCGCTCGAGGGGCGCGCGCGGTGCTTCTCCGATGCCATGCTGATCGCCGCGGCGGACGCGATCGCTGCGCAGGCGCACGACGATGAGCTGGTGCCTGATGCGCTCGATCGCGAGCTGCACGCGAGAGTCACGGCGGCGGTGCGTGCCGCGGCGTCGGGGTCCTGAAGCCCCTCAGTACGGCAGGCCGAAGCGGCGGTACGCCGCCGCGAGCAGCCACAACGGCCCGATCAGCAGGAACTGCACGTCCTTGAAGAATGACGGGCGCCTGCCCTCATACGCGTGGCCCACGAATTGCCCGATCCACGCCGCGACGAAGATGACGAGCGAGCTCGCCCACAGGGGCCAGGGGAGCTGCGCCAGCGAATGTGTCAGCGCGAGCAGCACGAGGAACGCGAGCAGCACCCCCGCGGCCAGCGCCGGCGAGAGCGCGAAGTAGTAGACGAGCGCGGCGGCGGCGGCGAGGGTCGCCCAGTTGAGCCAGGGCGAGGCGGCGGCGAAGGCCGCCGGCACGGGCAGCGACCAGAGGAACCCCATCACCGACAGCACGATCGGCGGGACGCACAGCCAGTGCAGGAGCTTGTTGGTAGGGTTCTCGTGGCTCGCGCCGTACTCGCCGAGCCATTCCGCCACGGTGCGCATGCGGTGATTTTATTGGCGCAAATCGCCTGCGGCAATTTGCGCAGGCCAACCGAACAGCGAGTGCGCGGCCGCGGGCAAAGGGCGTGGCTCGATGCGCAGCAGTCCGCGTTGGCTCAGCAGCCGAGCACTTCGTGGGAAGGCTGGCGCACGGGCCTTTGCCCGCTGGCTCAAGGGCGATCAGGCGTCAGGCGGCGACCATCAGGCCGCGGAGCTTGCCGAGCGCGCTCGACTCGATCTGGCGGATGCGCTCGGCGGACACGCCGTACTTCTTGGCGAGCTGGTGCAGCGTGGCCTTGTTGTCCTCGGACATCCAGCGCCGCTCGACGATGTCGCGGCTACGGGCATCGAGACGCCCAAGCGCGCTCCGCAGGCGCGTCGAGCTGTCATCGGCGCTCTCCGCGTCCTCGACGGAGGCCGCCGGATCCGAATCCGGCGACGGCAGGTAGGCAGCGGGGCTGAAGCTCTCCTCGTCGTCTGCCTCGGGCGCCGGGTCGAACGAGAGATCGCGCGCCGCCAGGCGCTGCTCCATCTCGGTCACCTCGCTCGGGGCGACGCCCAGGTCGCGCGCCACCGCCGCCGTCTCCTCGGCCGACAGCCAGGTGAGGTTCTTTTTCAGGCGCCTCAGGTTGAAGAACAGCTTGCGCTGAGCCTTGGTGGTGGCGATCTTCACCAGCCGCCAGTTGCGCAGCACGTACTCGTGGATCTCGGCTCGGATCCAGTGAACCGCAAAGGACACGAGCCGCACGTTGAGCGTCGGGTCGAAGCGCTTGACGGCCTTCATCAGGCCGACGTTGCCTTCCTGGATCAGGTCTCCGACCGGGAGCCCATAGCCGCTGTAGCCGCGGGCGATATGCACGACGAAGCGCAGGTGCGACAGCACCAGGTGCCGCGCCGCCTCGAGATCGCCCTGGGAGCGGAAACGCTCGGCGAGCGCCCGCTCCTCCTCGCGCGAGAGGACCGGAATACGGCTGACGCGCTCGAGGTAAGCGTCGAGGCTACCGAGCGGGCCGGCGAGAGCCTGGTCGCCCATACGGGCAACCAATGCAGTTGAGGTCATCAGATCTCCCGTGGATTGGATAGGCATTCTAGCAGTCGGGTAGTTAGAGTGCTAAAACCCCCCGAAGTTCCGGTCGGGGGGGCTCCAATAGGCCTTTACGGACAATAGCTTGGACGCGCATTGCGCCTCCGGCAATCCCCCATCCGGGCGGGTCCCGGGTTCCTCCTCCGGCCAGCCTTGGATTAGAGTCTCGCCCATGATCAGTCTCACCGCGCTCTGGCTGCCGATTCTCGTCTCCGCCGTGATCGTGTTCGTCGCGAGCTCGGTGATCCACATGACGCCTCTGTGGCACAAGAACGACTTCCCCAAGATGCCGCGGGAAGACGAGGTACTTCAGGCGCTGCGGCCGTTTGCCATCCCGCCCGGGGATTACTTCGTGCCCCGCCCCTACGGCAACGACATGAAGTCCCCGGAGTTCAAGGAAAAGCTTACCAAGGGACCCGTGGCGGTCATGACGGTCATGCCGAATGGCATGTTCAATATGACCTCGAACCTGGTGCAGTGGTTCGTGTTCCTGCTCGTGGTTGGCTTCTTCGTCGCCTACATCACGAGCCGCGCGCTCGGCGCGGGTGCGCCATACCTCAAGGTGTTCCAGATCGCGGGCGCGACTGCCTTCATCGGCTATGCGCTCGCGCTGTGCGAGCTCTCGATCTGGTACCGCCGCTCGTGGGTGCTCACGCTCAAGGGGGCGTTCGACGGCCTGATCTACGGGGCGCTCACCGCCGGGACCTTTGGCTGGCTCTGGCCCCACTAGACGACCAGCGCATCACACGCGCGCCGCCTTATGACAGCGGCCGCCGTCGCGGCACGCGGGCGCGCGTGCATGCCGCGCGGCTGCGCTCGAAAAATTAAGAGTGCGTCACGCCGGGCGTGACATAAGCCGTGGTTTGATAGACTCAAATGAGCTCAAGCCTCAGGGAGGCAGTTGGTCGATGAAGCATCGTGGTCGTCTCGCATGGCTCCTCG
>Ga0210399_10003178_pt1 | contig 12778 bp, 6 predicted proteins | sample IncBWC14MmetaG_FD_150865 | JGI IMG/M metagenome (GOLD analysis project Ga0210399, IMG submission 150865) | Forest soil microbial communities from Barre Woods Harvard Forest LTER site, Petersham, Massachusetts, United States - Inc-BW-C-14-M | ecosystem: Environmental > Terrestrial > Soil >... | reverse complement strand
ATCTGGCTCGCTCGTTTGCCGAGCGTCAAAACGGTAAGCCTCGCATCTTACCGATCCGCGTCCAGTTTGAGGACCAACTTCCGGACTCCTTGCATTCCGTGCTGGATGGGCTCAATTACTCTCTCTGGAAAGATTCCCGGGACGATGAGCAAATCATCGAAGAGCTGAGCCGGGCTCTCCGCACCCCGCAAGAAGCGTTCCGTCGCAGGCCCCACCTGGAGCCGGTAGGCGGCGCGCTGGCGCTCGATTCCAACTTTTACATCGTTCGCCCGACCGACGAGGAGTTTTATTCGGGCGTGGCTCGCAACGACAGTATCATCCTGCTCAAGGGTGCCCGCCAGATGGGAAAGACCTCTTTGATGGCACGCGGGCTGCAACAGGCACGTAAGTCGGGCGCTCGCGTGGTGCTGACGGATTTCCAGAAACTCAACTCGGCACACCTGCAATCAGCGGAAAGCCTGTTTCAATGCCTTGCGGAAGCTATCGGCGAGCAATTGGATATTGATGTGACACCCGAAGTCTGGAACCCCCGCCGCGGCGCCAGCATGAATTTCGAGCGCTTTCTGCGCCGCGAAATCCTCGCCAAGATCAAAGGCCGCCTGCTCTGGGGGATCGATGAAGTGGATCGGCTCTTCGCCTGTAGTTTCGGGAGCGAGGTCTTTGGATTGTTTCGCTCGTGGCACAATGAGCGCTCGCTTGATCCGTCGGGCCCTTGGCAGAACCTCTCGCTCGCGATCGCCTATGCGAGCGAGGCGCATCTTTTCATCACGGACGTGAACCAGTCGCCGTTCAATGTAGGTACGCGATTAGTGCTTGCCGACTTCACGTTGGACCAGGTTCGCGAGTTGAACGAGCGCTACGGCTGCCCACTCCAGGGAGAGAACGAAATGGAAGGCTTCTTTTCCTTGCTCGGCGGACAGCCCTTCTTGACGCAGCGCGGACTGCACCAGATGGCCGAGAAGAGTCTGTCGTACCAGGAATTCGCGGCCGGTGCAGCCCGCGATGAGGGCCCTTACGGAGACCACTTGCGGAGAATTTTCGTCTCTTTGAGTCAGGAGCCCGCACTCTGCGAAGTCGTGCGCGGTGTGATCTCGGGGCGCCATTCCTCCGGCGCTGACTCCTTTTATCGCTTGCGGAGTTCCGGAATTGTGGCCGGCGAGTCTGCTCGGGACATGAAGCTGCGGTGTCAGCTTTATGAGCAGTATCTCGGCAGCCATCTGAGCTGAGTTCCCCATGCCTGAAATCGAGACTGCCAGTTTCTTCGTCGTGGGTGGGACGCTCCGCCGGGATGCGCCTTCCTACATTTCACGAGCCGCGGATCAGAATCTTTACACGTTTCTTCAGGCTGGCGAGTTTTGTTACGTCCTGACAGCCCGCCAAATGGGCAAGTCCTCGCTCATGGTCCGAACCGCCATCCGCCTGCGCGACAACGGCACGCGAGTCGCGGTCCTCGATCTGACCAGCCTCGGTCAGAACCTGACCACGGAACAGTGGTACAACGGCCTTCTCGAACGGGTCGGTCAGCAGTTTGACCGCGAGGACGAATTGGAAGAGGCATGGCTCCGATTCCCGCAACTCGGTCCCATGCGGCGCTTCATGCGAGCGATTACCGATTCGGTGCTTCCGGGTTTGAATGACCGGGCAGTGGTCTTCGTGGACGAGATTGACGCGGTCCGCAGTTTGCCATTTTCCACCGACGAATTCTTCGCCGGAATTCGCGAATGCTACAACCGGCGATCGGTGGACCCTCAGTTCGAACGGCTCACATTCTGTCTCCTTGGGGTGGCTACTCCGTCGGATCTGATTCGGGACACGCGGACCACTCCATTCAACATCGGCCGCAGAATCGAACTATCGGATTTCACCGAGCAGGAAGCGACTCCCCTAATTCAGGGATTGTGTGCGGACGATGCTGTCGGATTGGCTATCTTGCAACGCATCGTCTACTGGACCGGCGGGCATCCTTACCTGACACAACGGCTGTGCCGGGCGGTCGCCAACGACGGCAAGATTCACGATACCTCGGGCGTAGACCGCCTCTGTAAGGAGCTTTTCCTCTCCAACCGGGCTCGCGAACGAGATGACAATCTGCTTTTTGTGCGCGAGCGGATGCTGCGCAGCGAGACGGACACGGCAGCCCTTCTCACTCTCTACGAGAAGATCCGCGACGGCAAGACCGTCCGCGACGACGAAACCAACCCGCTCATTTCTGTGCTGCGGCTTTCCGGCATTGCTCGCGTCGACAACGGCGTGCTGCACGTCCGCAACCGCATCTATAACAAGGTCTTCGACGACGATTGGGTGAACGCCAATATGCCCGGCGCGGAATTGCGCCGGCAGCGGGCAGCGTATAAGCGTGGACTGAAGAGGGCGTTTGCGATCGTCATGGCGCTCTTGGTGCTGGGCGTTGCGATTGCCATCGCCAACGTATATCTCACCAACAGCACCATAGCGCTGCGACCGTTCAAGAGTCCCAGCCCACCGGCTTTTTGGGCTTCCTCGCGCATTCCAGTCGCAGGAGAGCAGAGCGCGAACGGCGGAATTCTGCTGCGCACGGGGCAGCCCGATGTCACTGTCCTGGTAGATAATTTCCAGTTCGGCCGAACCTCCAGTTCCGGCGATCTCCGGATTCCTCTTCCCCCCGCGTCCTATGACATTCGCCTGGAAAAACCTGGATTCCAGGCACTGACGTTGCCCGTCAATGTGCTTAAAGACCAGGAATCGCCGATCACCGTCAAACTAGAGCGCGAAGTGATCCTGGCCACTTCGTTTGCCGTTACCGGCGGAGTGCCCGGCGCGACCGTGAAATTGGACGGCAAAGAAGTGGGTCAGGTTCAATCGGACGGAACATTTACACACGATGCCAGCGCCGGATTGCATGCCATCGAATTGGAGAAAACCGGATATCTGCCTTTCCGCTCGCAGCAAGCGCTCGCTCTCGGAAAGAAGATCGGCATTGAGGGCAGAATGCTGCCGGATCCAGCGGTCGAAGCGGCAGAGTATGCCGCCATTGCCACCTCCACGGATCCGACTCTGCTGCAACAATATTTGCGAAAATATCCGAACAGCAAGAACACAACGCAAGTCTTGAATAAGCTCGAAGATCTCGACTGGAAAAAGGTGGACCGTAAGGACCTCGCCTCTCTGGATGCGTTTCTTCAGAATCACCCGCAGCGCCAACACGCCGACGAAGCGCGAGAGTTGGTGGCGGAGTTGCAGAGTGATCAAACCGACTTCATCGCTGCCGAGAAGGCGGGTAGCAGCGAAGCGTTCGAAGCCTACTTGAAACGGCACCCCAACAGCCCGTACGCGGAACAAGTTCGCCAGAGACTATCCCAGCAACAGGACAAGGAAGCAGTTCTCAGTGTCCTTCACCGCTACGAAGAGTCCTACAATCGGCAGGATCTCGATGGCATCGTTAATCTGTGGCCCTCTTGTCCTGATCGGATAAGAAAAATCCTGCGGGAGTCTTTCCACTCCGCCGATAGGCAGAAATTGCAACTCACGGTGGAGGGCGACCCGGATATCAAAGGAAACTTTGCCAGCGTCAGGGGCCAGGAAACCCGCTCCGGATCACTGACCTCTACCGCCCCAGTAACCATTACTCTGGTGCGGCAGAGCGGTGGCTGGCTTATCCAATCCGGAAATTTCTAGAGCAGGTTGTGATGCTTCCGCAAGGCACAACACACAACACACAACACACAACACAGAACAGAAGACCAACGCAACCGAGACAGTTGCCCTGTCACTTCCATTCGAACCTTTGCATTACGCACGCAGGTTGGGTACGTCCCACTAGGCTATCGCTAACCTAGACGGCGTGTTGTACAAGGCCTGCCGTCCTCTTCCTTCGTTCCTCCGGCCCGCGGAACGCTTCTGCTACTCCAAGCACAAGCGTTCCGAGAGGCCGAAGCGGTTAGGTTATGGTTGGCAAGTAGGCAAGCCGCCGCTCAGCGGACAGAACGGCGGGAAAGGACTGAGTGGGCCTGCGCTCGGATTCCCGCCCTCTCCTTGAGTTAGGAACACACCCATGCTATCAAAATTGTTGGGGATGAGGGGAAAGCCCGGGGGGGCGTCCGGAAACTGGAATGTGAACATGGGAGCATGGTACTGACCGGAGACCAGCCCGCCCTCTTTGGGGTGGATCTTGTGGGTCTGATTGGGTACCTGTACGATCCCATGGTGGCTCTGGGCCAGATACACGCGAGTGCGATTTCCAAAGCTTCCTTTGCCCACCTCGAATCGGAAACGGCCTTTATTGCCCCTGGCTACTCCTCCCACTACAATGCCGGGCTCCGGCAGAATCGTGCCTAACACCCGGTCTGTCTCGATTCCGGTGTTCGGATCAATATCGGCGGCCATGATGTCCACGAGTGTGGTGGAGTCAGTCACGAACCCGACAATCACGACGTTGTTTCTTGGTTCCAGCAATGGGATTTGTCCTCCCGTGATTCCAAGGTTTGCATTCGGCAGCACGTTCGTGCCCGGCGTAATGCCGCCGGTGCCAATCACCATTCTGGCAAGCTGCATATAGGCGGGCCCGACTAACGCGGTGCATTGCTCCGTCCCTGTCGCACATGGAGCGGTGTAGAAGGCAACTTTGTCAGCACCCACCGTATTGGCAGAAATATAGGTCTGCTGGTTCCAAGGTTTGGTGGGATCGATCGGCGCACTCGGGTCAAGCTTGTACATCACGCCAAAATAAGTGACGATGTCGCCGATCATGAATGGCGCCTGCTTCCAGGGGTCGGGTTTGGTCGTGGCGGGCTTTGTAGAAGCCGGCATGTTTACGACCATCAAGGGCGCGCCGGGTTGCAAAAATGGGTCTTGACCCGCTCCGGATGGGTTCAGGGGCCGGTTAAACAGAGGACAGTTTAGGTCAATCTTCGGAGGCGCAAACCTGGGAATGCACATGGGATAGCCGTTCCCAGCAGCGATGGTCGGGTTGTCAGGATCCACCGTCCAGCGAGGATCGGGACTGTGCGCCCAGCCGTATCGACCCGAAGGATCATTGATCTCAATGATAGTGCCCGTGCCCGGGGTATTGAGTTGTCCACCCACCTCGAACCGACCCTTGGCATAGTCGATAAACGTGATCGCACCCGCTCCTGCATTTCCCAAGTCTTGGTTGATGGGCAGGATCAGCCCAACAATATAGCTGTTAATGCCCTTGCCCGTCACGTTTTGCGTGTCAATGTTACCCAACACGTTCGCGTTGAAAGGAAGGTAAGGACTCAGCCCTGCACTCTGCGCGGCATTGTCTAGCAGAGCGAGGCCGGTAGTGCCGGCCGTGATCGACAGATTTGGCTCTATCGGAACGCCAGTAGTGTCATAGATCGGAGTGTACTGCTTGGGATCAAAGAGGTCGGCCCATTGCAGAGTATTGGCAGGAAATTGGATAACGCTGTTGGCAGGAACGACCATGGTGATGCCGTTCATGACCAGCGTGCCTCCTCCGGTCTTATCCAAGGTGGCCGTCTGGATGTAGCCGGTCTGGCCGAACCCGGCGGGTACATTACTGTTGAGCACGGTCAAGAATTGCGCGTTGGCACCCGTTGCCCAAAGCAAGCCCATAGCAAAAACTAAAACGATAGTCAGCTTCAATCTCGGGTTCATTGTCCTCTCTCCTTTGTGTACTCGAAACCAGTGCAAGTTCGCGACCCACGTTCCACCGACATCATTGTGCGTGCGGATCAAGGTTCAAGAACGTCGGCAGTGGCGTGGCCCGACCTTCCGTGCCCACGGCATGGACGGTAATAAAAATATCGTGGTCGGGATGAGCCGCCGGTACTCCGTCGGGAACCAACAGGCTGGGATGATCGAATGGTCCCTGCTCCAGGGCGACCCGACTATCGGTGAGGCCGTCGGCCAGAAAGTCCACCAATGCGTCGATATATTGCTCAGCCGAAGGGTTAAACTCGGGGAACATCAAGGGCGGAATACCATCGACATCCACCGTCTTATCGTGCAAGTTCGTGTTGGGGAAATTGCCGCCGCGGGTGTAGAACTCCACCACTTGCCGCAGCGTGGCTGAATCTCCGACGTGGAAATACGGACCGCTGAATCGTATATTTCGCAGATTGGGTGCCTTGAAAGCGCCGTTCGTAACCCGGCGAGGCAAGATTGGGACGTTCGGAAGAAACCTGGCCACATCCGGTGGTAAGCAACCTACATGGGGGATCGTCGCGGCCGCGCAGGTATTGACATCCACTCGCAGGGCCGTCAGCTCCACCAGGGAAAGCGGGAAGGGTTTACCTGCACTAGCAGTTCCACCGGACGAGGTAGCATCCGCGAGCAACGGACCGGGCACCTTGTAAGTGAACTGCGTCGACGACAACTTGATCCCGATTGGTTGCGCTCCGATTGCAATACCCCCGTTTAGAAACGCGCTGTCGAAGCTTGGATCGGTGACTCCGTCAATTTTGATGAACAGCCCCGGGCTGAAGAACGATGGAACGCTGGTTCCGGTCGTGACCGTAACCAGATTCGCGGTTCGCGAAATCGAGGAGATGGTCATAGCGGTTAAGAACAACGGATTTTGGAAGGGGGGATTCCCGGGGGCGTTAGCTCCCCGACCCTTGTCTTCCGCGCCGCAGGTTGCGGTGCCGCAACTGCTGCGGCGAAGACCGATGTTGTACATGCCGTGGTCGTAGTTGGCCTCTTCCAGGTTATCTCCCATTTGCATGAATTCGATTGCCTCGCCCTGAGCCAGAGAAGGCACACCTTGGGAATCCGGTTGGTAATCCAGGACGGTGTGTCCGGTCGTGACCGGAGGAACGTGACAGTCGGCGCAGTGAGTGCCGAGATTGACGTCATCGTCCAAAAAGACGGTAAGACCTAAGCTCTGCGTTGGCGTCAGAGCATTGGGGTTCGGAGCGATTGGAGGACAACCAGCGGGCGGGCAAGGCGATCCGTCGGCTTGTCGAACCGGATTGGGCGCTCCGTTGAACTGGTCAAAGAGGGTGTTATCGGAAACCAGGGTATCGATGTAGGCTTGCACTGCCAGCCCAAAAAATAGCGAGAAGTTCGCCTGCATCTGAGTGTATTTTCCGGGGCCGAGGACAGCACTCCCCTGACACGTTGTGCCGGGCGCCGCTGCGGCGGCCGCCCTGTGCGCGACAAACTCCGGCAAAGACTCCGAGCCAGAGTGGGAATCCACGTCGTGCACCGCGGCCAATTCGGCCCGATACGGATGTGCGTTTACGAGGACGTCGGAAAGGTTCCACCATTGATCCTGAAATGCGGCTTGGATCATCTCGCAATAAGAGTGAACGTTCAAGCCCGGTAAGCCACCGCGAGACAAGGGTCCCAACGCGCTATCGTGCGGACTCACGAGTTGTTTGCGCAAAGGCCGTAGGTTTGTCATCTTCAAACCGATGTCGGGCATGGTGCGTCCACTGAAGGACATCGCGATGTTGCTGGTTGGCGGACCAACGGCCACCGAGGCCAAGCTCGAGTTGGTGACGCGAAGGAAGACCTTGGTCAGTTGGCCGCCGACATTTTCCTGAAGCATGTTCGTGCGGTCCCGGAAACCAAAGGAGTTTACGCCGTTAAAAATGAAGCTGGCCCGGCCCTCCCACAGGTTGTCAAAGTTGAAGCCCGCATTGATCATGGTCGGAGAATTTCTGGGCATCGCGCGGCGGACGTTGGTCCCCGCAACGTTGAACAGATCCGGCACGGGTGTGCCGCTATCCACATCTTTTCCCGGGTTGATGCCAGTGAACTTTTCCAAGCGCAGCCCCTGGGAAGCGTGAATGTCGTTTGTATCCCGGGAGACGTTGCTCATCTCTTCGAAAAGAGTAACGCCGGGACCCCGGGGAGTCAGTTCCGTTGGACTGAACCAGTCGTTGAGCGGGAAATCGCCGGCGACCACCTTGTGATTCGGAGCAAACGTGGGGTGCCCCGGCCGGTTTAAGTTCGGGTCGGGCGGCTCCATCGGAACCGGAGCATTCGGATCGTTGGCGGTAAAGGGGACGGTGGAGTTGCCGAAGAGCGCATCACCACCCAGTCCCGATCCGGAGGGCGGGGGTCCAGGGGCGTTGGCCTTAAAATTTGCGTCACTCAGATTGGGTGAAATCTGGTTTCGGGTGCGAACATCGGCGCCGGCGCTGAAATGGCAGGTCGCGCAGGCCTGAACGCCATCGCTGCCCACTTGCATATCCCAGAACAAGGCCTTGCCCAGTCTGACGAGCGCGGTCTGATCCTTGACAATCTCGGCACTCAAAGGTTGAAAAGTTAAAGCGACATCTGGCCCTGGGATGGGCCCCTGGGTCGCCGGATTCCACACTACAGCACAGGGCACCGGCACCGGCACTTCCCTCAAAGACACCACTTGATCCACATTGAGTCCCAAAACGCAGGGATCCGAACTCACATGGGGGACGGCCGCCGGATTGAAGAACTTGTTGCGCTTGTGCAACCGTTCGCCGCTGCGCAAAGCCGAATTGGCGCGACTGCTGACTACGACGACGGCACTGATGATCAAGCAACAACCTATCAACGCTATGACTCTGGTCGTCGTGGTTGACTTTCGGCTGAATTGAAGTGAGTGCGGCGCCTTGCCTGATGATGTGTTCATAGGATCCTTCCTTTGCTACCTGGTTCCCCAACTGTTGCCTGACTCGCAATCGATCGCTTTGCTCCTCCAGATCTCCCGGGGATGGGATAAATGCGAGTAAAGACAAACCCCGCGATTACGTGCTGGCACACACTCCCTCATGCGGCCACGTTCCTTAAGGAGGCCTTGGAAAATCCGTCGTCGCTTAATAGGCAGAGATCCCCTCGTTCACCTCGCGGCTCAGGGGAAGAGGAACGCGCGAGGAAAAAATTAAAAAACCGCTTCGGCCAGGTCGAGGAAACCTGTCGGCCAAGTCAAGTAGTTTTTCGGGGCCCAACGACCCGGATACATTAATCATAGAGGGCTTTTGATGTCAAGGAAAAACTTAGCTTATCGGGCTATTTCCACAATGTACAAGCGTTTCCTAGCAGGAAGTCTTCGAAATCGCGCAAAATCCGCCCGGCCGCCAACCACATTTGGCTGGCTCAGTGCCACCTACTCCTTCGATGACGACCCCCGGATTCGCCGATCCCATGCTCGCGTCCATCAACCTGGAGAGGTTCTCTCCTCAAAGACCTGGGCAGCGGGAAACAAGATGCTGGTGTGGTTCGTGATCAGCCCGCCTCTACTGGGGAGCCTTCGTCCCGGGTGAACAAGTGTTTCGGATCATGCAGTGAGCGCCTAAGTGTTCATCACTCGCTGTCCTCGAGTCTCGACCGGGCTCGGTCTGTCATCGCTGCCCCAGCACTCAAGCCTGTGTTCGCCCCAGGTCTCGCACATCGGTCTGCGCATCATCGGCAGCCACTCGAAGCCGCTGGTCGATAAGCATCTGGAACATGCTACGCAGTGGTGGGTGACTAGCGAAGAGGGCGTTAAAAGTCGCGCGGTCCAGACTCAGCAGGTTGACCTTGGTGACGGTTCGTGCCGTGGCCATGCGCGGGCTCTCATTGACAAGGGCCATTTCTCCGAAACACTCACCGGGACCGATGCGAGCCAATCGCTGCTCGTGCTTGAGCATCTCGACTTCACCATCCACGACGATATAAAGCCGGTCGCCGCGGTCTCCCTGACGGAAGATGATCTGGTGTGGCTCGAAATGCTCTCGCGACAAACTCGCCGATTGTCCAAGCTTGAGCTGGACGATGTCGGGCGGCAGCAGCAGATCAAGGAACCAGTCGGTCGAGACTCTCAGCTTGCGGTCGAAGCCGGGTAGCTTCATCAGATAGATCGAGCGCCACATCAACCATGCAAAGAAACCAGAGATCTTGAATCCAAACACCTCGGCGACGGCCGATCGGTGACCGAGCGAGGCTAATTTTCCGAGGGCCTGGAAGGAGAACGCTTGCTTCGGTGTGCCGCGCAGTGTAGCGACGAGATTCTTCGCCACGCAGGTCGCCTGTCGCGTGGCGTGCTGCGCGGTTGGGGGACATGGCTGCCACGTTTCCTGGTCCACAACCCAGGCACAATCGCCCAAGGCCCACACCCCCGGGTAGCCGATGACTTCCAAGTGTTTGTTGACCACGATTCGCCCCCGCTCTTTTTTGCAGGGTAAACCGGCCACCAGCGGATTGGGCGCCGACGGAACCGTGCTCACCAGGGTCTTCGTAGGAATTCGCTCATCCTTATCGAGCAAAGCCGATTCGGCGGTCGCCCCAGCGAGGCGTGTGTTCAGGCGAATTTCGACCCCGCGACGTTGCAACAGCTTCTGCGCGAACTCGGCTAGGCTCTGTGGCAACTCGGGAAGAATAAGCGGACCCGCGTGAAGAAGGACAACGCGGATCTCGTTCGGATGGATGCGCCGGAAACTACGCGCCACTCTACGGACGAAGTCGTTCAATTCAGCGACTGCTTCAACTCCGGAGAACCCTCCTCCGGCTACGACGAAGGTTAGCAGTGCGCGGCGAAGCTCGCGATCCGATTCAACGTCGGCCTCTTCGAGTGCGTGGATGACGTGGTTGCGCAATACCAGGGCATCGCCCACATACTTGAAAGGCAGTGCATGCTCGGCGAGACCCGGCTGGCCCGCAAAACTGGTGATGTTTCCGACGGCGATGACGAGATGATCGTATTCCAGCTCAAAGGGCCGCGGTCGAAACCCTGCACTCGTTGTCACCGTCTTGTTTTCCAAGTCGATCGCCTCCACTTCGCGGGTGTAGAGGTTGGTCTTCGGGCACAGCCGCCGGATTGGTGCGATGGTATCGACAATTCCAATGCTGCCCGAAATCACTTCTGGCAGCATGGGCTGAAACACCAGATAGTTCTCTTTGCTGATGAGCCCCACTTCGACGCTCGGGTCGCCCTTCAGGAGCTTTTCGAGCACCATCGCCGTGTAGGTGCCACCGAAGCCCCCGCCGATGATGAGAACCCTCGTTCGCTTCTGTTGCATCGTGTCCTCCCGAGTCAGCCCGGCGGGGTTCCAGAGAATGTGGGCTTGGGCCCGTAGACTACTACAGCGTTAAATTTTGCTGATTGACACGCTTCGGTAGCGCGATCGCTGTGAATCAGTCGCTCACGACCACTCTGAGGAATACTCGATCGCACGAGCCAGAGCCTTCGGATCGGGGATGATGAGCCGGTTGTTGCCGAGTTCGATCAGCCCCTCCTCTTGATAACGGTGCAACAGACGGCTCACAATCTCCCGGCTCGAACCAACCATAGCAACCAGATCGTTGATGCCAAAGCTCCCGCCGATCAAGCACGAGCCATCGGCCGCGACCTGACCGTGCTTTTCCGCCAGTTGAGATAAGGCCGCGAGAAGACGGTAGGGCACCTCTCGCGATGACAGTTCCAGCATGTCAGTGCTCGTTTTCCGGACGCGCTCGCAGAGCGACGCCAGAACTTTCCAGAGGATTTCGGCGCGCGTCGAAACGAAATCGCGGAATTCGCTGCGCGAGATCACAGCCAACTCGGTCGGTTCGACCGTCGTTACCGTGGCAGAACGGGGATGTCCATCGAGCATCGCGAACTCCCCGAAGATTTCCCCGGGACCAAGAATATCCAGGATCTTCTCGCGCCCGTCTTCTGAAGCCTTCGCCACTTTGACGGAACCCTTGACCAATATGTACAGAGAGTCGGAGGGATCGCCTTGGAAGAACACGGCTTGGTCGGGAGCGTATGTTTTTGCGGCAGCGATCTTCGTAAGCTCCTCGATATCGGTTTGACTCAGCTTGGAAAAAATGGAGACTCGGGCGATCGCGCTGACTTCTGAGACGCGTTCGAGATGTTCAGCACTCGCGGGATTGAAAACAAAGTAGGGCCCACCTTTTGCGCCGAACTCGACACGGTCGTTGGGGTTGAGCTTTCGGCGATTGATCTTCTCGCCGTTTACGAATGTGCCCCCGCTACTGCCTACGTCCATCACAACAAAGGCACCGCCTTCGGTCTCGATGACAGCGTGGTCGCGCGAGACCCGCGTGTCCGTGACCATTAAATCTTTGTCGGGTTTGCGTCCGATGGTGAAAGGGACGTGATCAACAGCAATCTTCCGCTGATCCGAGCCGTTTACAAACACCAATTCTGGAGATGGACGAGGAGATGAAGTGATCGCCGCGAAGGGGTTTGGGACGGACATCTCACCCTCCTGAAAGTGTGGATCGAAAGAATAGCACCATTTTCCGCGTTGCACCAACTCGTTCCTGCCTCATCATTGAGCGAAGAGGACAACGGCAAGCTCTCGTCCATGCCCGACCAACATGCCAGTCCACGTTTTCAGGCGAGCGCCGCGAGACCACCAGCACCTTCAGAGGCCCGCAGTAACGTCTGCAAGTCATAATCGACGAGTTCTCCAATGCGGTTGATCGTGATATCCGCGGGGGGATAGCCGGAGAGTGTCTTGGGATCGACCGCGTAATGCCCTTGCCGCGGGAACACGGTCGTGACGCGACTGCCCCAGACTTTCTTGACAGCCGTCAGGATGCGCAGCTTGTCATCGATCAGCACATAGCTGTCTGCGGGATAACGTTCCTGAACGTCATCCAATTCGAACTCCTTGTGGACATAGATCAACACGTCGCCGTTCATGGCTGCGAACAACCCGGAGCGTCTGATCTTGAGAGGCTGAAAAACCACGTCACCGTCGGACAGGATTACCGGGCGGCCATACTGCTGCACATGATCAATGGCATCAAGAGCATTGGGAAAGAGCCGGTTCGCGAATGGATATTCCACGAGAAAGTCCGAAACCGTCAGCAGGTTTGGATCGCGAGGATATTCGGAGCGGTA
>Ga0210399_10003176_pt1 | contig 12781 bp, 8 predicted proteins | sample IncBWC14MmetaG_FD_150865 | JGI IMG/M metagenome (GOLD analysis project Ga0210399, IMG submission 150865) | Forest soil microbial communities from Barre Woods Harvard Forest LTER site, Petersham, Massachusetts, United States - Inc-BW-C-14-M | ecosystem: Environmental > Terrestrial > Soil >... | reverse complement strand
CCGCGACGCCGCGAAAGTGAAGGCCGTTGTCGAAAAGATCCCCGGCATCGAAACCGCGGAGTACGAAGTTGCCCAAGTCGAGCACAGCGTTGAAGGGCTGACCAAGCTGTTCCGCGGCGCGAAGGTCGTCAGCAATATGGTGGGCCCCTTTATCAAGTATGGCCCGGAAGTTGTCGAATCCTGCCTCGCGGCCGGCTGTCATTACACTGATACGACCGGCGAACAGGACTGGGTGCTGCTGGCGCAGGAGCGCTGGGGGACAAAATTCGCGGAAAAAGCCTTGCTGCTCGCGCCCAACGTTGCCCAGATGTACACAACGGGAGAAATCGCAGCGAACATTTGCCTCGAGACACCCGGTCTCGATACCCTCGATATCCTGGTGCTATGGAAGGGCTTCCCGACCTATGCCTCGACGCAGACGATCTTCACCATCCTCAAGGCGAACTGGTACTATCTCGTCCAGAATAAATTTGTTGAATGGGACGTAACTGCCAATTTCGAGGTCAACGTTCCCGGTCAGCATGAGGGAGCCATCGCCGTACCGTGGGGCGGCACAGCGCATCCGGTCTGGTTCAAGAGCGATCCTCGCGTGTCCAATTGCAGGGTGCTCGGCGGCGTCATGCAGCGCGACGTCATGTTGGGGGTGGTTCAAACCCAGCAGATGGTAAAAGAAAAAATAAAGCCGCTTCCGCCCGATCAACAGGAGAAGGCGCTGGCCGATATTGCCGCAACGCTGCAAGCAACCATGCCGCCGCGCGAGAATCCCCGTGTCAATACCTCGATCGACTCCGTCTATGCATCGGGACCGCTCGGTCGCGCCCATTGCGTGATCCACGGGAATTGCAATTACAAGCAGACCGGAATGCTGCAAGCCTACGCCGCTTTCTCGCTGCTGCAGACTGCTCCGAAGAAAGTTGGCTTCGCGTCCGCCTGTCAGGCATTCGGACATCGGGAACTACTGGGCCAATTGCGAAGTTTCGGACTGGTGATGAACCCAATTCTAACGGTTCACACTTGATGCAGCGGGGTGGCGCGTACGAGCGCGTCACCCGCCTTCTTTCCGGGGAGGTTGCTCGTGCGGCTTGTCGACTATCTGGATAAGGGCGCGTCGCTTGGTGCTGATGCTCCATGCCTGACCATGGACGGAAAGGACCTGAGCTATGGCGACGTGCAGCGCCTGAGCTATCGGATCGCACGCGGTATAGCCAATTCCGGCGTAAGCCCCGGAGAAAAAGTCGCGATCCTGTCCGGCAATGACTCGACTGCCTTTGCCTGCGTATTCGGAATTTCGCGCGCCGGAGCCGTCTGGTGTCCGATCAATCCACGCAACGAGGCGGCAGAGAACCAGTTCATTCTCGATGCGTTCGATTGCAGCCTGTTGCTGTTTAACAGCGGCTTTGCGCCCATGGTCGACAAAATGAGGCCTCATCTGCCGAAGCTGCGCAAGCTCGTATGTCTCGACACCGATCTGCCTTTCGCGATGTCGTTCGAACGTTGGCTTGCCAATATCGACGACCAGCCCTTTCAGCGCGATCCCGTTGATGATCTTGCGCTCATACCCGGCACCGGCGGAACGACCGGCAAACCCAAAGGCGTAATGCTCTCGGGACGCAACATCGAAACGATGACGGCGTTGACCCTAATGGGCTATCCTTTCAAGGGACGCCCGACCTATCTTGCGTTCGCGCCTCTCACGCACGCTGCCGGCGTGCTGTGTTTTCCCATTATGACGCTCGGAGGCAGGGTGGTGATCATGCATCATCCGGACATCGGGGAATTCCTCGATCTGATCGCACGCTATCGGGTCACGCACACATTCCTTCCGCCTACCGTCATCTACATGCTGCTGGATCATCCAAAGCTTGAGAGCACTGATCTCAGTTCGCTGCAATGCTTCTGGTACGGCGCGGCCCCGATTTCGGTGGCACGCCTTGCCGAGGCGCTGGAAAAGATCGGCCCGATGGCACAGCTCTTTGGGCAGACCGAAGCACCGATGATGATCTCCATGATGCCACCCGAGGACCATTACAACCCCGACGGTTCGATCGCGACCAGACGTTTGTCGTCGGCGGGCCGTGTCGGGCCGCTCGTTCGGGTCGGCATCATGGATGGCGACGGCAATCTGATGCCGACCGGAGAACGCGGCGAAATCGTGGTTCGCGGGTCGTTGGTGATGGATGGTTACTACAAGAATGCTGAAGCAACGGCAGACGTCTCAAGACACGGCTGGCATCACACGGGCGATATCGGATACCTCGACGCGGACAATTTCCTTTATATTGTCGATCGCGCAAAAGACATGATCATCACTGGCGGCTTTAACGTCTATTCCGTCGAAGTCGAGAACGCCCTCCAAGCCCACGATGCCATTCAGGATTGCGCCGTCATAGGTTTACCAGACGAGAAGTGGGGCGAACGCGTCGTCGCGGTGGTGCAGCCGAGAGCAGGACGCACCGTCGACGTCGCCGAGGTATCTCGCTTCGTGAAACAATTGGTCGGAAGCGTCAAGACGCCTAAGCAGATTGAAATCTGGGAAGACCTTCCGCGCTCCAAAGTCGGCAAGGTGCTAAAATCCGAGATCCGCGCGAGGATGCTGGCAAACGGGAAGAGATGACGGCGACTACGATTGGATTGACTGAATAGCTTTTTTCAGATTCATTTCAATGAAAAACCGGACCTTTATGCAGCAGTCATCCGCACAAAGGCCCGACCTGATTGTCTGTTGCGCTGATACTCTGCAAGAAGCTACCGCCTATCTGTATTGCGAAGGCAGCGATCCCGGCACATCAGGTTTTCAAAGCAGGTTACTTCTTTTTCTTCTTGGCTGTCTTTGCCTTTTTTGCCTTCTTCGCTTTCTTGGCCATCTTCCCCTCCGAGTCCCTCAAGTTTGGCTCAATGCAAGTCAACATTCGGCTTGCATACGTTCAGCCTACACCACAATTGCAAAATTGATACCGCTGGCTTCGAAGAAGGTAAACGAGCGTGCCCGCTTACGCGACAACCCTGCTCTGGTGCAGCTTGGCGATTGCGGCTTCGTCGTAGCCGGCTTCACGTAGAATTTCATTGCTGTGCTCCCCAACCGCCGGCGCCTTGCGCGGCTTCACCTTGTCCGCACCGGCGACAAAGAACGGGCTGTCGATCGTCAACATCGCGTCGTTCTCGAACGGAACCAGCACGCCCGCATCCAGCAACTGCCGGTCGGCGGACAGGTCGCCCATCTCGGCGACGCACTCGAAGACGATGCCGGCTTCGTCGAGCAGCACGCGCCATTCGTCGCGGTCGCGCTTTGCGAACGCCTCGTCGAATAGCGCGATCAGTTCCGCTGAGCGGGCGAAGCGATCGGTCTGCTTGGTGAAGCGCGGATCGTCGATCAGGTTGTCAAGACCGAGGCACTTCGCGACGACTGGAAAATCCCGCTGCTCATTGACGATCGCCAGCAGCAGCCAGCGTCCGTCGCGGCAGCGATAATAGCAGCCCAGCGCATTGAAGAGCTTCTCGCGTGGCGGCCGCGGAGTAAATGTCGCGCCGCACAGCGCTGCCTGTGCCATAATGCCATTCGACCAGATGCCGTTGGCGAGCAGCGACGAGCCGACCAACGCGCCGTGGCCGGTGCGCTCACGCTGGTACAGCGCCATGGCAATTGCCGCAAACAGCGAGACGCCGGAGGGGTGGTCGCCCATGCCGGCGAGCGCGCGCGCCGGCGGCGTATTCGCGTCGCTCCGCACCATGTCCATCAGTCCCGAGCGCGCCCAGTAGGCGGTGACGTCGAAGCCAGGCTTGCCGGCCTCGGCACCGGTCTCGCCGTAGCCGGTGAAAGATGCGTAGATCAGCCGCTCGTTCATCAATGCCAGCTGTCCGTGATCGATCGCAAGTTTCCTTCGCACCACCAGCGGATAGTTGGTGATGAAGACGTCGGCGTTGGCGACCAGCCGGTGAAGCGCAGCCTGTCCTTCGCGCTTGGCCAGATCGAGCGCGAGACCGCGCTTGTTGCGGTTGTCGAGCAGCCAGCCATAGGGATGATGAGACTGCGGCATGCCGGGAAGCTTTGGTACCATGCGGAAGGCATCGCCCGCACCCGGTGGCTCAATCTTGATGACGTCGGCACCAAAATCGGCCAGCAGTGTCGCTGCCGTCGGTGCGGCGATGAAACTGCCGCAATCGATGACTTTCAAACCTTCGAAGATTTTGCTCATCGCTTTTACCTCCGCCTCCTGCGACCCGGGTTGTCAGCCCAGGCTTGTTTGATCCGTCAACTGGAATTGCTTGCCCCGAAATATTGCGGCCGTCAGGACTGACGAGGAAGACGACCATCGCCGCGATGTCTTCGGCCGTGACACCACGGCGCAGCGAGATGCGTTGCATCGCGCGGCGGTGTAGTTCCTCGTACGACATTCCCGTGGCCTCGGCCTTCTCGCGCATCACGCGCTCGACACGCGGCCCTTCGACCATCCCGGGTTGGATGACGTTGACGCGGATGTTGTCCGGGCCCAATTCGATCGACATGGTCTTGGTCAGTCCGACAATGCCCCACTTAGCTGCGGCGTAGGATGCTCGCTTGGGGTATCCGAGGCGGCCACCGATCGACGACATATTGACGATGCTGCCGCCACCGGCTGCGCGCAGCAGCGGGATCGCGCGCCGCGAGCACAGGAAGTGGCCATCGAGGTTGACGGCGATGGTGCGTTGCCAATCCGCAAGCGACAGTTCCTCCAGCGACAGGGTCGGCCCGGAGATGCCGGCGTTGTTGACCAGGACGTCGAGACCGCCAAGTCGCTGCTCGATTTGGCTGAACAGCGCGTCGACCTGCGCTTCGTTTGACACGTCCGCGCGAACGGCGAGGTCCTTGCCGCCGACTGTCGACGCGCAAGCCTCGAGCGCGGCGGCATCGACATCGCAGACCATGCAGCGCGCGCCCGCTTCGATCAGGCGTTGGGTGATGACGAGGCCGATGCCCGCGGCGCCGGCAGTCACCAGCGCTCGCTGGCCGGCAAGTGAGGCACTCATAGTCGACTCTCGCCGTCTGGCGCAGGAAGCGATGACAACGTGCGCAGCAACGCGACCTGTGCGTCGTCTCGCTTGCGCTCCATCTCCGGGATCGGTGTCCTGCCGAATGAGGCCGCGGCCTGCTCGACGATGCGCCGCTGCAGCTTCTCGTCGAGTTCGACCGACGGAATCACCTTGAACGAAGCAGCCATGTTCTTGCCCAGGTGCTGAAAGAAAGATTCCAGTCCCTTCGGTCCGCCGCCCATGTGGAACGAGCTGAACGGCCCGTTCACGGCCCACCGCAAGCCGATCGAGCTGGTGACGATGTCATCGAGTTCATCGACGGTGACCACGCCCTCCTGCACCAGATAGCAGGCCTCGCGCATGATGGCGCGCTGCAGCCGGTTGGCGACGAAGCCCTGTATCTCCTTCTTCAGCACGCGCGGCACCTTGCCCAGCGCCTCGTAGAAGGCCAGGGCCTCTTCGACCGCCTTCGGGTCGGTGCGCTCGCCGGGGACTACCTCGACTAGTGGGATCAGATGCGGCGGATTGAATGGATGGCCCACAAGCAGGCGGCTCGCGTCTTTCATCTCGCGGCCCTGCTCGGTGGCCGGGCGCGCCGAACTCGACGACAGCAGCAGCGCGTGCTTAGGTACCACGGGCTCTATGCGTGCCCAAAGCTGCTGTTTCCATTCGGGGCGCTCGGGGCCATTCTCCTGTACCAGATCGGCAGTCGCGACAGCGCGATCGAGATCAGTTTCAAAGCGCAGGTTCCTGTCGAGGGATTGGTGCGGCAGCCCGAGCGCGTGCAGGGTTGGCGCGATCTTCAACAGTGCCGCCTTCACCATGGTCTCGATGTCGGGTTGCAGGTCGTTGACGACGACGTTCAGTCCGTGGGCGAGGAACAGTGCCGTCCACGACGCACCGATCACGCCTGCACCGATGACACAGATGTTGCTATAGCGGCCAAGCACAACTGCGCTGTCTTTGGTCGAGGCCATGGCTTCCTCCGTACGCTTAGCGGGGATTGTCGAGATAGTCGTAGCAACGCTTGGCGCGAGCCAACGTCAGGTCGGTCAGGATGTGGCTGCACCCCAGGATCTCTCGCACCGGAAAATCGGCTTGCGGCGCAAGTGCATGCGCGAAGAGTTCCAGCCGCGCCGGGCCGGTCCACGCGCCCTTGACGGTGATATCGGTGATTTCGGTACGCAACAACTCGCAGATGCGAGGCTCTCCCCTTGGATTCGGGCTGTCGTAGGTCCAGAGAATCTTCAGCATGAAGGTGGGAACGCAAACCTCGGTCTTCGCCTTATCGAGATCCATCGGGCGGTGCTTGTAACCCATCGTCGCCGTCGCGACGCGCAAGGTGCCGTAATCCAGCGTGCCAACCAGCGTGTCGGAATCGACGTACAGCCGCGGCTTGCCGATTACCTTCGGGTAGGCACTGATCTCACGACCCGACGCGAGCGCTGGCAGATTGTCGAGGTACATCGAATGCAGGTACTCGCCCTTTTCCCGGCCGAAGCGCACCTGAACGACCTGCCCACACTCCGTGTAGTCGCCCAGGCCCGCCGTGTCGGGCATGCGCATGATCTCCCAGCGCACCAGCGGTTCGTCGATTTCAAGCGGTTCCGGAACGACGGCTCGCAAAGCGTCCATGTCAGTGCGATAAAGGATGTTCAGATACTCGCGGTTATTGAAGCGGAACGGTCCGCGAGGATAGGCCGGCGCGCCGATCGGCGTCGTCAGTTGCCTCAGCACTTCTTCCTTTTTCATTGTGATCCTCCCTGTACCGGCTCCCGGGTCCCACTTGTTGTTGGTTCTGGGACAATCCGTTGCGGTTCAACGGAGTGGAGTTGAATCGGTGAGAAAGGCGCGATTGGACCGTGTACAGGTTAACTTCGGGACAAAGTCGATGGGCTCGGCTTTTTCTCACCGGCAGCCGGTATTGCCGATAGCGGCATCGTTGCATTGGGGATACGACAGGACTTACGGTCTTAAGCCCATCAACCAACCGGAGGAAGGAGCCATCGAATGGAAGGCAGCCATGGGCGCGTTGGGTAAGCTGAGCCAGCAATGGAACGCGCTGGTGCGCCGATCGCCGCCCGGCTACGAGCAGCGCCACATTCGATCGCCGCGATCGCGAACTTGCCGAATCAACAGGTCAATCGAACTGTCGCTATTCCGCCGACTTCGCCTTGTCCCAAATTAACTGGCCCTGCGCGCCAACCGTACCTTTCGTGATCCTGGCGCGCTCGATAGCGTCCGAACTCAAGCTGCACGACTTGATATTGAAAGCGGGAAACTCCGCGACACTGGGAGGGCAACGTTCCGCCGCCGTCGCAGGTCAGGTGCACGGGATTTGGGAGCTGCATGTTTTTTGCGACCTATCTGCTATTGCAACGCACCGCGCGGCGATGGACACCCGGTGCTTGGTGCTGCCAGGCGTTACCGCGAGCTACATTTCGACCAGACCGTTGCGAACCTATCTCAAGGTGCTAGGCTATGCAGCGCACGGATGGAAGCGGCGGCCTAACCATGGACCGCGTCCAGGTGTCGAGGCCGGCATGGATGCGAGACTTGCCGATCTTTGGCGGCTCTATCAACGCAAAGTCACCCTGATCGGGTGGTCTCTCGGCGGCGTCTTTGCTCGCGAAATCGCGCGGCGGGCGACTGATCTAGTACGCCAGGCGGTCATGCTCGCTAGCGACGCTTGGCGTCTTGCGGAAATCCCGAGAAAGCGCCGGTCGATGACTGGCCGGGTCGTGAAATCACGAAGCTGCTGCCGCCGGCCGAGCACGGCAATCCACAGCTGTACCGACGTTGACTGGAAAAGGCGGTCTCGAACTTCCGCGAACTCCCAAAGGAAGCGCAGGTGCGCAACAACGCGCGGAAGGTCCTGCAAGAACGCGTGCGGGAGAATCTCGTCAATCTGCAGAAATTGCTGCGGCCGAAGTAGCGCTTCGAGGCCGAAAGGGAAGATAGTACCGATGAGGGGGAGGTCATGAGTCTTGCGCAGTTGCAAAATCTGAAGGGAAGGGCGGCCCTTGTCACCGGCGGATCGCGAGGCCTCGGCCTTCAGATGGCGGAAGTGTTGGGCGAACTCGGTGCGAAGGTCGCAATTACTGCGCGAAAGGGGGACGAATTGGATGCGGCAGCCGGGCATCTCAAATCGCTCGGTGTCGAGGCCTTGCCGCTAGTCTGCGACATGGGAAACCTGGCCGCGATTCCGCCGATGATAGAACAGGTTATCGCAGCCTTCGGCGCGATCGACATCCTCGTCAACAACGCCGGTACGTCCTGGGGGGCACCGACAATCGAACATACGCTCGAGGGCTGGAACAAAGTGATCACCCTGAACGTCACGGCGATCTTCGTTGCCTCGCAGGAGGTTGGCCGTCGCTGCATGCTGCCTCGCCGGCGCGGCAAGGTGATCAACATTGCATCGATCCAGGGCCTGACCGGCGGTTATCCGGAAGGCGTGCCAACGCTCGCGTACAACACCAGCAAGGGTGCGGTTGTGAACCTGACTCGCACCCTTGCCAACGAATGGGCGCCGTTCGGCATCAATGTCAACGCGATCGCACCTGGCTACTTCCCGACCAAGATGACCGCGCAGCTCGACACGGATGCGACTTCAGAGATGGCGCCGATGAAGCGAGGCGGAGGTCCCGAAGATCTCAAGGGCGTAACGGCGCTATTCGCCTCCGACGCCTGTGCCTTCATCACTGGCCAGACGCTTGCGGTCGATGGTGGGGTCACCGCGATTTGAAGCCCTAATAGCCGGGAAGGGAGGGAGACCCCATGATCGACATGCCCTGGATCAAATCTTATCCGCCAGGAGTCAGGTGGGATGCCGAAATCCCGCTGATGCCCGTTCAGCAGATTCTGGAAGAATCCGCATTGAAATGGCCGAACAATCCGGCGGTCGATTTCATGGGCAGGAAGATCTCTTATAGAGAACTCAACGATCTCGCCAACCGTGCGGCCAACGGTCTCCAGAAGCTCGGTGTTAAGCCTGGGGTTCATGTTGGTCTCTATCTGCCCAACACGCCCCACTACCTTGTCAGCCTGTTCGGGGTTCTCAAGGCCGGCGGCACAGTGGTCAATTACTCGCCGCTCGACGCCGCCAAAGTGCTGGAGCATAAGATCGAGGACAGCTACACCGACTTCCTCATCACGCTGGATATGGCATCGCTCTATCCGCAGATGGCGGCAATGCTCGGCAAGACCAGGCTGAAGAAGCTGATCGTCGGCAATCTCGGCGAAATGTCGGCACAGCCGGATGCCGTCAACGCGCAGATGCAGGCGACCAAGCAGCGTTCCGGCGTCCCGAATGACGACAGGCATATCGCTTTCCGGGCGCTGCTCAATAACGACGGCATCTACCGCAGCTATCCGATCGCAGATCTGACGGATGCCATTGCGGTTCTGCAATATACCGGCGGCACGACTGGCCTGCCGAAGGGCGCGATGTTGACCCATGCCAATCTGACGGCCGCCACCGGTCAATGCGTCGAAACCACGCGCACTGATCCGCCGACGCTTGATGAAGGCAAGGAGCGGGTGCTTGCTGTGCTTCCGCCGTTCCATATCTACGCGCTCACCGTCAACATGCTGCTGGGAATCCGCATCGGCGCAGAACTGGTTCTGCATACGCGGTTTGACGTCGAAGCAGTTGTGAAGGATTTGACGGAAAAGAAGATCACTGCATTTCCTGGCGTCCCGACGATGTTCGTGGCGGTCCTCAATCACCCCGGAGCGGGGAAAGCTGATTTGAGTTCGCTCAAATGGTGCAACTCCGGCGGCGCGCCGTTGCCGCTCGAAGTCCAGCAGAGCTTCGAGAAGCTCACGGGGTGCAGGCTGGCGGAGGGTTGGGGGATGACAGAAACGTCGCCGACCGGCACCTTTACACCTGTCACCAACGAGCCGCGTGCTGGTTCGTGCGGTGTGCCGAGCCCCGGGATTACCATGAAGTTTCTCGATGTCGGCGACAATGCGACTTACGTGCCGATGGGGAAATCAGGTGAATTGTGCATCCGAGGCCCGAACATCATGAAGGGCTACTGGAAGAATCCGGAAGCCACTGCTGCGATCATGACAGCCGACGGCTTCATGCGGACCGGCGACGTGGGCTACATGGACGAGGATGGCTACGTCTACATCGTCGACCGCACCAAGGACATGCTGCTGTGCGGCGGCTTCAATGTCTATCCGCGAGTACTTGAGGAGGCCGTCTATAAGCATCCTTCTGTAGAAGAGGTTGCGGTGATCGGTATCAAGGATGAATACCGCGGCCAGTCGCCGAAGGTCATCGTCAAGCTGAAGGCAGGCGCCGCGTCCTTCGAGCTGAAAGAGCTTCAGGAATTCTTAAAGGACAAACTCGGCAAGCACGAAATGGTACAGGCACTCGAGATCAAGGAATCATTGCCGAAGACGCCGGTCGGCAAGATCTCGAAGAAGGATTTGTACGACGAAGAGGAACGCTGGCCTAGTCGGACCTAACGCTCGATGGGCATAGACCTTAAGTGTCGTCGCGAAACGCTTTAGATGAAATGGCACAGGTCAGCTTAGGCTCGTAGCGCAGCCGAGCAAACAGTTGCTTGACAGTTCACGGGAGGCAAGAAGATGGACCAACTCAGCGGCATTGACGCCTCATTCCTGCATCTCGAAACGCCCGAGACGCCGATGCATGTCGGGAGCTTGCTGCTACTCGACCTTCCTCGGGGCTACCAGGGCGACTTTTATGAGGACGTCAAGGCTATGCTGGGCAAGCGCCTGCATCTCTCGCCTATACTAACCCGCAAACTGGCGCAGATGCCGTTCGAACTTGCCGAACCGGTGTGGATCGACGACGATGACATCGACCTGGATTACCACGTGCGAAGTACCACCTTGCGGCGTCCCGGCACGATGGCGCAGCTCGAGCAGCTCATCGCGCGGCTGCATGCTTCGCTGCTCGATCGCAGCCGTCCGTTATGGGAGGCGTACGTCATCGACGGCCTGGAAAACGGGCAGATCGCCTTTTATTTCAAGGCGCATCACAGCGGCGTCGACGGCAAGTCCGGAGCCGAACTCGCGAAGGTGCTGTATGACACCACGCCGCAGATACGCGAAGTGCCGCCGCCACGGCGCAAGCGCACGAGCGGTCAGTACCAGCTTGGCGTCACCGAGTTACTGCAGGCCGCGGCCACCAATGCCGCCCAGCAATACCGCAAGCTCGCGGAGCTGTTGCCGACGGCAGCCAAGGCGTTCAGCACGGCGGCCAGCGTCGTTGCCAGCCAGCGAACGGAGAAAGGTGGGCGCTCCTTGGATCTCGGCCTCGCGCCGAACACGATCTTCAACGACTCGATCACCAATCAGCGTTCATACAGCACGATGTCGCTCCCTTTGGCTAACGTCAAGTCGCTGGGCAAGCGGGTCGGCGGCACCGTCAACACGATCGTGATGGCGATGTGCAGCGCGTTGCACCGCTTCCTGAAAGAGCGAGGCCTGCTGCCCAAGGAGCCGCTGATCGCGATGGTACCGGTCAGCCTGCGCGCCGAGGGCGACAGTGCGATGAACAACCAAGTGACCATGGTGCGTGTCGAACTGGCGACCGATATCGATGATCTGCCCACGCGTTTCAAGGCGATCCACGCGTCGTCTGAGGCGGCCAAGGCGGTTGTAAGGGAGCTGAAGCCGGTATTGGGGGTGAACATTCCGATTACCGGCTCTCCATGGCTGATGACCGGTCTGGCCTCGCTGCTTGGTCGTTCCAATCTCGCGAGCCGTTTGCCGGCGGCTGGCAACGTCGTGATCTCCAACGTTCCGGGACCGCCGATGCAGCTTTACGTGGCGGGAGCGCGGATCGCGGATTATTTCCCTGTCTCGATACCGTATCACGGCAGCGCGCTTAACATCACGGTGCAGAGTTACGCCGGATTGCTCGATTTCGGTCTCACGGCCTGCCGACGCGTTCTGTCGCAGGAAGAGTCGCACGAAATGATCGGGCATCTCAAAGCGGCGCTGCGCGAAATCGAGGCACTGCCATCGGTCGGTGAGGCCGTGAGCGGGGCAACTACGGTGTTGGAGTCGAACGAACCTGACAAGGCTTCCAAAAAGAGGAAATCGGTCGCGGTGATAGAGCCCAAGGCGCCTCGGAGGCCGGCAGCGGCAAACAAGGTTGCTATTCGATCAAATGCCCGGGCCGGTTCGTCCAAGACAGATTGATCCCATCATTTCCCGGAGGCGCCGGCCGCAGCCGATGCCGCATCCGGGCGACTGGAATTGAAGAAATATTTTGGAGGAAACGAACATGCATACGGTAGCTGCAAACAGGGCATCGCCAGCATTGGAAAACCCGGCTTACAAGGCCGTGTTCTCCAAAATAGACTGGCGCATCATACCCCTGCTGTTGATCGCTTACATGGTCGCCTATCTGGACCGCATCAATATCGGGTATGCGCAGCTGCAGATGAAGCAGACTTTACCGTTTGACGATGCGGTGTACGGCCTCGGTGCGGGCATTTTCTTTGTGGGATATTTCCTGTTCGAAGTCCCCAGCAACCTTCTTCTGGAGAGGATCGGCGCCCGCAAGACGTTGCTGCGCATCATGGTGCTGTGGGGGGCGGCTGCCTGCGCCATGATGTTCGTCTCAACACCCTTCCAATTCTACATGGTAAGATTCTTGCTTGGCGCCTTTGAGGCGGGCTTCTTTCCCGGCGTCATTCTGTATTTCACCTATTGGTATCCCTCCGTGCGGCGCGGACAGGTGATTGCGATCTTCATGTCGGCCACGACCATCGTGTCCGTCATT
>Ga0210399_10003175_pt1 | contig 12782 bp, 12 predicted proteins | sample IncBWC14MmetaG_FD_150865 | JGI IMG/M metagenome (GOLD analysis project Ga0210399, IMG submission 150865) | Forest soil microbial communities from Barre Woods Harvard Forest LTER site, Petersham, Massachusetts, United States - Inc-BW-C-14-M | ecosystem: Environmental > Terrestrial > Soil >... | reverse complement strand
TCTTCAGCATGGCGCCGAAATCGGGAGCTTTGCGGGGCGCCGGACGCTCCGGCACCAGCCTCGCGATTACCCGCTTCCGCTTGGTAATGGCAATCGCTTCTCCGTCCCGCAGATGGGCCTCGATCTGGGGAAAACGATAGCGCAGGTCGCGAACGCTCATGGTCTTCATGTGATACATTATAGCATCACATGTCAATCACCGTTTCTTCGCTGCGATCTTCCGCAACTGGTGCGCCTGCTCAAACTCCTCCGCCAACTGCCGCGTCGCCAGATTCTCCCGGATGTGCGCCAGCCGCTGCTCCACCTTCCACAGCGCCTTCTCCAGATTCCCCTTGTTGCTGATCGCGATATCCCGCCACATCGAATAAGGGCTCGCCGAAATCCGCGTCATCTCCTGCAGCGCTCGCCCACCGGCCGGAAGCAGCGGAGCCTCGTCGCCAAATTCCTCCACCAGCGCGGCCGCCAGCGCCGTTGAAATCATCTGCGGCACATGGCTGATCCACGCGCACAGACGGTCATGCTCCTCCGCCGGCAGCATCGCAATCCGCGCCCCGATTGCATCAAGCCACCCCGCAAACTCCGCGAACAGCCCCTCATTCAGATTCTGCCCCGGTAGCGGAGAAATAAACCACACCGCCTTCTGAAACAAATCCGCATCCGCATAATCCACTCCACTCATCTCTTTCCCCGCCATCGGATGCCCCGCCAGAAACCGCTTTCCGGCATTCTTGCCAAACACTTGCACCGCGCGCTCGACCACCACAGTCTTCGTGCTGCCCACATCGGTAAGCAGAGCCTTCGCTGGAAGCACCGGACCGATGCGCTCAATCAGATCCACAATCGCCAGCACCGGCGTCGCCAGCACCACCACCTGCGAACCGCGCACCGCGTCTCCCGGATTCACCGTCCCATCATCGATGGCGCCACACATCCGCGCCCGTTCCAGCGTCCCCTCGCGATCGCACCCAATAATTCGCCCGGCAAATTTCTTCTTCCGCAGCGCCAGCCCCAGCGACCCGCCAATCAGCCCGGTCCCAATAATCGTGATTTGACGAATCGCCATAAGAAAATTGAGCCATTGAGAGATCGAGTCACTGAGCCATTTGTCCCAACAGTCAATCACTCAATGGCGCACACTCAATGACTCAATCCTCTATATCTTTCTGCCCACCGCCGGCGCAATCATCCGCAACTCGTCCATGAGTTTCGCGAATTGCTCCGGAAACAGCGACTGCGCCCCATCCGACCACGCCTTATTCGGGTCGCAATGCACTTCGATCAGCAGGGCATCCGCTCCCGCCGCCACCGAGGCCCGCGCCATCGGCGCCACTTTATCGCGCCGCCCCGTTCCATGCGAAGGATCCGCAGTCATCGGCAAATGCGACAGCTTGTGAATAATCGGAATCGCCGAAATATCCATCGTGTTTCGTGTATAAGTCTCGAACGTCCGGATCCCGCGCTCGCACAGAATCACATCGTAATTCCCGCCCGCCATAATGTATTCCGCCGACAGCAGCAACTCCTCAAACGTCGCGGCAATCCCGCGCTTCAGCAACACCGGCTTCCGGACCTTCGCTAGTTCGCGCAGCAGATTAAAGTTCTGCATGTTGCGCGCCCCCACCTGCAGAATGTCGACGTACGGCAGCATCATCGGAATCTGCGAAATCTCCATCACCTCGCTGATCACCAGCAGCTTAAATTTCTCTCCCGCCTCTTTCAGCAATTTCAGCGCATCTTCCCCATGCCCCTGAAACGAATAAGGAGAACTCCGCGGCTTAAATGCCCCGCCCCGCAACACTTTCGCTCCAGCTTTCGCAACCGCCTCCGCCGTGGAAAAAATCTGCTCCCGCGTCTCGACCGAACACGGCCCCGCCATCACGATGATTTCATTTCCACCAACATCAATTCCATTCGCCAGTTTGACAATCGTTCCCTCCGGACGAAAACTTCGCCCCGCCAGCTTGTACGGCGAACTGATGCGATGGACTTCCTGCACCCCCGGCAGCAATTCCAGGTTGCGGATGTCGAAATCAATCCCCGACCCCACCGCGCCCAGCACGGTCATCCGCGCCCCCGTCGAGCGGTGCACTTCAAACCCCATCTTCACCAGCTGTTCAATCACTTGTTGAATCAGCGCCTCATCCGCGCCTTCCTGCATCGCCACAATCATAGAAAACAGCTCCTAGCCCTTAGCTTCTAGCTAACCAAAAGTCTTGTCATTCCGAGCGAAAGCGAGGAACCTGCTTTTGCTCTGCATCGCCGATGCTCTCTTCCGCCTTGGTCACAATCTCTTCCCTCTGCACGTTCCGCATCACGTCGATAATGCGCTCATAAATCCGCACCAGATCCCTCCCCGGCAGGGGCCCCCGATTCGCCTCCTGCACATTCGCAAACACAACCCGCTCCCGATCCGGCTCATAGATCGGCAGCGAAGTATCGCGCTTGAGCTTTCCAATCTCCACCGCAGCCCGCGCCCGCTCGCTGATCAGCTCCACCAGCTTCCGGTCCAGCTCATCGATTTTCTTTCGCCAATCCTCAATATCCATAAAATCACGCGTGCCCCGTCCTTGTCGCGTCTTGTGCGCCAGGGTGGGGATTCTGACTTCCTGTCGAGCACATCGAACCCAGGGTGCCCCATTTCTTGCGGGCACTTTGCGCGAGAAGTGGGGATTCTTGTAACCACAGGAAATCCTACCGGGCCGCTATCGAACTCTCAGCGGTAATCGGTGACAGCTTCCTCACAAAGTCTCCCACAGCCTCCGCCTCCCGCCCCCGATTCCGCTCCACCGTCTCCACAATCGCACTGCCCACCACCACCGCATCCGCAAACTCCCCTACTTCCGCAAACTGCTCCGCCGTCGAAATCCCAAATCCCAACGCAATCGGCAGCCTGGTCACACGCCGCAGTCGCTTCACCAGCCTCCGCGCATCGTCCGCCAGTTGTTGCCGCGCTCCCGTCACCCCCGTCCGCGACACCGCGTACACAAATCCCCGCGAAGCCTCCGCAATCCGCCGCAGCCGCTCATCCGGACTCGTCGGCGCCGCCAAAAACACGGGAGCCAGATCGTACGCCCGCATCGCCGCCAGATATTCTCCCGCTTCTTCCACCGGCAGATCGGTGATCAGCGCGCCATCCACGCCCGCCGCCCGCGCCACCTTGCAGAACTTCTCCATCCCCATCCGCAAAATCGGATTGAGATAAGAAAAAATCACGAGCCCCGTCGACTGCGCGTGCTCCCGCACCTCCGCCGCCAGGGTCAACACCTGCCCCAGCGACGTCCCATGCTTCAGCGCCCGCTCGCTGGCCCGCTGAATCACCGGCCCATCCGCCACCGGATCGCTGAACGGCACTCCCAACTCAATCACATCCGCCCCAGCCTCAATCGCCGCAAGAACAATCGCCCGCGTAGTAGCGAGATCGGGATCGCCGCAAGTAACGTACGCCACCAGCGCCGGCTTCCGATGAAGAGTTAAAGGCATAAGAAAGCGTCTGTCATCCTGAGCGAAGTTGCCGCCCGCGAAGCGGACGGCAACGCAGTCGAAGGATCCCTTTCACCTCCGCACCGCCAGTGCTGAAAAAGGAATTCCGATTACCGAGTGCAGTCATGCAATCACGAATCGAGTTTCAAGTTCTCCCGCATAATCCCAATATCCTTATCCCCGCGCCCAGAAATATTCACGATCACAATCTCCGATTTCTTCATCTTCGGCGCGCGCTTCACCACCTCGGCCACCGCATGCGCCGATTCCAACGCAGGAATAATCCCCTCAGTCCGCGCCAAAAGAGTCGTCGCCGCCAGCGCCTCCGCATCCGAAGCCGGCACATACTCCGCCCGCCCCGCATCGCGCAACGCCGCATGCTCCGGCCCAATCGACGGATAATCCAGCCCCGCCGACACCGAATGCGTCAGCGCAATCTGCCCTCCCGAATCCTGCAGCACGTAAGAATAGGTCCCCTGCAACACCCCCGGAGATCCTCCCCGAAACCGCGCCGCATGATCCCCCAACTTTTCGCTGCGTCCGCCAGCCTCCACACCAATCAGCCGCACTTTCTTATCATTCAGAAAATCGTAAAAGATCCCGATCGAATTCGATCCCCCGCCCACACAGGCAATAATCGCCGCCGGCAACTTCCCCTCAGCCTTCAGAATCTGCGCCCGCGCCTCGCGCCCGATCACCCGATGAAAATCCCGCACCATCGTCGGATAGGGATGCGCCCCCAGCACGCTCCCCAGCAAATAGTGCGTGGTCCGCACATTGGTGACCCAGTCGCGCATCGCCTCGTTGATCGCATCCTTCAGAGTCCGCGATCCCGACGACACCCCGCGCACCTCCGCCCCCAGCAGCCGCATGCGGAACACATTCAACTCCTGCCGCCGCATGTCCTCGGTCCCCATGTACACGACGCATTCAAATCCCAGCAGCGCGCACACCGTTGCCGTCGCCACACCATGCTGCCCCGCGCCAGTCTCCGCAATCACGCGATGCTTCCCCATCCGCTCCACAAGCAACCCCTGCCCCAGGCAGTTATTGATCTTGTGCGCCCCGGTATGCAGCAAATCCTCGCGCTTCAAATAAATCTTCGCCCCGCCCAACTTCTCGGTAAGCCGCCGCGCAAGAAACAACGGCGTCGGACGCCCCGCATAAGTCGTCAGCAACTCCGTGAGCCGCGCCTGGAATTTCTTGTCGCGCCGTGCCCGCTCGTACTCACGCTCCAACTCCTCCAGCGCCGCCATTAGAGTCTCCGGCACATACCTCCCCCCATAAACCCCAAACCTCCCCGGCTCGCTCGCTGGAACAGAAGCGTGGCTGCCCCACCCTTGTCGCGCCTTTCGCGACAGAGCCTGCCCTGAGCCTGTCGAAGGGGTGGGGATTTTGATTTTGGTAGTCCGCGGAACCGTAGCCATCTTTCTAACCGTTGCCATCTTTCTAACCGTTGCCATTCCGAACTTTAGTTGTTGTGCATCTCAACTTAACGTCTTTGTCATTCCGAACCGGGCTGAAAGCCCGGTGAGGAACCTGCTGTGATCTGTCGCAGCAAACCTCAGACACTCTTCCGATCCATCTCCCGCACCGCCCGCACAAAAGCCCGCACCTTCTCCGGATCCTTCTTCCCCGGCCGTGCCTCAACTCCAGAAGCCACATCCACTCCCCAAGGCCGGAGAATCTCAATCGCTTCGGTAACGTTGTCTGACGTGAGTCCGCCAGCCACGATCAGGCTGAGGCCGATGCGATCCAGAGAATCCTTTACTAAGGCCGCGTTCCTCCAATCGAACCTCTGCCCCGTTCCTCCGGGGCGATCTGTAGTTCCAGAATCAAGAAGCATCGCTGCGATGCGATCTCGGAACTTGTTCTGCACATGGAATCCTGTAATCACATCCGGGTCGTCGGATTCTCCCTGGATAAACTGACTCGCCCGAAGTGCAATGATCGTGCGACAGGGCAGATTCTCTAAGAATTCATCGTCCAGTCGTGAAGCCGGAATGCGAGCATCGACGTAAGTCTGGGCAAGAGTCAGTCCAGCTCTATTGCATGCTACGGACACGACCTCGCGCGTGCTGCCCACAAACACTCCCACCTTCTCCACACTCTCCGGCAGCTTCCCCACAATCTCCCGTGCCGTCTCCACCGTCACACACCGCGGACTCTTCTCATAAAACACAAACCCCACTGCGTCCGCCCCCGCCTCCACCGCCACGAGCGCGTCCTCCAGATTCGTCATCCCGCAAATCTTCACCCAAGTCATAACGCAGCAGCCAGTAGCCAGTTGTCAGTAGCTGGTAAATTCATGGACTCAACCGTGATCCTGAGCGGGAATCTCGTTTCGCCGGGTGCCCCATTTCCCGCATCTCTCAAGAGTTTTGTCATTCCAAACCGGTCTGAAAGACCGGTGAGGAACCTGCTTTCCCCCTCGACCAGTAGAACGCCTACCGCCCACTCGGAACTCGTTGCGCCCCGCTCGGCACCCGCATCAACTCCCTCAACGCCTCACCCGGAGACGCCGCCCGCATCAACGACTCCCCCACCAGAAACGCGTCATATCCCGCCGCCCGCAACCGCGCTACATCCTCGGCAGAATGGATTCCGCTCTCCGCCACCCGCACCACACCCACAGGGATTTCCTGCGCCATGCGGAACGCCGCTTCCAGATCCACCTTGAACGTCCGCAGATCCCGCGTATTCACCCCTATCAAATCAAACCCCAAATCCAGCGCCCGCTGCAACTCTTCGCCCTCATGCACTTCACACAAAACATCCAGCCCGCACCGCCGAGCCCCCGCCGCCAGCGAACTCAATTCTCCCTCAGACAGTGCTGCCACAATCAGCAGCACCGCATCGGCGCAATTCGCCCGCGCCTCCACCAACTGAAACTCATCGACCATGAAATCCTTACGCAAGCAGGGAATCGCAACCGCCCCAGAAGCCTCCCGCAAATTCCCCAGCGATCCCTGAAAGAATTCCTCATCCGTGAGTACCGAAAGCGCCGCCGCTCCGGCCGCTTCCAACTCCCGCGCCAACTCCGCCGGATGAAATTCCGCCCGAATCAGCCCCTTCGATGGCGAAGCCTTCTTCAACTCCGAAATCACCGCCACTCCTTCGCGACTCTTCGCCTCCAGCGCCCGCCGAAACCCGCGCGGCACATGCCGTTCCGCCCGTCGCTCCAACTCGCGCAGATCCGCGCCCCGCTTGGCCTCCGCCACCCGCGCCCGAGTAGCCGCAACTATCCGCTCCAGAATGGCAGCCATAAAGAATCTTTTGATTATAAGGGACTCAGAGGATTCCAAGTCTTAGGATCGACGAGGCTGCCCCACCCTTCTCGCGTATTTTGCGAGAGAGTGGGGATTTTGACTTTCACAGATTCTGACTTCACAGATTCTGATTTCACAGATTCTGACGTCACAGATTCTGACTTCACGATTTTGACTTGTCACGACGTCACCGGGAAACTCCCGCAACCTCCCTCAAATAGAACCTGAAGAAATCCTCCGCATTCGACTCCAGACAAACCTGCGCATTCACCGCCCCCGGTTCCTCACGCGTGAATCCTTTTTCGTCCACCCGAATATGCATGCCCTGCACCCGACACAACTCCGGCCGCAACACAAACACCACCGTCATGGGATCAAACAACGTCGGCGTTTCCTGTCCCCACAAGTGATACAACACCACCAGTTGGTCCGTCACCGCCGTTCCCTGGCTGAACAAAAACGCTCGCTTCACCTCATCCATCTTCAGTTGCGTGGAGTCCAGCGGCATCACATAGAGCGGCACACCGGCCGCAAACAATTTCTGCGCCGACCCCACGTCATTCAAAATATTCCACTCGGGCATGGGGGCAACCGGAGCCGTATACCCCAGATCTCCATATCCGCGCCGGATCGATCCGCCCATTATTACCACCCGCTTCAATTTCCGAAACGTCGCCAGATCCTTATCAATCGCCGCTCCCACGTTCATCAGCGGACCAATCGCAACCAGCGTGATCTCCCCCGGATACTTCCGAATCTGCACCAGCAAAAACTCCACCGCATCGGCATGCGAGGCCTTCGTGAAATGCCCGCCCTCTCCATACTTCCGCTGCGACATGGGATTCTTCGTCGCCGCCGCTTTCCCCGCCAACACCGGAATCTCCGCCCGTCCCACTTCTGCCAAAAACCGATCCACAATCTTCGCCCGCGCCTCGGTATCGCCAAACGTCGTCATCACACCCAAAACCTGCAGCTCCGGACTTCGCACCGCCAGCGCCAGCGCAAACGCATCGTCCACGTCATCCCCAATATCGGTATCAATAATGATCTTCTCCGGCGTGCGGTCTTGCGCCCAGCCCGCGCCAGAAGCCATTAGCAAGACCAAACACAAAACGCATCTCCACCACATCCCAGCCATGATGCAGCTCATTGCCTCTCCTCTACTCTTTCGGGTGCCCCATTTCTCACGCGTTCTTGGCGCGAGAAGTGGGGATTTTGTCCCCACCTCACTGCCCGTGAAACTCCGACACTATCTCGATGTTCCCGATGACGCTCGCATTCAACTCGGGCAAATCCACCGCCGGAATCCAGTATTCGCGATGCCCCGAACTTCCCACAACGTGCACATCGTATTTCTGAAGAAAATCCGACCGCACCCGGAATCGCAAAACATACCCCGCGAATCCTGACCGTTCATCCCTGGTGTTCCAATCGCGCGCAATCTGGGTTGCATACTCTTCCGTCAACACGGGATAGAAAATCGGCTGTTCCGGCAGCCGCGGAGGAAATTCACGAAACCGGCTGGCCCGAATCAGATCCATCTCAGCTTGCCCCACCGGCCGGTACAGAGTTGTCGCTGAGATCGTCACCGCCTAAGAATATTAGCTGACTTCACCGAGGTTCTGGGCGCCCCATTTCTCGCGTTCTTTGTGAGAAGTGGGGATTTTTGCTTTTGAGTCTCTGATCCCCCCGTGTCCTCCGCCCCACACCGTATCCCGCGCCCCACGCCGTGTTTCGCCACTCACGCCTCTAACTCCCGCCAAATCAACGGGCTCTTTTCTGGAGCCCGCCGTGCATTCCTGAGAGTGCCGCTAGTCGGCAGGAGGCAACCACAATGACCCGCATCAATGCAGTTCGTTCCATGAAAGAAACCAGTTCCGTAGCCTGGGGCACAATTGCACCCACCTGGGGCAAGAACACCAGCGCACTCGTTTTCGCCGCTGTGCTGATCATCTGCTCCGTAACCGTCGGCTGTTCCAGTGACAAAGACAAGCCGAAGCCCGTAAGCTCCAACAACCAGATCCCCGTTACGCAGGCGCCGACTCCGGTGCAGTCCATGCCAGCACCTGTCATGCAGGCTGCGACCACTCCGGCGCCCAAGAAAGTTGTGCACAGGAAGCCCGCAACCGTGAACTATGCCGACAAGACCTACGGAGTCACTTTCGAATATCCGCGCCGGTACGCGATTGAAACCGGCAGCGCCGCCACCGAACTACTGGCTTCCAATCCGATCGCGATGAACTTCGTGCAGCCCGGCGGAGTCGCGCTCGCCGCCGTCGAGCTTCCCGAGACCAGCTTCGCTAACACCGACTTCTCGTCCGCATTCTTCAACGTGAGCGTCCACAAGACTCTCACCGCCGATCAATGCACCGAGTTCGCCGTGCCGCAGATGAAGACGGTAGCGAAGACCGAGCCCGTGGCTGCCTCGCCGGTGTCTTCAACCGACGTTGCGAAACAGGACTCCGCACCTGCTCCGAAATCCGATTCTTCGTCCGCGCCTGTCGCGCCGACGTCGGATCCAGCGATCGCCGCGAAGTCATCGTCCGCGCCGTCCACCGACTCGAACTCCAAACTGATGCTCGGGGACCTCGAACTCCGCGCCACCGAAGCCGTCTCCGGCGAAGGCACGCGCCAGAGCGACTCCAAGTACTTCCATGTCTTCCAGAATGGATCCTGCTACGAGTTCGCCCTGAACGTCACCACCGACGCGTCCGAGGAGGGCATTGTGAAGCACGTCGACCGAGACAAAGTCTTCAACCGCCTGGAACAGATCCTCGCCACGGTGAAGATCAATCCAGTCGCAGCGCCCGAAGTAGCCGCCGAAGCCCCAACTCCTACGCCCGCCGCAACCCCGGCCCAGTAGGTTGTCCGTTGGGTTCCCCACCCTTCTCGCGTCCTTTGCGAGAGGGTGGGGGTTTTGAATTTTGGAGATTTTCTGAATTCAGGCGAGGCGGAACGTTCTCCTCAGGCTAGGGCAAATTAAAAATGCCACGGCGGCAGACTGAAGATGGTGGTATTGGGCAGGCCTGTCCCTTGATCGATCGGCGGGGTGAACTTCTCGTGACTTCCTCCCAGCGGGATCGGGGCACAGAGAGTGCCGAGAGCATTCGAAAGCCCTCCGCTGCTGTCGGAAACGGTAACCAGGTTGGCGATGTTCTGGCACCAGGTCTGCCGGTCTTCATCCTTAAATAGGCCCGGCCATCCATATTGCGTGTTGCTATTGCTCGGCGTCGGCGTAAACCAGAATGGCGGGAACGCCGATGCCGGGTGCAGCTGCGGCAGCAGCCGATCAATCTGGAACTGCGGACGCACGACGACAGGAATCTGAGCCGGGGCCGGAATTGTGTCCGAGGCCACATAGCGGATTTCCACCCGGCGGCTGGCGGCATCCTGCCGAGCTCGGGTCGAGGCGAGCACCGAGCCCACTCGAAATGTCTGAATCATCGCCGGCGGCACTCCCTCTAAACGCAGATACGCGGCCACCGCATCGGCGCGGCGCCCGCTCAACGTGTCGTTAAAGGTCTGCTCTCCGCTCGAGTCGGTTTCGCCCCACAGAAACACCATCCCACCGTCATCGAAGTAACGCAGCGCCTTCAGTGTCTGAGCAACATCGTCGAGAAGCGCGAAGTGCCGCACCGGCAGGACGCTGCTCGCCGTGGCAAACCCGTCGATCATGACCGGAAACCCGAAAATTAATTTGGCCGCTTCGCTCATGGGGACCCTCCGAGGCGCGAGATCATATCCCCGCAGCCTTCTCGGAAGATAGTGAGCATCGCCGCGAATTCGTTTCGCGGGATGTGCGTCGGCGTCTCGTTCTCTGGCGGGCCTTTACAGTTTTAGCTTCCAGCTTCTAGCTCAACCGCGAACCCTTGGCGGGTGAGGCGCTGGGATTTTCGATTGCTTTTGACTACCCCTCCCCCCTCCCCCCTCCCCCCGGGTCTCTTGAAATCATAGGTTTAGCGACATTTCGCATTTTAATCTTAGGGCTGCAATCAGTTAGGGGCAAAATCTTGAGCCCCAACGAGTTAGCTGTGCGAAGGTGCATGTTATTGGTGCGCCATGGGGTGAGTATGAGGGGTGAAGATTTCTCGGTCAAGGTTGGATGAACATGGGGAGGGTGTGGAAAAGGTCGGAGCAGGCAAAAGCCCGCGGGGTTGAGAGTTGCGTGCCCACCCTTTGCAAAGAACGCAAAGGATGGGGCACCCGGCGAGTATGTGATCGCCTACGCGCCGGATGAAAAACCACTCGCTGTGATCGCCGTGCTACACGGGCGCCGCAGTCCGCGGGTGCTCGCGGCGATTCTCCGTAGCAGGGGTTGAGGTGTCCTCCCAGCCGATCAGGTCAAAGGCAGCGGACAGGAGTGTCCGCCCCACAGGTTCGCGTGCTGTACGATCGGCCCGGCGGGCTTAACTTCCGCCGCGATCTAACAGAGAAGCAGGTTCCTCCTCGTTCGCTTCGCTCGCGTGTCGGAATGACAAGGAGTGGAGGTGGGGGCGGGGGAAGGGAAGGCGGGCAGCGAACCTCAGGGGCTGAAGCCCGCGTCATGGGTAGCGATTGGCGGCACGGCTGAAGCCGTACCCTTCCACAAACCGGGCACGAAAAGGAAAAGGCCGTCGAGATTTCTCTCAACGGCCTTTATTAATGCCGGCAACTACCTACTCTCCCACACACTTTCGCGTGCAGTACAATCGGCCCAGCGGGGCTTAACTTGAGGCGATTAGAAGGCGTGAGCGCGCGTCCTTTGCGCGCGGGAGCCTTCTGCCGAAATCCTGAGCGTTCTTCGCGAAGGATCTCTAGCAGTTGCTCTTGCCCGCCGCGTTTAAGGTGACCAGCCGTCTGCCCGCCGATCAAGAAGGATGAGGCCCGCTCCAAGGCATAGACCTACGAAAATCAGCCTCGTCATAACGTCCTCATGCCAATGAGTAAAATGCATCGCGAGTGCGCAAACGCCCGTGAGAGAGCAGGTGATCCCACAGAGTACCGAACCAAGGCTTTTAGTTTTTCGCGAGTCGAGTCTCACGATCGCCCAAGCCACCAATAGGATGACCACCATCACGACGCTTGGTAGGAATGTGGCGAGGGCATAGAGCAAAAAGGCGGCAATCGCCCAGCCAATGAGCAGCAGCGCCGTACGCAGGTAGACAGACCGACCAATGGACTGATCGTCGCTGGGGTTTTCGAAAGCCACGACCATACAATGCTAGGGCCCCGGCCTTCAGGGTGCCAGTGACGAAAGTAAGCGGGATCATTAAGACAAAAGGAAAAGGCCAATCTGATTTCTCAGACTGGCCTTTATTAATGCCGGCAACTACCTACTCTCCCACACACTTTCGCGTGCAGTACAATCGGCCCAGCGGGGCTTAACTTCCGTGTTCGGGATGGGAACGGGTGGATCCCCCGCGGTAAGATTACCGACAAGTCGATGCAGCTTTTGGCTATTAGCTCTTGGCTTTTAGCTTTGCCGTGCCGGGTGAGGAGCTACCGCTCCACTCATCTGCACGACAGGCTGCGAACTTAGATTGTAAAAGATCATGAGCACGATCTCTCACAACTGAATAGATTGGGTGTGGCTTACTTTCATCTTGCTTATTTCCGATTTCTGCCACTTATTACATCGGCTTGCTTTCTTATAAAAAGCGTCGGCGCGAAGCTCTTATCGCGCTCCTGGTAGTGCTCAGGTTCTAGCTAACAGCTAGGAGCTAACAGCTAAGAGCTTCTTCTGCACCGAGTAAATTTTATGGTCAAGCCGAACGGGCGATTAGTACTGGTAAGCTACACGCATTACTGCGCTTCCACCTCCAGCCTATCAACCAGGTAGTCTTCCTGGGCCCTTCTTATCCCTTACGGGTTGGGAGATCTCATCTTGAGGAGTGCTTCCCGCTTATATGCATTCAGCGGTTATCACAACCGAACTTCGCTACCGAGCGGTGCCATTGGCATGACAGCTCGAACACAAGAGGTTCGTCCATCCCGGTCCTCTCGTACTAAGGACAGGTCCTCTCAAATCTCCTGCGCCCACAACAGATAGGGACC
>Ga0210399_10003174_pt1 | contig 12791 bp, 10 predicted proteins | sample IncBWC14MmetaG_FD_150865 | JGI IMG/M metagenome (GOLD analysis project Ga0210399, IMG submission 150865) | Forest soil microbial communities from Barre Woods Harvard Forest LTER site, Petersham, Massachusetts, United States - Inc-BW-C-14-M | ecosystem: Environmental > Terrestrial > Soil >... | reverse complement strand
CTGCAACCCGCACGTCGAGCGGGGCCGGCTGGCCGAAATTAAGAGCCTGGTCGACAATATCCGCCGGTTGAAAGAAGAACTGCAGCTGCGCAAACCGCGCCGGCAGCTCGCGGCGCAGCATGGCGATGAGTTTCGCCGTCGGGGCATGCTTTGCATTCAATGAAATCAATATCTCGCCGTCCATGGGGCCCACGGTAGCCGAGTCGGAGAGCGCAATATTGATGCCGCTGTAGGGCAGACCGATGTTGTCGAGCAACACATCGATCTGATCGTTGCCTACCAATTTGCGGATCTGCGCCTCGACTTGCGCAAAGTATTGCTGCGTCCTCTCCAGCCTGGTTCCGGCAGGCGCCCTGACGTGCAGACGCATCTGGCCCGCGTCCACCTGCGGGAAAAAATCTCGCCCCAACAAAGGAAACAGCAGCGCGGATACTACAATCAGCAGCGCGAACGCCCACACCGTCAGTCGGGCTTGCGACAGCGACCAGGACAACGTATCGCGGTAATTTTCGCGAAATTTCACAAAGCCGCGTTCGAAGCCAGCTTGAAAGCGCACCAGAAAATTCTTGGCACGGATGCCTGCGGGCTCGGACCGCCGTGCCGATTCGGCGTCGAATTCATGCACTGCGCGCCGCATCAATTGATTGAACAGCACCGGCACCATGGTGAAGGAGAGCGCGAGACTCGCCAGCAAGGAGCCGATGACGGAGAGCGACAGCGGCGAGAAAAGATACTTGGCCGTGCCTTGCAGCAAAAACACCGGCACGAAAACGATGCAAATGCACAGAGTGGACAAGAACGTCGGTACCGCCACCTCGGCGGCGCCGGCGACGATGGACTGGTGCAGCGGTTCACGCATGGCGACATGGCGTTCGATGTTTTCGATCACCACCGTGCCATTGTCGACCAGGATGCCGATCGCCAAGGCAAATCCGCCCAAGGTCATGGTGTTGAGAGTTTGCCCGGTCAGATCGATGAACAGTACTGCGGTGATGATGGATAGCGGTATTGCCGCGAGAATGATCACGGACAGCCTGACATTGCCGAGAAACAAGATGATGACCAGCGCGGTCAAGGCCGCCGCCATACACGCGCTCAAGAGCACGCTGTTGAGCGCCGCTTTCACGAACAGCGATTGGTCGAACAAGGGCTTGATGGTGACGTCCTGAGGCAGGACCTTCTTCAGGTCCACGAGCGCCGCGCGCACGCCGTTGATCACGGCAAGGGTCGACACGCCGCCGGTTTTTCGAATCGTCATCAGGGTGCCGGGAGTTCCATTGACGGATACGGAGTTCGTTTGCACCTGAAAGCCGTCGTGTACATGCGCAACGTCGCGCATGAACACGGTGCGGCCGGCCACCTGTTTGATGGGAAAGGCATTGATGGATTCGATGACATCCGGAGAATTGTTCATGGCCAAGGTGTAATCCTGGTCACCGATCTTCACGTTGCCTGCCGGAAGTATCACGTTTTGACGCTGTAAGGCGGCGCTGACATCCGCAGCGGACAGGCCGCGCGCTTGCAGCGCCGCCGGATCCATATCCGCCATGATGACGCGCGGCTTGCCGCCGTACGGTTGGGGCACCTCGGCGCCGTGAACCACCGCCAGAGCCGGTCGAATGATGTTCTGGCCCAAATCGTTGAGCTTGGTGTCGGGCAGCGACTTGCTCGACAGACTGAGCTGGATGATGGGCACATCGGTGGCGCCATAGCGCAGCACCAGCGGTGGAGTGATATTGGGGGGCATGTACTTGAGCACGACCAGCGCGCTGCTGGCCAGTTGCGAGATCGCGCGCGTGACATCGGCGCCCTCGTGCAGGTAAATTTTCTCCACGCCGACGCCTTGGTAGCTGACGCCCTCGATGCGGGCGATGTCGTCCACCAAGGAAGCGATCTGGCGCTGGTGCAAAGTTAATATCCGGTTCTGGATGTCCTGCGCGCTCATACCGTTGTAGGTCCACACCACCGCCACCACCGGAATGTCGATTTCCGGGAAGATATCGATGGGCATGCGCAGCGCGGCGCCAATGCCCATCAATGAAATCAAGATGAGCACCGCGACCACGGTGTACGGCCGCTTCAGCGCCAGCTCAACCACCGACACGGCGCCTCCCGGAGCGGCGGATCGCCGGAACCACTACGATTCCGCGCGCTGTTGCTTGGTGGATAGGACGGCGAGCGCGGTGCGGGTGTTGGCATGCAACTTCTCCATGATCCGGCTGACATAATTCTTGACCGTGCCCTCGGCCAGGAACATCGCCGCGGCAATCTGCCGATTGCTCATGCCATCGGCGATGAGCCGCAGTATTTTTTCCTCCTTATCGGTGAGCACTTCGGTAGGCGATTCGGTTTTCTTGGGCGAATCCAACGCGCCGGGCGCGTATTCGGACGAGCCCGCCAGGCGGCGGAACTGATCCATCACCTTGCGCGCTATCTGCGGCGTGAGGCGCGACTCGCCGCGGCGCAGGGCGCGAATGGTGTCGAGCAGTTCCTGTTCGGTCACATCTTTCAAGAGATAACCAAGGGCGCCCGCACGCACGGCTTCGAACACCGTTTCATCGTCATTGAGCGTGGTCAGGACCAGCACCTGGGTGCCGGGGAGCGATCGGGTGATCTCGCGCGTGGCGGCAACGCCGCTCAAACGCGGCATGTGCAAATCCATGAGCACGACGTCGGGACGCAGCTTTTCCGCCATGGCCACCGCCTCGATTCCATCGCAGGCTTCGCCCACGACTTCCATGTCCGGCTCCATGGAAAGCAGCACCGTGGTGCCGCGCCTGACCAGCGCCTGATCTTCTGCAATCAGGATGCGAATCCGCCCCGGCTGGCTCGCTTCGGTGCCCATATACTCACGCTATAACTCGTTGGCAATCATGCGACTCGGCAGGCATGCTTTGGTAGTGACTTTGGTCATGTGTTGAGCGCCAATGAATACTGTTAAGCGATGGAGGTTTGCAACAGCGCTGCTGCAGGACATGGATCCGCGCCACAGCCTGGTTGCGGGCATCATTTGGCTGGTGGTGGGGTTGGCGGCGAGCTTTGCCGTCGCGGCATCCCTGTGGGTGGGCAGCGTCGCGCGGGAAATCGTCGTGCAGCAGCACGTCCGCCGACTCGCGCTCGAAACCGATCAACTGAGTTCGGACCTGGGTCAAGCGGTAGGCATGCGGCTCGCGGCCCTGCGCGCCGCGGATGCCTCGGCCGGGCCGGCCGAACTCTTCCATCGATTGCTTGCCGCGTACCCTGATTTGGGGTGGATCGCCGTGGCGGATAACTCGGGCCGCGTGCTCGCCGGCAGTGGCATGGACGCGGGCGCCAACGTCGCGACCCAAGCCTGGTTTTCACAGGGGCAACAAGGACCCTGGATCGGGCTGATCGAGGACGCACAAAGCTCAGGCAGCGTGCCGCTGCTTGGCGATCTGTCGGCGCCCTTGAGCGATGCTTCCGGACGCATCAGCGGCGTGATTGCGGCGCACCTGACGTGGCGCTGGGCGTCGAGTGACGTTAAGCGCCTGAGCACTACTTTGGATTTGCACGGCTCCGCGCAAATGCTGGTGTTGGATCGCGCCGGCGTGGTCGTGGTCGGGCCGCGCGAGTTGCGCAATGCACCGTGGAACGGCGCGCCGCTCGATGACGCGCCGCCCATCGAAACCGTAGGATCCGCTACACCGCACTTCGAGCGGCTGCCGACGGGCGCCGCGGTGCTGGTGGCGCGAGCGCCGGTCAGCGTCAGCGGCCTTGAGAGCGTGCCCTGGCAAGTACAGCTGAGCGAGCCGAAGGAACTAGTCTATCAACGCGCCAACGCCCTGGGATCGCGCATTCTGGTGATTTCAATCGGCCTCGGGCTCGCCACCGCTCTGCTCGGAGCCTTTGGCGCGCGGCACCTCACCAACCGGCTGCGCGGATTGACCCGTTCGGCCGCCGCCGTCGGCCGCAATGAGATCGCGCGCATCGAAGTGCCCGGCGGACAGGATGAAGTGGCGCAACTCGCCGGCGCCTTCGCCAAGGTTCTCGATGATCTGCGCCAGGAGCGCGGCGAACTGCTCGCGCTCAGCAGCGATCTGGAGCGCCGGGTGGCGATCAGAACGCGCGAAGTGGAACGCCTCGCCGAGGAGTCTCGCTATGCGGCCATCGTGCGCGAACGCCTGAAGATCGCGCGCGATCTGCATGACACCCTGGCCCATTCCATGATGGCGATGCTGAGTGAGGTGCGCTTGCTGCGCAAACTTCAGCTGCACGATCCGAAATCCCTGCCGGAGGAACTGGTGCGCGCCGAGGAAGTCGCGCATGCGGGACTCAACGAAGCGCGCACCGCGATTGCGCAAATGCGGGTCAACGCGGTACGCGATACCGGGCTCGGGGCCGCATTGTCAAAAGCCATCAGCCGCTTCGAAGATCACACCGGTTTGCAAGTTGAATTCGAGCTGGATGCCGAGGCGGCACGCTTCGGCGATGAACGCGCCGAGGTCATCTTTCGCATGGTCGAGGAGGCATTGCGCAACATCGAGCGTCACGCCCATGCGACTCATGTCCGCATCACCCTGCGCAGCGCCGATGCGGCGCATTTGCAGATTCAAATCAAGGATGACGGCGTCGGCTTCGATACCAGCCTGTCCCGACCGGGCCATTTTGGATTGATCGGGCTGCGCGAGCAGGCACAGTTGATCGGCGCCGATTTTGAGATTCAGAGCGCCAAGGATCTGGGCACGACCTTGACGCTGTCGCTGCGCATCGCGCCGCAATTGCTGTAGCGGGCCGATGTCGATTCAAAGCAATGCCCAACGTCTTGCTCAGCACCGCTCCCAGCTTCCCAGCATTTCGGGAGGTGACACCACCACGCAAGGCCGGGATTTTCTGATCAAGCGGCAACCGCCCGCGCGCTCACTTACCCGCGTTCTGCACGCCGAGCGAATTCACGACTCTTTTCACATGCGGGGCTTGCAGTGCGATCTCTTGCACTTCCTGGCGCATGAGGTCCGTATCGACCACACCGTATAAATACACCACGCCATCCAAGGTCTGCACGTTCACCGCACCCGGCGGCGCCGCTCCCGGATGCTGGTCGAGCAGCGCGCGGACATCGGCGGTGATTTGCGCATCCCCGGGGCAGCCTTTGAAGCCGCACTTTTCGTAGACCGCACACGCGGGCAGCGCGCCCGTCAGCAGTAAGGCGAGAGCCGCCGCGTAAAGTGGTTTGAAGGTGCACATCGCCGGTTACAGTCTCCGACTTCAAGATGCAAGCAATAGTTCCAGGGTGCGCCGGTAGATGACGTGCAAGCGGTCGATGTCCGCCACGCGAACGCATTCATTCACTTTGTGGATGGATGCGTTGATCACGCCGAGTTCGATGACTTGGGCGCCCATCGGGGCGATGAAGCGCCCATCGGATGTTCCCCCGCCCGTGGTCAGCTTCGGATGGATTTGCAATTGCTCTTGCACCGCGCGAGCAGCCGCGCGCGACAGAGTACCGGGAACGGTTAGAAACGGCTGCCCCGAGACATACCATTCGAGCGTGTACTTGACCTGGTGGCGGCGCAATATTTCCTCGACGATGAGTTTGAGACCATCGACGGTTTGTTCGGTGGAAAAGCGCAAGTTGAAGCGCGCCCGTAGTTCGCCGGGGATCACGTTCGGCGCGCCCGTGCCGGCGGAAATATTCGATACCTGGAAGGTGGTGGGCTGAAAGTGCTCGTTGCCGTGATCCCAGACACGAGCGGCGAGTTCGGCCAGCGCGGGCGCCAGCGCGTGCACCGGATTGTCCGCGGTTTGCGGATACGCGATATGCCCCTGGATGCCGTGCACCGTGAGCCGTCCGCTCAAGCTGCCGCGGCGGCCGATCTTCATGGTGTCGCCCAGCGTGTGCTCGCTCGAGGGCTCGCCCACCAGGCACCAATCGATGCTCTCGCCGCGATCGCGCAATACCTCGACCACCCGGCGGGTGCCGTCCACCGCCGGTCCTTCTTCATCGCTGGTGATCAAGAAAGCCAGCGTGCCCTTATGCTTTGGATACTGCGCCACGAACTCTTCGCTCGCGGTTACCATGGCGGCCAGCCCGCTTTTCATATCCGCGGCGCCGCGCCCATACAAAACGCCGTCTTGAATGACCGGTTCAAAAGGATCGGTGCGCCACTCGTCCAGCGGCCCGGTGGGGACCACATCGGTGTGGCCCGCGAAGCAAAACACCGGGCTGCCCGAGCCGCGCTTGGCCCAGAAATTGTCCACCACCCCGAAGCGCAGATTTTCAACCGCGAATCCTGAAGCCTGGAGCCGTTCCATCATCAGCGCCTGGCAGCCGCCGTCGGTGGGACTGACCGACGGGCGCGCAATCAGCGCTTCAGTCAATTGCAGGGTATTGGCCATCAGAAGCGCAGGATCGGGGGCTGGCGCCGCAGGTTGACCCAGAGTCCGTAGCCGCCGAGAAATGCCGCGCTGATCGCGACCCACGCCGGCATCGCCAACCCGAGAAATGTCCAAGTCACCTTGGCGCACTCCCCGGATCCGGTCAGCACCTTGACCAGCACCTCGCTCAAGGAGAATACCTTGAGCATGAAATCGAGCGAGGCTCCGCAGGCCGGCACGCTGTCGGGCGGCAAGCTTTGAATATAAAGATGCCGCAGGGCAACGCCGATCGTCGCCAGGCCGGCGAGGGCCACGAGCAGCGCATACAGCCGCCGGCCCAAGTGCCCGGGATCATGGGCCGCTGCGATCAGAAACACGACGCCCAGCGCAAAGACGCCCACGCGCTGGAAAATACACAGCGGGCAGGGTTCCAGATGCATGACGAACTGCGCGTAGTAGGCGTACGCCAGCAGGCAGGCGCAGGCAAGAAATCCGAAAAGATTACCCCAACGCGCCGTCATCAGCGGCGCGTAAGCGCTTGCGCCGCGTCAATCTGCTTCGCGACGTCCTCGAGGGAGGAATGGCGAATATCCTTGCCGTGCACCATGTAGATCACATATTCGCAAATGTTCTTGGCATGATCGCCGATCCGCTCCAAGGCGCGCACCACCCACATGATCTCGAGCGCGCGCCTGATGGTGCGAGGATCCTCCATCATGAAGGTAATGCATTGACGATGGATCGACTCGTACTCTTCGTCGACCATTTTGTCCTCTTGCGCGGTCTTCAGGGCCGCCTGCGAGTCCATGCGGGCGAATGCGTCCAGGGCATCGTGCACCATTTGCGCCACCTGCCTGCCCAGGTGTTTGACTTCGCGGTACTTGTCCGCGGGACGCTCCATGGTGGCGAGGCGCGAGGCGATGTAGCCGATTTTCTCACCCTCATCGCCGATACGCTCAAGATCCGTGATGGTCTTGATGATGGCGACAATGACGCGCAAATCGCCCGCCGCCGGCGCGCGAATCGCGAGGATCCGGCTGCATTCCTCATCGATCGACAATTCCATGCCGTTGACTTTGTAGTCGTCGGTGGCCACCGATTCGCCCAAGCGGCTGTCGCCTTCGACCAAGGCGGTAATCGCCTTGTGCAGCTGCTGCTCGACGAAGCCGCCCATCTGCAGCACTTGATTGCGCACTTTCTCCAAGTCCTCGTTGAAGCGACGAGAAATGTGGTGGGTGAGGTCGGCCGTTTCCATAAATTTGCCTTAGCGTGCGCGCGAGTTACGCGAGTCGTTTACATCCGATTGCTGCGCACGTCAACCATGCTGGCGAGATTTGTGACGTTCATGCGCTCGCTGCCGCGCTCGGCGCCGACCGCACCGCGAGCTTCCAAACGCGCTGCTGCGGGAAATTACAGGTGAAAGTGCTGCCCTTGCCCTCCACGCTTTGCACATCGAGCCAGCCGCCGTGGCGCTGCAATGCATGCTTGACGATGGCCAGCCCCAATCCCGAGCCGCCCTGGCCGCGCGAGCGTCCCGCATCCACGCGGTAGAAGCGCTCCGTCAGGCGCGGAATGTGCTCCGCCGGGATGCCGATACCGCTGTCGACGACGGAGAAGTGCGCCCCCGCTTCATCCACCCACCAGCGCATCTTCACCGTGCCCTCCGCCATGGTGTATTTCAAGGCATTCACCAGCAAATTGGTGAACGCGGATTCGATCTCGTGCGCCAAGCCATACAAGCCGTCGCCGGATTCCAATTCCAGCAGCACGTGGCGCGGCCGATCGGGGCTGATCAGCGCGTCGCGATGCAGCCGCTCCAGCATGCGCGGCACATCGACCGGGTCGCGCGGCGCTTCGCCCTCGGTGGACTCCAAGCGCGACAACTCCAACAGGTCGGCGATGATGGCGTTCATGCGCTGGGCCTGGGCGCGCATGTCCCGTATCGGGCCCTCCCAGGCCGGGTCGACCGCAGGATCATCGGCCAGCGTATCGAGATATCCGGAAATCACGGTCAACGGCGTGCGCAGCTCATGCGATGCATTGGCGACGAAGTCCTTGCGCATCGCTTCCAAGCGCATCTGGCGGGTCACATCGTGCACCAACAGCAGGGACTGGCCGCCTCCGTAGGGGACCACTTGCAGCGCCAAATAAGTATCAATCTGTACCGGCGGCCGGATGATCAGCGGCAGTGCGAAGTCATCGCCGTGCAAATAATGCGCAAACTCCGGGGCGCGGATCAGGTTGTCGATTCTCAAGCCCACATCGACCGGCCGCCGCAGGCCGAGCAAGCGCGCCGCCTGGCGGTTGAACCATACGATCTCGTGCTGCGGACTCAAGATGATCACGCCGTCCGGCAGCGCCGCCGTGGAACGACGCAGTTCCCGGTACAGCTGCACCAGGCGCTGCTTGTGGTACTGCTTGCGCCGATGCAGGCGCACCACCTGGGCGATGATATCGCCCCAAATTCCGCCAAGATTCGGCGGGTCGATTTGCGAGCGCAGCCGCAGCCAGCGGTCCAGACGATAAAGATTCAGCAACTGCCAGCCCAGGTACAGGCATGCTGACCCTAAGATCCACACCCACACAGGACCTATCAGCAGGCCTGCGCACAGGCCCAACAACAAAATGCCCGCGAGCCGCGCGAGCGCGAAGGTCCACATCGCTGCCATGGGCTGGTAAATAGCTCGCTTTAGGCGTCCCGCGTCGAGAACCGATACCCGGCGCCACGCACTGTTTGCACCAACTTTTCCAATGAAAACGGCTCGAGCGCCTTGCGCAATCTGCGGATGTGCACATCCACGGTACGCTCCTCGACGTAAGTATTACCGCCCCAGACGCGGTCCAGCAACTGACCGCGGGTAAATACCCGCTCGGGGTGCGTCATGAAAAAATGCAGCAGGCGATATTCGGTGGGTCCCAAGGCAATTTCCCGCTCGCCGGCGCTCACCCGGTGACTTGAATCATCGAGCTTCAAGCCGTCCACTTGCACGACGTCGTCAGCGCCCGCCGGAGCGGCGCGCCGCAATACCGCTTGGATGCGCGCCAGCAGTTCGCGCGGTGAAAAAGGCTTGGTGATGTAGTCGTCGGCGCCGCCCTCGAGGCCGTTGACCTTGTCCTGCTCCTCGGCCCGCGCCGTGAGCATGATGACCGGAATTTCCTCGGTGTCCTTGGCGCGCTTCAGTGAGCGGGTGAGCTCGAGGCCGCTCATGTCGGGCAGCATCCAATCGATGAGCATCAAGTCGGGCCGCACATCGACGATGCGCGCGCGTGCTTCCCGGCAGTCCTCGGCTTCACGAACGTCGTAGCCCGCGCGGCGCAGTCCAAAGGCGATCATGTCGCGGATGGCTTTTTCGTCTTCCACTACGAGGATGCGCCTGGCTGACATACGATAGTCCCTTGATTCCAAAGCCGACTATTACAGACTTCGATTGTGACAGTTCCATGACCTTAAGTTCAGCGCGCCGCACGTTCCGCCTCGGTCAAGGCCACTTTATCTCGCAAATACAGCGGTTGCAGCTGCGCGGGGTCGAGTCCGCCGCCGCCGGCGAGCCGCAAAGCGCCCAAGCGTGCGATCTCACGCGCATGGGGCAACGCCTGGCCGGCTTGCTGGTCGATCTCCAGCCTCAAGCGCGCCGCCAACTCGGGATAGGCGGAAAATCCGCGACCGATACCGCGCATGGGTGCGCCGCCGGCCGCGGCCAGGCTCACGCTGCCGGGAGGGCTCACGCTGGCAGCGCCGAGAGCGATCAAACCGCTCTGCGCATCTGCCGCGAAGCATCCCCAATACACCTCGCCCATGCGCGCATCGAGACAGGCAATGGCGCGATCGGACTCGGGCAGGACCTGCAGCGCCAGGGCTTCCAGCGTCGTGACCGGAGCGACCGGCAGGCCGGCGCCGAATGCCAGTCCCTGCGCCACCGACACGCCGATCCTCACGCCGGTGAACGCGCCGGGACCGATGCTCGCCGCGATGCCATCGAGCATGGACCAGGAGACTTGGCCCTCGGCCATCAACTCCTCGATCATGGCGAGCAGCTGCTGCGCATGGTCCCTGCCCGCCTCGACGCTGCGGCTGATCAGCTCACCCTCGCATAAGAGTGCGACCGAACAGGCCTCGGTTGCGGCATCCAGCGCCAACACCCGCGTCATGTGGCGCCACCCGTGACGCGCGGCGCCGCGCCAGTGGCGACAGCGCGCCGGGTGGCCATATGGTCGGCGAGAAATTGCGCGCCGGCGGCGCTGTTGGTGATGACCGGGCTCGGCGGCATCGAGTCCAAGAACACCCGTCCATAGGCCTTCGATCTGATGCGCGGATCGCCGATCACGATCACGCCATAGTCGTCGAAGTCGCGAATCAGGCGCCCGACGCCTTGCTTCAGCGCCAGCACGGCTTGCGGCAATTGGTATTCAAAAAATGGATTGCCGCCCCGCCGGCGAATTCCTTCCAGCCGGGCTTTGAGCAGCGGATCATCCGGCGCGGCAAAGGGCAACTTGTCGATGGCAACGATCGACAGCGCCTCGCCCTTGACGTCCACGCCTTCCCAGAAGCTGCCGGTGGCGAGCAGCACGGCGTTACCTAGCTCTCGAAACCGATTGAGCAAGGATTCGCGCGGCGCCTCGCCCTGCACCAGCACCGGGAACGGCGGCTCGGGAAAGCGCGCCTTCAACGCGCGCACGCCTTCGGCCAAGCCGCGATAACTGGTGTAGAGCAGGAACGCGCGCCCGCCGCTGGCACACAGCAGCGGCGCGCATGCCCGAATGAATTCATCGGCGAAGGCCGGATCCAATGGCTCGGGCATGCGAGGCGGTAGAAACAAGCGCGCTTGGGCGGAATAATCGAAGGGACTGCCGATGCGCAGCGTACGCGCTTCGGGCAGGCCGATGCGCGCGGCAAAGTGCGAAAAATCCTCGCCGATGGCCAAGGTGGCGGACGTGAAGACCCAGGCGCAGGGCCGCGACTCCACATACTCCCGCAAGCGAGCGGCGATTTCGAAGGGTGTGAACTGCAGCAACATCCCGTTGGCCGCAGCCTCGATCCAGCGCAACCCGGATTCATCGGAGAGCTCGCGCAAGCCGGCCAGCGCGTTGGCCAAGTCCGCTGCCCGGCGCGCGCAAGTTGCGGTGCCGGCGCCGCCGCCCAAGCCCTCGAGTTCACCGGCGAGGTCGCTCAAGGCCGTCTCGATCTGCGGCAGCGCATCGAGCAAGGCATCGGATAATTCCGACCACTGATAGCGCCCGGCACCGCGCGGCAGCGCCTGCCTTAAGCCCTCGAGCTGCGCCTCGATGTTCAGTACCGCTTCGACGATGGCCGGCGCGCGTATCGCCGCGGCGATGAGCTCAGCACCGATGTCGCGCAACAGCAGTTGCGCCTTGCGCACCGACCAGGTCTGGCCGAAGAACTGCGCCGCGATATCCGGTACTTGATGCGCTTCATCCAAGATGACGGCCTCGGCACCGGGCAAGAGGTCGCCAAACCCCTCGTCCTTCAAGGCCAGATCGGCGAGGAGCAGATGGTGATTCACCACGACGATATCGGCCGCTTGGGCGTTGCGGCGCGCTTCGATGACATGGCAGCGCGAGAACTGCGGACACTCCTGGCCGAGACAGTTCTCGCGCGTCGAGGTGATGCTGGGCCACACGGCCGACTGCTCGGGCAAGTCGGTGAGTTCGGATAGATCGCCGCTCTTCGTGATCGCCGCCCAGCGCGAAATCCGCGCCAGCAGGCGAGCGGCACCGCGCTCCGGGCCGAGCAGCGAACCTTGCTGGGTGGCAAGCTCGAGGCGATGGCGGCACAGATAGTTGGCGCGGCCCTTGAGCAAGGCAATCTTCACCGGCAACCCTAGGGCTTTGGCCAACAGCGGTACATCGCGGCGAAACAATTGATCTTGCAGCGTACGCGTGCCGGTGGAGATGATGACGCTGCGGCCCGATAAGAGCGCCGGAACCAGGTAGGCAAAGGTCTTGCCCGTACCGGTGCCGGCTTCGACGATCAGGGGTTCGAGCCGAGCCAGCGCAAGACCCACGGCCTTGGCCATCGCGGCTTGCTCGGGGCGATGGGCATAGCCAGGCAAGGCTTGCGAGAGCTTGCCGGCGGCGCTGAAAACATCGCCGTAGTCGGTGTTCACGGTTTCACCAGCGCGCGAAAACGCACAAACGCCACGGCATTGCCCTTCAAACTGCGTTTGAATTGCCAGCGGATATGGGTGTAATCCGCGGCAAGGGCCGTGCGCAGCGACCCTTCCTCAGTCTTGATTTTAAGATTCTCCGCCGCATCGAAGCTGCGGCCGCCGTCCACCGAAAAGCTCACCACCGTCCCCGGACCCACCGCCGAATCCGCCAGGTACTGCATATGGGCGGGGACGGGATAGGTCACGGTGGGCGCCGCCACCGCTGCGGCAGCGGTATTGCGCACTTCCAGGGTGTAGAAAACGTGATCACCGGGCACAACCCGGTCT
>Ga0210399_10003172_pt1 | contig 12795 bp, 9 predicted proteins | sample IncBWC14MmetaG_FD_150865 | JGI IMG/M metagenome (GOLD analysis project Ga0210399, IMG submission 150865) | Forest soil microbial communities from Barre Woods Harvard Forest LTER site, Petersham, Massachusetts, United States - Inc-BW-C-14-M | ecosystem: Environmental > Terrestrial > Soil >... | reverse complement strand
GGGGAGACCAGATGGCGGGGAGTGATGCGGAGGCAGTCACGAACCATTCCGATCTTGCCTCTCAATTGCAGATCCGGGTCTTTGGCCCGCTCGAGATCGCGTGGGGCGGTCACCCGGTCGACCTCGGCGGCCTCAAGGCACGAGCGCTGGTGGCGCGTCTGCTCATCGATCGCGGCCTCATCGTCTCGGTGGACCGGCTCATCGATTCGCTGTGGGGTGACCACGAAGGCGATGGGCCCGAAATCGCGCTGCGTTCCACGATCTCGCGGTTAAGGAAGCGTCTGCGCGAGGCGGGGGTCTCCCAAGACCTCATCGTGACCCGCTCGCCCGGCTACGTCCTCGAGATCGCCGCGGAGACGACGGACGTGTTCGTGTTCGAACGAATGGTGGCGGACGGCAAGCGGCAGCTGATACGGCACCGACCGAGCGAGGCGGTGCGGGTGCTCGAAGAGGCGCAGAACCTCTGGCGCGGGGCGGCGTACACCGAGGTGCGCGACGAACCTTTTGCCCGAGCGGAGGCGCGGCGGCTCGAGGAGATGCTGCTCGCGGCTATCGAGCTGCGTCTCGATGCCGCCTTCACCCTCGGACGCCACGAGTCGCTCATCGGCGAGCTCGAGACGCTGACGACACAACACCCCATGCGCGAGCGCCTGTGGTCCCAGCGCATGCTCGCGCTGTATCGCTCGGGGAGGCAGGCGGAGGCGCTGCGCGTCTATCAGGACCTTCGTTCGACGCTCGTGGACGAGCTGGGCATCGAGCCCGGGCACGACGTGTCGTGGATGGAGCACGCCATCCTGACGCAGGACCCTGCACTGGCCTTCGTGGCGCCCGGGGAGCCGGCGACGGCGGCGCAGGTCGCGGCGGAGGAGCTGGCCGGTGCCGCCGACTCTTCGAGCGGGTACCGCGTCCGGATCCCGACGTCACCGACCCGGGGACCGTTGGTCGGGCGGGACCGGGAGTCGTCGCTCCTGTACGACTGGTGGGCGTCGGTGGGCAACGGCGACAGCGGCCTCCTTCTCGTCGAGGGTGACCCAGGCATAGGCAAGACGCGCCTCGTCGGTGAATTTGCTCGCGCCGTGGAGACCGAAGGTGCTCTGGTCTTGTGGGGGCGCTGCGACGAGGAGCCCGTGGCACCGTTCCAGCCCTTCGCCGAAGCGCTCGGCCGGTATTTCCACGCCGAGTCGGCCGACCGGATCTCGCGGATGCCCAACTGGCAGCTCGTGGAGCTTTCCCGCCTCGTCCTCCGGCTGCGCCAATACGCGACGCCGTTCGAAGCCGAGCCCGGAGACCCGGAGAGCACCCGGTTCCGCTTCTTCGAGGCGGTCACCGCGACCTTGAACGAACTCCCAGGAAGCGGCAAGCTCCTCTTGGTCGTCGACGACCTTCACTTCGCGGATCAGCCCACGCTTCTCCTTCTCCGCCACGTGCTGCGGAACATCGATCGTGCGAGGCTCGGCATCGCCGGGATGTACATCGACTCGGAGGTACCGTCCGGGCACTGGGTGCGCCAGGCCTTGGCCGATCTTCGGTCCGACCGCTCGGTCGAGACGGTGCATCTCGAGGGCCTGAACGAAGACGGCGTCGAGGAACTGGTGCGCAGCTGGCCGAAGGTGCCGGTGGCGCTGGTCCCGCGCCTCTTCAAGCTGACCGATGGGAACCCGCTGTTCCTCGAGGAGATGCTCGACCACATCGGCGAGCGCGAGAACGAGCAGGCCGGTAACGGCGACGCGCCGGTGCCCTCGGACCTCGAGCCGCCCGAGGCGATCCGGGAGCTCGTGGCGCGACGCGTGTCGCGGCTGCCCGAGGACGTGATCTACCTCCTGCAGGCAGCAGCGGTCGCCGGACAGGAGTGCGAAGCGGGCATCGTTGCCGAGGCCGCCGAATTGAGCCCGGATCAACAGCTCGACGCGTTCGACCGCGCTGAGGAGTCGCGCCTGCTTCGCCGCGTAGGTGGGCTGGTCCGTGACCGCTATGCCTTCACCCACGGCCTGGTGCGCGACGCGATCTACGGCGAGCTGTTGCGCGGGCGCCGGGTCCGCTACCACTACAAGATCGCGTTGGCGACCGAGCGCGTCCACGGTGAATCGGTCGACAGGTACGTCAACGAGCTGGCCCACCATTTCTACATGGGGGCGGCGCTGGCGGGCGCGGACAAGGCGATCCGGTACTGCATCGCGGCCGGCGAACGGGCGATGCGCCTGCTCGCGTTCGAGGAAGCGGTCGGCCATCTCACCCGTGCGCTCGAGGTGGCGGAGAGATCAGGCGACGCCGAACAGTCCGCCCTCTGTGACGCACTGATCGCTTTGGCCGAGGCACAGGGCCGCGCGGGCGACGAGGCCGAGGCCAACGCGAACTTTGCCCGGGCCGCGACGCTGGCCCGGGCGATCGGGGACCCCGATCGACTGGCCATGACCGCCCTGCGCGCCGGGCCGGTGAGCTATCTCGGCGTCGTCGATGCCCACGACGAGCAGATAGAGCTGCTGGAAGAGGCCCTCGCTGCGTTGCCAGGCGACGACTCGCACCTCCGGGCCAGGGTCACCGCGCAGCTCGCGCTGATCGTCGTCGCCTTGACGGGGGTGCCGGCACCCGGAGCCCTCGAACGGGCGATGGAGTTGAGCTCTGATGCGGTCTCGATGGCCAGGCGTCTGGGCGACCGTCTCGCACTCGGCTACGCCCTCCGTGCTCGGATCAACGTGTTGTGGGGTATTGACCCCGCGCCCGAGCGACTGGCCGCGGCAACAGAACTCGGGGAGATCGCCGCTGACGTCGGCGACCAGTTCCTCGCGCTGCACGGCCACATGTGGCGAGTCCGCGAACTGCTGGCACGCGGCGATGTGGACGCGGTCACCGAGGAGCTGACCCGGTTCGAAGCGCGGGACGCAGGGCCGGTGCACCCACTCGAGTTGTCATGGACCCTCAACATCGGGGCCGTGATGGCGTTGTTGGCGGGCGACATCGACCGGGCGGAATCGCTGGCCCGCAGAGGTTTGGAGGCCGCCGAGGGCTACAACGAGCTCGGCGCCACCTTCTACGGCGGGCTCATGGTGTGGACCTGGTGGCAACGCGAGGAGGTGGTGGCGCTCGAGCCGATGTTCCAAGAGGTGATCGCGCAGGCGCTCAAGGGATATCCGATCCTCCTGACGGCCCTGGCGCTCATCCACGCCGAGGCCGGACAGCCCGACGAGGCGATGGCCGATCTGGACGCCCTCGCAGACATCGGCTGGGAGGTCGTCGCGAGGGATCAAACCGAAGGCTTGTCCCTCGCGCTCGCGGCGGCGGCGTGTGGTGTGCTCGGTACACGCGCCCGGGACTACGCGTCGGTCCTTTACGACCAGATGCGTCCCTATGCCGGCACGGCGGTAGTGCTCAGGGTGCCGGCGGCGGCGTGTGTCGGACCGGCCGACCACTACCTCGGGCTCTTGGCCGCTGCCACCGGAGACCTCGCCCTGGCCGAAGTCCACTTCGAAGCGGCCATTCGGCTTGCCACCCGCATGGGCTCATCACCCTTCGAAGCCGCTTCCGAGGTCGAACTGGCGCGGACACTGCGTCAACGCGGTCGGGTGGCCGACGAGCGGGTTGCCGTCCTGCTGCGCCACGCCGAGGAGACAGCATTGAGGTTGGGGCTGCGTCGCCTGGCCCGGATGGCTGCCGAACCGGGCTGACCGAGCGGCCACGCGTCAGGAACCGGACGGGTCCTCACCCTCATCTTTCTCGGCAATCGCTGCCAACTTGTCATCCGCATCTCGGATGCGCCGGCTCATCCCGACCAGCAGTGCGTTGCGGAAGCCAGGGATCTCCATCATCGCCTCGAGCTCACGCGGACCGACGATGAGCACGTCGAGGTCCGAAGTCGCCGTGACCGTTGCGCTGCGCGGCGCAGCCTCGATCGCGGCGAGCTCACCGAAGTAGTCGCCGGGACCCCATTCGTTGACGACCTTGTCGGACCGGGTGACGACGACGGTGCCCTCGAGGATGATGTAGAGCTCGCGCCCGAGCCGTCCCTCGCGTAGGATGACTTCGCCTTCCTGCACACGGAGGCGCTCGGCCAGGCGCGCGATCTCAGCGAGCTGTTCCGCGGTGCACGCGGCAAACCAAGGCACCCCGTGCAGGCGTTCGATCACCATCGTGGGCACCCCCCCGTTCTCTTTCATGCCGTCCTCCGGTGCGAACGTCGGTGTCAGGTTACGCGAAGTCACGATCGCCATAGGCATCGCATCACGAAACCCGGGTATCTCGAACATGGCCGCGAACTCGCGCGGCCCGATGATCAGTACGTCGACCTCGCTCAGCGCGGTCACCGTCGCGTGACGCGGCCCGAGGTTCGTGGCGATCACCTCGCCAAAGAAACGTCCGGGGCCGAGCGTGTCGACATGACGGCCGCCCTGCGTCACAGCCACCCGGCCGGAGAGGATCAAGAAGAACTCCCGACCGATCCGGCCCTCCCGGGCCAGGACCTCACCCTTGTCGACCTGCACCCTCTCGGCCAGCCCGGCCACCTGCTCGAGCTGCGTACTCGTCAAACCCCGCAGTTGGTCCACCGCCCGGAGCCGGTCGACAGTCGTCTCTCGCCCCATTTCGATAGCCACGGCGCTGGACCCCTCTCTCAAGCGGCAGCACACTGCCCGGCGCCGCCAAGCCGGTACTCCCTACTGTGCGCCCGGGCCCTTGCAACGGCGTTGCACGCTGATGACACACGACTCGAACGCGGCGGGCGCAAACCAAATCGACGGATTGAACTGGGATAACGCACCCTGCGCTGAGTCGGTGGGCCGGCGCTGGCACGTCGGCCCACCGCGTTCACAACAGAGCCCGGACCCGGGCGCACCCTGACCTACACTGACTCTCCGCCGTCAGCCCGGTTGTTCGGAAGGTCCTGCTCCATCCACCCTGGGCGTCGACGGTGGCAGACGCCTGGGTAGCTCAGTCGGTAGAGCAGCGCACTCGTAATGCGCAGGTCGTCGGTTCGAGTCCGACCTCAGGCTCCAAACCATCTGCCCCGCAGGCGGGTCGAGACCGATCTCTGGAGTCGCGAACTGATTCACGGCCTATCTTGAGAAGGTGGTGACCGATCACCAAGCCGAGCCCTGGGCAATCCGATCCACGCTGGTCACGGTGACCGCGCTAGATCGCTCCCTTGCGTTCTATCGAGAGATCGGGCCGTTCGAAGAGATTGTTCGCGACGAGACAGTTGCCGTGATCGGACAGCCACCCCGTGGTTCCATGTTCATCATCCTGCGCCAAGTGCAGAGCCAGCACGCGGTTCGCCACGGCCAAGACTCCTTGGGCGTCCGCTCGATGACCTTCAACGTAAGAGCGGTTGGCGAGCTCGATCGCATAGAGCCGATACTCCGACAGCAGGGCCTGTTCACCCGCCGATGGCAGATGGCAGACGGCGCGGCGGAACTGATGACCGGACGCGATCCTGACAATTTGCCTCTGGCGTTCGGCTCGTACGATGAAAGCAGGTTGATCGGGACTGAGTACTACGGGGCGGTCGCCGGTTTCGTACATTCCCTGGACGTCTGACCCGTCGACAGGAAGCGTCGTGCCGCCCAAGGCGTCAGGAACAGCCGGCCGGCGGCGGTGCCGGTGACGGCGTCGGCGCGTTGCCCGGCGTCACCGACGAAGCGATCTTGCGCCAGAGTACGTCGCTCGTGTTGTCGTAGTTCCCCTGGCAATCGAAGGCTCCCGGATTGAAGGTCGTCACCACCGCGATCGCAATCTTCTTCGACGGCAGGTACGCCTCCGACGCGCTGTAGCCACCGAGCAGCGGGTTCTGGAGCAACCAGGAGCCGGACCGCACGACACCGAGTCCGTAGTTGTACGCAGGAATCTGCGTGAAGCAGGACGGCACACAGTTCGGTTGCTTCTGGCCGAACCCGAGCAGATTGGGATCCGTCATGGCGTGGTAGCTGGAGCGTGTGAGGAGCTTTCCGGTCCCGACCGCCACTGCCGTCTTGGCCATGTCGTAGATGTCGGTCGTCTCGGACGCTCCGTCGGGTGTACCCCATTGCGCGTTCCAGAACGTCGACTCCTCGTAGAAGGACGCGCTGGCAGGCACGCCGAGCGCTGCCCTGCGTTCGGAGCTGAACGAATGCAGGACCGGGTTCGGGATGAAGGAGGTGCGGTTGCCGCTGGTCTGGGTCAGCCCCATCGGGGTCAGCACCTTGCGCTGCAACAGACTGGCGAGAGGCGCCCGTCCGATCATCGACAGGATCTTTCCCAAGATCATGAAGTTCGTGTGGGAATAGCTCCAGTTGGTGCCCGGCGCGAACTGCAGCGGTCGATTGAACGCGTCCTTGAGGCGCTCCTGGTAGCTGAAGATCTGGAACGGGTTGCTGTTGAACTGCGCGTTCCAGGTCGGGTCAGTCTCGAAGTCCGGATACCCGCTGGTCTGGTTGGCCAGCATCTTCAGCGTCACCTGGTGCGACTCGGGGAGGTCCGGCAACCAATGATCGATGGTCTCGTTCAGCGTCACCTTGTGCTCGTCGACGTACTCGAGGAGCAGGGTGCTTACGTACTCGAAGGCGACAGCACCGTTCCGGAAGTGCATGGCCGTGGTGGCCGGGACGCCGTCCATGGAGGTGCCGAAGGCCTGCGTCGCCAGAACCCTGTTGCCTAGGGTCACCCGGACGATCACGGCCCGCAACTGATACTGCGCCATGGTGGCGCGGACGATGCTGGCGATGGCGGACGCAGACGGGGTCTGTGTCTGCGACGCAGATGCGGCGGATGCATTCGCGGGAGCCAGATACAGCGAAAGTCCCACCACGCAGATCGCCAACAGGGCCGGAAGTGGGTGTGCCGGCACCGCGGCACCCGTGGTCTTAGTGCCTCTTGCCACCGCATCCTCCCTGATCTGTGGGAATGCGGAGACAAAGGGGTCGCCGCTCGCGTCTGCGCGCATCGTAACGTGGGCGCTTGGCAGCGGTGGCCCAGACCGACGGGAGGACGGCATAGCGGTGGAGGATCGCAGCACCCCGGTGCTCTACCTCGAACTCGGTGACGCGTCGGCCGAAGCCTGTGCGGAGCGGGCCCGTGCGCTCGCGCGCCTCCCAGGCGCCACTCGGGTTACTTGGTGGCAGAACTGCGCACTCGGCCGAACCGACTTGCCCATGCGGGTCAGCGACGGCAACTCGCTCCTCGTCGTCGAGGCCGACGACGATTTCGTCCCCCTACCGCAACCTGCGGACGCCTCCGAGGCACACGTGTTCGTTCGCCACCCCCGGCCGAGCCAGGGCGTCCTCACCGGAGCGCCGACCTTGGGTCTGCTGATCGTATGGATCAGCCCCCGAGCGCCGGACCTGGCCGGCGCGTTGCGCGACTGGGGCGACTTCGTGCACATCCGCCACATTGCGGATGCCGGAATTCCAGGTTTCACGCAGATCTCGGTTTACGAGAACCAGAAAAGTGCCGACCCTCTCTTCATGCACTTCTACGAGTTCGACACCCTCGAAGCCGAAGAGACGTTCTCCACCATGGTCGAGCACGTCGCGCCCCGCCTCGGCGGTACCGACAGCGAGGCCTACGCCGAGTGGGCGGACTGGCGGGTCGGGCACGGGCGACTCTTCTACTGCAACACCTTCCGTCGACTGGGTGAGGAACTCGGGTGAGCGCACGCATGGTTCGTCTGGGGTCGCCCGTTGTGGCATTCGTGTCCGTGCTCGCGACCGGCCTTCTGTTCACACCGACCCCGGGCGTCGAAGCCGCGGCCTCCGCCCACGCCAGCCAGGCCCACGTTGGCTTCGCGCCGAGCCCTTCCCCGGCCTTCGCTGGCGACGCCCCGGACCCCGACGTCGTGTACTCGGGTGGCACCTACTACGCGTTCACGACGGGCACGCCTTTGGGCAACCACATCCAGGCGCTGGTCTCGGCTTCTCCGGCGTCGGGGTTCGGGTCCTACACCGGCCACCCCTACGGCTCGACCGGGTTGCCAGCTGTGCCCGGCTGGGAGCAGATAAACACGCAAACCTCACCTGGCGTCTTCTTCTACGGCGGGCACTGGGTGATGTGGTACGACGCCTCCTTGAGCGGATTTCCCGCGGATTCAGGGCACAGCTGTCTCTCGGTGGCGACCACGACGACGTTGCCGCAGTTCACCGACAGCTCCGGCGCAGCGGCGTATTGCGACCCCGCCAACGGCGGCGTGGTCGACCCGAGTCCTTTCGTCGACCCGAACTCTGGGGCGGCGTACCTCTTGTGGAAGTCGAACGACGGTTCGTCGGGTGCACCGTCACGCATCTGGTCCGTTCCGCTGAACGCGTCCGGCACCGCTTTCGCCGGCACACCCACCGTCCTGCTCACGGTGGACCAACCCCAACTGCCGTGGGAGACGACGACCGACAACCCGCAGATGGTCTTCGCATCGGGTGCCTACGACCTGCTCTTCTCCGCCGGCGACTTCCAGTCGACCAGCTACAACGAGGCCCTCACCACGTGTGCCGGTCCTCTCGGACCGTGCAGCCAGCCGTTGGCGCCCTTCCTCACCACCTACGGGACCGCGTACGGGCCCGGAGGCGGCTCCCTCTTCCAGGACGCCAACGGAGGGTGGTGGCTCGGGTACGCCGCGTGGAACGCGCCGTGCACGTCCTACGGCTGCGGCGCGGTGCGTGAGCTCTACACGGCGCCCATCGACCTAAGCACGGGGCTCTCTGTTCCGTGCAACCCTCCCTTCGGGACCCCGGTCGGGTACCGGTTCACCGCGAGTGACGGCGGGGCCTTCACCTATGGCAATCAGCCCTTCTGTGGTTCGACCGGCGGCATTCACATCAACCAGCCCGTCGTGGGAATTGCCAACACGGGCAATGCGGGCGGTTACTGGACGGTGGCACGGGACGGGGGCATCTTCTCGTTCGGCAACGCACAGTTCTTCGGCTCGACGGGGTCGATCCACTTGAACGCTCCGATCGTCGGCATGGCGGCCACCCACGACGGCGGCGGCTACTGGCTCGTCGCGTCAGACGGCGGGATCTTCTCCTACGGCGACGCGCGGTTCCACGGCTCGACGGGATCCATCCACCTCAACGCGGCCATCGTCGGCATGGCCGCCACCCACGACGACGGCGGGTACTGGCTCGTGGCCTCCGACGGCGGGATCTTCAACTACGGCGACGCGCAGTTCCTGGGCTCGTCCGGCGCACTGCACCTGAACCGCCCCGTCGTTGGCATGGCCGCCACGCCGGACGGCGGTGGCTATTGGCTCGTCGCGTCAGACGGCGGCATCTTCAATTACGGCGACGCCAAGTTCGACGGCTCGACCGGTGCGCTGCACCTCAACGCCCCCATCGTCGGCATGGCCGCGACGCCCGACGGCGGTGGCTACTGGTTGGTCGCCTCCGACGGCGGGATCTTCTCCTACGGCAACGCGCCGTTCTACGGCTCGACCGGCGCGATCCACCTGAACGCCCCCATCGTTGCCATGAGCGGCCCCTGACGGTCCCGGGGCCCGAGCATCAACGGATCAGCGCGGCCGCGCCCAATCCAAACGGCGCCAGCAACCAGCCCCAGCGCACGGCGGCGACCACCACCTCGGACTTGTAGCGGTACAGCACCGCCAGCTGGATCGGTTGGAACGAGGGCGCGCTCAGTGCACTGAGCACGGCGACGACCGCCAGCGCGGTCGACCCCATCGCGGCCGCCACCACGGTGACGACGAGGAAGTACGCCACCCGGATCACGGTCAGCCAGGCCCAGCGCCGGATCGCGTGTTGCGGCCGGGGGACCGAGATGTTGTGCGGGTGGATCACCGAACCGGTGAAGAGCGCCGCGCCCGAGAAGGCCAGGAGGGGCGCGGCCAGGATGAGCACATCCTCGGTCCAACCTGGTGCGGGGCCGACGAAGTGGAGCAACAGCCCCACCACCGAGGCGAGGACGGGCGACTGGTCGACCCAAGAGGTCGCCCGGCGCTGGCGGAGCGGCGCGTCGCGCCGCATCAGGTGCACGCAGACCCCACCCCACACCGACGTGATGACGTTGGCCAGGACGGCGATCAACGTCCCGGCGGACCCCGCGAACGCCGTGGCTGCTGGCACCACCCAGAACCCGCTGTTGGGGCTCACGGCCCACGCCTCGAGCGCGCCTTCCCCCGTGCTGCGCCGTCCCCGCGAGATCAGGCTGATACCCAGCATCACCCACATGCCGCCCGCCAGGGCCAGTGGCCCGACGAGCTCACCCGCCGAAGTCAGGCGCCAGGCCGCCACCAGGGACAGGGTGGCGGACGTGACGAGAATCTGAACTCGCAGCACGACGGGCCACACTCGCTGAACGGTGGCGCCGCCCTTCGCCGCACCCCAGCCCAGAAGCCCGCCCACGAGGAAGCAGACCAGGCTGAGCACACCCCGATTGTGCCCTGCCGCCGTCGCCCCTCCCGCCCCCACAAGATGTGACTGGGAGCGGTTATGGTTCCCCGATGCACACTCAACGGATCCACGAGGTGCTTGCGGAGGCGATTGTCGGGCGTCATTTGCTCACGCACCCCTTCTACCGTCGCTGGGAGGCCGGAACCCTGTCGGAGGGCGAGTTGGCCGCCTATGCGGAGCAATATCGGCACATCGAGCGAGAGCTCCCTGTGACGTTGTCGGCGATCGCCTCGGCGCTGCCCGAGGGTCGGGCGCGCTCGTTGGTCGAGGCGAACCTCTCCGACGAGCTCGGGTCTCCCGAGCCCCATGTCCGGCTGTTCGAGTCGTTCGCCAAGGCGGCCGGAGCCAAGTCCCACGCAAAGGCAACGCCCTCGACCGCTGCGTTGTTGGCGCTCGTGCGCACGGCCGCGGCGACCGACCCGGCGGCCGCGCTGGCCATGGTGGCGGCCTACGAGATCCAGGCCGCGGACATCGCCGCGTCCAAGTCGGACGGGCTGCGTCGCCACTACGGCATGGGCAACAAGGGCACCCGCTTCTGGGACGTCCACCGCACCCAGGAGGTCGATCACGCCGGTTGGTCCATGGAGGCGCTGGCCGAGCTGGAAGCCGACCCCGACCTCGTGCAGGCCGCGGCCATCGTCTCGGCCGACTCGTGGTGGCTCTTCCTCAGCGAGCGCGAGGAGCTGGCGCCCGCAGGCGCCGCCTGCTGATCCGCTTCAGCTGAGCGGGCCGTACCGCGCCGCCGCGGCGGCGAAGGCGGCCGAGCGCTCTCGATAGTCGCCGAACCGCCCGAAGCTCGGGGCCGCCGGCGACAGCAGGACCACACCACCCGGCGTGGCCCAGTCGACCGCGGCCGCGACGGCGGCCTCCAGGTCCGCCGCGTCCACGACCTCGACGCGCCCGTCGCTGACCGTCCTGACCGCGTCACCGATGCGCGGGCCGTTGTCAGGCATCGTCACCACGAGCGTCGGGGCGGCGCGTTCCGCCAGGGTCTCCGCCAACGGCGCGTAGTCGACGCCGCGGTCGTGCCCACCCACGAGCAGCGCGACCGACCGGTCCGCGAACGCGGCCAGGGCGGCCTGGGCCGGCAGCACGTTGGTGGAGAGCCCGTCGTCGACGAACTCCACTTCGCCGACACGCCCGAGCGAGCGGAACCGGCTCGGCAGCGCGTCGAAGCCGGCGGCGGCCCGCTCCAGGCCCGGCTCGTCCGCGGCCTCCGGGATGCGCAGGCCCATGAGCACGGCGTGGGCGATCGCCGCGTTGCGCGCGTTGTGAGGCCCGGCCAGCCCGAGAAAAGACGACCACGCGTCGTCCCGCGCCACCTCCTCGGCGTCCACCCACCGCACGTGCGGGCCCATCTGACCCGCCTGCGCACGGAGGCGCTCGTCCGAGCCGTCGGCCACGGCGAGGGTGACGCCCGGCTTGGTGCACAGCGAGAGCTTGTCGGCGTAGTAGCGCTCGACCGTGCCGTGCCAGTCGAGGTGGTCGGGGGAGAGCGAGGTCACCGCCACGACGTGGGGCGCGACCGCGAGGTCGGGCACCTGGAAGCTCGAGGTCTCGACGATCCAGTAGTCGGGGTCACCCTCCTCGGACGGATCCCACGGCGGGCGCCCGATGTTGCCGCCGGCACGCGCGTCGTAGCCCAGTCCTCGCAGGAGGTGCACGGCGATGGCCGTCGTGGTGCTCTTGCCCTTCGTCCCGGTGATGCATGCGACGCGCGCCGGATCGGCCTCCGCCATGAACAGGCCGAGCCCCCCGCAGACGGCGACCCCGGCGTCCTCCAGCTGCGTCACCTCAGGCCGGTAACGGCTGATGCCGGGGCTCTTGACGACGACGTCGCATTCGAGCAACGCCCGCAGCCCGTCGGGTTCGGTGGACATAACGGCTCGCCCGTCCATCTCCGAAGCGCTCGGCGCATCGTCCACGAGGACCAGTGCCACGCCGAGCGCGGCTAGGCGCCGGATGCTGGCCTGTCCCTCGACGCCCAGACCCCAGACGCCGACCCTCGCGTCAGCGAGCGCGGACCAGGAGATCGGCTGGCGCATAGCGCTCCGGGATGTGGTGCGGCCCGCTTGGCGCGAGGAGCGAGGTGACATCGGGTTGGGTCTCCCCCGCGACCAGCGCCACCTCGTCGCGCAGCCGGCGCAGCTGCCGGCCGTCCTCCCGGTCCGCGCGCTGTGAGGCAAGGAGCACGGCGGCGCGGCACTCGTCGACGTCGCCCACGCACTCAAAGGGGCGGGGGTCGTCGCCCAGACCGAGCAGGGCGCCGAAGCGCGCCGCGTTGGCCGGATTCTCCAGCGGCTCGGTCCCCCCGAAGATCGCCTCGAGGTCGGCGCGCGCCACATAGGGCGACAGGACGAGGTCGATGAAGCAGCACTTGTCGCACGTCCCGCACCAGTGGTCGAGCCGCCGCGCCGGGTCCTGGTGGAAGGCGCGG
>Ga0210399_10003168_pt1 | contig 12808 bp, 14 predicted proteins | sample IncBWC14MmetaG_FD_150865 | JGI IMG/M metagenome (GOLD analysis project Ga0210399, IMG submission 150865) | Forest soil microbial communities from Barre Woods Harvard Forest LTER site, Petersham, Massachusetts, United States - Inc-BW-C-14-M | ecosystem: Environmental > Terrestrial > Soil >... | reverse complement strand
CCCGGCACAGTGGGAAGGCGAACTCGAAGACGGCCGCGCTATCTACATCCGTTACCGGTGGGGATCCTTAGGCTTTGGAGTTGGCGCAACTCTCGACGATGCGATCGATGACTGTGAGTACGTGAAGGAGATCGGCGAGCAGTTCGACGGCTATATTCCGGAAAGCGAGATGCTCGTGCATCTGGCTGAGTTCGGTTTTGAGAAACTGAGCGTGTCGAAGTGAGCGCGATTCAATGTGCTGTCTGTGAGAGCCTTCCGGTGCTGTGCCTGTTTCTCGGCATGTTTATCGGGCATTGGCTAACTCGAGATCAAGAACGGAGGAGAACTCAGGAGCGCGACCGTCTCATCGCCGCGGCGCCGCGCATGCTCGCATTGTTGCGACGTCTGAGAGATGGGATTCTCGCGAGCAACCCGATCGAGTTCGATAACTGGCAACAGCAAGCAGGTTTCGATGCGGCCGCTCGATCGATCGGGCTGTTGCGCGTCACTGAGCTGCTCGCCGAACTCGAGGGGGAGGTAGTGCAGTGAGATGGGGTGAGAAACCGATTCCCCTTTTTCCGGTGATTACGCTCAAACCGGGGTGGCTTCGGTGCCGCAAGTCGTGGGAGATCTTTATCGGTCTCGCAAGCGAAGTACACGACTGCACTCGTTTTCGCTGGCACTCGGGAATGTGCCGTTGCTGGTGCGGAAGCGAAGCGATCGGGACATCGCTCGTCGATCCGCGTGAGAAACCCGGTGTGCCGAAAACCTAGTTTCTAAATGCCCGGGAAGAGCCTTTGTTTTCAGCGTTTGTAAATATCTTTACGGCTGTACCGAAAAGGGATGTTTTTGAACCGCCGATGCTAGGATTCTGGGCATGATGATTTACATCTGCCACAACTCGCTCACCAAGCTAACTGTGAGAATCGAAGCCGATCGCATGCGTCGTTGCGGCTGTTCAGAGTGGCACTTTTACAAGCGCATCCCCGGGCTATTTTGGGATCGATGGGTGATGGTGGGGAAGGTTGAAAACTCGTCATTCCTTTCGATCACGACGGAGGATTACGCGAGCGATCACGACTTTTTGAAGCAAGCCGGCGTGAGACTGTGAAGCGTCACAGCATGTTCGACGAAGTGCCTGCCGGCTTGCGCTTCTATTCGACTGGCGACTTTTCAAGCTGCGAAGGTGTTTGGGTGCCGATCCCGGTGTACTGGATTTTGCGCACCTGGCGAGATCTGCGGATCGCCTATCTTTGCCGGAATCTCCGCCGCCGCAAGCACGGACCCTCGAATGCGCGCAGCATTATCGTTTGCTTGAAGTGCGGCACACACAACGAGGACGATCCCGAATTCTACGATCCTCTGCTGTGTTGGAAGTGTGGCAATGAGCTCGAGAGGGAACGATGAGCACCGTTCTCCTAGGGTACGAGCTCGGATCCGGCCGGCCGATCGAGATCCCGGTCGGGCACATGGCGATCACCGGGCAGAGCCAGGCGAGCGGGAAAACTACCACGCTCGAGGGGCTCGTCTCGCGCTGCGGTCTCCGCGCCGTCGCGTTCGTTACGAAGCGCGGGGAAGGATCCTTTCGAGTCGCCTCTCCGATCCCGCCCTACTTCCGCGATCGGTGTGACTGGCCCTTTATAAAATCGATCCTCGAAGCAACTGCTTCCGAGAAACTCAAGTTTCAGCTGGCCGAGATCATCAAGATTTGTCAGCACTACTCCGGTCCGGAAGGAACGTGGAACGAACCGAAGAGCCTGAGAGACGTGATGGCGAATGCGGAAACGGCACTCAAGAAAGCCCGCGGCATCGCTTCGCGCGTCTACACCGAGCTCTTCGAGTACCTGCGTATGGTGGTGCCTGAGATCGAGCGCCTGCCCTACTCGAAAAAGCTGAAGCTGCGCACCGGGCTCAATGTGATGGATCTCACCGATTACGACTTTCCCCTGCAGGCACTCGTCGTGCGGTCGGTGATCGAGTGGGTGCACCACAATGCCGAGCACACGATCATCGCGATTCCGGAAGCTTGGAAGTTTGCACCGAAGCAACGGGGATCGCCGGTGCGCCTGGCCGCGGAAGAGCTCATTCGCCAGGGTGCCGCGCTGAAAAACTTTCTCTGGTGCGACTCTCAGGATCTCGCCGGCATTTCGTCTGTGCTCTTGCGCCAGGTCACGGTGTGGCTGTTTGGAGTGCAACGGGATCCGCGGGAGATCGAGCGCACCCTCGAGCACATTCCGGCCGACACCGCGAAGCCAACCAAGCGCGACATTGCGACTCTAGGCCGCGGGCAGTTTATCGTAAGCTTTGAGCGCGAGATGTACCGCGTCTATGTGCAACCGGCGTGGATGACGGGAGTGCACGCGGAAGCGATTGCCAGGGGCGAAGAGCCGCTCGAAAGCGCTCGTGATATAGTGCGCGACTTCGATCTCGAGCATGCAAAGGACGACGGTTGTTGAACAGACATCAGCTAGTGACAGCACTCAAAACTGTGATCTATGGAATTCGACCTGACTGTGTGAAGATCGATGTCGAGGGTGCCGAGATCCGGGTACTAAAGGGCGCGAAACGTCTCCTCGAAAGTGATGCGAAGATCGTTTGTGAATTGCATCCCTACGCGTGGCGCGATTTCGGAAACTCGTTTTCCGATCTGCAATTTATCGCCTTTGCTGCTGGCCGGCGGATCCGCTATCTCGATCAGCAGCACGAGATCACCGAGCCGGTGAAGTATGGGACGGTCGTTCTCGAGAAAGGACTCGATTAAATGGCCGAGCAGACCGAAATTCCCTTTCCCCGCTGCCCGCATTGCGATTTCGAACTCGCGACGCCGGCCCTCTTCACCTGGGAACATGGCGCCTGGGTGATCTTTTGCATCTACTGTCCGGAGTGCCGCAAGACGATCGATCTGCACATCATGCCGGCCGTCGCCGCGGCTGCGATCGCTGCGCAAAGCGCCGAAGCGCAATCGCCGATCATCCGGCACTAATTGACAATCTGAAACATCGGGCACGTCTGCCCTGTGGTCGAACCGAGTGTGATTGTGAAGCTCACGCCGGCCGAGACTGCCGAGATCGTCGGCTCGGTCGTACTGACTGGCGCGACGCAAGTCGGCCCGCCTGGCAGATCGGATGCGAAGCTCAGCCAGGTCAGTTGAATTCTGGAATGTGCCGTCACGGCCGTCGTGTTGATCGTGTACGTCGTCGTGGTCGTAGGGATGACGACGGCGCCCGACGGTGCGGATCCGCATGCTGCTGGCGAGACACTGTTGACCGCACAATTTGTGAGAGTGAGATAGGTAGCCGGCTGGATTCCCTGGCTACCCTGTGCGACGAGGTTCCCTGCTGCTCCGACGACGCACCACCGCGCTGCTCCCGGGTTTACTTGTGTGCCCGCGCCTCCTGTCGTTCCGGTATTGATGCACCAATTGCCGGGTGTGCCATTGCCGCTTGAGAGTCCACCGGTCACGCCGGCATTCGAGCCGTTAAGATTCGTGCCGAAGGGGGAGGCCGGTCCGAGCAGTCCTGAATATTCGAGGATCGCACGGGTGTGATCGTTCGCGGATCCGGGGTCTGATCGGCCGCCGATCCATACGTCATCGGCTGCCACTCCCCCGCCCTGTACTCCTGCACTCCAGACGATCGGCTGTGTTCCTACGTTGTTCTGCGAATATCCGTTGAAAATCACGGTTCCGCCGGCGATCGGTGTGCGGTTGAACTTCCAGCTCTGATATTTTTTCCCCCCGGTTTGCGACAAGGCGGGAAAGTCCATGATCACATTTTTGATCTGGGAAGCATTGAAGTTGTTGTTTAGGTTTCCGGATGTGATGAGCCAGTCGGGGCGTGTAACGTGCAAGGTGTCTACAGTGGTGGTGGTGTCGTTCAGTTGCAAACTGGCCTGATCGCCCGGCAGATCCATGTTCTCAATGCGTGCTACGGTGCCGCTGAGACAAGCGAGCGTGGTTGCGTCAAGCAATCCGCAGAGTCCGATCTCGTTCAGTGGTGCCCACGTCATACCGCCTGAAGTCGTTTGAGTGCCCCAGTTCGGTTCGACGACGAAAGTCGAAGTTGAATCCGGAGCCGAACAAAGCACCTGTCCGTAGGTCGTTAGCCAAGATGTGACCGTAACTGTTTGTGCGGTGTTGGACGTCACAATGCCATAGCACCCGGCGTTTGTTCCGCTGAGAGTAGAGACCTGAAAGCCCGTGAAAGCGTTAACGGTGTAGTTTGTCGCTGCGGGTGGACCCGTGGGAGTGAAGACGCATCCGGTTGTTCCACCGATCCAAGTGTGCGAAGCGTCCGGTGCGCCGGTCGGTGCCGAGCTCCACATGACCCCGCCATTGATTGCGACGAGCGTCGCGGTCGAACCGGTGACGGATTGTGTCATCACTTCTGGTGCTGCGCATTGCGGAATGCTCGTCACTGAGCCGGGCGTGGTGTCATTCGCGTTGACGATCGTCGTCGCACTCCCGCCAGTTGCGAACTGGGGTGCGTTCGGTTGGCCCGCGCCTCCGAAGGGTGAGCCAGGTCCACCGTTGACCGTCACTTTGTAGTATTGCTGGCCTCCCGTGCCGGCACTTACGTTTGAACCGTGAATGATCGTTCCGACTGGAGCGCTCGAGCCTGGCACCGGAAAAAAGAACTGATCGATTGTGCGACTGTTTACAATTTTGAGCGGATTCCCGGCTGCGAGACGGCGACTTTCCGAGCGAACATTCTCGACTACGCACGTTTCCTGTGCGGCTTCGCAGTAAATATCGTAGCCGGTCTGCGATGCGAAACCGTTCTCGAAGCTGGTGCCGTGGACGTTGATGCTTCCCCCATAAGAAGCAATCCCGAACATCGGCGCACCTTGCACATCACCATTCCACACGTCGTTGATAATCGCGTTTTGGGCGTAGGATCGGCCGGCGTTCGGTCCGATGCCGTTCCCGCCAATCTGAATGCAAGCAAGCGTCTGGTTCGAGCAGGCTATGTCCCAAAAGTTGTTGTTGGAGCCCTGTGCGCTGCCGCCTGATTTCGCGATCAGCACACCGAGCTGTCCGCCGCTAAAGTTCACGCTGTAAAAGTCGATGAATTGCTCGGCGAGATCTCCCGGTGTCGTCACTCCATTGAAATCGAGGTCCAGCAAGGGGACGGTTTGCGATGCGGTGGTGCTGAAGCTGGTGTTATAGAAGACTCCGTAGGCGATCGATTGCCCGTCGATGATTCGCTGATTGGTGCCGTCTTGAATAATTCCGGAGGAGAGTCGGCCTGAGCCGTAGATTAGAAAGTTGATGCAGTGGTAGCACTGGATCTCCCCGTTGATGTGATAGAGGCTCGTGAAGTAGAGCGGTCGGTTGTACTTTGTGAGCCCGCTTTGGTTCGTGCGATTGGTGCCGAAAGCGCCGCGGAAAGCTTGCTGCATCGGTAGCAGGTTCGCGGATCCCGAGGCCGATGGAGACACTCCCCACCACTCCGGATATACCCGATCGAGAACAGGTGCACCGGTAAAGTCGATTGTTCCCTGCCCTTGGAAAATCGGGTGCAGATCCGGATCCTCGATCCCTCCAAGAATGGAGATGGTTGCAGAGCCTGGGTGCAACGCGAGCAGGTTGTAGGTCCAGGCGAGACCGGTCGGAGCGGAAGAAATATTCTGGTTTGCTGTGATCGCCCCGCCGGCTGCCGAGTTGATTTGCATCGTGCAGACGGTGCCACTCGTGCCGATCTGGCCGATCGAGCCTGCGGGCTGCGTGAATCCTCCGGTCGCTGTGCAGGTCTCCGTGTTATTGTGCTGGCCTCCAAACGCGAAAAGGAAATCGCCCGCGGTTGCCGTCAAGGATCCCGAGGTCATCGGGTTTGCAGTTCCGGAAAGCGAGGCACTGCCTCCTAAAACCAGAATCGGCCCGGCGCCGGCAATTGCACGTGCGCCGCAACTGTTCCACGTAGAGAGCGAATAGCTGAATGTGAAAGTGCGCGCGCCGGCAGTGGCGTTGCTCACGATCCAGAGATCAGTAAGCATCGACACATTCGTATTCGATTGAAACGCGGGCTCGAGCAGGATGATGTCGTTCGCCTGTGTCGAAGTCGGTGGACCATTGAGCACAGTCCCTCCACCGAATCCAAAGGCCGTGTAGAGGAGATATGCTTCGCCGGCTGCAGATGGGGTCACGGTCACCGAGCAGCTGTTAGAGCTCGTGTTGAAGCTTGCGCCCGATCCTGCATCGTCGGGAGTCATGCCTCCGGTCGGAGTCGAAGACGTGAGCGTTTTAAGTGCGCCGCCGCCCGTGTAATCGAGTGTGATGTTGGAAGAAAATCCGAAGTTCTCGAGCACACACGGTCCGGTGTTGGTGCTATCACGGACGAAGCGCAGAGTCGATGGTGTGCTGGTACCGATCGCTTGTGCGAGAGTCTGAAAACTTGCAGTGACATCGGTCGAGCCGTCACAAGTCACGAAATCGCGCGTGTCGAAGATTGGTTTCGTCTGGTAAACCGGGGGAATCAAAGCACCGGTGCCGTTTGAAACGAGTGCCGAGCCTTTAGCGACACCGGCCGGCAGTGATGGCCCGGTAGCCGTTCCGAACGGAATTGTGAGTGCGGTCGCTGCAGCGTTGAGTACAGTCGAGATGTTTTGTGTTGCGCCGGCGATGGTGATCGATGTCGGAAGTGTGAAGCATTGCGAGCCGGTGCCGACTGCTGGCTGTGTGGTGCCGACGGCAGAGCAGACGACAAAGTTCCACTTAGTGCTAGGCGGTTGCAGCTGTGTGTTGTCCGCAATGTTGAAGCTAAAGAATCCGTTTTTGTCGAGTCCGACGGGCTGTGTCGGCGGAGTATAAGGGAATCCGTTTAAGGTCGGAGTACCGTTCGCGACGAGGGTCGGGGTGATCGTGCCGAGTGAGTACGGCACACCGTGCGGATCGACCACGGTGCCGGTAACTGTCGTGAACTGCGCGTGAGCGAGTGGTGCGAAGAGGAGCACCAGAGCAATTCGGAATCTTACTTTCATAAGAAAATTTCAGTAGATCGTGCAATAGCTGCCGCGCTTGACCACGATCACATCCGCGGCCGTGCCGTTCAGGACGTACACGTTAAATGTGGCCGCTCCGCCGCCGGCTGTTTCGATCGTTCCATCGAGTTCTGCGCGCAAGATGCTGGTCACCGCCGGTTGAAATGTGACGACGGCGGTCGGTGTGGTGGTAGCCAATCCGTTCAGCACGCCTCCCTGCAGTGCGGTCACGTTGGTGTAAACGCTGCCGCTGGCGTTCACGTTGGTGGGTGCGGTCGTAATCACGCCCACACCGAACTGATCTCCCGCGACGTTCGTCGCCTGTGAGTACATCAGGGCGCAGTGGAAAGTGAAGACTTGAGCGGTTGAGCCGAGCGGGAAGCTGAGTCCAGTGATGGCTTGTAGCGCTGCGCTGTTGGCGGAAGTGAAATCGGAGGTTCCGACTGCTTTGGTGTTGTTAGTCGAATGAATGATGGGGCTTCCGGAACCCGTTGCAGATATTAAATTTGCTGCAAAGGTCAGGCAGCCAGTGAAGGTCGCATAATCGCAGACCGGCATTGCTGGATCAAAGGTGCTGGCGTTCATGAACAGCACTTCTGTCCCATTGATTGAAGCTCCCAACGTAGCGTCTATCGAGCCAGAGTGAAAGCCGGTTTTTGCACTACCGATGCCAATAGCTTGTCCAGTACCGATGGCTCCTTGCGGGACCTGGAGCACATTGCTAAACGCCCACGGGTTCGTGCTCGTCCCTGCCACAGCTGGCGCTGAGATAGTGGCTTTCCCGCTGGTTGCGCCATTTCCGCCCAGCACTCCGCCCACACCACCGTTCACACCGACGTCGAGCTCGCTCGCTCCATTGGTCGTGATGCCGGTCGAGACCTTCGTGTCGTTTCCACCTGCGCCTAGCACAACTGCATTTGCAGTCAGTGCGCCTCCCGTATTGGTGACCGTTCCTGTACCCGTGGCATGACACGCACCGTCGGCGCCGAGTGGTAGAGTCCCGACGCACCCGGAAAAAAGATTGACGATGTCGCTCGCCGCGGCCGGCGCGATGTTGGTCGCGGTCGTGAACTTCGGAATGTTGCCAGCAATCGGAGCACCCGAAGATGTCACTGTTCCGGTGCCCGGGTTTCTGGTTAACGCAAGTGCAACTGCATTCAGATTCGCCGAGATGCTCTGTGATGTGCCCGTGATCGTGATCGGCGATGCGAGTGTGAAGCACACCGGCCCTTTTCCGCTCGCCGGTTGCACGGTGCCGATCGCCGAGCACACTGTAAAGTTCCACGTTGTTCCGCCTGGTAGAAGCACATTGTTGTCGGCCAGCTGCAGCGTGAAGCTTCCGTTCGCGTCAAGCCCGACGGGCTGTGTCGGTGGGGAGTACGGTAGGCCGCTGAGTGTGGGAGAAGTGCCGCCTGGCAAAATCAGCACCGAGACAATCGTGCCGTTTGCGTAAGGCAGTCCGTTCGGATCGACCACGGTGCCGGTCACCGTCGTGAACTGCGCTGCGGCTGCCGTGCCGAGCGGAATCACACCGGCGTAGCCGATCAGCAGATCGAGCACCACGTAGGCGACGAGGTACCACTTCACTTTGTGCAGAGTCATTTCTTTTTCCGATCGTCTTGCTGCACTCTGGAATTTAGAAAATCGGTCAGTTGGCGAATATGTGTGCGCGCCTGGTCGAAGTGCTTCTTTCGCGTCTCCGGATCCTGCGCAATCTCACCGAGATCGATCGAGCCGAGAATCAGTTGCAGCCTGTTAGCGACTTGGTGCATAAGCTTGCGCGAGATCATTCATCTTTCCCGAGCTCACCGATAGAGTGCCCAGGTGAGAATTCCTAGCCCTGTAATGATCAAAAGCGCCGTGCCGGTACCGACTCCGCTCGGTTCGCTCGCGTAGATCCCGCCTGGGACTTCCCCACTCATCGGATCCGTGACTGCTTGCGGCGCCGGCACACTCGGATCTGGCGTGAGTGCCTGCCCGATCCGATTCATGATCGAACTCACGTAACTCACCGTCGCGGAAGGCCAGTTGTCATAGCCGTACTTCGAGACGTTGCCCGGTCCCCAGTTGTAAGCAGCGAGTGCGAGCGCGGTGTCGTTGAACTGACTAAGTAACTGAGATAGAAAGCGCACGCCCGCATCGATGTTTTGTGCCGGATCAAACGGATTCGAGACACCGAGCGCCGCGGCCGTTTGCGGCATCAGCTGCATTACACCTTGCGCGCCGGCGCTCGAGACCGCGTGCGGATTCCCGCCTGACTCCTCCTGTGCGACGGCGACGGCGAGATCCGGTGGGACTCCGTACCGGGCTGCAGCCTGGTCGAGCAGGCTCACGATGTCGGAAGTCATCAGACCGCCTCGTATTCGTCCTCGTCGTCGTCCTCATCCGCATCGGGAAGTTCGTCCTCGTCGATCTCCTCGAGTTCCTCGATCACTCGACCCTGATCGTGTGCTGCTTTGAAATAGCTGCACGAGTGCAAGTGCTCGCGGTAGTAGGTCTGCACTTCCTGTTCGGTGTAGCCGTAAAAGCAGTGACCGACTTTGATTGTCGAGTCACCCGCGTCGATGATCAGAACCTCGAGGCAGTACGCCATCAGTGCACCGCCGGCGCCGATGGTGGCGCGGTCGGAGGATTTGTCGGTGCCTGATCCGGTGGTGGTGCGAGATCCGCGACTTCGACGCGAAGCCAGGGAAAGTAACCGAAAAACTGGTAGAGCAGAGCGTTCGCGGAGTAACCGCCGACACCGGCGATCGCGGTCGACGTGATCGCGAGCCCGACATCGGCAACTTTGCCGGCGACGGTGTGAATGATGAAGCCGTACCCGAGCGCGGAGAAAAACGCGCGTGTGGCCAGGTTCACAGCATGCCCTCGAAACCAGTCGCGCAGACTCGTGAGCCCGTTCGTTTTCGACTTCACCGAGTTCTGTGCTTGCGCGAGCACGAAGAGAAGCCACCCGAGCGTGTACACCGCTATGTTGAGAACTTCGCCTTTGTTCAAGGTTTCAAGACTCCACGCCGTTTCAGTTCTTCCCGTAGGCGTTCAATGCGTGCTTTTGCTGCCTGTCGCAAAGTCCAACTTTCGATGCTGTCGAGGATCCGCTCGAGATACTCGAGTTCGATGCGGATCTCCTCCTCTGTCATTTTCCAAGGAGCCCGCTTCGAGTAAAGATTTCCGCCAGCACCCAACATGCAAGCCCCGCACTCACCACGTTGAAACGCCCATACCATGCGCCAGGAGTAGCCGGCGCGGTCGAGAAAAACGTGCCGAGCGTGAAGAAGACAAACGCGAAAACCAAGAGAATCGTCGTGATCATCGATTTCCCCTCTCTACTGAAACGAGATGGTTGTATCCATCGCGACCGAAGCTTTCACACAGATGCCGTTGAGCATGTTCACGTCGTAGGTGAACGTCTGCAGGGTCGTTGTCGTCGCCGTGATCACCGCAACCGTGTTCGACGCGGGTGTGCCGGTGCATGCGGCGACACCGAGATCGAAGATCGAGACCGTTCCCGCGGCGCCGGTGTTTACGCTTAGGTTGTGAAGGAAGCCGGCCGATGGCTTGACCGAGAGAGCAGCGCTCCCGTTGTAGTGCTGGTACTGCGTCGCCTGCACCTGGCGCCCGGGCGTCGTGAAAACGTAATCGACAGTGATGCCAGTCGCGGCGCCTCCCGATGTGTACGTGATCGTGATGAACGGGCAGCTGGTGTCGGGCATCTGAAAAATCTGCAGCGTTGACACCGACAGAAGGCTGAGATTTTGAAACACCGAGCTGCCGTTCGGGAGTGCGAATTGGTTGGTGGTGCATGTGACGGCGAGGGTGCTTCCGCCCACCGGCCCGTTGTATTGAAAATAGAGAGTGCCGGCGCTCGAGCCGAAAGGTGTCGGGTAGGTGTCGGTCTGGGTCACGTTGCCGGCTGCTCCGGAAAAACTCACGTGATCGAGTTGCGCATTCAGATAGCTGCCGGAATTTTGGTTAAAGGTCACCTGCGAGCCGCTGTAAGAGAGCGTGAATGTCGCGGTGCCCGGTGAGCACGTCACTTTCGCCTGGATCTTTGGGTAGTAGCCGGAAGCGGTCGCGGTTCCCTGCCCTTGAGCGATGATCGGTGTAAATGCGTTTTCGATCACATCGGAGATGCGGAACACGTTCCCCTGGCGATCGATGCCGTCGAGCTCTGCCTGAAACTTAGTCGGCTGCGTGCCTGTGATTACGCTCAAGTTGTGTTGTGTCTGACCGAGATTCGAGATCGGGAAAACCTGAGCCGATCCAGTGCAGTTGACCGTCGTCGCGAGGGTCTGTTGTGTGGTCTGCAAGCCGACGTTGCCGATGTACTGCGCGAGCGCTTTCGGTGGTAGCGCGCATGCGACGAAGCCGATCATCAGAAGCACGAAAAGACGGTATAGCTTTGCGTTTTTTGGACGAGCTGCAGGCCTGAACCTGGCGAGCTGGCCTGGTCGAGCTCGGAACCGCATGAAATCAGGGGATCGCAAAGTATTCCTCCGTGCTATATCCAGATGTTTTCGTCTTCGAGTTCGCGCGGATAGAGATAGCCGACGAGCCGGCCGCCCACGAGCTGGCCGGCAACAACGACACCACCATTTATCCCGGCCGGGTTGTTGAACGCGACGAGGGTGACGACTTGATTCTCGAAAATGCGGAAGCCTGAGATCCCGACCGGATTCGCCGGCGAGCCGAGCGATGCCGGGATCGAGTCGTAACTCGTCGCACCTGGCGGGGGAGCTCCGTCGACGAGGATCCGCCAGATCACATCGCCCGTGCCTTCAGTCCATCCACCACCGACGAAGTTGTTCGCGACTTTGTTGATGATTCCGTTTCGACCGATCGGCACTTGAAAGCTGATGATGGTTGCCGTCGCGCCGATCGCCGGCAAGAGTACATACGCGATCTGGTCGACGTTCTCCCATTGAATCGGAGGATTGATCCAGAGTGGAAGCTCGACACCGGAGATCGAAGAGCCGGGCGGTACCGGGTCGGGATTGAGAACGGGGTGCAGCTGTGGAACCTGTCCGCCTCCCCGGAGACCTTTCGGCTTCGGTCGTTGCACCGTCGGTGCGAATCGACGCACGTAGTTGCTCATTGCCCGGTGCCTCCGGTGAAGGGCCAACTCGAGACCGGTCCGCCCGGGAATTCGTTTGCACCCGGATGCGGTTGATTGAAGCGAAGCACCTGGCCATAGAAAGCGACTTCGATCGTGTTGTTCACACTCTCGAGGTTCTGTACGACCACGAGAATCTGCGAGTCGGGAAGATCGAACACGTATGGCTCACGAAGGAAGAACGCGCCACCGAATCCGCCGCCGCCCATGCTGCCGGCGATGTTTGCTTTCTGCACTCCGCGATCGGCGAATCGCAAGTCTTTCTTTTTGTCGTAGAACTGCGCGCGGAATCCGCCGGCAGCAACGGAGCTTGCCGTCGTCATGATCGCGAGCAGTGTGAAATTCCGCTGCAGGTTCACACGTGCCTGTGACGTTTTCAGAGGTCCGAGAACGAACGGCACCGTTTCCCACATCGGCCCGTGCTCGAGCATCGAGCCGGCCGGCGGATGTTTTTCGCCGAGCCGGTACACCTGCATCTGCTCGCGTTGGAGTGGCAACATCCGCGCGAGCGGGTTGCGCAACGTGTACGCGAGCGAATACGCCTTCGATCCTGGCATTCCCTGCTCCCTAGCCTTTCGGCCGCGGCCAGAGTTTGAAACCTGAGAACGTGACTTCGACCGTGTTCGGCGCGCCGCTCGTGTCGGTGAAAAGCAGCGAATAGACGCGCGTCGCCGGCATGATGTAAGGCACTGCCAGCGGGAAAGCTGCAGTCGCAAGCGCTGTGCCCGCCCAAAGATC
>Ga0210399_10003164_pt1 | contig 12814 bp, 10 predicted proteins | sample IncBWC14MmetaG_FD_150865 | JGI IMG/M metagenome (GOLD analysis project Ga0210399, IMG submission 150865) | Forest soil microbial communities from Barre Woods Harvard Forest LTER site, Petersham, Massachusetts, United States - Inc-BW-C-14-M | ecosystem: Environmental > Terrestrial > Soil >... | reverse complement strand
GGTGATGATCCAGCATCACGCGGAGGAGTTTACGCTGAATTTTGTGTACATCTTTCCGAACGGCACGCAGGGAAAGCTGTTGAGCAGCGTGATTGTGAGTCCCGGGCATGCGAAGCGGATCTGGCGCGCGCTGGGCGAAAATATTGCGCGGTTTGAAGCCGCGTACGGGCCGATCAAAGAAGGGCCGGAGGGCGCGCCGGTGCCGGGGGCGAATATCGGGTTCGTGCAGTAGAGGGCGAGCACGCAGGAGACCAGAGTGCGATTTCAGGCCGCGAGCGACCAGGCGCTGCTGGTTTATCTGGGAGAAGAGATCGGTGCCGCGGCGCACGAGGGAGTGGTGCGGCTGGTGCGGCTGCTGCAGCAAGACCCGGTTGCGTGGATACGGAATATCCAGCCTGCATACTGTTCCCTGCTGATTACGTTTGACGCCACCGTGGTGGATCACGCCGAAGTTCAAGTGAAACTTTCCGAATACGAAACGCGCGCGGAGAAAATGCCGGCGGGAAACGCTCGCTTGGTGGAAGTGCCGGTGTGTTACGGCGGGGAGTTTGGGCCGGACCTGGAGGTTGTGGCGGCACAGCACGGATTGCAGGCGGAGCAGGTTGTCGAACTGCATATCGCGCGAACCTATCAAACTTACTTTTTGGGATTCGTGCCCGGGTTTGCGTACCTGGGAGATTTGGCGGAGGAGATTGCGACGCCCCGCCTGGAAACACCGCGGAAGGAAGTGGCTGCGGGTAGCGTGGGGATTGCGGGACGGCAGACGGCGGTGTATCCGTTTGCCACGCCGGGCGGGTGGCGATTGATTGGGAGGACGCCGCTGGAAATGTTTCGGAAAGATCGCGAGCCGATGGACTTGATTGCGATTGGGGATCAGGTGAAGTTCAGGCCAATCACACGGGCGGAATTTCTGGCGATGAGGCGCGCATGAGTTTGCTGGTGGTGGAATCGGCGGGATTGCTGACGACCGTGCAGGATTTTGGCCGCGAGGGATATGGCGTGCTTGGGGTTTCGGCATCAGGCGCGGCGGATGCGGTGGCGCTGCGGTTGGGGAATTTGCTGCTTGAGAATAAAGCCGGGACGCCGGCGTTGGAAATGACGCTGATGGGCGGGACGTTTTTGTTTCCCGATGGAGCCGTGATCTGCTTGGCGGGCGCGAATTTGGGGGCGCAGGTGGATGGGAAAGCGCTGGAGTTGTGGAGGCCACACGCGATATTGCCGGGGAAGAGTGTGGTGCTGGGAGCGACGCGAGATTTTGCACGGTGCTATTTGTGCGTGGCTGGCGGGATTGGCGTGGCAGAATTTCTGGGGAGCGCTTCGACGCACCTGCTGAGCGGATTGGGAGGATGGGAAGGACGTGCGCTTCGGAAAGGCGATATGTTGCCGATTGGAAGACTGGAGAAAAATATCCGGCGGCGAAAATTGAGAGCCGGCGTTTTGGACGGGCTGAAGCCGGGGAAGACGTTGCGTGTAACGCGAGGGCCTCAGTCCGACTGGTTTCCGGAAGAGGCGGGGGCGATGCTGGCGGGTGGTGAGTTTCTAGTGAGCGAGGAATCGAATCGGATGGGGTTGCGGCTGGACGGGCCCCGGCTTGCTGCGCGCCGAAAAGCGGAGATGATCAGCGAGGGTACGCCGCTAGGAGCGATTCAGGTTACGCCCTCGGGGCAGGCGATTATTTTGTTTGTGGAGCAGCAGACGACCGGTGGGTATCCGAAGATTGCGAATGTGATTGGAGCCGATTTGCACTGCGTTGGGCAGTTGCGGCCGCGGGATACGATTCGATTTGAGGAGGTGTCGCTGGAAGCGGCACGGGCGCTGTGGATCGAGCAGCAGAGATTGTTGGGTTCGGAGGAGCGGCTGTTCGCATGAAGCGCGTGGATTTGAATTGCGATATGGGTGAATTGCCGGAGATGCTAGCGGATGGCAGCCAGGAAGCGCTGATGAAGTTTGTGACTTCGGCGAATGTGGCATGCGGCGGGCACGCGGGCGATGAAGAGATGATGCGAGCGACGATCGGGCAGGCGTTGCGGCATGGCGTGGCGGTGGGAGCGCATCCGGGGTATGAGGATCGGAGAAATTTTGGGCGGGTGGCGTTGAATTTGAGCGCGGAGGAGATTCGGGATTCGGTGTACCGGCAGGCGATGGCTCTGGGGAAGATTGCGGAGAAATGCGGCGCGACGGTGGCGCATGTGAAGCCGCATGGGGCGCTGTATAACCAGGCAGCGCAGGATGCTGGGATTGCGCGGGGGATTGCGGAGGGCGTGCGACGGTGGGGGCAGGACGTGGTGATGGTGGGGTTGGCAGGGTCGGTGATGTTGGAGGAGTTTCGCGCGGCGGGATTTCGCGTAGCGGCGGAGGCGTTCGCGGACCGCAGGTATGAGAAGGATGGCACTTTGCGCGCGCGGAGATTTCGGGATGCGCTGCTGGATGTGCCGGAGAAGGCGGCGGAGCAGGCATTGCGGATTGCGGAAGGGCGGGGCGTGTTGACGCGCGATGCAGCGGTGGTGATGGTGGAGGCGCAGACGATCTGCATTCACGGGGATACTCCGGGGGTGGAGCGGATTGCCGAGGCGGTGCGGCGGGCGTTGGAGGCGGCGGGAGTAGAACTGGGAAGGCTTGAAAGTTAGGGCGCGGTAAGAACGGCGCGGTTACGCACAGGGGCAGGGCTTGCCGCGGATCGCTTCGCGAGCCTCGTGGACAATAAAAGGAACAGTGGCCAGGGCGGCCAGGGAATCTGCGTACCCCACTCTCCAAATAAAATTCATCACCAAGCCGGCTAATGCGATCAAAGCCAGATAGCCACACAACCTGGATTGGGTGGCATCCGCTCGGAGGGCGGCACTCCCGGTTGAGTCGGAGAGCTTCCTTTTCTCCCTGGCGAGCAAAGGCATGATGACGGCCGAAGCGATGAGGACACAAATTCCGAAGAGGCTTGGTTTAGGTGTGCTGTAGCCGAAAAGCGCGAGGACAGAAATCAGGCTGACATAGCCGGCCAGGAGAATAAGAAGCACCCCGGCGACTCGGGCCGCACGATGTTCTGCTCGCTCTACAGCAGTTCGTGCGGAGAATCGCCAGAGGACCACCGAGGCGGATAAAAGTTCAATCAAGCTATCGCCTCCAAAGGCCAGCAAGGAAGGGCTGTGCGCGAGCCACGCCGCGAGTAAAGAGCTGCCAGCTTCACACGCCATCCAGAGAATGGTGAATAGTTGGAGAAATCGGATACGTCTGCTCGCAGGGTGCAATGAGGCAGGCATGTCGGTGAACCCACCAACATCATGCCACGAGGCCGGAGCGAGGACATGCATGGAAGACGAGAATTGCCAGGATTTGGCGGGTACGGTAAAGTAGAAAGAGTTGTTGCCACAGCAGAATGGGCCTGTAGCTCAGGTGGCTAGAGCGCGCCCCTGATAAGGGCGAGGTCGGTGGTTCAAGTCCACCCAGGCCCACCATTTAAATTCAGCAGGTTACCGGGTTTTTTCCCAAAAACTTCAACCCACAATCCAGCCCACACTTTACTGCACCATCTGCGTACCCACTCCCAGCGCCGTCAGATAAAGCATTCTGAAGCAATACGGCTACCTCGGACATGGTTAGGCAACTATGGTCGTCATTTCCCTTCTCACCTGTGGCCGCGTTCGGGGCAATATTTCTTTCGTCTGAGTGGATAGATTTCACACTTTCTTTGCGGTCTCAAAAAGAGTTCCGTTCTCGTTTTCGGGCCGGACGCCATTCGTGGGCTGGTTTTCTAGCCAAGTTTTGAATTAGTGGTCTTTCCGAAATAGAAGCCTCGGCGCTTCGCTGACGTCATACGATTCGGACGAATCGAACTGACCAGACGGCAACCATAATCGCAATATCTTGCCAACGCAAAGGCGTACGAACACCGTATTTGTCGAGAGGCATTCACCAATATTCCACATAGAAATTGAAGCTCGCAGAGTACCCTAGCGCAGGTATCGTCAGAAGAAAACGGAAAGTCCTTCCACACTCCTCGTGAAGTGTAGAGAACGCTGTCGTCAGGCAACCGATTCAGTGACGTTGGCGCGGCCCGTTGACGCCGCCAGGCCCGGTGAAACACAGAAATCCCAAAATCGCCAGCGTCGCGGCGAGCAGAAGCGTCAACATGAGAACCTCCCCTCATCCCCGCCTTAGCCGTATGCATTGCGGGTGGCCCGATTTTGCGAGATACATCTCGCATTGCCAATCGCTCGTGAAGTGTCCCTTTTTAACGTCCAAGCCGATTCGACAAACTGCTCTAATCTTTTTCGCAATCTCTTTCGCCCGTGGAATATTCGAGCCTTCACCGCGGCAACGGAAATTCCCATGATTCGGGCGGTTTCCTCCGTCGATCGCTCATCTAGCTCGCGCAACTCTATTGCCCTCCGAGTTTTGTGCGGCAACCCACGCAAGGCAGAAGACAGCATTCGCTTCCACTCTTGTTGTGAGCAGCTGGTTTCGGGATCTGGATCCGGATCTGGGATCTCCAGCGGAGTTACGGTTTCTGCATTCTCGTTTAGGTCGTCGATCGACACTTCGCGCCCGCCACCACTTTTCCGCCGCAGCATTTGCGCTTCGTTGATTGCGACCCGCGTTAACCATGTTGAAAAGGAGGATCGCCCTTCAAATTGGTGCAGGTGGAAGAAGGCCTTTTGAAAGCTCTGCTGCATGATGTCTTCGGCGTCCTGTCGAACGCGCGTGTAGCGCAGCGCGACGGCGACAATCCTTCGCTGGTGGCGCGCGACTAGGGCTTCGAACGCCTCGGCTTCTCCGTTTTTGGCGGCTGCAATCAGAGCAGGCTCATCCGCTGCTGCGAGAATGTGGGCCGGAGGGACTGCTGGTGCTCGTTTGTCGAACTTTCTTACGAGTGCAGGCACAGTGTCCCTCCGGGTCCGTCGGTGAAATCAGATTCGTTAGTGCTCGATAGATTGTTTGGATTTAAGTGCGTTCTGAATTCTTCTTTCGCACTACTCTTGCCGAGTTCCGGGTTCGCCAGCGTGGATGGCGAGCAGGCGATGACACCTGCCACGAAGGCTGCAAACAAACCTAGAAACCAAACGAAGGGACCATGTCTTGTGCCGGTTTTTAGTTGTTCGAGCACGTGCTTGGTATAGATACCCGTACCGGTGAAGTGCGTACCCTCCTTTGACATGGTCCGCAAGAACCGGAGCCCCCTGTTGTCGATGAACGTGACCCCACTAAGATCAACAGTGCATGTTCGTCCGTTCTGCGCGTGGTGCCTGTTTTTCCAGCATGTCCTCAGTTCGTCGACCCACGGTTGCACCAAACGACCTTCGAGAGTCCACCTTTGCTCCGTGGCCGTCTCAGCGATCGTGATTCGCAACATTCGGGTGGCTCGCTTCCTTCGCCCAATGGCGATGTCTCTTCGTCCACTGGCCGGTTTGCCCAATCAATTTCAAGCGCTTTCCCAACACTGAACCTTCACGAACGCGGTGTAGTTCGCGACCGCTTGTGCAGATGGACTTCCGCCCCGCCTCGTTCAAAGTGCACATCGTCCATATACGCTTTCATCAGCAGTATTCCGCGGCCATGCTCGGAAAGGGGGTCCGACACCAGTCCGTAACCCGCTGCCTTTTCGAAGTCGAACCCTTTACCCTGATCCGTCACGACGATGGATATCTCCTTGCCAGGCCAGCATCGGCATCGGATGTGTACTTTTGCTCTTGGATGTTCGTGGTTGCCGTGCACGACGGCATTGGCCAGAGCTTCTCGGAGCGCCATCTCGACATTGAACTCCTCGCCCGGAGCACATTGCGATCCTTCAATCAGCAGCATCAGGCGTTCCACCAGCGGTGAGATAGCTTGAACATTGCTTGGCATCCAGGAGTCAATTTCCAGGACGGAAGAAGAAGGGGAGTTTTCTCGTGAGAACCGCGCTTGAGAATCCGCTGCTCCGTTCAGGCTTGGCATCTCTCGCATGACGAATCCCTCATGCTCAGGGGAAATGCATAACGGGGGCCAGAGCGCGGAAGGATCCGAAAGTCGCGGAACCCACTGATTTGTACCGGGATGGCGAGCCGCGCAAAGGCTCTTTAGATCGCCCTGCCAACATGGCACTGCCGTATTTGCGGTAGCGTGCCAGTTTTGCGGCACACGAGACAAGCGCGGGAAAAGTGGTCGGTTTTGAATTTAGCAGGGTGAAACTGCGCTGCAACCCGGTCAGGCCGGGCGGCGGGCGATTCCAAGTTTGCGTATTCTCTGCTGCAGGGTGGACCGCTTCATTCCAAGATGCATTGCGGCGCCTTTCGGGCCCGCTACAACCCAGTTGCTCTGCTCCAACGCCTTGAGGATTTGCTGACGTTCTGATTGCTCCAGAGCCCCTTGAAGCGTCCCGTTTGTCGGTGATTTCGGAGTTGTGGCCCTTGCTTTCTCACGGCCAGCGTTAGGAAAGTTCAGGTCAGCCAAATCAACGCTTAGAGCGGGACTTGTGGAAACAATGACGGCGCGCTCGATCACATTCTGGAGTTCTCGAATGTTCCCCGGCCAATGATATCGGCACAGGGCATCCATCGTCGCGGATGGAATCGTTTCAATCACCTTGTTCATCCGCCTGGAGAACTGCTGCGCGAAGTGCTTCACCAGAAGCGGAATGTCCCCCTCGCGCTCCCGCAAGGGGGGCACGTCGACGGGAAAGACGTTGAGACGAAAAAACAGATCGGATCTGAATTTCTGTTCGCTCACCATCCCCTCCAAATCGCGGTTCGTCGCGGCAATCAAACGTGCGTCTGTCCGGAGCGTCCTCGAGCTTCCCAGCCGCTCGAATTCCCGTTCTTGCAGGACGCGGAGCAGCTTCGTCTGCAGTTCGAGGGGAACTTCTCCTATTTCGTCCAGAAAAATGGTGCCGCCATTGGCCACTTCAAAGCGCCCGATCCGCTGCGCGATCGCTCCCGTGAACGCGCCTTTCTCGTGTCCAAACAGCTCGCTTTCTAACAAGCCCGTCGGAATGGCCGCGCAGTTGAGCTTCACGAAGGGCTTTGAGCGCCGAGGGCTCAAATCATGGATGGCTCGCGCGATCAGTTCCTTGCCGGTGCCCGTCTCTCCATAAATCAGCACCGTCGAATCTGTCGGCGCTACGGTTTCCACTCGCTTGAGGACTTTCCGCAAGGAGGCGCTGTTTCCTACCATCTGGGCAAAATTCATTTCGCTACGGATTTCATCTTCGAGATACAGCTTTTCCTGCGCCAGCTTGTCTTTCAGCTCTCGAATTTCTCCAAAGGCAAGTGCATTCTCCACGGCAATGGAAACCTGATTCGCGATTTGGGTCAGAAACTCGATATCACCAGCGAACGCATTGTCCTGGAACTTAACCACACCGAATGTGCCCAGCACCCGGCCCCGGCTAACAAGAGGAAGGACGCACACGGTTCCCACGTCGGCCTGCGCGGTATCCTTCATACCCAATCGCCTCGCCTCCTGGACGCTGCCGCACCAGAGTTTGCCGGTGCGAAAGACCTCTCCCGAGATATCTTCGTCGATGGAGACAAGGCTCTCCTCTTGGACAGATTCGACGCTGAAGGGAAAATCCATTGCGTAGATTCGCAGGTGCCTGTTGTCCTTATCGGGAAGAGTAATGCCGGCGCCATCACAGCTCATAACCCTGCGCGTGCCCGCCACTACGGCCCGGAGAAGATCCCGGAAGTCGAGATTGGAAACCACGTGATTGGTCAATTCAAGGAGAAGTCCAACACGCTCGCTCTTCTTCCGTAACTGCCGTTGTGAGGTCTGCGCCGCATCAAAATGCAGCGCATTGTCGAATGCGAGAGCGATCTGCTCAGCCACCACCGAAAGAAAGTGAACTTCTTCGGCGGTATAGATATCCGGAGCTTTACTTGCAAAGGTGAGCGCTCCTACTTTGCTGTGAGCTGTGGTTAAAGGGAGAGTGCACACACTGCGGATTCCATATTTCTTTAAGATTTCTCGGAACTTGCAAGCCTCAGCATCTTGGGCTGTAAGCGAAGTGACCATAGGTTCTTGGTTCTGGTAGACCCACCAGGCATCAGATTCCTCCATTTTCAGTTCCGGGTCTGCAGGGATGGCGGCCTCTGTCACGGCGTCGACGAAATGCCGGTGAAACGTATTCGATTTCTCGTCATGAATAGACACACCGACATTGTCAAATTGGACGACCCTGTGCAGTTCCCTCACTAGCGCCCGAAACAGATCCTTGGGATCTCGATACGTCCCGATAGCATTCGATACACGGATGAGGGTCTCGTACCGCGTCTCACGCAACGGAATTGCAAGGATTTCCGAATCGTTGCTCATTGTCTGCGCAGCACCTCAGTAAGTCTGGATTCTTCTCCATGTGATGCCCGGCCTGAAACAATTGGTGCCACAAAACGGGCACGGTACCGCAATCGCGGCAGTGCCACCCGGGCAGCTTGACTAAGCAGGTCACCTTTCCGCACGTCATCTCACGACAAATCAACAAGTTCGGCCCTTTTAGGAACACATGACTCTTTGGCATTAGCGCTGCATTATTCCTTTCGTGTGACACGTCCAGCCGTTTGAAAAACCCGAAAAATCCTTGCTGATGAGGGATCGATTCGAAAATATGCCATGAATAGTCTTCTTAGACACAGTTTCATTGTAGGCGGAGTGGTTGGTTTGACCGTTATCGCCCTGATCGTTGGAGCCTTGCGCCCAAAACATGCCTCAGGCGCCGGAGCGGCAGCCCCTCCGGTAGTCATGGTGGCACAGGTCGAGCAGAAGGACGTTGACGTTTACAGCGAATGGATCGGTACGTTGGCGGGAGAGGTGAATGCCAACGTTCAGGCGCAGGTCACAGGGTATTTGCTCAGACGCGATTACCAGGAAGGGTCATCCGTAAGAAAGGGTCAGATGCTCTTTGAAATCGATCCACGGCCCTTTCAGGCGGCGCTCGACCAAGCCGAAGGACAGTTAGCGCAGGCCACCGCGCAGCTTGCTAACGCCGAAGCCGTTCTAGTCCGCAACCAGCTCGATGTGGAGCGGTACACTCCCTTGGCGAAGGAGCAGGCAGCGAGTCAGCAGGACCTCGACAATGCCAACCAAAATTACTTGGCAGCGAAAGCTACCGTGGCGACTGACAAGGCGCAAATAAAGACCGCCGAAGCCGCCGTTGAAACGGCAAAGCTGAACCTTGGCTTCACGAGAATCATTTCGCCCGTCGACGGCATCGCCGATATTGCAAGGGCGCAGGTCGGGGATTTAGTCGGCTCGAATAGCGGAACGCTTACGACCGTTTCGACGCTCGACCCCATCAGGGACTACTTCACCGTCAGCGAACAGGATTATCTCCAATTGAAGAAGCAGTTTTCAGGCCCGGACAAACAGCGTTGGAAACTGCACCTCATTCTCGCCGACGGGTCAATCTATCCTCGCGAGGGCGTCTTCTATTTCGCTGGCCGCGCCGTCGATCAAAACACCGGCGCGATCCAACTGGCGGCTCTCTTTCCGAATCCCGATAATGTTCTTCGTCCCGGACAGTATGGCAAAGTCCGCGCCGTTGTCCGAACACAGAAGGGCGCCTTACTCATCCCCCAGGCTGCTGTCAGCGATCTACAAGGAAGCTATCAAGTTGATGTTGTCGGGGGTGACGACAAGATTTCCGTCCGGTCGGTCAAAGTTGGAGATCGCATTGGCACCATGTGGATTATCCAAGACGGATTGAAGCCCGGCGAACGTGTGGTCGCGCAAGGCCAGCAGACTCTTCGGCCGGGCACAATCGTGCAGACCAAACCGTTTGTGACTCAATGAAAGCCAATAGAGGTGAAGGAACAGAAGCACCGTGATTGTTACGCGCGAGGACCGGCATAGCCCGGACTCCCCCACTTCCTCCATTCCTCGAAGAAGCGTGAGCAGAGCTTTCAGAGTGTGATCGAAAGGAACCAATATCCATGTCCAATTTTTTCATAAGGCGTCCCATCGTGGCGATGGTGATCGCCATCCTGATGGTGATTGTAGGCGTGGTGACCATCGCAAGCCTGCCCGTGGCGCAGTTTCCGAACATCGTCCCCCCGGAAATTCAGCTGCAGGCCTCTTACGTCGGCGCAGACGCACAGGCTCTGGAGCAATCCGTTGCCACGCCCATCGAACAGCAAATCAACGGCGTGGACAACATGAACTACATGTACTCCCTGAACGCCACGGGCAACTCGCAAACCACCATGGTGGTGGACTTCGACCTGAAGACCGACCCGAACACCGATCTCATCCTCACGCAGTCTCGCGAGCAACTGGCTGCCGGTCAACTTCCGCCGGACGTCAACACTTATGGGGTTACCATCCGAAAGTCCGTGACCGCTCCGCTCATGCTGGTCGGCATATTTTCCCCGAAGGGCACATACGACACGACATTCCTTGGCAACTACGCCTATATCAATCTCAACGACCCCATCGCCCGCTTGTATGGTGTGGGCCAGACGCAGGTCTTCGGCGCGGGGCAGTATGCAATGAGGCTGTGGGTACAGCCTGACAAACTGGCGAAGCTGGGCATTACGGTCACGGACATCGTCAATGCAGTGCAGCAGCAGAACACCGTCAACCCTGCTGGTCAGGTAGGTGGCGAACCAGCTCCTGCGAACCAGCAATTCACCTATTCCGTGCTTGCGCAAGGACGCCTGACGTCCCCGCAGCAATTCGAAGACGTTATTGTGCGCGAGGCGCCAGATGGCGGGATCGTTCGCTTGAAAGACGTCGCCCGCGTCGAGTTGGGCGCGCAAGACTACAGTATTGTCAGCCGCTTGAATGGCAAGCCCGCCATCGTCATCCCGGTCTACCAGTTGCCCGGCACGAACGCCGTGCAGACAGCCGCGGGTGTCCGCAAGCTGATGGCGGAGATGAAGCAAAGCTTCCCGGAAGATATGGATTACGCCATCTCGCTGGACCAGACCGCCGCTGTTACAGAAGGCATGAAAGAAATTGTTCAGACCCTGCTGATCGCGATTGTGCTGGTAATTCTTGTCGTGTACCTCTTCCTGCAAGACTGGCGCGCTACGCTGATCCCGCTGCTTGCCGTGCCCGTCTCACTGGTTGGGACGTTTGTTTTCTTCCCGCTCTTTGGCTTCTCCATCAATACACTTTCGATGTTCGGATTGGTGCTGGCCGTCGGCCTGGTGGTGGACGATGCCATTGTCGTCGTAGAGGGCGTTCAGCGTCACATTGAAGAAGGCCTTGCTCCCAAGGACGCCGCCCGAAAAGCCATGGCGGAGCTTTCGGGGCCGGTCATCGGTATCGCCATGGTGCTGTCTGCCGTATTCGTACCCACCGCTTTTATTCCCGGCATCACCGGGAGGCTCTACCAGCAATTCGCCGTGACCATCGCCATTTCGGTTTTGCTCTCCGCGTTCAACGCGCTGACTCTCAGCCCGGCGCTCGCGGCTCTGCTGCTGCGGCCTAAGAAACAGAGCACCGGGTTGCTCAACCGCTTTTTCGATTGGTTTAACCGAGTGTTTGGACGTGCTACGGAGGGTTATGTCCGTTTGTGTGGCGGGCTGATCCGCAAGAGCGCCGTTGCTATGGTTGCTCTGGCGGCCCTCACCGTTGCGGCCGGCTTTTTTGGCAGCCGCTTGCCTTCAAGCTTCCTGCCCGATGAAGACCAGGGCTACGTGTACATCAACATGGATCTTCCGAATGCGGCTTCGCTGGAGCGCACCAGCGAAGCCGCGAGACAGGTGGAGCAGATCCTCGCCAACACGCCAGGTGTCGAATACACTACGAGCGTTGTTGGCTTCAGCTTGCTCAGCTTTGTCCGGACTACTTACAACGGCTTTTTCTTCGTCACGCTGAAGCCCTGGAGCAGCCGCGAAACACGAGCGGAACAGTTTCAGGAAATCAAGCAGCGCTTGAACCAGCAGCTGAGCAGACTGCCGCAAGGAACAGCTTTCAGCTTCTCGCCGCCGGCAATCCCCGGCGTCGGAACCTCCGGCGGATTTCAGTTCGTGCTGGAAGACCGTGCTGGGCGCAATGTTGCGTTTCTGGCCGACAATCTTGACAAGTTCATGGCCGCGGCACGGAAGCGCCCCGAAATTGGCTATATCAGCACCACGTTTCTGCCCAGCGTTCCGCAACAGTTCCTGGAGGTCAGTCGGGAACGAGTGCTGAAGCAGGGCGTGGCCATCAGCGATGTCTACAGGACCATTCAATCCTTCATGGGTGGCCTGTTCATCAACTACTTCAACGATTTCGGCCGTACCTGGCAAGTGTACGTGGAAGCCGAAGCGCCTTACCGGGCGAATATGCAAAACCTTGGGCAGTTCTACGTGCGCAACAGCGGAGGCCAACCGGTTCCACTTTCCGCGCTGACGAAGTTTGAGTCGCGTTCCGGCCCCGAATTCACCATGCGGTACAACGAGTATCGCTCTGCGCAAATCAACGGCAGCGCCGCGCCCGGTTATAGCTCGGACCAAGCCACCGCGGCTCTGGAAGAAGTCTTCAAGCAAACCATGCCTCGGGAAATGGGCTTTGATTACATGGGCATGTCCTATCAGGAGCAGCAGGCACGCAAAGGAGTCCCAGCCTGGGCAATCTTCGGATTGTCACTGCTTTTTGTTTTTCTAATTCTGGCGGCGTTGTACGAAAGCTGGTCGCTGCCATTCAGCGTATTGCTGAGCACGCCGGTCGCGGTATTCGGCGCCTTCGCGGTGTTGTGGCTGCGCCGCGTGGTGCTTAGCGCTTTTTATCCCGCTTACATGGTTCAGATCGAGACCGACGTCTATTCGCAAATCGGATTGGTGATGCTGATCGGCCTTGCCGCCAAGAACGCAATTCTGATCGTCGAGTTCGCCAAGGAAGAGCACGAAAAGGGCAAGTCTAT
>Ga0210399_10003163_pt1 | contig 12815 bp, 10 predicted proteins | sample IncBWC14MmetaG_FD_150865 | JGI IMG/M metagenome (GOLD analysis project Ga0210399, IMG submission 150865) | Forest soil microbial communities from Barre Woods Harvard Forest LTER site, Petersham, Massachusetts, United States - Inc-BW-C-14-M | ecosystem: Environmental > Terrestrial > Soil >... | reverse complement strand
CCTGCATGCGTTGATCGAGGCGTTCTGTGATTTCACTCGCAAGCCCGAGCCCTTGATCATCACCGGGAGTCGCAGATTCTTTTCCGCCGGAGCCGATCTGAGAGAGATTGCAGCTTTGACGGGACCGGAGGCTTACGAATTCTCCCGAGTAGGCCAGACGCTGATGAACGCGGTGGAGCGCTTTCCTGCACCCGTGTACGCGGCAATCTGCGGATACTGCATGGGCGGTGGACTTGATCTTGCGCTCGCTTGTCACCGGCGAATCGCTTCCCCCAGCGCGGTCGTGGGACATCGCGGTGCGTCACTGGGCCTGGTCACCGGATGGGGCGGAACCCAACGCTTGCCGCGGCTGGTGGGAAGGACGAAGGCCTTGGAAATATTTGTAGCCGCGGAGAAGCTACATGCCAGGCAGGCATTGGCTTGTGGCCTGGTCGATACCGTGGCCGAGGATCCGCTGTCCGAGGCTGCGCGGCAGATTCAGATGCACGATACTGGTTTAAAGAACCGCACCTGAGTTTGCGCGGCGCGGCTCTGCTGTTATACCGTAAATGGTTCCTGGCTGTTCCCTTCATGGCCGACCGAAACGAATTCAGTACGCCCTCGAGTTCCAGCGTCCTCGAAACGCACGTGGACGCTACCTCCCCGCGTTTTGAGGCGAACATGCGTTTCCTGGCTGACATGGTTTCCCAGGTGCGCAACGAAGAGGAAAAAATCCGGGAGGGCGGTGGTCCAAAAGCAATCGAGAGCCAACATAGCAAAGGCCGGCTGATTGCTCGAGAGCGTATCAACCTGCTGGTGGATACCGGGAGTTTCTTTGAAATCGGCTCCTTCGCGGGGCACGGCATGTATGAAGAATGGGGTGGGGCACCAGCGGCCGGGGTGATCACCGGCCTCGGTCGTATTCACACCAGGCTTGTAATGATCGTCGCCAACGACGCCACGGTAAAAGCCGGCGCATTTTTTCCCATGACATCGAAGAAGGTTATCCGCGCCCAGAACATCGCCATCGAAAACCGTATCCCGACCATGTATCTGGTCGACTCCGCGGGCGTGTTCCTCCCTTTGCAGGAGGATGTTTTTCCTGACACCGATGACTTTGGACGCGTGTTCCGCAACAACGCGGTGATGTCCGCGATGGGCATACCACAGATCGCGGCTATCATGGGCATGTGCGTCGCCGGAGGCGGATATCTTCCCGTGATGTGCGATCACGTGCTCATGACCGACGGCAGCGGCCTTTTTCTCGCCGGTCCGGCGCTGGTGCAAGCCGCGATTGGACAGAAAGTGTCCGCCGAGGAACTGGGTGGCGCGGCCATGCATTCGGCTATCAGCGGCACAGTCGATTTTCGTGAACCGAATGACGAAGCGTGCCTGGGGCGGATTCGCGCGATCGTTGAGAAGTGGGGCTACCGTCGGCAATCCCCCTGGGACCGCAAGAAACCGGAAGATCCCGCACTGGCCGCGGAAGAAATCTACGGGATCTACGATTCTTCTCCGGGGCGCCCTTACGATATGAAGGAGATCGTTGCGCGCATCGTGGATGGCAGCCGCTTCGACGAATACAAGCCTGAATACGGGAAAACGTTGCTCTGCGGTTATGCGCGTATCGGCGGATTTGCGGTAGGAATTGTTGCCAATCAGAAACTGCACGCGCAGGCAACCGACCACGAGGGTCGCAAGCGAATGGAGTTTGGTGGTGTGATTTATACGGAATCCGCCGAAAAAGCCGCGCGCTTCATCATGGATTGCAATCAGAACCTGATTCCACTGATTTTCTTCCACGATGTGAACGGATTCATGGTGGGGCGCGACGCGGAGTGGAGCGGCATCATTAAAGCGGGCGCGAAGATGGTGAACGCGGTTTCAAATTCGGTTGTGCCGAAGATCACTGTGATTGTAGGCGGATCGTTCGGCGCCGGACATTACGCAATGTGCGGCAAGGCGTATGATCCACGTTTTTTGTTTGCCTGGCCAACCGCGCGTTATGCGGTGATGAGCGGCGAGTCGGCTGCGAGTGTGTTGGTTGAAATCAAGCTCAAGCAACTGGAGCGTGGCGGCAAGGAATTGGGCGAAGAAGAAAAGAAAGCGCTTTACGAGTCAGTGAAGCGCACCTACGACGAACAGACTGATCCTCGCTATGGCGCCGCCCGGCTGTGGATTGACAAGATCATCGATCCAATCGAAACCCGCGATGCCATTACGCTGGCTTTGGAGGCTGCGGCTCTGAATCCGGAGGTGCCGGAGTTCAAGGTGGGAGTGCTGCAGACTTAACTCACTTCACGAGCCACGGGTTTGCCGGATCAGCATTAGCGGAGAGAGGCGCAAGTCCGTGGCCAGGATTTCAAAGTGCCTGAATCCATCAAACTCGTTGAGTGTCCGCGCGATGCCTGGCAGGGGTTGAAAGGGCAAATCCCTACGCACATCAAGTTGGAATATTTGCGAGCATTGATCAGCGCAGGGTTTAAATACATTGACGCGGTGTCATTCGTTTCTCCCGCCGCCGTGCCCCAGATGGCAGACTCGGAAGAAGTCCTGAAAGAACTCGATCCTCCGGATGATGTTGACGTTATCGGCATCGTCGTAAACGAGAAGGGCGCGCAGCGAGCGATCAATACGAATGCGGTACGCACGCTGGGATTCCCGTATTCGGTTTCGCCAACTTTCTTGCGTAATAACCAGCATCAGACGCTCGACGAAGCCATCGATGAGTTGGAGAAGATCAAAGGCAAAGGCGAGGAGGGTGGACTTGATATCGTGGCCTATATCTCGATGGCATTCGGAAATCCGTATGGCGACGAATGGAATGTGGGCGAGGTCATCGACGCGATTGACCTGCTCGAATCCTACGGCGTACGCATAATTTCGCTGGCAGATACTGTTGGAATGGCGGGTCCGGCGCGGATTGGTGAACTGGTTTCCGCGGTGGTTTCCAAGTATGACTATCTGGAGATCGGAGTACACCTGCACAGCCGTCCCGACCAGGCCGCGGAAAAAGTAACGGCGGCGTATGACGCCGGCTGCCGGAGATTCGATTCCGCGTTGGGCGGCCTGGGCGGATGTCCCTTCGCTCAGGATGCTCTGGTCGGAAATATTGCGACGGAGAAAGTGATTGAGGCGTTGACGGCGCGCGGCGCGGCACTGCCCCCGCTGAAACCTTTCGATGTGCTGTTGCGGGCAACAGTGGAGATCGGGGCGAGGTACACAAACTCCGCCGCGGCGGATTGAAATGGAATACAAAACACTCCAACTCGCGCAAGATGCCGGTATCGCCACCATCACGCTCAATCGGCCTGACAAGCGCAACGCCATCAGTTACGAATTGATCGACGAGTTGTTGGCAGGGCTGGACAAAGTTGCGAATTCATCCGCCCTGGTGCTGATTCTCACGGGAGCGGGGAAGGCATTTTGTTCGGGCATGGACCTGGAGAATCTGAGAGCGCTGGTTGGCCGTTCGCACGAGCAGAGCCTGAAAGATTCTGAAATCATGGCCCGGCTCTTCCGCTCGCTGTATGACTTTCCCAGGCCGACAATTGCAGCTGTGAACGGGGCAGCCATCGCGGGAGGCTGCGGGCTCGCTACCTTGTGTGACTTCACGCTGGCTGCACCGGAAGCCAAGTTCGGTTACACCGAAGTACGAATCGGCTTTGTACCGGCGATCGTTTCGACCTTTTTGTTGCGGCAGGTCGGGGAGAAAGTTGCGCGAGATCTTCTGCTGACCGGCAAGATCATCGGAGCGGATGAAGCGTATCGCATCGGTCTGATTAACGAAATTGTTCCCGCGGACAAGCTGATCGAACGGGTGCGGGAATTGGCGTCCCAACTCATGGAAAACAGCCCGGCTTCGCTGATTTGCACCAAACGCCTACTCAGCGATCATGCGCGCGGTGAACTCGATGCGCAGATACAGTCCGCGGTGCGGGAGAATGCAGCGATCCGCGCTACCAGCGATTTTCGCGAAGGCATCTCCTCGTTTCTTGAAAAGCGCAAACCGCGCTGGGGCGGAGAATGAGCAGAGGCGGAAATCATCATCCCATGATCAGCGAGACCCGTATGCGGGTGCGCTACGCCGAGACGGACCAGATGGGCGTGGTCTATCATGCCAATTACTTCGTTTGGTTCGAAGTCGGACGGGTGGAATTGCTGCGGCAACTCGGTTTTTCGTATCGTGACATGGAGCAAAAGGATGGTTGCGGGATCGCCGTGATCGATGCGCGCTGCCGCTATAAGGCTCCGGCGCGCTATGACGATGAGGTCATCGTCCGCACCCAGTTGAAATACATTCGTGAGTCCATGGTGCAATTCGAATATGAGTTGGTGCGGGCCACCGACGGCACGTTACTGGCGGAGGGCGATACCACGCATATCGTGGTCGATGCGGGGATGAAGAAAGTACCGCTGCCCGAAAAATACGTGAACGCATTCCGGGCGGCGATTGGAATTAAGAACTGACATCCGAGAACAGTATTTAATGTCTGTAGGCTGATCGACAGATCCTTTGAAAGCACTTCACATTAACGGCAACGATTTAACTCTGGAAGCGGTCCGGGAAGTCGCAGTCGAGCGCCGGCCTGTGCTGCTCGATCCCGATGCTCGGGCGGCCGTAGGCCGGGCTCGCGCCGTAGTGGACGCGCTAGTCGTCGGCAACAAAGTTTCTTACGCCATTACGACCGGGGTGGGCAAGCTGAGCGACGTGCGCATCGCGGGGGAACAGATTCGCGAGATGCAGGTCAACCTGGTGCGATCGCATGCTGTGGGCGTGGGCGAGCCCCTGGCGGCGGCCGAGGTCCGCGCCATGATGCTGCTGCGCGCCAATTCACTTTCCAAGGGCTTCTCCGGTGTACGCGCCGAGAGCATTGACGCACTTTGCGAAATGCTGAACCGTGGGGTCACGCCGTTTGTTCCGTCGCAAGGCAGCGTAGGAGCAAGCGGTGATTTGGCTCCGTTGGCCCATCTTGCGCTGGCTCTGATAGGCGAAGGCGAGTGCCTGGATGAAAAAGGCGTCCGTATCCCGGGAGCCGACGCCTTGCGCCGAGCTCAAATTAAACCGGTTGTGCTCGAAGCGAAGGAAGCAGTTTCGCTGATCAACGGGACGCAAGGCATGTTAGCCGTCGGAATCCTGGCGCTGCTCGCGGCCGAAACGCTGGTCGATTCCGCCGACGTGATTGGCGCGCTCACACTCGACGCATTGCATGGTACGGATGCGGCCTTCGATGAGCGCATTCACCAGGCGCGCCCGCACCGTGGCCAACTGAAGACGGCGGACAATCTGCGGCGTATGCTCGAAGGGAGCCAGATTCGCGAGTCGCATCGCGATTGCAGCCGCGTGCAGGACGCTTATTCTTTACGCTGCATGCCGCAGGTGCACGGCGCCGTGCGCGATACGCTGTCTCACTGCCGTGTGGTCATGGAGACTGAGGTCAACTCGGCGGTGGATAATCCTTTGGTTTTCGTGGAGAACCCAAAGCATGCAGACGGCGAAGGCGATGTTATTTCGGGCGGGAATTTCCACGGCGAGCCGGTGGCTTTCGCGCTGGATTTTCTCGGAATTGCTCTGAGCGCTCTGGCCGGCATCTCTGAACGGAGGCTGGAGCGGCTGGTGAATCCTTCGCTGAATGAAGGGCTGCCCCCGTTTCTCGCGGCAGCCGCGGGACTCAATTCAGGGTTCATGATGCCTCAGGTCACGGCGGCGGCGCTGGTCAGTGAGAACAAAATCCTGGCGCATCCCGCGTCGGTGGATTCGATCACCACCTCCGGCAACAAGGAAGATTTCGTCTCCATGGGAATGACGGCGTCGCTGAAGCTGAAGCGGATCATCGAGAACACCCGCAATGCGATGGCGATTGAGGCTATGGCGGCCGCGCAGGCGCTGGACTTCGTGGCGCCGCTTAAGACCGGCAAGCGCGGACTGGCGGCGCATGCCGCCATTCGGTCGGTGTGCGCGACAATGGATAAAGATCGAGTGATGTATCAGGATTTTGCGCGCATTGCGGACTTGATTGCGAGCGGGAAAGTGGCGGAGGCGCTGAGGTGATCTACTCACGAGGGCCTCATCCCGCGACTCGCTGAGCGTCGCTCGATGGGCCCGTCCCCACCCGGAAATGCCTACGCCGGTTTCGCCGCGCTTCCGTCCAGCCCCAGTTTGTTCGCAATCGGCTTCAGAGCCTCGATGCAGAACGTGATGTGTTCATCGAGGTCCACGCCCAGTTCAGCGGCGCCGTTGACGATGTCGTCGCGATTCACCTTCCGTGCGAAAGCCTTGTCTTTCATCCGCTTTCGTACGGACTTCACATCGACCTCGGCGAGAGACTTTCCCGGCTTGATCAACGCGACTGCGGTGATGAATCCGGCCAGTTCGTCGCACGCGAACAGCGCTTTTTCCATCGGACTGTCCCGCGTTACGCCGGTATATTCGGCGTGGGACATGATTGCGCGGCGGATTTCCTCCGAGTAACCGCGTTCTTTCAGAATCTCGTTGCCTTTGTAGGGATGGTCGTCGATGCGGGGGTACTTCTCATAGTCGAAGTCGTGAAGGAGACCGACGACGCCCCAAAGCTCTTCTTCTTCCGTGGAACCAGCCGCAAATTTTCGCGCGTACGCCCGCATGCACGCTTCGACCGACATGGCATGCTTCCGCAAACTTTCTGATTGCGTGAACTCAGTTAGTAAACCCCACGCCGTCTCGCGATCAATCGTCATCTTGCTCCTTGAAATACATGAGTGAGGGCCGCGGGTTCACAACGTAACTTCGAATCCCCAGGGGCTAAAGCCCAGTATCCATCGGGTTTTCGCGGCACGGCTGAAGCCGTGCCCTCCCACGGCGCTCACCAGCAGTATTAACGTTGCGCTCGGATTTCGCTGTGCCGTTGTGACTCTCCAATATGATACTTCGAGTTTCGCTGGCAGATTGTGCTTGACATCCACAGGGGTTATACCGCAGATTACGCTGCAGGTCGGGAACCGTATCTAGTTTGGTTCACTCGGTTCCAGGAGAAGCCCGCTCTGGCCCTCCCACACCTTAGATGGCCACCACTCTTGCCCCAGTAGATTCCAGGGAAGTCGTTCGTTGTGATCGCTGCCTGCTGGTTCAATTCCGTACCAGTAACGATCTTTGCCGTCGCTGCCACGCCTCGTTAGATGAAGACGAGCCGGAAGTCGTGGTCGCCCCACCGCCGCCCCAGATGATGCCAACCAATGGCCATGGTCGCGGGCATTTGCACTTGGCAGCATCGATTCGGTCCATGCGTCTGCGCAACGGACTCAGCCAGCGGCAGCTGGCGGCGCGCATGTCCGTGCCACGGACGTACGTTTCCAAAATCGAAAACGAAAAGGCAACTCCTACGCTGTCGTCGCTGGAGCGGTTGGCGCGGGCACTCGAGGTCACCGTGCCGGATCTGCTCAGTGGTGGCGAGCGCAATCGTCAGGACGAGGTCCGTGAGCTGATGCAGGATCAGTTTATTGCGGAGATGTTGCCCTTCGTGAACCAACTGAATGGGATGCAGATGTCGAGCATCCTGACGCAGGTGCGGGATTTGACCGTGCGTCCACGCAGAAGCGCGTAGAGTTTCGCACTCCGTTCATAGCACAAAGACGGGCGAGGACGCGCGTCCTCAATAGAGTTTTATCCGGGCGACCAGCCAACTGCAGCCGGGATCGAGAGATCCCGGCTTTTTTGTCTAGCTCTCCAGCCGGAAGCGGGTTTCGCCGAGCGTATAAAGACGGCGCCAAACCAAGCGATTCACCGTGACCACCATCGCCGCCATCACGATGGTAGCGGCAATCAGCAGATCGAAGTTTCCGCTGTCAGTCGCCCGGCTGATCGTAGAGCCAAGGCCGATCGTCGAAAATGTCTGCCCCTTGAAATGAAAATACTCGGCGACGATGCTGGCATTCCAGGCACCACCCGATGCGGTGACCATGCCGGTCAACAGGTAAGGAAAGATTCCGGGGAGGATGAGCTTTCGCCAGCGTTCGAGTCCGCCGATGCGGCATACCGAGCAGACTTCCTTCAAGTCGGTAGGAATCGCCATCGCTCCAGCAATCACGTTGAATAGAATGTACCACTGCGTTCCGAGCAGAAGCAGCAGGATGGAGCCAATGCCGAGTCCTCCGCCCAGACGAATCAGGATCAGCAGGATGACAGGAAAAAACGCGTTCGCTGGAACGGAGGCAGCGATCTGAGCCAGCGGTTGCGCCACGCGAGCCAGGCGCGGACTGAAACCAATCTTCACCCCTACCGGGATGGTCCATGCGGCGCCAATCAGCAGGGCAGCGATGACGCGAAGAAATGTGGCGCCCAGCCCGCGCCCCAACTCAGCTACCTCGGAGTGATCAAGTCCGGTCAGCAGGATCGCAACTCGAATTACCGCATACCCCGTGAGGCCCAGGGCGGCGATGCCCAAAAACCCGAGCGTCCAAGTCTTCCACCGGGTTCCTGCTTCGGTAACCGGTTCGGCTCGGTGCCGCCGGGAAAAATACGACATAAGGGACTCGCGCAAGGGAAAAATAGTTTTTTGTCGAAGTTGTGCCAGGCTGCGTGAATGCTGCACCAGATCGAGCACCCAGGAATGCGGCACCTCAGCGCTCTCCACTTGCTCGACCTTGAACTTCTCCGCCCATGCAATCACCGGCCTCCACACGAATTGATCGAGCAGCACGATTACGGCAATCATGGTGAGGACGCCTAACAAAATGGACTTCGTGTCTCCGGCGCTGGCCGCAGTTTGCAGATAGGAGCCCAGGCCGGGCAAGCGGAAGTCGCGCGAGCCTAGCACAAACATTTCGCAGGCCATTAGGGCAAACCATCCGCCGGCTACCGACATCATTGAGTTCCACACCAGACCAATCGCCGCAAAAGGCAATTCCACTTCGGTGAAGCGCTGCCACCAACTGAATCCGTAGATTTTGGCCGCTTCGCGCATCTCGCGCGGAATGCTTTTCAGCGAGGCATAAAAACTGAAAGCCATATTCCACACTTGCCCGGTGAAAATAAGAAGGATCGCTCCCAATTCGACGCCCAACTGGCGGCTTGGAAATATCGCGACCATGGCCAGCATCACTCCGGGCAGGAAGCTCAACACCGGGATTGATTGCAGAACATCCAACAGCGGAATCATGAAACGCTCAGCTTTCGGGTTGTAGGCGGCGATGTAGCCGTATACGAGCGTGAACCCCAAGCTCAACCCGTACGCAAGGGTTATTCGCAACAGCGACAAACCGGCGTATGCGGGAAGCGCCACAGGACTTTGAGAAATCTCAACCGCTGGCGTGAACGGGCCGAGCCATGTTCGCGCGACCATCAACACGCCGTAGAACAGCGCGATGGCCGCCGCGAACATCAACAAGTCGGCAACGTACAAGGTCTCGAGCTGCGGCAACAGAGACCACAGACGATACGGAGACATTCGGAGCCCTGCAACTTTTTTCATGGCTTCGCCGTAGTCACCGTGTGATTGGGTTCCGACACAGGTTCGGTCAGGACCAGGCGTCCGTTCTGTGGATCATGATCGAAAATCTCCGCGTATCGTCCCCAGTTCATCGCGGTTTCGAACTGCCGCTCAACTTCGTCCTGGCTGAAATGCTCGTCAAGAATGTCGTGAAAAAATTCGTCGGGAATGGAATGATCGGACTTCGCCCGGAGAACGCTGTGGATGCATTGCAGAATGGCCACGTGTTGGAGTGCTGCTTCGCGAAAGAGAACTTTGCGGGTGAGAATGTCGGCTTCCGCGAAGGCTATTCCTTCCGGCGTGATCTGAACGTCGCCCTCCTTCAGAGTGGCAAAACCGAGAAGGGTTGCGGCTTCCACAATGGGCAGAAGGTCATCCACATCCATGGCCAGCTTTTCAGCGAGCCGGAAAAGATCGGCTTGTCCACCGCCGTCGTGCAGGATTTCGAGCAGGCCCGCGATTCCTGCGGTCCGAGCGTGCGGCAACATCTGGTACTTTTGCCGAGGGGCGCGCGCTACGACGGGAGCTTGCCCCGGGAGCGGGGATGCAGGCTCCACGTCCGGTTGCGTCATGATCTTGTAGATATAGTCCACGAACTCCACAAAACGAGGCGCTTTGCGATCGCGCGGGTAAGCCAGGGCAATTTCGAAGTCGGAACGAATGCGTCCGGGATTTTTTCCCAGAACGATGACGCGGTCGGCGAGCAGAACCGCCTCTTCGATGTTGTGGGTAACCACGAAGATCGCAGTAGTCGGCATCTTCTTGCCAAGCCACAGCTCGAGTAATTCTCCGCGAAGAGTTTCTGCGGTGAGAACATCGAGAGCGGAGAAAGGTTCGTCCATGAACAGCACTTCCGGTTCCACCACCAGCGCGCGAGCAAAACCAACACGTTGTTTCATGCCCCCGGAAAGCTCTTTGGGGTACGCGGTTTCGAAGCCGTCGAGGCCGACGGTATCCAACATCTTCAGCGCGCGCTTGCGCCGTTCGATGGCACCCACTCCCCGTGCTTCCAGAGGCGCTTCCACATTCTCCAGCACGTTGAGCCACGGGAAAAGCGCAAAGCTCTGAAACACAATAGCGACGTTGGGTGGATGATGGCCGATAGGCTCGCCGTGCCAGAACACTTCCCCGGACGAGGGGACGGAAAGACCGGTCAGCATTCGCAACAGCGTTGACTTTCCAGAACCGGATGGCCCGAGAAGAGCGACAATTTTACCCGGAAAGACTTCCAGGTCGGTGGGTGCAATGACCTCGATGCGGTTCCCGTCCGGTTGGACATAGAACTTCTCGACCGCGCGCGCCTGGATGATCGCACTCTCCACTCGGCTTCACTCCCGACCTCGTCTACATCTATACACGATTCCGCTGCGCCGCCCAAGCCTCTCGGCGCTTTGTAACCTGACATTCACAAAGGGTAATAGCGTTCCGGAGGAATTCGTCGATGAGAGGGCGCCCCGCGACCGACAAATGCCACGCAGATCAGGCGGCGAAGTCTTCACTGGGTGGCACTGCAACCGGCTGTGGCAACCGGTCGGTGACCTCGGCGAGGTTCGCCAGGCGCTCGGCCAAGTCGCGGGTCAGCGAGCCCGGCTGGTATCGCCACAGATAGTTGCCCGTTTTTACGCTTGGAGTGTTCAAGCGGGCTTCGCTGCCCAACCCGAGCACATCTTGCACAGGAACCACGGAGAAGCTGGCCACGGAAGCCTGTGCCGCGCGGATAAAAGCCCAGTTGATTCCGTTTTCACAGGTTCCCACGTAAGCATGCGCAGCGCGGCGCTCATACTCGGTTGCACTCGAGTTCCACCAGCCCAGAGTTGTGTCATTGTCGTGAGTGCCGGTGTAGACCACGCGATCTGGAGTGAGGCGATGTGGCAGATACGCATGGGCCCCCGGGTCACCAAAACCAAACTGCAGCACAGCCATGCCAGGAATCTGATGGCGCTCGCGCAGTTCGTGCACGTCCGGAGTAATGTAGCCCAAGTCTTCGGCAAAGAATGGCAGTCCGCCTAACTCCTCGCGCAGCTTATTAAACAGGTCGTCCCTGGGGCCATCCACCCAACGGCCGTGAATGGCGGTGGGCTCGCTGGCGGGAATCTCCCAGAACTGCGCGAAGCCGCGAAAATGATCGAGGCGGATGAAGTCACAAGTCTGCGTGGCCCAACGCAACCTCTCCACCCACCACTTGTAGCCTTCCGAGCGCATAGCATTCCAGTCGTAAAGAGGATTTCCCCAGCGCTGGCCGGTGGCGCTGAACGCGTCCGGAGGCACGCCGGAAACAGCCTCCGGCTCCAGGTCGTCCTTCAGTCGAAACAGCTCTCGATTTCCCCATACGTCGGCGCTGTCGTAATCCACAAAGATGGCAATATCGCCGACCACGCGAATGGACTTTTGCGCGCAGTAAAGACGCAAGGCGCGCCACTGCTCGTAGAAAAAGAACTGGATGACCCTGCCAAGAGCCATTTCCGTTGCGAGTTCCGTGCGGGCAGTGTGCAGCGCACCCGGGTCACGGCGCGCCAGTTCGCGCGGCCAGGCATTCCAGGATTGCTTGCGATAGCGGCTCCTCAAGGCGTCGTAGAGAACAAAGTCTTCCAGCCACCACTCATTGCGGGCACGGAATCGCTCGAAGCGGGATCTTGCAGCTTCATGAGCGGAGTCGAGAAACCTGCGACCTCCGTCATTCAGCAGTTGCAGCTTGTGTTCATGAACCACGTCGTAGTCGATGGGACCGGCGGAATTGTGGAGTCCATTCAGCCGCGCTCCGTCGATCCAACCGTGCTCGGCCAGACGCTCCAGGCTGACTAGTAAGGGATTGCCGGCAAACGCCGAGGTCGAAGAGTAGGGAGAATTCCCATGCGCGGGCGGTCCCAGCGGCAGTACTTGCCACAGCCCCTGGCGCGCGGATGCAAGAAAGTCGACAAACTCGTAGGCAGCCGGGCCGAAATCACCGATACCGCCGAGCGAGGGCATCGAAGTAGGGTGAAGCAGAATTCCGGTCAAGCGTGGAAATGACATGTGCGACTTACTTCCATCTCAATTATGAGGCGATGATCCGGGCGAAGCGAGATAGGATTCCAGCCTTACCTTTACTTCTCGCTTAGAGAATTTTCCATGACGCGGAATCTACCGGGCGCGAGTCCCACCATGGCTGCAATGCCAGTCCGGGCTTGCTTACTAATTATTCGCCCTCTTCCCCCTCGGCCTGCTGTTTGGTCAAGGTTTTCATCTCTTGTTCATTAATCTTGATCTTCCCTGATTTTTCCATTTGCTGGCGCAGGTTCGCCATGAACAGACCGAACAATTCGGATTGTTTGTTTTGCACCAGCGTATCGCGGATCTGACCTTTCTTGGCTGCGAAGTCCGAGTCAGCCGGCG
>Ga0210399_10003162_pt1 | contig 12817 bp, 3 predicted proteins | sample IncBWC14MmetaG_FD_150865 | JGI IMG/M metagenome (GOLD analysis project Ga0210399, IMG submission 150865) | Forest soil microbial communities from Barre Woods Harvard Forest LTER site, Petersham, Massachusetts, United States - Inc-BW-C-14-M | ecosystem: Environmental > Terrestrial > Soil >... | reverse complement strand
GTTTGTAAAGGTAGATTGTTGACCGACCGCTAAAGGGCGATTAATCGCAGCGTGACGTCGAGGTGCGATGCGTTATGCGAATAGCCCTTGTCTAGGGTCCTATGCGCGGCTCCTTCCGCTGGCTCAACGTGTACAAATGTGGAGGACCTGCAATACCGCGAGTCTATAGCAATCTCATTTCACACTATTGGCATTTTCTTTGCCTAATACAAGGGAGTTCTCCGTGAGAATTCTGGCGCCGTGCGTTTCCCTGGTAAGAAACTCGATCTAACTCATTATAAACAAATGGGTTATATATAGACCTGGATTTCCACAGGAGCCCCCGGGACACGCAGCAATGGTACCTCAAGTGCGAAGCGTATAGGGGGCTGGTGTGACGTTCGTGATTGGTCGCGTAGCTCGTAACCAGATCGATGGTTGCGCAACACATGATTCGGCTCTAGGGTCCAGTCATCGCCCTCGTCAGAGACAGAATATAGTCTTTCGTTTAAGGGAAAAACTTCCATGAAACCTGGGACCTATTTGCATGCTAATGCAAGGCCACTCCGGCCGGGCTTCAACCGTCAAGGGAGATGTAAACAGGTGAAACGTTTAGCGGTGTCATTGTCCTTGTTTACACTCTGCTTGATTCTTCCACGCACATCCCATGCTCAAGCTTTTGGCTGCACTCCCCCGACGGCGAATGACATAGTTTGCGAAAACTCCAAGCCAGGAAACCCGTCAAGTCAGTGGGACGTCTCTGGAGCTGGGGACCCCACGATTCAGGGTTTTGCTACCAACATCAGTGTTAACCAAGGCCAGACTATCTTTTTCAAAATCAACACAAACGCAAAGGCCTACACGATCGAGATTTATCGCATCGGGTATTATGGCGGGAATGGCGCACGCAAGATAGCCACCTTTGGCCCCTCCGTAACCCTTCCTCAGACGCAACCCGCCTGCATTACGGATAAGACAACGAACTTAGTAGATTGTGGCAACTGGGCCGTTTCTGCTTCATGGCAAGTCCCATCTAACGCAACTTCCGGGGTCTACATCGCTCGTTTGACACGCAGCGATACTGGGGGGGACAGTCACGTTGTTTTCGTCGTCCGGAATGATTCTAGTCACTCTGCCATGCTTTTTCAGACTTCAGATGAAACATGGCAGGCGTACAACGACTACGGCCCCGGCGGTTTCAGTCTCTATGGTGATCAAGGCGTTTTCGATCTTCCTAACCGCGCGCGCAAGGTCAGCTACAACCGTCCGTTTTTTACGCGAGGTTTTAATGACGAGGCGGCGAGCTGGCTGTTCGGAGCCGAGTTTGCCATGATCCAGTGGCTCGAACAGAACGGCTATGACGTAACCTATTTCACGGGAATCGATGCTGCAGTTAATGGAAACTCAATACTAAACCACAAGATCTATACATCGACCGGTCATGACGAATACTGGTCAGGCGCGCACCGCACCAACGTGGAAGCGGCTCGGGATGCGGGCGTGAATCTTGCATTCTTCAGCGGTAACGAAGTGTTCTGGAAGACGCGCCTGGAAAACAGCATCGACGGTTCGAACACCCCCAATCGAACCTTGGTCTGCTACAAAGAGACACTCGCGTTCGCAAAAATCGACCCTAATGATCCTCCAACGTGGACAGGCACTTGGCGCGACCCAAGCTTTAGCCCCCCTGCTGATGGTGGCCGGCCCGAAAACTCCCTCACGGGAACTCTTTTTGTGGTGAATGGGCCAGGTGGCGATAACGACGGCACTTTGGCCATAACAGTTCCGGCTGCGGACGGAAAGATGCGCTTCTGGCGTAACACAGGAATTGCTTCACTCGCGCCAAACACAACGTACACGCTGCCTGCGCAAACTCTTGGATATGAATGGGATGTTGACGCGGATAATGGTTTTCGACCCGCGGGCGCATTTCACCTATCCACGACTACCATTCCACTGACCTCGGATTACCTCCTCGATTACGGCGCTACTTACGGAGCTGGAACCGCGACGCACCACCTCATGATGTACCGGGCGCCCAGTGGAGCGCTTGTTTTTGGTGCCGGCACAGTGGACTGGACTTATGGGCTCAATAGCAATCATGATGATCCTTTTGGTGCCACGCCAACTCCAGATCCCAACATGCAGCAGGCAACGGTAAATCTCTTTGCTGATATGGGAGTGCAACCAGCCACTCTACAGGGCGGCTTGGTTCCGGCAGCGGCTTCAACTGATACGACGCCCCCGACTTCCACTATTGTTTATCCTACCTCCGGTTCGAGCGTAAGTACTGGTGCACTTGTAACTATTGCTGGGACTGCGACTGATGTAGGCGGAGTTGTTGCTGGTGTTGAGGTTTCTCTTGACGGGGGAAGCACTTGGCACCCTGCAAGTGGGCGCGGCAGCTGGACTTACAGCTGGAATCCAACAGGGCTCGGCACCGTGACTATTCAGAGCCGGGCGGTGGACGACAGCGGGAATCTTGAAACGAGTTCGTCGGGCATTAGTGTGGTTACTGTTGCCCCTCCTGATTGCCCGTGCAGCGGCTGGAATTCTTCGTCAGCTCCATCGCAAGTTGATAGTGGAGATGGTAGCTCGGTCGAACTTGGAGTGAGATTCCGCGCCGACTTCGACGGTTACATAAATGGAATCCGCTTCTACAAGAGTTCGACGAACAAAGGGACGCACATAGGCAATCTCTGGACTAGCTCTGGAGCACTGTTGGCTAGCGCTACGTTCACTAACGAGACTGCATCGGGCTGGCAACAGGTCAACTTCAGTAATCCGGTCGCCATCAGCGCAAATACGACGTATGTGGCGTCTTATTTTGCCCCGGTAGGCCATTACTCGGCTTCTGCCAACTTCTTCGCAAATTCGGGACTGGATGATCCTCCGGTTCATCTCTTGCAAAACGGCGTAGATGGGCCAGACGGAATCTACGGCTACAGTAGCAGCAGCATATTCCCATCTTCGACGTTCAATTCTACCAACTACTGGGTAGACGTCGTATACATGCCATCCACGACCATGCCTGGAGCTCCTCCAGCCCTGCTACTAAATCCGTCCAACTTGACTTTCTTGGCTCGAGTGGGTGTCAACCCGTCGGCTCAGTCGGTGACCCTATTCGATGAAGGCAGCGGAACGGTAAACTGGACCGCATCAACAAATGCATCTTGGCTGGGTCTCTCTGCGATTTCCGGAAGTACGCCCTACACTCTAAGTGTTTCCGTGAATTCAATCGACCTCGCTGCCGGTACATACAGTGGGACGATTACAATCAACGCGTCCGGAAACAACCCAACCCAGACGATATCTGTCGGCTTGACGGTCACAAACCTCTTACTCTCTACAAACTTCGCCACCCAGGGAATGCAAGGCTGGGTTGCCTCATCGCTGGGGCTCGCTAACGATTGGTCAGTGGTCAATCAAGCGTCGCAGTACACCGTGCAATTCAACGGAGGTGGAAATAGTCAGATCTACGCGGGAAATACCGCTTGGACCGATTACACGCTCAATGTGCCTGTGAAACTGTCCAGCATGAGCGATTACCCCGGTGGCATCCGTGGGAGAGTAAACCCGGCGACAGGTGCGGGGTATATGCTGTGGTTGTATCCTGCTCTCAACAAGTTCATCTTGTATCGTGCTTCCGGTTGGGACATAAACCAACCGCTCGTTCAGATTGGATCCGGGTCCGCGGCGTTTGACACCAGCAATTTCCATAACGTGAGTCTGACTTTCCAGGGTAGCCAGATTACAGCGCTCTATGACGGCAGGACAGTTATCACGGCAACAGATTCAACTTACATAAGTGGTATGATCGCTCTGGAAGGGTTGAACCAAGTCATTTCCTTTGGCGATGTTATGGTGACGGGCCCGCACGCCAATACCGGAATTGTTTCCCCATCAACCACTACTTTGACCTACTCCGCTAACTACGGCGGGCCAAACCCTGCAGTTCAAACAGTGCAGCTAACCGCAGGAGGTGGTGGCTCACTCGCCTGGACTGCTGTCAGTAACGCCCCATGGTTGAGTATTGCTCCAGCAGGGGGTCTAACTCCGGCAAGTCTCCAGGTTTCGGTAAACTCGTCCTCGCTGGGCGGCGGAACATTCAGTGGGACAATAACTTTGGTTTCCTTGGGCGCAACTAACTCACCTCAAGTTATTAACGTCAGCCTGACTGTGGTGACTCCACCACCTTCCATTGCTCCGTCACCCTCCAGTCTGAGTTTCGTGGCGGCGATTGGACAGGCCTCACCACCAGCCCAGGCCGTCACGATCGCCAATGGTGGTGGGTACGGTAGCTTCTCATACACAGTCGCGACGGATTCCTCTTGGCTGTCGGCTTCTCCGGCATCCGGTTCCACACTGGGGAGCGCCAGTGTGAGCGTGAACGCAGCAGGCCTTGCAATTGGAACTTACACTGGGAATGTGATCCTCACGGCAAGCGGCGTCGCAAATTCGCCCCTCTCAATCCCGGTGACGTTGCAAGTCCTTTCCCAGGACATGACGGAAACCTTCAGCGATCTTGGCACAGGCTGGATCATTTCCCCGATGGGCAACGCCGGTGGCTGGAGCGTTTCGAACGGCATCTATTCCTATAATGGATCCGGTCTCAGCCAGTCTTGCACAGGGAACACCGCGTGGTCTGATTATGCATTCGATACGAACATTAAGCTGTCATCACTCTCGAATTGGCCGGGTGGCGTGAGGGCGCGTGTCAATCCTTCTACTGGAGCTGGTTATGTGGTGTGGTTGTACCCGGGCTCTAGCAAGATCGTGCTATACAAGATCGCCGCCTGGAATATCAACGATCCTTCGTTGACGCTTCTAGGGCAAGCCGGTGCGACGTTTGACACCAGCGCGTTCCATGACCTCGGTATGGTTTTCCACGGCAGTCAAATTTCAGTTTATTGGGACGGGCATCTGTTGATAACTACAACAGATAGTTCGTTCCCGACAGGCTTCGTTTGTATGGATGCTGACAGCCAGCCCATATCCTACTCAAACATCCGCGTTGACGCGGTTCAAAGTCAAGTCACCCTGGCCACACCCTCTCCGGCCAGTTTAGTGTTCAGTGCGGGTTCCGGAACCACGCCAGCACCGCAGACTCTCAATGTCACCGCGGGTGGCGCCTCCACTGTGTGGGCGGCATCGGTTTCAAGCGGCGCACCTTGGCTCAACATTTCAGCTTCAACCACGATTACGCCGGGTGTCTTGACCGTTTCAGCCAATCCAGCGGGCTTGGTCGAAGGCACCTACAACGCTACCGTTACGCTGTCCGCACCAGGCGCGACAAATTCTCCGATCTCAATTCCGGTAACGTTGGCAGTGAAGACGGCCGTGCTGTCTGTTACACCAGCGAGCTTGAATTTCTTCGTGGCCTCTAATTTGAACGCGACTCCGCAGGCCTTGCACATCTCGAATCTCGGCACCGGCGTTCTTGGATGGTCAGCGAGCGCTACGTCGAACTGGCTTGGTCTAAGCGCAACGACAGGTACTGCCCCTTCAACGGTAACCGTTTCGCCGAACACGAGCACCCTCGCCAACAACACTTATAGCGACACGATCACCATCGCGTCTGCAGATGCCGCCAACAGCCCCGCGACAATATCGGTTTCAACAGCGGTGGGTACGCTGCTTTTCAATGACAATTTCAGCGGTGGTGCGGGCAATTGGACGGTCGGACCGCTTGGATTCGCTTCCGGATGGTCAGTCGTCAATGGCGCCTACACGTACAATGGCGAAGGCCACACGCAGTCCTGGGCGGGCAGTTCCTCCTGGTTGGATTATACGGTGGCCACAAACTTCCAGCTTTCTTCGACCAGCGACTATCCAGGCGGTTTGCGTGGCCGTTTGAACACGGCGACCGGCGCGAGCTACGGAGCCTGGCTCTATCCAACGGAAGGCGTCATTCGATTGTTCCGCATCGGCCACTGGAATATCGATACCGATAACACGTTGCTCGGGTCCGCAACCGGTCTAGTCATGGATACGAACGCCCACAAACTACGCCTCAGTTTCCAGGGCAGCACCATCAAGGTCTACTACGATGACGCCCTGGTCATTACGGCATCGGACGCAACCTACGCGCAGGGTGCGATTGCGTTGGACGTTTCGAATCAGCCGATCGCGTATAGCAACGTGACGGTTCTCTCTCTGCCATAGCGTCATTCAGTACCGATGCTGGCACGCCTCAAGGAGATCTGGTCTTCCTGGCTTAGCCGCGAGAACTTGATACTTTGGAATAGTCACAGTGGCTTGCGAAATGCCCGCGCTAATTCGATAAATTGGTGGAGTTTTTCTTTTTGTAGTGTCAAGCACTGCACCGCGAACTGAGCCAGGCCATGGATCTGTCAATTATCTGCGTAAATTGGAATTCCCTGAACTATCTCCGGAAATGCTTAGCCAGCCTGTATGCTGAGACAAAGGAAATTGCATTCGAAATCATCATCGTGGACAACGCGTCCCCCGAGGGCGGCATTGAGAGCCTCAAGGAAAGTTTTCCTGCCGTGCAGATTGTGAAAAGTGAAACGAATCTAGGTTTCGCACGAGCGAACAATCTCGGCTTTCGCTACGCAAAAGGCAAGCACGTTCTCCTTCTCAATCCCGACACCCAATTGCGCGGACCAGCTATCAATATCTTGCTGGATGGAATATCGCATCTGCCAGATGCAGGAATTGTTGGCGGCAAACTGTTGAATACAGACCTGTCAGTCCAAACTGCCGCAGTTCAAAAGTTCCCGACAATCCTGAGTCAGATATTGAACGTCGAATTCCTTCGACTTAGATGGCCCGGTTGCCCAGTGTGGGATATCTCACCACTATTTCGAAGGAACAACCACCCCGTGATCGTGGAAGTCATTCCCGGGGCCTGTATGTTGTTGCGAAGTGACGTGTTCGGTAAGGTGGGAATGTTTACCGACGACTTCTTTATGTACGGTGAGGATTTGGATTTGAATTGCAAGGTCAGAAACTTGGGCCTCAAGAATTACTACCTGGAAGACGCCGAGATTATTCATCATGGTGGAAGAAGCAGCTCGCGACAGAGCGTCAGCAACTGGTCGACGTTGATGATGTGTCGGGCGATGTCGAAGTACTACGACAAGAATCGAAGCCCTCTTTACTCTGGCATGTACCGCTATTCCATGGGAATTTCAGCGGCTGGACGCTTGCTGCTTCTTGCGTTGGCGTTTCCTTTTGTCAATCGGGAAGTATTCCGTGCAGCATTCTCCAAGTGGGGTATTGTCTTAAGATGGGTTTTTGGCTTCAGTGATATGGACTCAGCTGGCGGAAAGCAGTAGTTGAAGACGAGCGAACGTGCCGCGGCAGAGCACATCGCAACTAACCTGTCTAGACGGCTTTCAACTGACGCTTGCTCTTTTACGTCTTGGTAGTACAGATTACGTTTTCGACAAAGATTTAATGTATTCCGTTCTATTCGACTTCCCTCCTATAGAATTGGGCTCGAATGGCTCATCGAACTCGCGGTTTGGGGAACTTTGAATTCCTCAAGTCGGTATTGATCCATTTCAACGGTTGGTGAGAAACACTTCAAGAGTGACTCCGAGGCTGACTTGACTAGAACCAAGACAATTTATGCCTTAACGCTATTGCTCAGCCTTCTGGTCACGACACCATCATCCGACACTCTCGGCGAAAATCCGCCCAAACTCAGAGTACGCACCTACTACATCGCGGCGGAGGATGTGATGTGGAATTATGCGCCGCGCGGTCGAAACTTGACCGGAACTCCGGGACCCGAAAATGAGGGTGGGTCCAATTCGACTAAGTATCGAAAGGCTGTATACCACGAGTATACCGACGCCACGTTCACAACGGTAAAGCCCCGCCCGCCGGAGTGGGAGCACCTCGGAATTCTGGGTCCGCTCATCCGGGCTGAGGTGGGAGATGTAATCAAGGTGTTTTTCAAGAACAACACAAAGTTCCTTTGCAGCATGCATCCGCATGGTTTGGCGTACGCCAAAGATTCAGAGGGCGCTCTTTATAGTGATAACGGATCGCCCGAGGCAAAAAAGGGCGACGGTGTGCCCCCTGGGCAAACTTACGCCTACACTTGGACAGTGCCTGAACGGGCTGGGCCGGCGTCCGGGGATTCCAGCTCAATCTTGTGGGTTTATCACTCGCACTTTGTCGAGCCGCGAGACATGAATACCGGCCTGTTCGGGCCTATTCTCGTGAGCGCAAAGGGATCAACGAAGCCGGATGGCACTCCCAAAGATGTGGATCGCGAGTTCATAGTGGCGTTCGCTGTCTTCGATGAGACCGAAAGCTGGTACTTTGAATCAAACGCCATGAACCGGAGGAGTTACACCCAAGGACTCCGGTTCAGCGATCCAGCCTTCCGCCAAACCTACCTTCTATACAGTCTCAACGGGCTAATCGAGGGCAATCTCCCTGTGCTGACTATGAAAAAGGGAGAGCGGGTCCGCTGGTATTTATTTGCCAACGGTAACGAAGACGACGTTCACACCCCGCATTGGCACGGCCAAACGGTGGTCTTCAACAATATGCGCACCGATATGGTTCACCTGGAACCCATGATGATGGTCCAAGCCGATATGGTGCCCGACAACGTCGGAAATTGGCTCTTTCACTGTCACGTAAACGATCACATCGAAGGCGGGATGCAGGCGCTTTTTAGAGTTCTTCCCTGATAGGTGGTGAAGAACACGCAGCCAATCGAAACAACAAATTCATAGAACCGGCTTTTTCTGGGGCAGTCGACGACACTTTGACTCGTTGAATGCGCTATTCGATCAATCGGCCCGGCTTATAAATGACACCGATCTGCATAAGATTCTCTTGTCTCTCGAGGGCTCAACAATTACAGTCTACGGGGACAACGCATTAGTGATCACGGCTACTTACACCGCCTAAACGTAGGGTTCGATGGGTCTGGACGTGCCGAACCAGCCGATCCCTTCAAGAACGGTTCCCATCTTGTGCTTTGGCTTGCTCAAGCAAACGCAGAGCCCCAGTTGCGGGAGATCGCCTTGACCGGCGCATCCGCTGGTCTGTGTAGCGACCCAAACAAGCCTTTCGTTCGGCACGTGAAGGGGAATAATAGGAAAAGAGTTGCACATCTCACTGCGATGCAGTCTGACTGGTCGCCAATGCCCCAATCTTCATTCGATCCAACCACGTAAGCTGCTGATCTTACTATACTTACTGCGGGCACTGCAGGAACGTCATAACATCAAGTCTCCTAACATGATCCAGTAGTGGAAGGCAGATTGCCTTGCCTCATTGAGGGTTCATCCGCCGTTTTGTGCCGGCATACTTTTTGCTATACCGATTCGTACGCTGACACCCCGGTCGTAGCGTTTTCGCGACTGCTGTTCGATGCGACTTGTGTCCCCTATCAGTTGAAAACGTTGGAGGAAGCGAGAATGGTTACCCAGAATGGATATTTGACGGGTATGCACACTTCGTGTGGAACGCCAAGTGGTCCCGTCAAGTCAGCGATTTTGGCCGGTTCCGACCGCTTCGTACGGACCGCGCTCTCAGCACTGGGAATCGCTCTTGCCATGTTGTTTGCTCCTCCCGCCAAAGCCCAGAATTTCACTTGCAGTCCTCCTGCGCCAAACCAAATCGTTTGTGAGAACTCCTTGCCTGGCAATCCGTCTAGCGATTGGGACATTGTTAACGTTGGCGATTTAACTATCCAGGGGTTTGCTACTGACATCAGCGTCAATCATGGTGGAACGATTTCTTTCAAAATAGACACAGACGCGAAGGCCTATACGATTGGCATTTTTCGAATGGGCTATTACGCGGGCCTGGGCGCTCGAAAGATAGCTTCGATTACCCCATCGGCTACACTTCCCCAAACGCAGCCGGCGTGCATAACGGTTGCAGCTACGAATCTATACGATTGCGGTAATTGGGCCATTTCGGCTTCCTGGCAGGTTCCCTCCAACGCAACTTCCGGAATCTATTTCGCTCTCCTAACCAGAACAGACACAGGAGGAGTCAGCCAGATTTTCTTCGTCGTACGCAACGACACAAGCCATTCTGATATTCTTTTTCAAACTTCAGATGAAACTTGGCAAGCGTACAACGACTACGGCCCTGGAGGATTCAGTCTTTACGGTGATAAAGGCACTTTCGATCTTCCAAACCGCGCTTTCAAGGCTAGCTACAACCGTCCGTTTTTTACACGAGGTTTCAATAACGAGGCAGCAACGTGGGTGTTCGGCAACGAGTACCCCATGGTCCGGTGGCTAGAAGCCAACGGTTACGACGTGACCTACTCGACCGGGATTGACGCGGATCGCAACGGCGGCTTGATTCAGAATCATAAGGTTTATATGGACTGCGGCCACGATGAATATGTGTCGGGACCACAGCGCATCAACATAGAAGCTGCCCGCGATGCGGGAGTTAATCTGGCGTTTTTCAGTGGCAACGAGTTCTTCTGGAAGACGCGGTGGGAGAATAGCGTCGATGGAACAAACACTCCCTACCGAACACTGGTCTGCTATAAAGAGACTCTAGCGTTTGCACAGATCGATCCGGATGATCCTCCGACCTGGACAGGTACATGGCGCGACCCGAGTTTTAGCCCACCGGCCGATGGTGGGCGCCCTGAAAACGCCTTGACCGGGACCATCTTTATGGTCAATGGCACAGGTCCGGACAACCAAGGAAATCTCTCGATCAAGGTCCCAGCTGCAGACGGGAAGATGCGTTTTTGGCGCAATACTACCATTGCGAATCAAGCGCCTGGCCAAACGGCCACGCTCCCTGCTGGGACATTGGGATACGAGTGGGACGAGGACCTCGACAACGGAGCACGGCCCGCCGGTCTGTTCGATCTATCTACAGCGACATACAACTTGACGACTGACTTTCTGCTTGACTACGGCGCCACCTACGGCGCGGGTGCAGCAACGCATCGTATGACGATGCACCGCGCACCGAGCGGCGCTCTAGTGTTTGGTGCCGGCACGGTGCAATGGTCCTGGGGTCTGGACAGCGACCATGACAACGTATTTGGTTTCCCTACGCCAGCGGCCAGTGCTGACATGCAACAGGCCACGATGAATCTGTTCGCGGACATGGGGGTACAACCCGCTTCTATCCAGGGTGGCCTGGTGCTCGCCACGAAATCAACCGATACTGTATCCCCCCTATCGACTATTACTTCACCTACGAACGGCTCGCTGGTGCGCGTGGGGACAATAGTGAACATCGCCGGAACGGCTGCGGACGCGGGCGGTGGGGTCATTGGCGGGGTGGAAATATCCCTCGACGGTGGCGTCACCTGGCATCCAGCGACTGGCCGCGAAAGCTGGACATACGGGTGGACCCCAGCTGTCTCCGGTAATTACACAATCCGGACTCGTGCCGTAGATGATAGCGGCAATCTTGAAATACCATCAGCAGGCGTTAGCATCGCCGCGGGCACGAGTACGCAGACGCTCACCTCTCTAACACTAAAGTCCAGCAGCGTCACGGCTGGGACCACCGTCCAGGGGACGGTTATGCTTGGCCAGCCGGCCGCTTCTGGCGGTATCGTTGTGACCCTTGCAAGCACGAATCCGTCTGTCGCAAGTGTGCCCGGCACAATCACTGTGCCAGCCGGGCAGTTCAGCGCAAATTTTACTGTCACGAGTTTCGCAGTGGCTTTACCTACGTCCGTAACCATCTCCGGGACCTACGTCGGGACCAGCACCGCTACTCTCGCAGTGACGGATCCGCTGCCGCCGCCGCTGGGTAGTATTGCGATTGATGCGTTTATTGCGAAGGATCAGGTGGCAGCAGCCACAAGCGTGAACAGCGGGGCATTCTCGACTTCAGTCGGGAACGAATTGATTTTGGCTTTGGTGGGCACTGATGCAATGTCCTCTAATACGACCGTCACCAGTGTGTCGGGTGCCGGGTTGAACTGGGCCTTGGCACTGCGGACGAACACGCAACTAGGCACTGCCGAGATCTGGCGAGCATTTGCCCCGAGCCCGCTGGGCAACGTTTCTGTCACAGCGACACTCTCGCAGAATGTAGCCTCGTCTATGCTTGTCATGAGTTTTGCCGGTGTCGATACCTCCGGAACGAATGGATCGGGCGCAATTGGCGCAACTGTTGGAGCCAATGCTCCCTCCGGTGCTCCAACAGTCGCCCTAACCACGACGCATAATAACTCCGTAGTACTCGGTGTTGGCAATGACTGGGACAATGCCATTGCAAGAGTTGTGGGACCTAACCAGACGATCTTGCATCAAGATATCTCAACGCCCGGCAACACGTTCTGGATGCAAATGAAGAGCGCGCCTGTACCGTTGAGCGGCACTGCCATTACGATCAATGACACAGCTCCAACCACCGATCGGTATAACTTCGGTGTTGTCGAAGTCTTGCCCGCTAGTGCCCCGACCTATACCATTTCCGGCAAGATTTCCGGTGCAGTGACAACCGGTGTAATCGTCAATCTGACCGGGACTCCGAGCGGCACAACGACGACGGACAGCTCCGGCAACTACAGTTTCACTGGCCTCTTAAACGGCGGCTATACGGTCACTCCATCCAAGTCTGGGTTTACCTTTACGCCCACAAGTCAGCCAGTGACGGTCAACAACGCGAATCCTCCCAGCGTAAATTTCACCTCCGCCGCCGTGCCAACTTATACCATTTCCGGCAACGTTTCCGGTGCAGTGACAACCGGCGTAACCGTCAATCTGACCGGGACTTCGAGCGGCACAACGACGACGGACAGCTCCGGCAACTACAGTTTCACTGGCCTCTTAAACGGCGGCTATACGGTCACTCCATCCAAGTCTGGGTTTACCTTTACGCCCACAAGTCAGCCAGTGACGGT
>Ga0210399_10003159_pt1 | contig 12822 bp, 13 predicted proteins | sample IncBWC14MmetaG_FD_150865 | JGI IMG/M metagenome (GOLD analysis project Ga0210399, IMG submission 150865) | Forest soil microbial communities from Barre Woods Harvard Forest LTER site, Petersham, Massachusetts, United States - Inc-BW-C-14-M | ecosystem: Environmental > Terrestrial > Soil >... | reverse complement strand
CTTGCCATCCAACGAATTGCTTTCATTCCTTATCTCCTCGCTCCATCATGAAAGTAAAATTGCATAAATCGCCAGAGGCAATGCCGCTGACGGAACTGCTGCCATACCCTGCGGACCAGAAGTGCTCTATCGGAACGTTGGAATTATAGGTGCAGCCACTCTCCAACCGCAAGCCGGGATCTGAAATATCAAAACCCGGTTGTCAAAGTCTTGCGCGGAGCAGACCGAAAAAGGTGGCCCCGGCGGACGTCCGAGGCATTCTCATTGGGGTGGCATCCCAACGAGATAAGATGAGTTTCGCATAAAAAGAGTGGCTTCGGCGAGGAGGAATACAAATGGGCGACATAAGCGCGGCAAATAGTGCAAATGTATTAGGAAAACCGCTGCGGGGCGGCGTGGCGCTGGTCACCGGCGGCAGTCGCGGAATCGGCAAAGCGATCGCGGTGCGGTTGGCCGCCCTGGGGGCGGCTGTTGGCATCTGCGGCAGAGATGAAGAAAAATTAATGACGACGTCACGCGAATTGGAGGCCGCAGGCGCAAAGGTTTTGGCCCGCCGCGCGGATGTCACGAAGGAGGCGGATATTCGTGCGTTCGTCGACGCGACGGAAAAACAGTTTGGCGGGATCTCGATCCTAGTCAACAACGCGGGGACGGGAGACGGTGGGTTCGGAGCGGTCCAGGAAAAGAGTGAAGCGGAATGGGACCAGGTGATGAACACGAATTTGAAGAGCGTGTTTTTTGTCTCGCGCGCCGTGATTCCTGGAATGATCGAGCGGCGCAGCGGCGACATCGTAAACATCAGTTCACTTGCCGGGAAAAATACGTTTGCCGGGGGCGGAATTTATTGCGCGTCGAAATGGGGACTGCAGGGACTTGCCGGTTGTATGGCAGAAGACCTGCGCACGCACGGCATCAGAGTGAGCGTAATCTGCCCGGGCAGCGTAGCAACTGATTTCCGCGGACGCGGGCCAAAAGATCCGAGCAAAGTGCTAACGCCGGAAGACGTGGCGCACGCCGTCGGTATGGTGGTCACCCAAGGCCCGCAAAGTTTCATCAGCGAAGTCCACCTTCGTCCCGTCGCCAAGCCATGATGCAGCAGGTTTTCGGAATTTCTAGTTTGTAGGTGCGGGCCCCGCCCGCTTGCAATATTTACGCCCTTGTAGCGGGCGCCTTTTCCTCCGGCGAATCCTCGCAGGCCCCTGCCAAGGGTTTCAGTTTTCCTCTTGACAATAGTCGTTTACACGACTATTATCTGCACATGACTTCGCGAGCGAAAGCCAACTGCCCTGGCGCCACCCCTCTGGAAGACCAGATCTTCGTCATCCTGCTGAAGGCCGCCGATTCCCTTTCTTCCGAGGCCAACCAGCTGATGAAAGCCAACGGGCTGACCTCCGCCCAATACAACGTTCTGCGCATCCTGCGCGGCGCGGGCCCTGAGGGTCTTCCCTGCAACACTATCGCTGAGCGCATGATCTCCCGCGACCCGGACATGACCCGCCTGCTGGACCGAATGGAAAAGCGCGGACTGATCACCCGCGAGCGACAGAAAGAAGACCGGCGCGTGGTGAAAGCGCGAATCACCGACGAGGGCCTGAAGTTGCTGAAACAAATGGACGCCCCCATCCGCGAACTTCACAAGAGCCAGTTCGCCCACATGACTTCCGCGCGCATGAAAGCCTTGATGGATCTTCTTACCGAAGTGGCGGCGCAGGCACCGAAATAGCAGCCTACGCATCCAATTAGGCAAAATTTGGGCAAGGGACCAGCAAGGAAAAGAAAAAGGAGAAGCAACAATGAATAGGCCATTTTCAAAAATAGGAGCGTTGGCAGGGCTGGCGGCGGCACTTGCGCTGCCGGCGAGCGCCGGGACGACGACGTACCAGATCGATCCGCGGCACTCGAGCGCCGGATTCGGCGTCACCCACCTGATGATTTCAACCGTGCGCGGCGAATTTCACGGCGTGACCGGAACCGTGGTGGTGGACGACTCGGACGTTTCCAAATCCAGCGTGAACGTCACCATCGACGCCACCAGCGTGGATACCCGCGAACCGGATCGCGACAAGCACCTGAAGAGCGAGGCGTTCTTCGATGCCGCCAAGTATCCCACCATCACCTTTCAATCCACCAAAGTGGACCGCAACAATGACGGCACCCTGAAAATCACCGGTGACCTGACGATCCGCGGCGTCACCAAAACCGCTGTACTTACCGCGACGCTTCCCAAGCCTCCCATCAAAGATCCCTGGGGATTGCAGCGCACCGCCGCGTCGGCCACCACCAAACTTAACCGCCAGGATTTCGGCGTCGCGTGGAACCAAAAGCTCGACAGCGGCGGCGTGGTTGTCGGTGACGATGTGAACATCACGCTCGACGTGGAAATGATCATTCCTCCTCAGGCAAAGTAACCGGGACTGAAGCGCAACAATTTGGCAGAAAGTCGCGGGCGGCATAATTGCCGCCCGTAGCTTGCTGAAGGCCACCTGAACAAGACTGAGGAGTACAAAATGCAAAAGCCAGCACCCGCACAACACCCCGTCCACGAACTGATTCAACACCGCTGGAGCCCGCGCGCGTTTTCCGAACAGCCCGTGCCACCGGAGGTCTTGCGCAGCTTGTTTGAAGCAGCGCGGTGGGCGCCCTCCAGCAGCAACGAGCAGCCCTGGGCCTTCCTTGTGACCACGGCCGGCGAAAAAGAAAATCACGCCAAAATGGTCAGCACGCTGGTGGAATTCAACCAAGCCTGGGCGAAGCACGCCCCGGTGCTGGCAATTGCCGTTTCGGAAATCTCGTTCGCCAAGAGCGGCAAGCCCAACCGCAACGCCTTTTACGACACCGGAGCGGCCGTGGCCAATCTTTCAGCGGAAGCTACCTCTCGAGGCCTGTTCGTGCATCAAATGGCGGGGTTCGATCCGCACAAGGCCATCGAGCTTTTTGAGATTCCCAGCGGGTGGGAGCCCATCGCGGCATTCACGATCGGCTACCCAGGCAATCCCGAGGCTCTGCCCGAAACCCTTCGCCAACGCGAACTGGCGCCGCGCGAACGGAAACCGCTGGACTCATTTGTTATGGGCGGGCAGTGGGGAAAGGCGGCGTCTTTCCTCCACAATTAACCCGCTTTTGTTAAACTTTTATAGAGGAAACAGCCCGGCATGCACAGGACGCTCGAGTTCCTGGTGAACCATGGTTACGTGGTGCTCCTGGTGTGGGTGTTTGTGGAACAGGCGGGCCTGCCACTCCCATCCATTCCGTTACTCCTGGCCGCCGGAGCCCTGGGCGGCGTTCATCGCTTGAATTTTGGTGTTGCGCTGCTCCTCTGTGTGCTCGCTGCGGTTTCTGCCGACACAATCTGGTACCAACTCGGCCGGCACAAGGGCATCCGAATCCTTCACTGGCTGTGCAAAATATCTCTTGAGCCGGATTCGTGCGTGCGCCGGACGGAGGGGCTGTTTGAAAAGCAAGGCGCAAAGTCCCTGCTGGTGGCAAAATTCCTGCCCGGACTGAACACCGTGGCCACGCCACTGGCCGGTATTTTCCACATGAAATTCCGCCGGTTTCTGGCCTTCGATGCGCTTGGGGCAATGCTTTGGGCAGGAACTTACCTGGGCCTCGGCTACATTTTCAGCGGCCAGATTGAGTTTATCGCGCTGAAGGCCCAGCAGCTTGGCGGCGGCCTGCTGGTGCTGCTGGGCGCTGCGTTGGCCTTCTATATCGGCTACAAATTCGTTGCCCGACAGAAATTCTTGCGCGAGCTCAGAATCATGCGCATCCGGCCGGAAGAGTTGAAGGAAAAACTCGACGCGGGAGAGATGCTCACAATCGTCGACTTGCGTCACTCCGTGGACTTTGAAGCCGACCCCGAAACGATTCCCGGCGCGTTTCGAATGGACGCCAGCGAATTGCAGCAAACGGATGATCGGTTGCCGCGCGACCGCGAAGTCATTCTCTACTGTACTTGACCAAACGAAGCTACCAGCGCCCGGGTGGCGCTGCTTCTCCGAAACAAGGGCGTGAAGCATATCCGGCCGCTGCTGGGCGGATTGGATGCGTGGCGGGAACTTGGCTACCCCTTGCAGGTTTTGTCGGTTACCGCGGAAAACGAAACCATCACCAAAGCCTGAATCCCGGTGCGTCCTTGCAAAGCAAGAGGGCCGAGCGAGCCCGGCCCCTACCATTGCCGATGCTTGCTTGGCTTATAGTCGCGGCAGCACAATTCCGCTCTGCGCCTGATACTTCCCTTTCTTGTCTTTGTAGCTGACTTCGCAATCTTCATCGCTTTCGAAAAACAGGACCTGGCACAATCCTTCGTTCGCGTAAATGCGCGCGGGCAGCGGCGTGGTGTTGCTGATCTCGAGTGTCACGAAACCTTCCCACTCCGGCTCGAACGGCGTGACATTCACGATGATCCCGCAACGCGCGTACGTGGACTTGCCGAGGCAAATCGTCAGCACGTTTCTCGGGATGCGGAAATATTCGATCGAGCGCGCGAGCGCGAACGAGTTCGGCGGCACCAGGCACACGTCGCCCTTGAACTCCACTAGCGAGCGGGGATCAAAATTCTTCGGATCCACGATGGTGGAATTTACGTTGGTAAAGATGCGAAATTCGTCGGCCACCCGGATGTCGTATCCGTACGAGGACACGCCGTAGCTGATCACTCCTTCCCGAACCTGCCGGTCGGTGAACGGCTCGATCATTTTGTGCTCCAGCGCCATGCGGCGGATCCAACGGTCTGGCTTAACGGACATCCAATCCTCCTGACAGAAAACTTAGAAAGTAGGCTCGCAAAAGGTTAAAGTGTAGATGAGGCGGAACTTCTTGACAACCCGGGCCTTAGCCTCTAGCATCGGGCCACAGTGAGCGGGAGGACGGTGTGATAAAGCTTGATATTGTGAATGCCGTCGTAGCAAAGACGAACATCAGCCGCACCAAAGCGGAGCAAGCCGTGGAGACGGTCTTTGAGTCTCTGAAGAACGCCATGGGGCGCGGGCAGCGCATCGAACTGCGCAAGTTCGGCGTATTCAGTGTGAAGCCGCGGAAGACCGGCATCGGGCGCAATCCCCGCACCGGCGAAGAAGTCAGCATCCCTCCAGGAAAAGCGGTGCGCTTCAAGCCCGGGAAAGAACTCCAGGGACTCGAAGACACTGCGGCCAGCCAAGCCAAATAATTTATTGTGACCCCACCGGAATCAGAACGGAGCGCTCCCCCATTTCTGGAAGTGCCTGCGTGGCACGGCCGTCCGCCGCAAGGAAGGTACTACGCGGCGGATCAGCCGCATCCGTCTGTGCGTTCGCTGGTGCTGTCGTCGAGTTTGTTTGTGTTGACTCTGGTCACTTCGTTGATTGCCGGGACGCATTTTGCCGCGGCCTACGCGCACAATCAGGCGGCTTCGCTCGATGCGTTTCTGCAAACTTTCCGGTTGGTGTATCGCAATCCGGCGGCCCTCCTGGCGGGATTGCCCTTTGCGCTGACGCTTCTCGGCATTTTGCTCGCGCATGAGTTGGGCCATTACTTCGCTTGCCGCCATCATCACATCCGCGCCAGCTATCCGTATTTCATTCCCGCGCCTACCTTGATTGGCACGTTCGGCGCATTCATTCTGATTCGCTCGCCGATCCGTTCGATGCGCGCGCTCTTCGATGTTGGTGCTTCCGGGCCGCTGGTAGGCTTTCTGGTGGCGTTGCCGGCGATGTCCTACGGAGTGATTCACGCAAAAGTGATTCCCGCATTGGCCGCGGACAACAACGCCGACCTGGTTTTCGGCGTACCTCTCATTCTGCGCCTGGTGACGGCGACGTTTCAGCCGAACGCCCACGCGACGGATCTGCTTCTGCATCCCGTGGGACGCGCGGCATGGGTGGGTATGTTCGCCACGGCGCTGAATCTTTTGCCCGTCGGACAGCTCGATGGCGGGCACATCGTGCGCTCCGTCAGCCCGCAACTCCATCGCTGGATTTCGCTCTCGCTCCCCATCGCGCTTGTGCCGCTCGGCTATTTTCAATGGCAGGGTTGGTGGATCTGGGCGCTGATCCTGTTCGGTCTGCAGTTTGTCCGCATGGCGCCAATTTACGATCCCATGCCGCTTGACCCGAACCGAAGATTCGCGGCGGTGGTGTCATTCGCGGTGTTCATCCTCTGCTTCATGCCTTATCCCGTCGAAAGACTGCTGTAAAGTAGCCGGAGATGTCCACCACAACCAAGAAGGAATTGACCCGCAGCCTTCGGGAGCGGGATTTGCTTTTGCTGTTTGTCGGCTCGGTGATTGGCTCCGGAATTTTTCTTACGCCTGGGTTAATTCAACGGCAAGTCGGCGGCTCCGTAGGATGGTCGCTGCTGGTGTGGCTGTTCGGCGGCGGGCTGTCGCTCCTGGGAGCACTCACGTATGCGGAACTCGCCGCGGCAAATCCCGAGGCCGGCGGACTCTACTGCTACATCCGCGACGGCTTCGGCCGACTGCCCGCGTTCTTGTACGGTTGGTGTTTGTTTCTGGTGATTGCCAGCGCGACAATCGCCGCGCTTGCGCACGCGTTCACCACTTATTTGCTGGAGATCGTCCCGCTCTCATCCGTCGGGGCGCCTCTGGTAACAATCGTGATGATCGCGGTAGTGACCGCCGTGAACGTCTGGGGAACACGAAAAAGTTCGGACCTGCAGAATGTGACCACGGTCATCAAGGTCGGGCTTATCGTCGTCCTTGGCAGCGTCTTGTTGGCACTCGGCTTTTCGAAAGGCACGCACGCCGGAGAAATTCCCCCGGCGCTCGGATCATCGCAGAGCGGGTATGCTCTCTTTTCCGGAATCGGGTTCGCCATGATCACGGTGCTCTGGGCGTACGAAGGCTGGCAATTCGGAACCTACAGCGCCGGCGAAGTGCTGGACCCGCAGCGTTGCTTTCCTCGGACGTTCCTGCTTGGATCGCTGATCCTGATCGGACTCTATCTTTTCGCCGTGGTGGCCTATCTGGTGGCGCTTGGCCCAGCGCAAGCCGCGGCCAGCGACGCGATTGCTGCCACCGCGGCTCGAGCGGTGCTCGGCCCATGGGCCGGAAAACTCGTCGCGGCAATGATTCTGATCTCCACGTTCAGCTCCACCAACAGCGTCATGCTGACCGCGCCGCGTGTTTTCTTCGCCATGGCCAACGACAACTTGTTTTTCAAGAAACTTGCCGAGGTCGATCCACGCTTCGGTACCCCAGCCGCGGCGATTCTGGCCCTCGGAGTATGGTCGTCGGTGCTCGCGTCTGCCGCCGGATTCGCCAAGCTGGCCGGCGGCGCGATCTTTATCGGCTGGATTTTCTATGGACTCGGAGCGGCAAGCATTTTCCCGATTCGCCGAGCGAACGCCGGAAGGCCAATTCCTTATCGCGTCCCCGGCTATCCGTTGACACCGCTGCTATTTGTATTGGCCGCGGTTGCCATCGTAGGCAATGCGATTTACGCCGCCGTCAAAGACCCGCACGAGTTCACCTATCTGCTGGTCGCGATTGCCCTGATGCTTCTCGGCCTACCCGGCTATTTTTTCTGGAGCCGCCAGAAAGCCAGCTAATTCGTTAAGACGAACTGTGGCCGGTGCATTTCATCACGCCGAGGTATGCGCTCCACGGTCCAACTGCGTCGCGGTACTGGTGGGCCATGATTCTTGAGAGTTGATGGAGATGGGTTAAGTCGTGCACGGCCCACGTTGCCAGCAATTGGGACAACGTGACAACGCCAAGCGAGGGATGCTGCCCGCGCCGGTCGAGGTCTTCGCTCTGTAAATTCAACGCGCGCAATTCGTTCAAGTTCTCGGCGCGGACAAGAACAAATTCATCCAGCAATTGCGCCAGCGATTTACCCTGGCTCTCTCTTACCTGCCCCAGACGGTCAAATTCCTCAAACGCTCGAGTCTCGCCAAACTCCAGAATCATTTTCACACGCGGCAACCAATCGGTGCGCTCGGCGTAGACGAGGTGGCCGACGATGTCGTAGGCGCACCACGTGTCGCCCCCTTCATTTTGGCGCGTCAGCGAATCCGGCAACTCGCGCAGAAATGCATTGAGAGAGGCAGGGGTGCGGCCGAGAAGTGCCATTGTCTGCTGTAGCGGTTGTTCCATGATGGTCCTCTGTTCGAAAACAGCGATTTTCCCAGACACCCGGATTGTATCGGCACTGGCTGTTGTGCGTCGCTGCCCTCCAATGCAACTTCCAAGGCCATTTTGGCTCGCGGCGAAGAGTGCTCCTGGGCCGGTTGCTGGGCGCTATCTATGTCGGCGCGCCGACAATAAAAACACAGTTTTCGGGACCGGGATTCGAATGGCAGGGCCAAGAGCCCCTCGCTTTGAGAGTTGGGGAGGCGCGGCTTAGCCGCCGAGTCTAGAGCAAGGACAACGGGTCCATATCCGCCAAGACGGCTGTCTGCGGGATCTCATGGGCGTCACAAAAAGACAGGGCGCCGCTGAGCAGTTTGGTTATGACGGAGCGTTTCGGCGATTTAAGCAGAAACTGAAAGCGATGCTCTTTCTTGAGGCGAGCGAGCGGCGCGGAAGCGGGGCCCAGTATGCGGATTCCCTTTCCATCCGACGGCGAAAAATATTCGGAAAGCCGGCGCGACCAATGAATCGCATTTTCCAGATTCGTGTCCCGCACGATCACGTTGGCCAGCGAAGTAAACGGCGGATACGCCATCATCCGGCGGAAGTGCAGTTCGCGTTCGTAAAACGAAAGGTAATCTTGGCGCACGGCGTCCTGAATCGCATAATGCTCGGGATAGTAAGTCTGGATGAGCACGCGGCCGGGGAGTTCGCCGCGGCCGGCGCGCCCGGCAACCTGTGTTAGCAGCTGAAACGTTCGCTCAGCCGCGCGAAAGTCTGGCAGCGTCAGCGAGGAATCCGCGGAAACGACGCCCACCAGCGTGACTCGCTGGAAGTCGTGTCCCTTCGCGAGCATTTGCGTGCCGACAAGAATGTCCAGCGCGCCGCCGGCGAACGCGCCCAGCGTTTCCTGATATTGCTGCTTGGTGCGAACGGCGTCACGATCGAGGCGCGCGATCCGCGCTCCGGGAAATTCCTTGCGCAAACGCTCTTCGAGGTGCTCCGAGCCTTCACCAAAAAAATAAACATATTTGGAATCGCACTTTGGGCAAGTCTTTGGCACTGGCAGGACAAATCCGCAGTAATGACATTCCAGGCGGTTGCGGCTCTTGTGGTGCGTCATTGAAATGCTGCAATTCGCGCACTGCACGGAGGCGCCACAACTCCGGCACAGCACCGACCACGAATAGCCGCGGCGATTGATCAAAATCAGCGCCTGGGTGTTGAACGAAAGGCATTCGGCAATGCCGTCGTGCAGGATTTTCGAAATGGGGCTGGTCTGGTGCGTCTGCTGGAATTCGGCGCGCAGATCGACAATCTCCACCGCGGCGAGCGAGCGATTTTCCACCCGCGAAGCCATGGTCAGCAGTTCGTATTTGCCGCTGGCCGCGTTGTGATAAGTCTCGAGCGCCGGCGTCGCGGAACCGAGCAACGCGACAGCATTTTCCAGTTTCGCGCGGACGATCGCGACGTCGCGTCCGTGATATCTCGGCGTTTCTTCCTGCTTGAAGCTGTTCTCCTGCTCTTCATCCACGATCACCAGGCCGAGATTTTCGAGGGGCGCGAAAACCGCCGACCGCGTGCCAACCACTACGCGTGCTTGACCATTCCGAACGCGCCACCACTCCCGTGCGCGCTCCACGTCGCTGAGTGCCGAGTGCAAAACCGCGACACCCTCAAAATGGGCGCCGAACCACGCCCTGCACTGGCGGCCAATCCACAGCGTGAGCGCGATTTCCGGGACAAGGACAATCGCTGTTTTCGCCCGCGCCAACGTCTCCTGCACACTGCGCAGGTACACCTCGGTTTTCCCACTTCCGGTGACGCCGTGAATCAACTGCACGCCGAATTCGCCCAACTCGAAGCGCGCGCGAATGGAGCTGAACGCACGCTCCTGCGACTCGTTCAGCGAGTGCGCCGGCGGCGAGTAGCCGACATCAAAGGGGTCTTCGGCGGGATCGATCGGTTCTTCCCAACTTGCCAACAAGGCGTCGCGCAACATGCGTTCAATCAACGCTCGCGAAACGCCGGCAAGTTTCAGTAATTGCGGCAAAGGCAGCGGCCCACGCTCTGTTTCAAGCAACGTCCGAATACGCTCTTCTTTTTCAGCAAGCGGTTCCCCAGCGGCGCCTTCCTTGCCCTTCCACGCGATCACGTTGTGGACTTTGCGCCTGCGCCCTTGCACAGTCTCCTGGATCTGCACGTATCCACGCCGCTGAAGCCTCTGTAACGCAGGAAGGTCGATTCCGAGCTTCGGGTAGGAAGCGAATTGCAAGCCGGCTTTTTTCTCCAGGAGCTTGAGCAGAAATTCCACTTCGCCACCCGACAGTTCGGTAAGAAATTGTCCCTGCTGCAGTTCGGTGGCCAGCACTTTTCCGGCGTCCGTCAGCACAATCTGGCGGCGCACGGCGAGTTCCGTAACCGGAGGCAACATCGCGCGAAACACTTCGCCGATGGGCGCCAGATAGTAGCCGGCAATCCAGTGTGCGAGTTCGATGAGTTTTGGCGTCAGCGCAGGAACCAGGTCGAGAACTTTCGTAACTTCACGGATCTTCGTTTCCGCAGGCGGTCGGTCGACAAGTTCAACCACAACGCCGACCAGGGATTTCTTTCGAAAAGGTACCAGAACTCGTGCGCCGGGCAGAACCTGTGCCCGCAATGCGTCGGGAATCGCGTAGGTGAACGTATTACGGAGAGGAACTGGAAGTGCGACGTTGCAGAAGGAAACGGACATGCCGTGGGTAGTGTAGCAGCAGGCGGAGGAACGCAAAAAATCGAGCAATGCGGTAACGAGTTAGAGCGCACAGCCAGGAATGGCTGTGCTGCCAAAAAGCTGCAGACTTCAACGGCTGATTAGAATGATCCCTATGAAAATAGCGGCGATGCCGAGCCATTGGGAAACAGTAACCTTCTCTCGTAAAAACACCGCGGCCAGCCCAACCGTCACCGCCCCGTAGAGCGAAGCGAGCACACTGACCACCGACGTCTGTTCGTGCAGCATGCCGTAGTTGTTGAACACATAAGCGCTGGTGTCGAGCATCCCCAAACCAAGAAGCAGCGGCATATCACGTCCGAGCGGTAGGGCCCGCGATTGGCGGGCCACCAGCATCACCAGTGCCGTGGCTAGAACGCTGGTCAGCCTGATCAACCAGACCGAAGGCGTGCTCCCCAGCATGGGAACGACTCTTAACCCAAGCAACCAGAACATGATGCCGAAGCAGAGCGCCGAAAAAAGAGCCCATCGCACGCCCACTCCTTTTCCCCCAGGCTGAGCCGCGTTACGGCCGCGATTCGCATCGTCAGGTTCGTGCTCGCCTTGCGCCACGAAAATTACTCCCAGTATGGTCAGCACCAGTCCGCACAGGCGCAAAGAAGTGAGCCGCTCTCCCGTCAGCGCCGAGAGCAGCATGGTAAGTACCGGATAGCAGGCGGATATCGGTGCAACGATGGACAGCTTGCCGATTTCGAACGAACGATAGAGCGCGAGCGTCGAGGAAGTGTTCAACACGCCAGCAAGGATTCCCCACGCCCAAGGCTGCCAGCCAGAACCATCGAAGAGATGCCCCCAGCCGCCGAGCCTCGGCATCACTAGTGTGAGCAAACAAAATCCGCCCGCCTGCATGTACAACATCGTGCGGAATGTGCCGATGCGGCGGGTGGCAAATCGCGCGAACAAATCCGCGGATCCCCAGCAAAGTGCGGTGGCCAGGCCAAGAAGGATTCCCATAACAGATTTTCAGGACTTAGACTTCTTGGGCAACTGCAGGCCGAGCTCGGCCATAACTTTTTGGAGGTCTTTCCAGACGTCGGCCTTCGCGGGCGGATTCCGCAAAAGATACGCGGGATGATACGTGGCCATCAGCTTGTGGCCGCGCCATTCGAGCCATTCACCGCGAAATTGCGAGATGCCGCGCGTGGTGTTAAGAATGGTTTTGGCAGCTGTGGCGCCGAGGCACACGATCACCTTAGGATGAATCGAGTCAATTTGGCGCATCAGAAACGGTGAGCAGGCGGCGACCTCGTCGGGCTCCGGCGCGCGATTCTCCGGCGGCCGGCATTTCACCACGTTGCAGATGTATACGTCTTTGCGCTGCAAGCCCATCGCCTCGATCATTTGCGTTAGCAGTTTTCCCGCGCGTCCGACAAAAGGCAACCCCTGCGCGTCTTCATCCGCGCCGGGGCCCTCACCGACGAAAACAAGCTGAGCCTTAGGGTTGCCATCGCCAAACACAATCTTGTTGCGGCCTTTGTGCAGTTTGCAGCGCGTGCATTCCCCCAGGTCCTCGCGAATCTTCAGCAGCGTGTCGTCCTTCACCTTGTCAACAGCTTCGAATAGTGAAGGCCCAGTGGGTGGCACGACCAAGGGAGGAAGTGGCGTCGCCACCGGGGCCGCTTTCGCTAGCGCGGGCTTCGGACTTGTCTTAGGCAAAACGGTCTCCTCAAAAACAGGTGCTGGTGATGGTGCGGAAGCTACCGCTTCCGAGACCGCAAGGGTTGCGCCCCCAGGGACGCGGTCGGTATAGAACAGCTGGATGCCAAGGTCCCCGTAGTAGCGGAGGCGGTCTTCGATTTTCTGCTGCAGGGAGACGGGGAAACGTTCGGGCATGATGGGTTCAATCACCGGCGCGATGGGACGCAGGTTTGCTGCGCAACGCGCCGCGCAACCGCAACACTTCATCCAGAATCCGCTTCGCCACTTCCGCCTTCGTCATGCGCGGCAGCGGCAGGTCGCGGGCGTCGCGCGAAAAAATCGT
>Ga0210399_10003158_pt1 | contig 12826 bp, 9 predicted proteins | sample IncBWC14MmetaG_FD_150865 | JGI IMG/M metagenome (GOLD analysis project Ga0210399, IMG submission 150865) | Forest soil microbial communities from Barre Woods Harvard Forest LTER site, Petersham, Massachusetts, United States - Inc-BW-C-14-M | ecosystem: Environmental > Terrestrial > Soil >... | reverse complement strand
CAATACCGGCTTGCGCTTCGATCAGATGGAACAATTTATCAGCGCCAACCAGCTCAGCCCTCGGTTCAGCGCCACGTACAAGCCCTTCGAGAACACCACGTTCCACGCCGGCTATGCGCGCTACTTCACGCCGCCGGTGCTGGTGGAGGCGGCCCCCGCCAACATCGCCTTGTTCAATAATACGACCGGAGCGGCGTCGGCCGGCGCGACCAACGACCCGGTCTTGCCGGAGCGCTCGAATTACTACGATGTGGGCGTCGATCAAAAGATCCCGCTCGGATGCACCTCTCCCTCGCCGAAGGACTGCTCCAGCCTCGAACTCGGCGTCGATGCCTATTACAAGACCGCCAAGGACCTGATCGACAACGGCCAATTCGGACAGGCCCTGGTGCTAAGTGCTTTCAACTACGAAAAAGGCTGGAACGAAGGCATCGAATTCCATACCAAATTCAATAGTCCCTACTTGCAGGCCTACGGCAACGTCGCCGTGGCGCAGCAGCGGGCGATCAACCCTGTTTCGAACCAGTTTCTGTTCGACAACACCGTGCCGCTCGCCGATCTCGGCGGCTTGACCCGGCTTCAGTTCGTCCAGACGCACTTTATCTATACCGATCACAACCAGTTCGTCACCGCCTCGGCGGGTGCCGTTTATCAGTTCTGCGGCCGGCCGGCGACGGTCGCCGAATCGTTCGGCAGTGGTGGGCAATGGTGGTGCGGCACCAAACTCAGCGCCGACATGATCTATGGCAGCGGCCTGCGCAGCGGGGACGCCAACATCAGCACCGTGCCGGCCTACACGCAGGTCAATGCCGGCATCAAGCGCGAATTTCTGCTGCCCAACGATCCCTTGCCGATGACGGTTCGTTTCGACGTCGTCAACCTGTTTGACCAGATCTACGAGATCAGGGAGGCAGGCGGCATCGGCGTGTTCGCGTCGCAGTTCGGCCCGCGCCGCGGCTTCTTCCTCGGCGTCTCGAAGAAGATATGAGCCGCCGACTGTCACACGGCATAGCGATCCGGTGACACTCGAATCCCATGAGCCGCAAGGCAGCCACCGAAGGGGGCACAAGCTGATTGATCCCCAGCATGTAATGTTATAACATTACATATCGTAGAATTGGTGCTGTCAGACCGGGTGATGCCTATGGCTGTTCTTTTCTTCCCAAGGAAAACGTCGAACCACCGATGGAACGCGGTGCGTCAATTGAAAGAGCATGCCCGCACGGCCCTCAACGCCGACGATGAAACGATCGTCACAATCAGCGAACGCGATTGCGGCGATCCTGATTGCGGCGACGCGCGAACCATCGTGCTTATCATGCATCCGAGACGGCCAACCGAGGCCGTCGGAATCGACAAGCCGCTTGAGCAGATCACTCAGACAGACCTTTTCGAAGCGCTTGCACCATTGGCCGCACAGGCTGGTCGGTCTCAGCTTCCGCCGAGACCGAAATGACCGCGCCGCGCCGCAGCATCCACGCCGGCGCCCCTAGAGCGGGATGACTTTTCTTCGAATCGTCATCCCGCTCTATCTTTTTGTTTGAGCATGATCTTTTCGGAAAACCGGTGTCCACTTTTCCGGATCATGCTCTAATTTCAACATCGGCAAAGGACGATCCCATGCAGGCGGCTCGCCGCAGGAGAGGCTCTGCTAGTTAGCGAACGGAATAAAATGCTGGTACCGTCTCGGTACCGAGCTGCGATAGCGCGAGGGGACTGTACCGCTTTCGATAGACTTTTCGATCTCCTGCCGTCGGGACATTTTTCTTGCCGACTTCTTTTTCTTCGTTCCCGTGTCCTTTTCCGTCGTGGTCGTCGCGGCGGGCGGTTCGGTTGACGGTTGTGCGGCGGGTGCCGTTGTCGGTTGTGCAGCGGGCGCCGTGGTCGGTTGTGCAGCTGGCGCCGTGGTCGGTTGCGTGGCGGGCGCCGCCGGTGCAGGCGTGGCAGTCGCCGGTGTGTCGGCACTCGGTGTGCTTTGGGCCAGCAAGACGCCTGCCGGCAGGCACATGAATATGGCTGTGGCTATCGCAATACGAGAAAGTTTCTTCATCCGCTAACTCCTGCCTTTTCCGGCCCCGCAGGTGAGAGGGTTACGCAGTCGCGCAAGGAATACACTATTTTGGCTGCGTGCGCTCCTCTGGTCATTCCGGGACGGTGCGTTAGCGCTACCCGGAATGATGGAGGTAAATCTCAAAACATCTCGAAATATTCGCGATGCTCCCAGTCGGATACTTCCGCCTGGAAACGCTCGATCTCGGCGTTCTTGATGTGCACGTAATAATCGACGAATTCCGCGCCGAACGCCCCGCGGAAGAACGGATCGTCGTTGAGCGCCGATACCGCTTCGCGCAGGCTCTTCGGCAGCAGCGCCGCACTGGTCTCGTAGGGCGTATCGGCGGACGGGCCGGGGTCGAGCTTGCGGTCGACGCCATCGAGCCCTGAGAGGATTTGCGAGGCCATATAGAGGTACGGGTTAGCGGCGGGCTCGCCGATCCGGTTCTCAAGCCGCGTCGCGGCATCGCCCGAGCCGCCCAGCACGCGGATCATCACGCCGCGATTATCCCGGCCCCAGATCGCGCGATCCGGCGCCAGCGAGTAGGAGCGGTAGCGCTTGTAGCCGTTGATGGTCGGTGTCGTGAACACGGTGGACGCGCGCGCATGCTCCAGCAGTCCTGCGAGGTAACCGCGGCCGAGGGCGTTGAGCACCTCGCCGCTATCCTTCGCGGCAAACACGTTCTCGCCGTTTGCGCGCGAAACGATCGATTGATGCAGGTGCCATCCGGACGCAAACACGTTCGGCAGTTTCGGCCGGCACATGAAGGTTGCGTGATAACCGTGTCGGCGCGCGATCTGCTTCACCGCAGAGCGAAACAGCACCATGTTGTCGGCCGGCATCACGCCTTTGGTCGGCTGGAACGTGAATTCGCACTGGCTCGGGCCGAACTCGACCTCGACCGATCGCAAGGGTAGGCCGAGCGCAAGCACATCGCGCCGGATGATTTCCAGCACCGGCTCCATTTGGTCGTAGCGCTGCTCGGTCAGATATTGATAGCCGTGCGAGAGAAAACTGACCGATGGCGGCTGGCCCGGCTGGCCCGCGTCCTCCGGCGACATCTTTGCATCTTCGAGCTTGAAGATGTGGAATTCGACCTCGAGCCCTGCGACGAAATCGTAGCCGCGCTGGCCGAGCTTTTCGAGCACCGACCTGTAAAGATGCCGCGTCGCGAACGGCACCGGCCGTCCGTCGGCGAAGTAAATGTCGCACAGCAGCCAGCCCGTGGTCGGTGCCCATGGCAGCACGCGGAAAGTCAAGGGATCGGCCACCATCAGCACGTCGGCGGCGCCTTCCATCTCCTTCATGCCGAAGCCGCCGCCTGACGTGAACACCGGGAATACCGTGCGGTGCGAGGTATCCTTGGCGAGCATCGTCGTGGTGATCGAACATCCGCCTTCCAGGGAGGCGAGTGCTTCGGCCGCAACCAGCGTCTTGCCGCGCAGGATGCCGTGCTGGTCGGGAAATGACAGCCTGACGACTTCGAGCTTTTGTTGTTCGATAATGCGGCGCAAGCGGCTCGCCGCCTCTTTCTGCTCGGCCGACCAGAGCGCGTGACGCTCGACAAAACTCAAACGTGTCACTCCCTCATTTGTTGTCATTGCGAGGAGCAACGCGACGAAGCAATCCATTCTTTCTTGCGGCGGCTCGATGGATTGCTTCGCTCCGCTCGCAATGACGAAGAAATGCCATCACACCGCCCTGAGATGGCTGACCCTGTCGGCGATCTCTTCCGGCACCGGCGCTGCCCACGGCGCGCCGCGCCGCCGCTTGACGTCGACCTCCATCCAGAACGTCTCCCATCCCCGTGTCGGGCCGATGCCGTCCATGGTGGCGGGGCCTTGAATGCTCTTGGCGTGCGCCTCGTCGAGGAACATGAACGGCTTCTCGCCGCCGGAGACCTTTTCGATCTCCTGCCGCAGCAAGCGGCGATACTGCACGATCGCCTTGTCGGCCTGGCCGAGATGTTCGTTGGTGCGGTCCTGGATCGCGCCCATTGATTCCACCGCCCACTGATCGTGCACGTTGATGTCGTTGCCCATGCCGGTAAAGGTCGCGGTCGCCTGCTCGTGCGGGTCGAAACCGTAATCGTTCAACTTGTTCTTGCGCGAGCGATAATCCGGCAGCTCGTAGAGTTCGAGCCGCTGGTCCCGCATCTTGTTCTTGTCGACCGGCGTCGAATAAGAGGTGAAGATCGCGTACCAGTAGCAGTTCTCGTCATCGATGGGCACATGCCACTGCGTGATCGTCATCTCCGTGCTCATCGGAATGACGAAGGCGTGCGGGAACAATTGATTGGTGACGCGCACATGGGTGCGCTCCTCGTCGATTTCGCGCAGCGCAATCAGGCGCAGCCCGTATTCAGTGTGCTCGACATTGATGATCGGGCGATCGTATTCGCGCAGGATTTTGGTCATCGGCATGTCTGACCCGGCTGACGCGCCACGAAACTGCTTGCCATAACTGCTCGCGGTATCCTCATCCTCGAAGAAGCGATGCAGGAAGGACGCGTGCGAGGGATCGATGCCGACCTCGAGCGCCTGCAGCCAGTTGCAGTTGATATGTCCCTTGAATGCAAAGGTGTGGCTGTCAGGGGCGACAATGCAGTCGATCTCCGGAAACGACGGCGGGGCGCCTTCGCCCAGATACGCAAAGAGGATGCCGCTCTTTTCGATCACGGGATAGGAGCGCTGCTTGATGCCCTGGCATAGCGTCGAGCCCTTTGGTTCGGCCGGCGTTTCCAAGCATTGGCCCGAAGCGTCGAACAGCCAGCCGTGGAAGGCGCAGCGCAGGCCGCCATTCTCTAGTCGGCCAAACGCAAGATCGGCGCCGCGATGGGCGCAATGCCGCGCGATCAGGCCGTAGCGGTTTTGCTCGTCGCGAAACAGCACGAGATCTTCGCCGAGCAATTTCACCGGCCGGACCGGGCGTGGTCCCTGCAACTCATCGACCAGCGCCGCGGGCTGCCAGTACATCCGCATCAATTTTCCGCACGGGTCTTTCGGCCCCGTACGGGTGATCAGGTCGTTCTGTTCCTGGCTCATCATGGCGGGGATACCTTTCTTGACAGTCAGCGAACTGTCCATCGCTCAATTTTGTTCGTCTATTGAACGAATGGTCAAATTATGCCATGAATCTGATCGGCAGCAAGCCTTTTTTGGCGGCGCCGCGCGAGATCGAAACCATGCCGAAGCTCAAGCGCAACGAACGGGAGGAGCGCGCCACCGACCACGTCGAGAGCCTCGACCGCGGACTCCGCCTGTTGCAGATGTTTGGCACCACGAGCAGCCCGATGACGCTGAGCGACCTCGCGCGCGCTGCCGACCTGCCGCGCGCCACGGCGCGGCGAATCCTCTTCACCCTTGAGCGCGGGGGTTTTGTCGCCTCTGACGGCAAGCTGTTCACCCTCACGCCCCACGTCTTGACGCTCGCGGCGTCCTACCTGCGTTCGAGCCAGGTGGTGGCAGTGCTGCAGCCGATCCTCGACCGGGTTGCAACCGCGGCCCAAGAGATCAGCTCGCTCGCGGTGCTCGACGGAGACGAGGTCGTGTTCATCGCACGCGGCAGCCCGACGCGGGTGTTCTCGACAGGCCTCGATATCGGTTATCGCTTGCCTGCTTTTTGCACCTCGATTGGCCGCGCCATGCTCGGCCGGTTCGACAATTCCGAACTCGCGTCAAGATTGGCGGCGATGCGACGCGAGCCCATGACCTCGCACACGGTGACGGATCCCGAGCTACTGTTCGCCGCCATCATCACGGACCGGGAGAAGGGTTATTCTCTCGTTGATCGCGAGGCCGAAGCGCATTTCCGTTCCATCTCGGTGCCGGTGCGCCGTTATGATGACGCGATCGTCGCTGCCGTCAACATGGGCGCCCATGTGGATCGTGTCTCGACGGAGGAGATGGTAAAGCGCTTCCTGCCGCTGTTGGAGGAGGGAGCCGAGCAAGTGAAAAGTCAGCTTCTCTAGAGTGGGCAGGGTAACGCAGACGGCAAACGTCGGCGGGCGGAGCGATATCTGGAGCGGCCGCCCGACAGAAACACCAGAGAAGCAAGCTGGCAGTTAATCGATTCTTGTGGAAAATCAGACGGGTGATGAGGCGCGACTCCTAATCAGGAAGGTGACGAAGTACCGTTGGTTTCACCGAGCAAAAAGGGACTGCCGGTTGCAAAGAAGGATAAGCAGGTTTGCTTTTTCATCACGCCCATTGGCGCACCTGAATCAGCCGCGCGAAAGCGTGCAGATCAGATTCAACGCCACGTTCTTAGCGCCGTGCTGGGAACACGATTTCAGATTGTCCGCGCCGACTAGTTTCCTCACCCAGGATCAATAACGCAGCAAATCATTGAACTCGTTCATCGAGCTGATCTTGTTGTCGCAGACTTAACGGGATCCAACGCGAACGTCGCCTATGAGCTGGCCACCCGACATTCATTTAACAAAGTCTCGATCCAGCTTGTCGAGAAAGCCGACGACCTTCCTTTTGATCTGCAAGACGAGCGAACGATCGAAGTCAATCTACATGACCCAGATTCCATCGAAAAATGCAAAAACAGCGTCCGAAAGGTGATTGAGGCAATCGGTACGGGAAAGGTGCCTTATCATACTCCTGTCTTTCGGGCGCTGGCAATTGCGGCAGCTCCTCCCGGGGAACGGGAGAAATTCTTGGACCAAATCGCCGACCAAATCGACTCGATCGCAATCGATGTCAGCACGATGGGGGACACGTTAAATTTCGTCGAACTCGACGAAATCAGCACGATCAAGGAGAGCGTTGACACGATCGAGAAAAGTCAAAGCGCGATGGAGCGCGTTCTCGACGATCTAAAAGCCGACGTCGAAAAAATCTTGGATAAAATGGAATAATCCCCGCAGCGCCTACACCGCCACGCTGCGCAGGCCGAAGGCGCGCGCCTCGTTTTGCAGCACGGGCGTCACCGCATCGATCAGGCGCGCCGCTGCCGCATCGACCGAAAGGCCGGCGGTATCGACGGTCGTCGATGCGCGCGCGTACAGCGGCTCGCGGCTCAACAGAATGTTGCGCAGCTCCGCCATCGCCGAGCGGTCGTCGGCCATCGGCCGCAGATCGCCTTGGCCCCGCACCCGCGCCATGTGTTCTTCCGGCTCGGCCTTGAGCCAGATCGTGTAGAACGACGACAGGATCAGATCGAAGGTCAAAGGCTCCGAGACGATGCCGCCGCCGGTGGCGAGCACCATCAACTCCTTTCGCGCCAACAGCTGCCGGAGCGCGGCCTGCTCCAGGCGTCGAAAACCCTCCTGGCCGTAGAGCGCGATGATCTCGGCGACCGACAATCCGTTGTCGCGCTCGATCTCCTTGTTCAATTCGACAAAGCTCCAGCCGATTTTCTTCGCCAGCATCTTGCCGAGCGTGGATTTGCCGGCGCCGCGCAGGCCGATCAACGCGATGCCGGAGAACGACATCTTTCGCTGCGCCGATGCGCCGCCGGCGAGCACGTCTTTCGCCTGCGCGATCTGGCCCGGCGAAGCTTTTCGCAGGAGATCGCGGATCACCTGCCATTCCGGCGCGGGTTCGGATGCCGGAATGAGGTCTTCCAGATGTGCGCCCATCGCGTTCGATACGCGGCGCAGCAGCACGATCGAGACGTTGCCCTTGCCGCTCTCGAGCTGCGCGATATAGCGTTCGGAAATGCCGGAGACTTTTGCGAGCACTTTTCGCGACATGCCGCGCAGCGCGCGCATGGTGCGCACACGCTTGCCGAGCTGTTCGAGAAAAGCGCTTTCGGGATCGGGATGTTCGGTCATTTTCGTCCGTAGCGTTTTCGAGCGAAGTGGACACCGGTTCGCGTGAAGAAAACGCGTCAAAATCAAAGACTAGAGCCGGGTTCTGACCCCGTCAGAACCCGGCTCTAGGAAACATAATGCCGGAGAGGATTGACAGCAAGCGCGCCAAGTGCCTTTCTATGCATTATAATTCTTAAAAGCTGGGGAGAACGTCGTGAGCGGCATGTCCGGTTCTTACAACGCGGTGACCTGGCTGCTCGACCGCAATGTCGAGGAAGGGCGCGGCGGCAAGCTCGCTTTCACCGATAGCGTTTCCGAGCTGACCTACCGCGATTTGCAAAAACAAAGCCGCCGTCTCGCCAATCTGTTGCGCCGCCTCGGCGTCCGCCGCGAAGAGCGCGTCGCCATGATCATGCTCGACACCACAGACTTCCCGATTGTGTTTCTCGGCGCGATCCGTGCCGGCGTGGTGCCGGTGCCGCTCAATACGCTTTTGACCTCCGATCAATACGCCTATGTGCTGGCGGATTGCCGGGCACGGGTGCTGTTCATCTCGGAAGCGCTGTTGCCTGTTGTGAAGGACATGGTCGGACGGATGTCCGATCTCGAGCATGTCGTCGTTTCCGGCAACAACGCGCACGGCCACAAAAAACTCTCCGACGAGCTTGCGGGCGAGAGCGATGCATTCGTGACCGCGGCGACCCACGCCGACGAGCCGGCGTTCTGGCTGTATTCGTCGGGCTCGACCGGCATGCCGAAGGGCGTGCGGCATCTGCATGCCAATCTCGAAGCCACCGCCGACACTTATGCAAAGCAAGTGCTGGGGATTCGCGAGGACGATGTCTGCCTGTCGGCCGCAAAGCTGTTCTTCGCTTACGGTCTCGGCAACGCGCTGACCTTTCCGATGTCGGTCGGCGCCACCACCGTGCTCAATTCCGATCGGCCGACGCCGGCGCTGATGTTCGCGCTGATGAACAAATATAATCCAACGATCTTCTTCGGCGTGCCGACCTTGTTCTCTTCGATGCTCAACGACGAGACGCTGAAGCATGAGCGCTGCGGCTTGCGCCTGCGCATCTGCACGTCGGCGGGAGAGGCGCTGCCGGAATCGGTCGGCAACGCCTGGAAGTCGCGCTTTAACGTCGACATCCTCGATGGCGTCGGCACCACCGAGCTGCTGCACATTTTCCTGTCGAACGCGCCGGGTGATATCAAATACGGCACTTCGGGTCGCCCGGTGCCGGGCTACACGGTGCGGCTCATCAATGAGGCGGGCGATGACGCAGCCGACGGCGAAGTCGGCGAAATGCTGGTGCACGCGCCGTCGGCCGGCGATGGTTACTGGAATCAGCGCAGCAAGACTCGTTCGACCTTCGAGGGTTATTGGACCCGCACCGGCGACAAATATATTCGCGACGCCGAAGGCCGTTACACTTTTTGCGGCCGCAGCGACGACATGTTCAAGGTGTCCGGCATCTGGGTGTCGCCGTTCGAGGTCGAGAGCGCGCTGATCACCCACCCCGCCGTACTGGAAGCAGCCGTGGTGCCGGAAGCCGATCCGGAAGGGCTGTTGAAGCCGAAGGCGTTCGTGGTGCTGCGCGCGGATGCCAAGACTGACGGACTGCACGAGGCGCTGAAGGAGCATGTCAAGCAGAAGATCGGGCCGTGGAAATATCCGCGCTGGATCGATGTGGTGGAGTCGTTGCCGAAAACCGCGACCGGGAAGATTCAGCGATTCAAGCTGCGCGAACATAACTAGCCGTCATGGCCGGGCTTGACCAGGCTTGACCCGGCCATCCACGTCTTGTTGCTCCGAACGAAGGACGTGGATGCCCGGCACAAGGCCGGGCATGACGAAGGTAAGAGTGGCGGCATGACTCTGACATCCTCCGGCTTCCTCGTCATCGGTGCGCAGAATCTCGAATACCGCATGATCGGCCCGCCGCCCGAGCACGCACCGACCATTGTCATGCTGCACGAGGGCCTGGGGAGCGCGGCGCTGTGGGGCGATTTCCCGGACCAGCTGCAGGCCGCAACCGGCGCCGGCATATTGGTCTATTCGCGCGCCGGCTACGGCGCCTCGACGCCCGTAAAGCTGCCGCGTCCGCTTGATTACATGCACATCGAAGCGCTCGAGGTGCTGCCGAAACTTTTGGAGCGGATCGGCTTTGGCCGCGGCCTCCTGCTCGGGCATTCCGACGGTGCATCGATTGCGGCCATCTATGCCGGCGGCGTGCAGGATCATCGCATCCAGGGCCTCGCGCTGATCGCGCCGCATTTCATCGTCGAAGATATTTCGGTCACTTCGATTGCCGCGATCAAGACGGCCTATGAGACCACGGACCTCAAGGCGAAATTGGCGCGCTGGCACAACGACGTCGACAACGCCTTCTATGGCTGGAACGGCGCCTGGCTCGACCCAAAATTCCGCAACTGGGATATTTCCGAATACCTCGCCTATATCCGCGTTCCCATGGCCATCCTGCAGGGCGTGAATGACGAGTATGGGACCATCCGCCAAGTCGAGATTGCGCGGGAAGAGTGCTATTGTCCGGTCGATGTGACTGAAATCCCGAACGCCGGGCATTCGCCGCATCGCGAGGCGCCAGCGGCGACGCTTGATGCGATCTCGGAATTCGCAAACGCGGTTTTGCGCGATGAGGGTTTTCGCGCCGCGTAGTTCGATCGGGGTTTCTTCCCCATGATGATCTCGCCATTTACCTCCGGCAATTTGCCGATGCCGCAATGGGCCTATGTCCCGGGCGAGACCGGCGAGGCCGACGCCGATTACAAGGCCGACTGGGTGGAAATCGGCGCCGCCAGCCGAACATGAAACAAAATGCATATTCTGGCGTTCCGGGGTAGACTACCCTCGAAACATGAATTATAATGCATTCGCACAATAGCCAGATAATCTCAGGGATGGCTCATGGCCGGTGAAGATCGGACGCTCGCGGGCGGCGCGACATACATCGATTTTCAGACCGATCCGTCGCGCTACCGGCACTGGAAGCTCGATGTCGCAGGCGAGGTCGCGACGCTCACCATGGATGTCGATGAGGATGGCGGGCTGTTCGAGGGCTATCAGCTAAAACTCAATTCCTACGATCTCGGCGTCGACATCGAGCTTGCCGACGCGGTGCAGCGGCTGCGCTTCGAGCATCCGGAAGTGAAAGTGGTGGTGGTGCGCTCGGCCAAGAACCGCGTGTTCTGCGCCGGCGCCAATATCCGCATGCTGGCGGGTGCCACCCACGCCCACAAGGTCAATTTCTGCAAATTCACCAACGAGACCCGCAACGGGCTGGAAGATTCATCCGAAAATTCCGGGCAGCGCTTCATCACCGTCGTTAATGGCACCGCGGCCGGCGGCGGCTATGAATTGGCGCTCGCGACCGATCACATCATCCTCGCCGACGATGGTGCCGCCGCGGTGGCGCTGCCGGAAGTGCCGCTGCTCGCCGTGCTGCCCGGCACCGGCGGGCTGACGCGGGTGGTCGACAAGCGCAAGGTCCGCCGCGATCACGCCGATTATTTCTGCACCATCGAGGAAGGCATCAAGGGCAAGCGCGCGCTCGCATGGCGGCTGGTCGACGAGATCGCGCCGAACAGCAAGCTCGAAGCGAAACTCGCCGAGCGCATCAAGCAATTCGCGAGCGCGTCGACGCGCAACGGCGGCGGCAAGGGCATCGCGCTGACGCCGCTTAAGCGGACCATCGACCAAAACAGCGTGCGCTACGGCTTTGTCAGCGTCGACATCGATCGCTCGCAGCGCATCGCCACTATATCGATTCAAGCGCCCGAGCAAGCTCCACCTGCCGATATCGACGGCATGATCGCGATAGGAGCAAAATTCTGGCCGCTGCAGGTGGCGCGCGAGCTCGACGACGCGATCCTCCATTTGCGCATCAACGAGCTCGAGATCGCGATGCTGGTGTTCAAATCGCATGGCGAGCGCGCCAATGTTCTTGGCCACGACGCCTTCCTCGAATCCAACAAGGCGCACTGGCTGGTCAACGAGATCAGGCATTACTGGAAGCGGGTGCTAAAGCGCATCGACGTCACCTCCCGCACGCTGGTGACCCTGGTCGAGCCGGGGTCATGCTTTGCCGGGACGCTCGCCGAACTCGTGTTCGCCGCCGACCGCTGCTACATGCTGATCGGCTCGCGGCAGGGCGACAACCGCGCAGCCCCCTCGATCGAACTCTCCGCGATGAATTTCGGATCCTATCCGATGAGCCACGGCCTGACGCGGCTGCAGTCGCGCTTCCAGGCCGACCCGTCCGATCTGGAACGCGCGCGAGGTTCGATCGGCAAGGCGCTCGATGCGGAGGCGGCCGAAGCGCTCGGCCTTGTCACCTTCGCGCTCGACGATATCGACTGGGACGACGAAATCAGGTTGTTCTTCGAGGAGCGCGCCTCTTTCTCGCCCGACAGCCTCACCGGCATGGAAGCGAATTTGCGCTTCGCCGGTCCCGAGACCATGGAATCGAAAATCTTCGCGCGCCTGACCGCGTGGCAGAACTGGATTTTCCAGCGCCCCAACGCGGTCGGCGAGAACGGCGCGCTGCGCCGCTACGGCACCGGCGAGAGGCCACAGTTCGACATGACGCGGGTTTGATTACGTGTCCCGGGCGCTGCGCGGCACGCTTGTGACGCGCTGCAGAACCGGGGCCTTGATCGACCGCAACTAGGTGGGTCCCGGCTCAGCGGCGCATCGCTTCGCGCTGCACCGCGTCCGGGACACGAAATCGAAGGAGTACGCCATGAATTACATGCACGTGGACTACAGCACCAAGATTCCAAACAACGTGAATCTTTCCGAGGATCGGCAGGTGCTTAAAGCCCTGGAAGGCTGGCATCCCGGCTACATGAACTGGTGGAGCGACATGGGCCCCGAGGGTTTCCAGCAATCGCTGGTCTATTTGCGCACCGCCTATTCGGTCGATCCGCGGGGCTGGGCCAAGTTCGACTATGTGAAAATGCCGGATTATCGCTGGGGCATCCTGCTT
>Ga0210399_10003153_pt1 | contig 12832 bp, 8 predicted proteins | sample IncBWC14MmetaG_FD_150865 | JGI IMG/M metagenome (GOLD analysis project Ga0210399, IMG submission 150865) | Forest soil microbial communities from Barre Woods Harvard Forest LTER site, Petersham, Massachusetts, United States - Inc-BW-C-14-M | ecosystem: Environmental > Terrestrial > Soil >... | reverse complement strand
CATCGCCGTCGAAGTCTCCCACCGCCAGTCCGCCCACGAATTCTCCCGCGTTGAGTTCGCTCGCCAGGAAAAAAGTGCCGTCGCTTTGACCGTAGTAGATACCCACGTTCTGTTCGTTGGGCAGAGAGATCGCGACATCATCTTTGCCGTCTCCGTTGAAGTCTGCGACAGCGGCAATGGACCCATTCACGAGCGGCAAAATGTCACTGGTCACTACATTAAACGTCCGATTACCCGCATTGACCAAGGTGGCTCCGCCGACCGCGATGTCTAGCCTGCCATCGCCGTTGAAATCGCCGATGAGGTAGGGGCCAGCAAACACGTTTGGCGTGGCCACTGGCGTGAACTGGTAAGCGCCGTTGCCATAGAAGATTTGACCCACCCCAACGATGTCGGGATGACCGTCGCCGTCCATGTCAGCCACCATGATTGGCCCGTTGATCGGTGGCAGGTTTATCGGGGAGGAGGAAAAATTGAATGTCCCATCGTTTGGCCAGATCACCAGACCGGAGCTTGAAACACCGATCAGATCAACCACGCCTTTTCCCGTCAGGTCCGCCACCATGAAAGAAGTTGGGTCCGTGTTGGCTGCGAACGGGAATGAATCGTTGCCTCCGTTTCGAAAGACGGTGCCGAAAATATTGTCGGGAAGTCCGCCAATGAAAATGTCGAGGAGACCGTCGCCGTTGATGTCCCCAGCAGAGGCGGTCGCGGCCACTTGCGGAGTAAGGGCAAGTGCCGAAGGGAACTTGCGATCAGTTCGGCCTAGTGCAAGCGATACGAAACTGAAACGATCCGGCACAACAATGTCAGGAAGACCATCGCCGTTGATGTCCCCCACCGCAGCGGGACCGCCCTGCGGCCCTACTACCGTCTGCGGTGTGAAATTTCCGTGCCCGTCGCCGAACAAGTAGAGAATATGTGACGGCTCGGTCTCGCCGTCTGAGCCCGCCAGATCAGGAAAGCCATCATGGTCGAAGTCTCCAACGACAAGTTGGTAGACCCGATAGCCAGGAGGGGAGATCGTGACGCTCGAAACCTGCTGAAAGGAGCCATCGCCCTTGCCTGTAAATGAATATAGCTGTAGGACGCCGCTCGGTTGTACCGCCTGCACCACGAGGTCTGGAATTCCGTCCAAATTGAAATCGATGATATTGGCCAAGCCACCGATCCCGTTGAGTCCAGGCGTTGGAGTGTCAGAGAATTGGCTCGAGCCTTGGTTCAGCAAAGTGTGGACAACAATCGGACCTGACTGAGAATTTTCCGTCGAGTAAACGATATCAGGGCGACCGTCACGGTTCAGGTCTCCAATAGTGAAATAACTGAATTGATTGATTGTGGCTAACGTTGTGGCGGGCGCAAAGTTTCCCTGCCCGGTGTTCCGCAGCCACTCTATGTTGCTTGTCGAGGCCGCTCCATTCTCGCCCGAAAGCACCAAGTCGAGCAGTCCGTCGCCGTCAAGGTCTGAGAGGTACGAGACGACGGGATTACCAAGGAACGGAACCTGCGAGGAAGCGGTTTGCTGGAAATTCCCGTGGCCATCGCCATGGAACACTGTGACCACGCTATTGGAGCCTGCTTGTGTCACAGAAACCAAATCCGGGATGCCGTCAGCATCCACATCGCCGACGAGTAGCGCGTAAGGAGTGACCATGGAAAGAATAGCAGGAGGAGCGAGAGACCCATCCGAGCGGCCATCCAGGATGGCGATTCCGCCAGAGCCGTTTGGGACATCGTTCGGCATGATAACGTCGGCAAAGCCATCCCCGTTGACATCGGCGACGGTGATCCAATTCGGATTGCTTTCTGTGCCTACCAGAAAGCCCGGAATCGCATTCATAACAAACGGGCCTTGCTGCGGTGCGTACACCGCCATTGAAACAGCGTTAGAAGTTCCGGTACTCTGCTGGACGGTAATTTTATGAGTGGCGACCCTGTTGTCGAAATCAGGACTAACCTCACCCTCCAGCGTATGAGGGTCCAACATAAAGGTTGAAACAGGTTGTCCGTCGATCGCGACCACTGCGTCAGATTTGAAGTTTGACCCGCTAACCAACAGAGTGCCGAGCGGGACCCCGACCATCATGTTGGAAGGTGACAGGGTAGCGATTGTCGGATTGCCCCCTCCGCCCCCTGATCCGCCGGAGCCTCCACCACAGCCACAAAGAGCAAGGGCGAACACGACGACCGTGCAAATTAGTTGGCGAGAGCCAATCATCGCAAGCCGTATTACACAGGAGAGTAACTCTGTTGTCCAGAAGCGAGAACCGCTGCTAAGAGGGGTATCCTGACGACCAGAAATCTGCGCAAAAAAAATACGTTCTGCCCCGACAGGTTGGGGTTTACGATCCGTTTTGCAATCCGTTTGTTGGCTTTCGACTGCCTTTCAGATACTTCCATGCCATCCGTGGCCCTGCATGTTGTTGAAGTTACGTTCTAAGGCGGGTTCGAATCCCTCCCTCTCCGCCAGCGACACCGAAGTAGAGCAAAACGTGCTGAGCAGGGAGAAGCACAGTCGGCGCCCGCAGCTTTGGCCGGTGGCCGTGGCAGGGGTGGCTGGATAAATGTAGCAGTTCATTGTTCATTGCGCTGTCTCGCCCATCCGTGGCCCGAGTATCCGTCCCAGAGCCATCCCATCGACTACGGTTGCCGCGGGAACTTCCAGGTAATAGCGTAGTAGTGACACGGTATCTCCGTCGGCCGCTTCAATCCTGTCCAGGTGACATGACAGACGCTTCATCGAAGTCTGCGCCGACAACAGCAGATTGCGAACAAGAAAATGTGGCGAAACTATGTCGCCAAGTTGTTCATCGGGCAGAACGCCATTGTGAGTGCTTTTAGCCGGCCACAGCCAAATCGACAGTTCGCCGAGGAAGACCGGACCTCGCACTCCCTCGACCTCTACCTCCCCTGCATGTTGCGGCCCACAAAAACGGACGAGCGGATGAAAGCGCTCTCGTATCAGTCTGACAATATGCTTGTTCATCAGTTCCTCTCCCGTCTTATTTCATCTACCCGATTCTTGCTCATGAGTACCTTTTCCATATCCGCTCCTTCGACGCTCAGAGACCAATACTGAAGCCGTTGCTGTTGGGACCGCTGCCGGTGAGAGACTGTGCGTTTTGGCCGACAGAATGAGTGGCGGAGTGACGCGCGTGCTCAAGCGCAGTTTCTCTGGTGACCGTCCGGGCGTGCCGGTCGAAGAACTGCCCTTGCCGGTCGATGTGCAACCAGCCGCCGGTCTGATTGTGTTGATAGCTCTGGATGCCGGCGCTCTCGCGCTTCCACTCGTAGCCGTTGGCTTCTCTGCGCAGAGCTGTTTCGATGGGGGCATAGTGCCGGTTGTGCTCGATCTGCTCGACGGTGAGGTCTGGGGTTTGCTGTTCGCTACGTTCCGGTTTTAGTTCGTTGTGCTGTTGCATGGTGTGCTCCTGTGGCGTTTGGGTCTGTGAATGCGCGTCCCGCTGCTGACAGTCCACGGCGGAGGTCTTCGTCACATCGGTGCTGAGGCGTTCGCCAAGTGTGGCTGCGTCGTTGGTATAAATCTGAGCGTCCTCGGACGCCCGCGAAATGGAGACGTAGGCAAAGCGAGGGTTGAGAAGTTCGGCCGGCGCGTTCGTGTCCATGTTCACGATGACGCGGTTTTCGGTTAAACCTTGGGAACTGTGGCTTGTGACCGCATAGCCATGATCGAAGTGCCGCATTTGAGCCGGGTCGAAATTGACGGTTCTTCCGTCATCCATCTTCACCGTTAGCAAATTGTCTTTACGAATTGCCTCGATGCGAGCTAGATCGCGGTTGTGGACGTCGAGGTCTTTATTGTTTTGTGTGAACTGGATGCGGTCGCCGGTGGAGAACTCGCGTGGCATATCGGTGTATACGTCGACTCCGCGCAATCGCTTTGGATCGTAGGAAACATGCTGGCCGTCAGCTCTCTCTACGGTAAGCAGGTTGCTTTTGGGATCCGTCGCTACGACGGTGGCGTAGGAGTTTTTTCCCACGCCAACCTGTTTGCTGCCACGCATGTAGTGCAGCGTATCGCCAGCGTTGTATTTGGCGGCCCACGCTCGATCTGCGCCGCGCATTTCGTTGCGAGCCACGAGAACCGGAAAAGCGACGTTCTCTTTGCCGAGTACTCCACGGGCTTCGAGCTCTGTCCTCACGGCCTGATTGATCTCTCGTCGCGATGCGTTGTCCGGGGAGACGATTAAGGTCTTTTCCGGGTTCGTCGCATAGTCCTTGGCTATGGCCGTGATGCGTTCTTGAGGGTTGGAAAGCTCTGTGATTCGGCCCTGAGATTGAAGCATCGCTATGCCGGTCTGGGTCTCATTCTTGGAAAGATGTTCGACCGCCTTTAGTAGCTCGGGGTCTTTCTGCCGCATGATCTGGTTCAGTTGCGCGGTACGCATGCCGGCGTCCTGGAGCTGCTCGAAAGGCTTTCCGGCGTCGATACCTTGATGCTGGCGCGTGTCACCAATGAGCAAAACCCGGTCCTGGGGTCCTAGTCGCTCAAGGAATTCCCTCGTCTGCCGGGTGCTGGCCAGGCTGGACTCGTCGACCATGTACAGGCGGCGGTTTCCGGGGTCATCGGGGTTGCTCCGGGCCTGCTCTCGGGTTCCCCTCGCTAAATGAGCCTGCAACGTGTCCGCGGAGATCCCCGCATCCCGGAGCTGCTGCGCGGCGCGTGAGGTCGGGGCGAGACCCGCGACAGCATAGCCCTGCCGCTCTGCACCCTCGCGGATGGCTTCGAGCGTCGTGGTCTTGCCGGTTCCCGCAAGGCCATGCAAGCCGAGAACGCGGTCGCGTGAGGTTAGTACCTCCTCGATCGCGCGCCGCTGGGCCGGGTTCAGGAAGTCGCGGGCAGCCGCGTGAGATGCGGCCTTCCTTTCGCTCATGATGGGCTCGACGGCGTTCTGGCCGCGCTGCATGTGGGCGATGGTCGCCCGTTCCGCGGCGATGCTTTCGCGAGTAGTGAACTGGCGCCCGGTATCGTACTTTTGGGCGTCTAGCGTCTGGAACTCCCCGGTGCCGTTCCGGTGCTCGAAGTTCTCGCGCACCTGGTTAAAGGTGAGATCTCCCATGCCACGTCGTAGCGCGTCCCGCATGATGTCGCGCTCGTCGACCACGGCCTCACGCTCGAAGTTGCGCTCCTTGGCGTAGGAGACGGCTTCTTGCGCCCGTTGGGCCGTGTCGGGTATTCGGTTCTGCCCCTGCGCATGGGCCCGTTCGTGGGCCTCTCGAACAACGCTGTCGGCCTGATTGCCGTACTGAGCAGCGATCTGCTGGTGAGCTGCCATCACCTGGGCGCGCGTGTGAATTTGCTTTTTGTCGCGGGTGTTGTGGGCAGCGATCTGGGCGGCCTCCGGACCGCTGAAGCCGCTTCTGGCGATGGCCTCCTCGATCTGCTGCCGGCGAGGACTGGAAGCGTCAAGGTACTCCTGCGAATAGCCTTTGATCTCAGGTGCGCCGCTCTTCCCGGCCTCGATCTGGTAACCCAGATTTCGAAGCTGATAGGTCAGCTCCGTTTGATAGACAGCGGTTGCGAACTGCTGGCTGTCGAAATAGCTCTTCGGCTGGATGGCGCGAGTGGAACCATCCTCGCGCTCGGTCATATTAAAGATGACGGCATGGGTATGGAGCTGGGGAGCAGCGTAGCCATCGACCGGGCGGGCGGTGTCATGCTCAAACTTTGCGGCGATGAATTTGCCGGTTGTCTCGGCGGCGTTGTTGCCGCCGATCCGCGCCTGCGTGTACCGCTCCAACTCCGTAAGGGCAGTGGTCACCGCTCGCCGATGGGCCTCGCGGATACGGTCGTCGCCCCCAACTAAAGCTGTCAAGGAAACGGATTTTGGGGCTGAGAACGTCGCATCCCAACCGGCCCGGTGCTCTACAGGTTTGACCGTCGTTCCGTCTGCCGTTGTGTACGCCTGCCCGGTGCGATGGCGCACCATTTGTTCGCCGGTCGTAGGGTTCTGGCCTTCGCTCAAGCGTGCAAAGCGCTGCGCGTCGATGGCTCCAGCAAGCCCGTATCGCACGGCCATTTTGCCCTGCCACTCGCCCAGCACGGTGTCGCCTTGCTGCCAATAGTTTTGCTCGGCAGACGTGAACTCTTTGGCGTGATAGGTCTGCGCCTGGCCGGAGCTGAGGGGCTTCGAAATGGTGAGCAAATGGACCTCCGATTCCTAAAACTTCAACGTCGGTCGTATAGGCTGTTCGTCCTCGTCCTGGGCCGTATCCTTGGGCCTGACCGGCGCGGCGCCAACGGTGGCGAGGTCTTTTTTGTCCGGCTGGTCGGCCACGGCCACTGTTTTGCCGTCCAGCTTCGCCTCCAGGTCAATCACGGGCGCCACCGTCGCCGCCGCACCCTTCGGTTTTAGCGTCATCGGCTCGAACGTCAGCTTGTCGTCCGGCAAATCTCTCGGCTGGAATGCAACCTCGTTCCCCACCATATCAAGGTAGGGAAACGAGAAGCCCGTCACGTAATTTTCGTACTTCATGAAGGCGTGGAGATCGGGCAGCCCGGAGATTTCCGACTCCATCACCACCGGCTCAATCTGGCGGTCTAATGCGAAATTTCTGCCCGACCGCGTTCCATCGAAGTGGGTTTCTCTCATGCGCTCGATTTCGACTTTGCCGATGGCTTTGCTGACCCATTCACCGGCGTTCGGCTCCTTCGTTTTCAGGTAAATGCTCGTCGCTGGCTGCGACAACATTACCTCTGCCAGATGGCCATAGATCACCTCAAGCTGGGCCTTCCCCTGGAAGCCCATAATGATTGGATTGTTGCTCTTGCGGTTCTCGGTGATGGCCGTGTGAAGCTGGGGAAGACGTTGCAAGCTCGCCAGCTCGTCGAGCACGAACCAGACTCGTTTCTGGTCTGCTTTGGGTTGATTCATCAGCCGCAGCACGAGCATGTCGATCCACACGCTTTGTAGCGGACGGAGCGCCTCCCGCTCTGCCGGGAGCGACGTGATAAATATCCATCCTCTTCGCGTCTCCGACCACTCGGTAGCGCTCCAGTGTCCATTGCCCTCGCCCTTGTGCGGCAACAGCCGAAGACTCTTTGCAACCTTACTTAGCGACGCCAGGACGCCAACTCTTTGCGGGGCTGCCGACCAATCGATAAAATTCGCGGCCTCTGTGTCTGCGACGCGATCATCGATTTCCTTCGGGTGACTCATCCATTCAATAAGCTGCTGCGGCGTCGGTCCGTAGCGAAGCAGATGAGCGAAGATCTGCTGTGGTATTTCGACAAAAAACTCACCCTTTTTATCCTGCGGCGGCTGGAACAGCGACACCGCAATTGCGTCCGCCTCTGAACTCCTGCGCAACTCCTCGGCTGGTCCCCAATAGGGGCATCGTTTGTCGAGCGGATTGAGAATGATGTCGTGCCGTGGGTCATAGAAGCGGCGCGTGTACTCCAGCGCCGGGTCGTAGACGATGGCGGAATCGCCCCGGCCTCGAATCTGCCGGAGTATCTGCATAATGAGCGTCGTCTTGCCTGCACCGGTGTCCGCAATGATCTGCACGTGCTGCGCCTCGGCCTTCGCCGGGATGCGAACCATCTCCGTTAGACCGTCCGTTTTGATCCCAATTCCATCGCCCCGCACCTTGCGGTTGAACTCTCTCGGCGTCAGCCGCTCCGGCCCTTTCAACCGTCGCCCGTACCTCATTTGCTTACGTCGCTTGATGTCTTTGCGGATGGAGAACGGAAGCTGCATCAGCAGCGAAAGCAGGCCGAACAAGAGCGGAAGCTTGTAGATTTCCCAGAACTCGTCGCGATTATAAACAGCGCTTTTCAGGTATTCGTGGAGCAGGGCATCTTTGTACTGAACCGGCGCTCCTCGTATGAGAAATCGGTAGCCCTGCGCTTTGGCCGCTGGCGATAACGCCAGTGGAATTTCCTTTCCTCCCGCCGCGGGCGTCGTGCCTTCCTGCACGTCGTCTTCGGTTGCCAGGCGGCTTGCTTTCGTGCCGTCGCCGACATAAAGCAGTTGGTACTTGTCCGTCTTGTTGACGGCTCCGCCTGCTGCCGCGCGAACGTAAATCGGCGTGTAATACTGTTGCAAAGGCAACTGGCCGAAGCTGAAGCGTAGGTATACAAAGAAGCCGGTCAGCACCAGCGCGAGGAACACCGCCCAATAGCTATAGATTGGGTTATGCGGCGGGAAGATGATTGTCTCTTTGCGGCCCCACTGTATCGCTGCCATTACGCACGCTCCAAGTCTGTCCGTGTCTGGACCGCCAAGGTTCGCTTGTGCTTTTTCACCTCGGCGATAATCCCGGCGTAGGTTTCCGGCGTCATCTTTTGGCCTGTCGCCACCGGTTCCAGAAGGTTCATTAGCATCAGCCGGAGACCGATAATTTCGATCAGCTCTGGGCTCACCGCCGGCTCTCCAGAGTCGCGGGCCAGCTCGTCAAGAATGAGCTGCCGGATGAATTCGCTGCGCTGCAGGCCGTGCTTTTTCGCCAGCTGCTCGATGTCCTCAACCTCCTGCGGACTGAGCTTCGTCGTGACGCCGATGAGCCGATATTCCGGTTTGGCTTTGGCCTCATCGGCAAGCTCTTCATCGTTGAATAGTGACATAATTTCCTCGCTTTTTATCAGGTGTACCTAGGTGTACTTGGGTGTACCTGGGTAAACTCGGCAATCGTAAGTTATTGCATTCATGAGTACGGCCACACGTGTACCCAGGTGTCCCTAGCACGACCCTTTGAGGGGTGGAGTGTCACAATTAACCCGATGCGAAGCATCGCCCTAATTCCACCTCGAATTCCACCATTCAACAATGCGGATTGCATAACCAATCCGTTGCTGAATTCGTGTGACTTGTAAGTCGATAAAGTCATGTGAATGTCACGAGCCTTGGTGCGCCTGAGTGACAACGTAGTCCGCATTGGCATTGATGAACGCAGCGTATAATCCACGTTCGCGGGCGTTGACTCCTCCAGGCTGATGGTGGATACAACCTTTCTTCGTGGGGGCAATTTCGAGCAATGGCATTTGTGTTCTGTCCTTTTCGCTCATTCGGGTTGTGAATTCAGCTGATGATGGTTCATTCGATCGCCATGGACTCGTCCCAAACGAACGCCTCTTCGGGCGTGGTCGCAGACGCGGCAAAAAGTTGTGTGGGGGTGCCGAACATTTGCGGGTGAATGTGGGTATGAGCGCCCTTGTCGACAAGGTTAAAGATGGTCTTGTGTTCCTGAAATTGCGTGACCCGCTTATATCCCTTCAGTGGGATAATTCCGCTGATCTTGCGCCCTTCGCCAAAGCGTCCACACTGCGCTACGTAGGAAACGCAATCAACCAATTCTGCCGCAATATCGTACAAGTTGGATTGCTCGTACGAACGCTTGTCGAGACGGTTTACTCGTCTTGGATTGGCCTCTTGCATATCCCCCCACTCCGCTTCTTTTGGGCGGCGGTTAACCCCAACCCCCTGAGCCACGTATCGACGTTCACGGCTAAAACGGCAATGCCGGTTCCGGCTGCGACATCCGCGAGATTCTTCGTGGCTCCTGGAGCGATGTGAGGTGAATCCATAGCCACCCCGCACGATGGCTACAAGACTGGCAACGTTCGCGACGGTCCCGGTCAACAGACTCTGAATCGACGTAAGACCGTTCACGATTATCAGAGCGATGTCCCTGCCTGAAAGACAAGGACTAGCGAAGGCACCACAAGCGGTTTCTAGCAAAGCTGTGGCGCGCTCGGCAGGAAGCTGGTGTGAGCCAGGCCGAAGCAGCTGGGTCGCTCGGACGACCGCAACCATTCCTTTCAAAGTGCGAAGCTGAGGAGCGCGGCGCGGATATTGTGAAGCTTTGTCGGCTTGCGGCAATTTATAAGTAACCGGTGACATATCTCGTGGAACCCCCTGAATAAACGACAGATTTATTCGTTTCGGATTGGGCCTCGTGCATACGCCCCCCCCCACAACTTTCTTTCTTAATCGCTCGCATTCGAATTTCACGTTGGCACACTCCAATCAGTGGCGATCTGCCAATGATTCGACAAATTACCCCTCTAATAACTTAGGAACAATTTCCAGGGCAAAAGCAGCACAATACTTTTGGGCCTGTGTTTTCTTTCCCGTTGCTCATCCCAAAGTCTTGGCCTGAACCGTGAGTGAGCAATGGACGGCCGCAAGGACAGTCAGGTCCGAGGGCTGCAGACCGGTGGTCAATTCGTCCAAGCAATCGTGTGTGTGGTCAGTCGCTGATTCTCTGGCTTCACCGAAGAAGAGCATCCACGGCCCCAGACGAGGAATTTTCCGAAGGTGCCGCGTTCGTAGGGATGCTGAATGGCTCCGTTAAGAGCAATTGAGCTCTTGACTTGTGCGAAGGCGAGTATCTCCTCAGCCGTGCAATCATTCACCCGCCCTTTGTGCTCGGTCCGCGAACTTAGGGAGCAGTTAGAGCAGAAAAAGCATCAAAATATATTTTTGCGAAGGGATCTTGACTGCTTGTTAAGACGGTGAGAGCCTTTCTCAAATCCGCTCGTGAAGCGTGGGGCCTGCACGACGCAGCGCGTTCGACCGCCGATTCTGGGGGCTCAGTCCGCGGAATTCCAGCAGACGTAAAGTGGGTCAATCGAGATGGAGATCCGAAGAGCAGCGATATGATGTCTGCCCAAACCGTTCCTGTCCTGTCGCCTGCGTCGGTCGAGTCTTTCGTCGATCCTGACACCGCCGCGCGCTATCTTCACACGACTCGCCGACACGTGCTCGAGATGGCGCGCTCTGGCCTCATCCGTGGCCACCCGCTCGATCCTCACGCCAAGAAGAAGGACTGGCGATTCCTGCTGTCGGAGCTGCACGCCTACATGCTAAGCTGCGACCAGCGGCCACCTGGAGCACGCAAACCACCAAGGAGGGTTTGATGCCCAGGTATCAGGAAGGAAGTATTCGCCAGATAAAGCGCGCAGACGGAATGACATGGGTCCTTCGCTATTACACAACGCGAGCGGATGGGAAACGAGTCGAACACACGGTCGCTATCGGCCTTGTGAAAGACATCGGTCCCAAGAAAGCCGACGCGTCCAGAGAGGCCGATCGTCAGAAGCTGCGCGAAACCATCAACCACTTGCAGCCCTTCCAGGGAAAGCCGAGGACATTTGGTCAGCTTTGTCAGCACTACATCGAGAACGAGCTGAGGATCGACCAGTCGAAGTCGGCCCGCCCCAAGGAGTTTCCCACCATCGAGACCTACGAGCGACACCTCGTCAAGCGCATCATTCCCCGTTGGGGAAACCTGGCGCCCTTGGCGGTCAAGTCGACGGAGGTCGAGAAGTGGTTTCTCGAATTGAGGAACGGAAACCCTCAGAAGAAGGTGAAGCCGTTTGCCGATCCGACGGTCGACAAGATCCGACGTATCATGCACCTGGTCTACAAGCACGGGCAGCGGCACGAGTTTCTGCCGCGGCAGCAAGAGGGCAATCCCATGAATTGGGTGAGCCAGCGAACGACCAGCGATTACACGGCGGTCCCCATGACGCCGAAGCAGGCGTTCGAGATTCTCCTCAACATTCCGGAGCCGAGGCGCACGCTCACCTTGAGCGATGCGGCGACAGCGCTGCGAGTGTCGGAGTTGCTGGCCCTGATGTGGACGGATCTGGACTTTGCGGATCTGGTGATGTACGTGAGGCGGGCGTATGTGTGGGGAAGGTTCAAGGTGCCGAAGTCGAAGGCATCGAAGGCCCCGGTTCCCATGCATCCTCTCCTGGCGGGGTTTCTTCTCGCATGGCGCGACAAGACGCCTTTCGGCAAGGATACCGACTTCGTGTTCCCGAGCGTCCGGCTCAAGGGCAAGAAGCCGTTGTCCGCGTCCATCATGGTGCAGAAGTACCTGAGGCCGGCGGCGGTGAAAGCGGGCGTGATCAAGGAAGGGGAGAAGGTGCGTTTCGGCTTTCACAACTTCCGACATGCGCTAGCCACGGCGCTGGTGAAGTTGAAAGTAGAGGCGAAAACGGTGCAAGGGATGCTACGTCACGAGGACTTTGGGACGACGATGCAGCTGTACGCACAGTCGGACATGGAGTCGATGCGCGAGGCACAGGGAAAGTTCCTGGAGCAGCTATTGGGCGGCAGGATTCACCTGCTCACGGAGAAGGTTCAGTGAGAAATCGTGGGTCGGATCCCCGAATCGTGGGTTGGATCGTGGGTTGGAAATTTCGGTTCAAAGCCGCTAAGTTCTTTATAATGTGGTGGCCAGGGACGGAGTTGAACCGCCGACGCCAGCCTTTTCAGGGCTGCGCTCTACCACCTGAGCTACCTGGCCACTTCCTCGTGCCACTCTGTCCGCACATGTCTATCCGAACAACGACTGACGGCCGATTTGGCCGTGCACTGGGCGCTCTCACTGGGCGGGATGCCGCGAAGTAAAACAGCCGATGCGCTGGGACCGTGCGGAACTTTCGAATTATAACAACCCTCTGCCGTTCCCTCAAAATGGTTGTGGACGATCTTCGCGGCGCGTTTCTTTCTCGCGTTCTCTCCGATAGCTTTCTCACTACGAAAGATGGCCGCTCGACACGCCATTCATGATTGTCTGCGCGCAGCGGTTTGTGCCAAACCAGTACGGGATCTCGCGGTAGTCACTCACGTCAAACACGGCAAGGTCAGCGTCTCTGCCCGGTTCAATGCTGCCCTTGCGGTCCGCGACTCGAAGCGCCCAGGCTCCGTTGATCGTCGCCGCTGCAATCGCCTCCGCCGGCGACATTTTCATATGGGTGCAGGCCAGCGACATCGCCATTGGCATGCTGAGCATTGGAGAAGAGCCTGGGTTGTAGTCCGTGGCCAGCGCGACCGCCACTCCGGATTCAATGAACCGG
>Ga0210399_10003152_pt1 | contig 12832 bp, 10 predicted proteins | sample IncBWC14MmetaG_FD_150865 | JGI IMG/M metagenome (GOLD analysis project Ga0210399, IMG submission 150865) | Forest soil microbial communities from Barre Woods Harvard Forest LTER site, Petersham, Massachusetts, United States - Inc-BW-C-14-M | ecosystem: Environmental > Terrestrial > Soil >... | reverse complement strand
GCTGCCCATCGACGACCCGGTCCAGCGCTGCCCCGACATCGCGCAAGCCACCGCTCTGCTCGCCTGGCATCCCACCACCCCGCTCAAGGACGGCCTCGCCCGAACCATCGCCTATTTCGACCGCCTCCTCAGCGAGCGCAGCCCGCTCGAACCGTGAAACGGGACCGATCCGGCGGCGATGGCGCGTAACCAAAAAGGCTGTTACCACCCGATCTCGGCTGGAGGGGGTGAATGAAAATTTTGGTCTTCGGTGCCCGTGGACAAGTCGGCCACGAAGTCTGCCGCGCCAGGTGGCCTGCCCGATATCAACTCTTGCCGTTCGCGCGAAAGGCGATCGACATCACCGGGAGTGCGTCAGTCAGCGAAACCCTGCGACGGGAGCGCCCCGATCTGGTGATCAATCTTGCTGCTTACACGGCCGTTGATCGCGCCGAGAGGGAACCGGAAGCGGCCTGGGCGGTCAATTGCGCCGGGGCTGCCCACCTCGCTGCCGCTTGCGACGAGAGCAGCGCAGCGCTCGTCCACCTGTCGACGGACTATGTTTTCAACGGCCGCAAAATCGACGCCTATCGGGAGGAGGACGCCGTCGACCCGCTCGGGGTGTACGGGCGCAGCAAAGAAGCCGGCGAACGGGCGGTGCGGGCAGCGCTGGAGCAGCACGTGATCCTGCGTACCGCATGGATTTTCGGCGCGTCCGGAATGAATTTCGTCAAAACAATGCTGCGGCTTGCCGGCGAGCGCCCGGTATTACGCGTCGTCGCGGATCAGCGCGGATGCCCGACTGCCGCCGCCGACATCGCCGCGGCGTTGATCGCGATTGCCGAATACATCGCAAGAGGCGAAGCCCGATGGGGTACCTACCATTTCGCCGGCGATGCGGCGATCAGCTGGCACGGTTTTGCCGAAGCGATATTCGAATCGGCAGTCCCCCAGCTGGCGCCGCGTCCGAAAATCGAGCCGATCGCTACCGAGCAGTACCCGACGCCGGCGCAACGCCCGATGAACTCGGTTCTCGATTGCCGCCGGATCGAGCAAGCTTTCGGAGTCTCGCCTTCGCCATGGCGCGCAAGCCTTGCTGCCGTGATCCAGGAACTAACGGATGCGTGCCCAACCTCAGATGATGGAACGGCGGCGTAATTCGTCGAGAATACGCTCTGAGATCCTTTCGGGCGAGCTGTCCACCGTCGTCACGTGCAATTCGGGGTGTTGGGGCGCCTCATAGGGCGAATCCAGACCGGTGAAATGTTCGAGCCGACCGGCCCTAGCTTTGGCATAGAGGCCCTTCGGATCGCGCCGCATGCACTCGTCGAGTGGCGTATCGACGAAGATCTCGAGAAAAGAAATGGGCTCGGTCAGTTCCCGCACCATCTGCCGTTCGGCGCGAAACGGCGAGATGAACGAGCAGATTACAATCAGCCCGGCCTCAGTCATCAGCTTGGCGACTTCGCCGACCCGCCGGATGTTTTCGACGCGATCCGCATCGGTGAACCCGAGATCACGGTTGAGCCCATGGCGCACATTGTCGCCGTCGAGCAACATCGTGTGCCGCCCGCAGGCCAGCAGCTTTTTCTCGACGAAATCGGCGATAGTCGATTTACCGGCGCCCGACAGGCCGGTCAGCCACAGCACCGCAGCGCGTTGCTCCTTCAACGCCGCGCGCTGTTCGTGTCCAACGGTCAGCGTCTGCCAGTGCAGGTTGCTGGCGCGCCGCAGCCCGAAGGCGATCATTCCCGCCCCCGCCGTCTCGTTGGTGAAGCGGTCAATCAGGATAAAGGCACCGGTGTCGCGGTTGACCTCGTAGGGGTCGAACGCCACGGGCACCGCTGTCGACAGGTTGCAAAATCCGACCTCGTTCAATCTCAGCGTCCGGTCCGCCAGATGCGCCAGCGTGTCGACGTCGACGCGGTGCTTAGCGCGGTCACCGTGGCCGGCACGATCCGCGTTCCGATCTTGAGCAGGTAGGAGCGGCCGGGGACCAGGGGTTGCTCACTCAGCCAGATCACATGCGCGGCGAACTGATCGACAAATTCGGGTGGGGCGCAGGGATCGGCAAGAAGATCACCGCGGGCGATGTCGATCTCGCTCTCCAAGGTCAAGGTGACCGCGTCGCCGGCTTGCGCCATGTCGAGGGTCCCGTCAGAAGTCACGATTTCTTTGATCCGGGCCGAACGTTCCGAGCCCGAGATCAACACTCGCTCGCCGGGTGCGATCGTCCCCGAAACGATCATGCCGCAATAGCCGCGAAATTCGGCGTCCGGGCGATTAACCCATTGCACCGGGAAGCGGAAAGGCCGCCCGCTGCCGCCGTTGCCAACCTCGACTGAATGAAGATGTTCCAGCAATGTCGGTCCGTGATACCACAGCATCCGGGACGACGGCGCGGCGAGGTTGTCGCCAAATCGCGCCGCCAGCGGGATCGCTCTGACGGACAAGTCGCCCAATCCGATCGCAAAGGCCGAAAACTGCGTAGCGATCCCCTCGAAGCTGCTCTCCTCGAAACCAACGAGGTCCATCTTGTTGACAGCCAGTACGATTTGGCGAATTCCCAGCAACGAGCAAATGAAGGCGTGCCGCTTGGTCTGCGACAGAATCCCTTTGCGCGCATCCACGAGAATAACGGCGAGATCACTAGTTGAAGCCCCGGTCGCCATGTTACGGGTGTACTGTTCGTGACCCGGGGTGTCAGCGACAATGAAAGCACGCGCGGGCGTCGCGAAAAACCGGTAGGCGACGTCGATCGTGATGCGCTGCTGCCGCTCGTCTTCCAAGCCATCCATCAGCAGCGAGAAATCGATGTCCTCGCCGGCGGTCCCGAAGCGCCGTGATTCGCGCTCCAAGGTTGCCATTTGGTCGTCTAGGATCAGAGCGCAATCGTATAGTAGCCGGCCGATCAAAGTGGATTTGCCGTCATCGACCGACCCGCAGGTCAGAAAGCGCAGCAAATCCTTGTCGCTGTTTTCCGCATCTCCAGACCTTTGCACCGTCAAAAATAGCCCTCGCGTTTCTTGCGTTCCATTGCCGCTTCCTCGTCGCTGTCGATCAGCCGCCCCTGGCGTTCCGATCGACGCAATTCCTTTAGCTCGGCGACGATTTCAGTGGGGGTGGCGGCAACCGATTCGATGGCCCCGGTCAGCGGATAACACCCCAAGGTGCGAAACCGCACGCGCTGCATGTGCGGGCGCTCGCCGGGCTCCAGCGGGAGGCGCTCGTCATCGACCATGATCCATACGTCGCCGCGTCGGACGACCGGCCGCAGCGCAGCGAAATAGAGGGGCACGACGGCGATTTCCTCTGCTGCGATATATTCCCAGATGTCGCGCTCGGTCCAGTTCGAGAGCGGAAAGACGCGCATCGATTCCCGCTCTCCGAGCCGCGTGTTGTAGAGCCGCCACAGCTCAGGGCGCTGGTTTCTGGGGTTCCAGCCATGCTCGGCGCTGCGCAACGAGAAGATGCGCTCCTTGGCTCGGCTCTTCTCCTCGTCGCGCCGCGCCCCGCCAAGCGCAGCGTCGAAGCGATACCGATCAAGCGCTTGCTTCAACGCTTCGGTTTTCATAACCGCTGTATGCAGTGCGGAGCCCGAGGCGATGGGGCTGATGCCGCGCGCCCTGCCCTCCTCGTTGATGTGCACCAAAAGATCGAGCCCCAGCCGGCGCTTGGTGGCGTCGCGGAAGGCGATCATCTCGCGGAATTTCCACCCGGTGTCGATGTGCAGAAGCGGAAATGGCAGCTTTGCGGGAGCAAACGCCTTGTGCGCGAGATGCACCATGACGCTCGAATCCTTGCCGATCGAATAGAGCATGACGGGGTTGCGGAACTCCGCCGCGACCTCGCGCATGATTCCGATTGCCTCGGCTTCCAAACGCTTCAGGTGCCTAGATAGCACGCCGGCAATAGCCGGACATGCGGCAGCGATGGTCACGGGACATTCTTCTCAAGCTGACGAACGATTGCTCCTATCGGGGAAAAGCTGGGGAGATGTCAATCTGATAGGGTGGCGGGACCGGTGCACGCGGTCAAAGGTGTTCTCGGTTAATTGCGCACCATAAAATTGCCCAATTGGCATAATAGATCAAGGCTGACGCGACGCCTGGTGGAGCCTCGCTAACGCGAGGGAGGCGCCTGTCGTTGATGTGGTGAGGACTAGACTGCCGAAGTAGGTGCGCAGGAAGGCCGGCCCGGCCGGATTCGCGCCTTTCAATCTGAAGAGGAGTTCCCGCTGCAGACCCGCTGCAGGTGCAGCGGGCCGTCATATATCGGACAACCATGGGTCGTAGGATCATCCGCCAGCCCGCATCATCCCGGATCGCTCGTTCACTGGAGCGATGGACCGGGCTTCCCGAGCTTGTGAACGAATTGAAATTGGGCGGCTGCAGCCAATCCGTTCACACAAGCTTCCGGTGTGGTTATTAGAAAGGGCCGACCCGTCGTGCGGCCACTCCACCCGCGCCGTCCAGCGCCGGCGGCCCAGTGCTCAGTGCAGCTTGGGCACCTTGTGGAATTGTGTTCGGTCGACCGAGAGGACACGAACCGTCAAGGTCTCGTTATCACGCCTGACCTGCAGCACCACTTCACTACCCGCCGAGCCGCTCGCCCAGACCTTGCGCCACAGACTGGCGAGACTTGCGACCGAATCCTCGCGCACGCCGAGAATCCGATCACCAGGCCGCAATCCGGCCTTTCCCGCGGGACCGCGCTCGGCGAGGCCGGCGACGATTATCGCATCCTCGACTTCCTGAGCATAGAGACCGAGCCAAGGACGGGGCGGCCGGTTCGGGCGTCCATAGGTCAGCATATCGTCGAGGATCGGCGGCAGCAGGTCGATCGGCACCACCATGTTGACGTCGCGACGCAGTTCGCGGCCGTTGGCATTCTGTACATGAAGCGAGCCGATCCCGATGAGCCGGCCATCGGCGCCGATCAGAGCCGCACCGCCCCAAAAGGGGTGGGCGGGTGCAGTAAAGATCGCGCGATCGAGCACGTATTCCCAATAGCCGGCAAATTCTTGCCGGGCGACCACCCGCGCGGCGATCGCATGGCGCCGCCCGCCTTCGGCGGCCATGATCGCGCGATCACCCGCGCCGACGCGCAGCCCGATGCCGAGATCGATCGACGGCGTGTTCAGGCGCCCCAACGCCTGGACCAGACCAAAGCCGGTTTCCTGGTCGTAGGCAAGCACATGACCAGGAACAGCGCCGCCCTCCGCCGAAGTGAGCCAGATCGTCTCCGCTTCCGTGACCAGATAGCCAATGGTCAGAACAAGGCCATCCCTACGGATCAGAACACCGCTGCCCGCCCGTTCGGTGCCGAGCGTCCCGGCGGTGAATGCGTCCTCCGGGATCATCGCCCGCAAGCCCAGCACCGCGCCCAGCGCACGGTCCAGATCGAACGCGCAATCCCCGGGCTTCGGCTGGATCTCCCCCGGGATCTCCCAATCTACGGTTCGCGACATTTGAGGACTCGTCAGTGGCAATTGTTCAGATGATAAGCCGTCGAAGAGTGCGCCCTGCCCGCTCTCTTGTCAAAACCCCTCTCAGCAACGCCCGCTTCTGTTCCGCACGACCCGTTGCCTGGGCACCGCTTCTTGACAAGGTCGGACGACCGATTTATCTGAGCAGCACTCTCTAGGAAAGAGTGCTAATTCCGGCAAGCGAAGTTGGGTGCGAGGAGGGTATTCATGGCGTTTCGTCCATTGCACGACCGCGTGCTGATTCGGCGGGTTGAATCGGAAGAGAAGACCGTAGGCGGGATTATCATCCCCGACACTGCGAAGGAGAAGCCGATGGAGGGTGAGGTGGTTGCGGCTGGTCCCGGCGCGCGCGGCGAGGATGGCAAGTTGCAACCGATGGATGTCAGGACGGGCGACCGTGTTCTGTTCGGCAAATGGTCAGGCACCGAGGTCAAGCTCGATGGCGAAGAGCTGATCATCATGAAAGAATCCGACATCATGGGTGTGATTGCTCAATAAGGGAGATGGAAAGTGGCAGCTAAGGACGTCAAGTTTCATGGAGACGCACGCGAACGGATGCTGCGTGGCGTCGATACTCTAGCCAATGCGGTCAGGGTAACCTTGGGGCCGAAGGGCCGCAACGTCGTCCTCGACAAATCATTTGGGGCGCCGCGGATCACCAAGGATGGCGTCACGGTCGCCAAAGAGATCGAACTAGCCGACAAGTTCGAGAATATGGGCGCGCAAATGGTGCGCGAGGTCGCGTCGAAAACCAGCGATCAGGCCGGCGACGGCACCACCACCGCGACCATCCTGGCCCAGGCGATCGTGCGGGAGGGAGCTAAGGCGGTCGCGGCCGGCATGAACCCGATGGATCTGAAGCGCGGGGTCGACCTCGCGGTCGCAGCAGTCGTAGAGGACATCAAGAAACGTTCGAAGAAAATCTCGACCAACGAAGAGATCGCCCAGGTCGGTACGATCTCGGCCAATGGTGAGCGCGAGGTGGGCGAGATGATCGCCCAGGCGATGCAGAAGGTCGGCAATGAGGGCGTGATTACGGTCGAAGAGGCGAAGAGCCTCGAGACCGAGCTCGATGTTGTCGAGGGCATGCAGTTCGACCGCGGCTATTTATCGCCGTATTTCGTTACCAACGCCGAGAAAATGATCGCCGAGCTGGAGAACCCGTACCTCCTCATCCACGAGAAGAAGCTGTCGGGATTGCAGGCGATGCTGCCGGTCCTCGAGGCAGTGGTGCAGAGCGGGCGTCCGCTCCTGATCGTTGCGGAGGATGTCGAGGGCGAGGCGCTCGCCACTCTCGTCGTCAACAAGCTGCGCGGCGGGCTCAAGGTAGCCGCCGTCAAGGCGCCGGGCTTCGGCGACCGCCGCAAAGCCATGCTTGAGGACATCGCGATTCTAACCAGCGGACAAGTGATCAGCGAGGACCTCGGGATCAAGCTCGAAAACGTCACGCTCGACATGCTGGGTTCCGCGAAGAGAGTGCGCGTCGAGAAGGAAAACACGACGATCATCGACGGCGGCGGCGCAAGGGACGACATTCAGGGCCGCTGCACGCAGATCCGCCAGCAGATCGAAGAGACGACCTCGGACTATGACCGCGAAAAGCTCCAGGAGCGGCTGGCGAAGCTCGCCGGCGGGGTCGCGGTGATCCGGGTTGGCGGCTCCACCGAGATCGAGGTAAAGGAAAAGAAGGACCGGGTCGATGACGCGATGCACGCGACCCGCGCCGCGGTCGAGGAAGGCGTCGTTGCCGGCGGTGGCGCGGCGCTGCTCTATGCCGCCCACGTTCTGGACGGCCTCAAGCCGGCGAACAGCGACCAGAAAGTCGGCATCGATATCGTCAAGAAGGCGCTGTTGTACCCGGCCCGGCAGATCGCTGAGAACTCGGGCACCGACGGCTCGATCATCGTCGGCAAACTGCTCGACAGCAAAGACCACAACTACGGTTACGACGCTCAGAAGGGCGAGTTCACCGACATGATCCGGGCCGGCATCATCGACCCGACCAAGGTCGTTCGGCATGCTCTGCAGGATGCCGCGTCGGTGGCGGGTCTCTTGATCACCACAGAGGCGATGGTCGCCGAAAAGCCCGAACCAAAGACCCCACCGGCAATGCCGCCGGGCGGCGGAATGGGCGGCATGGATTTCTGAGCCGGCCGACAGGACTTTCCCTAAGCCGCCTGTCCGCCCAACCGCGGGCAGGCGGTTTTCTCTTTGGCGTGGCGACGGCATGTGCGCCTGCCGCAACCCTGCCCTGCCTACCACGGTGGGCTGTGTGGCCGTCTTGTCAGCCGGCGACGCTCCTCCCATACTGACCTCGATGCGACGCCTGTTTCTCGATCCCGTTTTTGCGGCAGAGGCCGACGCGCCGGCACGGCCTTGCGATCACCCCGGCTGCCTCGCGGGGGGCGACTTTCGCGCGCCAAAATCAAGATTGCAGTTGCAGGACTACTATTGGTTCTGCCTTGACCATGTCCGCGCGTACAACTCCGCGTGGAATTACTATGCCGGGATGAGCGATCGCGAGGTTGAGGCTGAAGTTCGCCACGACACGGTCTGGCAGCGCCCGAGCTGGAGGTTGGGAGCCCGCCACAGCCCCGGTTATGCCGAACGCATCCGCGACTATTTCGGCGTGTTCCCCGGTGGTGCCGGCCGGTCCCATGATCCCGGCCGGCGGAATGGCCAACGCGCGGGCCACGCTGCCCAGCGTGCCGGGTCTGCTCGCGAACAGGCCCTTGCCGTGTTCGAGATCGAGCCTCCATTCACCCCGGTGCGCCTCAAGGCGCGCTACAAGGCGCTCGTCAAGCTCCACCATCCCGACGCGCATGGCGGAGACAAGGTGGCCGAGGAGAAGCTGAAGATCATCAATCAGGCTTACGCCACTCTGAAAGCCAGCTATTTTAGTTGAACAATCGAGTGGCGGTCGTCAAATTCCCCCGCTCAACTATCAGGATACAAGAGAAGAATGCCACCCGTTCAGCCAACGGCGCCCCCCAGCGCGTTCCCCTTGGAACAACCCGACATCACGATCTCGGTCCGGCAGACCTTCGGGATCAACAGCGATCTCCAGGTTCCGGCGTTCAGCCAGGCGAGCGAGCACGTCCCGGATTTCGACGATGCCTACCGGTTTGACCACGACACCACGCTGGCAATTCTCGCTGGCTTCGCCTTCAACCGGCGCGTGATGATTTGCGGCTATCACGGCACCGGCAAATCCACCCATGTCGAACAGGTCGCGGCCCGGCTGAACTGGCCTTGCATCCGGGTCAATCTCGACAGCCACATCAGCCGCATCGATCTCGTCGGCAAGGATGCGATCGTGCTGCGCGACAACAAGCAGGTCACCGAGTTCCGCGAGGGTCTCCTGCCCTGGGCGCTGCAGCACCCGGTAGCACTGTGCTTCGACGAGTACGACGCCGGCCGTCCGGACGTCATGTTCGTGATCCAGCGAGTGCTCGAAGTCGAGGGCAAACTCACTCTGCTCGACCAGAACCGCGTGATCCGCCCGCACTCGCATTTCCGGCTGTTCTCGACCGCCAACACCGTCGGGCTCGGCGACACCACCGGTCTCTATCATGGTACGCAGCAGATCAACCAGGGCCAGATGGATCGCTGGAACATCGTCGCCACACTGAACTACCTGCCGCACGACTCAGAGGTCGACATTGTCCTGGCGAAGGTGCCGAGCTATGACGACGAACCGGGGCGGCGCACGATCAGTGCTATGGTGGCGCTCGCGGACCTCACCCGGGCCGGGTTCATCAACGGCGACATCTCGACCGTGATGTCGCCGCGCACGGTCATGACCTGGGCCGAGAATGCGAAGATTTTCGGCGATCTTGCCTTCGGCTTCCGGCTGACCTTTCTCAATAAATGCGATGAGATGGAGCGGCCGACGGTAGCCGAATATTACCAGCGTTGCTTCGGCACCGAATTGGCAGAAACCAGCGTCAACGCGACGTTGATGTAGAGTGCTGATGGCCCAGGAGTATTCGCCGACCGAGATCTTCAAGCGGGCGACAGCGGCGACGTTGCGCGCGATCGCCGAGCGCGACGACGTGACGGTTGGCTTCGGGCCCGAGGCGGCAGGAGTGAGCGGCGCACGGGTGCGGCTGCCAAACCCGCCGCGCGACCTGCCGGTCGAGGAGGCGGCACAGCTGCGCGGCGCCGCCGACAGCGTAGCATTGCGGCTGCGCTATCACGACGATGCGGTGCACAGCAAACGCGTGCCCGGCTCGCCTTTGGCGCGGGCGGTCTTCGAGGCGGTCGAGCAGGCCCGGGTCGAGGCGCTGGGCTCCCGGCGCATGGCCGGGGTCGCCGCCAATCTCGGGGCGATGCTCGAGGAGCAATACCGACGGCAAGGGTTTGAGCGGATCACCGAGCGCACCGACAGCACGATGGCGGAAGCGGTGCGCCTGTTGACCCGCGAGGCCTTGACCAAGGAACGGCCGCCGCCCGCGGCACGACGCGTCGTCGATCTCTGGCGTCCGTGGCTCGAAGGCCGGATCGGCAAGGATTTCGGCGAACTCGACCGCACGATCCTCGACCAGGACGCCTACGCCCGGGCCACTCGTCGGCTGTTGCAAGATCTCGATCTCGATCTCGGCGATGTCGATGATCAAGCCGACAGCGAGGAGCAGGAGGGCGGCGAGGACGCCGAAGGCGAGAACCAGAGCGAGGGCGAGGGCGCCACCTCCGGCGCGCAGGACTCGCCCGATGGCTCGCCGATGGACGGCGAGGCCGAGGACGCGCAGGATGCGGCCGAGGCCGGCGACGGCGAGATGATGCCGGGTTCGAGCGACGACGACCCGGGGCGCCCCGGCCGTCCGGGGCAAATGCCGCGCCGCCCCGACGAGGCCGCGGTCTACCGTGCCTTCAGCGTCGCGTCGGACGAGGTAATCGAAGCCGACAAGCTGTGCGACGCGGACGAGCTATCGCGGCTGCGCCATCTGCTCGACCAGCAGCTCTCGCACCTGCAGAGCGTCATCGCGCGGCTCGCCAACCGGCTGCAGCGCCGGCTGATGGCCAAGCAAACCCGCGCCTGGGAGTTCGATCTCGACGAGGGCCTGCTCGATGCGGGCCGCCTGTCGCGGGTCGTCACCAACCCGATCCTGCCCTTGGCCTACAAGCGCGAGCGCGAGACCGAGTTCCGCGACACCGTCGTCACGCTGCTGATCGACAATTCGGGCTCGATGCGCGGCCGGCCGATCACCGTGGCGGCGATGAGCGGCGACATCCTCGCCCGCACGCTGGAGCGCTGCGGGGTCAAGGTCGAGATCCTCGGGTTCACGACCCGCGCCTGGAAGGGCGGGCAGGCGCGCGAGCGCTGGATCGGCGCCGGCAAGCCCCCCAATCCGGGGCGGCTCAACGATCTCCGCCATATTGTTTACAAATCGGCCGACGCCCCCTGGCGGCGCGCCCGGCGCAATCTCGGATTGATGCTGCGCGAGGGCATCTTGAAGGAAAACATCGACGGCGAGGCGTTGGTCTGGGCGCATGACCGGCTGCGCGGCCGCGCCGAGCAGCGCCGCATTCTGATGGTGATCTCCGACGGCGCGCCGGTCGACGACTCCACCCTCTCGGTCAACCCCGGCAACTACCTCGAAAAGCATCTGCGCGAGGTGATCCGTGAGATCGAGCGCCTGGGCGAGGTCGAATTGACGGCGATCGGCATCGGCCACGACGTGACCCGCTACTATCGCCGCGCCGTCACGATCGTCGACGCCGAGCAATTGGGCGGTGTGATGCTCGAAAAGCTCGCCGAGCTCTTCGACGAGGACCGCGGCGCCGACACCCGCGTACGAAGCCGCCGGCGCGCCGCCTAGCTCTCCTCCCTGAGAGCAGGGAGGAAATTCGGTTCTGTTCCCGGTAAAGCGTGCAACGTCAAAGGCTTGAGCGCCCAACTCTCGCGTTTTGCAGGGAGGGAAAGCGGGGTTCTGAGGGAGGGAGCAGGGACGAATAAAATAGGCCATTTCCGGGTTCATGTTGGTATGCCGAGGGCTAGAGTGGGTGTCCGACCACATTGCATCGCGGTGATGCGCGCCAAACCGACGAACGGGATCGGAGGCTGCAGCAACCCGATCGAAAACCGCTCTAGCGCGCGCCCCTATGAAGCCTCGCAGCCTATACCCCAAATGTGTGTTGCGAATATGGTGACGTTGCGTTGCCGCTACGGCTGGCGTTCGGCAATGATGTGCCAGTGCCAGGAACCGGGCTTGCGCTGCAGTTGCTGCTTCAGCGACAGCAGCTCGAAGCCGGCGAATAGCGCAACCAGGGTCGCCGCATCGCAATAGAAATGCGGGTGCCCGCGTTCCTCGACCCGGTCGCGGACAAAGGTGTCGGGGGCGACGGCGCGGCCACTTCCGTAATTGATGTTGCGCGTCGGCAGCATCGTGCCCTGGAAGATTGCCGTGGGCTTCAGCACGCGCCAGATCTCGGCCAGCCGCCGCCCGACATCGCCCAAGGTCCCGTGGTGGATCACATTCCACGACAGCACAAAATCGAAGCTGCCATCGTCAAACGGCAGCGCATCGGCCGTTCCCTGGCGCACGCCCAAGGAGATGCCGCGGGCCCGTGCCGTCTCGCGCACGACCGCGAGGCCCTTCGCACTGCCGTCGATCGCCTCGACGGCGAAGCCATGCTCGGCGAGAAGGAGCGCGTGCCGGCCGACCCCGCAGCCGAGATCGAGTGCGGTGCGGGCGCCGCGCGCCTTCAGCTCCGGTAAAAGCGCGATGACGTCGGGCTCGGGCTCGAGCCAGTCGGCGCGCCCCTCGGCGGTCGCCCATCTTTTGTCCCAGGCCTCGATCGCGGTCGTGAACGCCGTCACCATCACCGTCCTCCCGCATGGCCGCTGTCGCCACCACCCTAACCCCGCCGCGCCGTCGCCGCCAGCCGGACCCCGCCGCGCCAAGGGCTAGGCTCTTTCGCGATCGGACGGGTCGAGAGTCGGGAGATTTCTCGTGACGCGCACGATTGCCATCGACCTAGCGCTCGGACTCATTCGGATAATGCACCCGGAGTAACCCTCCATCGTCCATGCCGGCCCACGGGTCCGCGCTCCGCGCGGCCCGAGGACAGGCCTCGTGCCAAGGCTGTCCGGTTCAGTAGTTCTGCGCGCCAAATCTACCCAGATCCGTCGCCGGCCCGCCCCTCACCCTTCCGCCCCTCTCGGCGCACGCGTGCGTGCGCCTGTCGGGTGGCGCATCTCCGATGCGCCAGGGGTCCCTCCCTCTCCCCGCTCGCGGGGAGAGGGCTGGGGTGATGTACGAGCCGGGTAGATTGGTAACAGAGTTGACCGGGTGGATAGGTGACAGGTCTGAGCTGTCCGCAGGAGGGGCCTGCCGATGCCGTGGAGAGAGACCTGTCAGA